>Ga0206963_10355_pt1 | contig 11297 bp, 10 predicted proteins | sample Alteio_BWOrgHeat_28_FD_152958 | JGI IMG/M metagenome (GOLD analysis project Ga0206963, IMG submission 152958) | Enriched cells from forest soil in Barre Woods Harvard Forest LTER site, Petersham, Massachusetts, United States -... | ecosystem: Environmental > Terrestrial > Soil > Temperate forest >... | reverse complement strand
GGGTAAAGACTCAAAAGTTCTACAACTACGAATTGGGCCAGTGGGGAGAGGCGCCCCTGTTCTGTGAGCCATGGATCAACAGGGCCATTATCCTCCAGCACCTGCATTCCCCCGCCCAATGGTGCGTTTTTCAGCTACAGGATATCATGGGGATGAGCGATCATTTCCGGCGGGAGAACCCCCACGATGAACGCATCAATATCCCGGCCGACCCACAGCATTATTGGCGATACCGGATGCACATCACCCTCGAAGAACTGATCGGGGAAAAAGAGTTCAATACCGGGTTTAGAGAAAACATAAAGGCCAGCGGGAGATAAATCCTTGCTGGCCTCTATTCGATCGCGGATAAACCTTAACCGCAACCGCTATTAACTACCTTGCTTATTAATTAATTTTTACAAAAGGCTGAACATACTGGAAGGAACCGGTCTGGCTGCTAACCTTGAGGATATAATTACCGGCCCGCAGACTACCGATCGCTACCGTCTGGAGATTGTTCCCGGCCTGCAGTTCCTGCTGCGTAGCTACCAGCATTACACCTGCCAGGTTATATACCTGTACCAGGACGGGCTGAGCGACAGGGGCGGTTACCGTGAAATTGATGGTAGCGATAGCGGGATTAGGATAAACCTCCATTTTAGCGGTGACAGCCTGCGTGTTGTTCATCAGGGTGATCACCTTGGAATACCGCTGAACATTAGTCATATCCACTTCACGGAGGCGGTAAGTGTTGCTGCCGGGCAGCATACTGGGATCAGAAAAATTATAGCTGGTCTCATTACCATTATTGATACCCAAAACAACGGCGATGGAATCGAAACCACCATCAGCACCCGACCTTTCAACCACAAACCATTTACAGTTGGTTTCATTCTCCATAACCCATTGCAGATCGGCAACGCTTCCGTCGCTGGTGCCGGTAAAGCCAAGCATCAGGGCGGGGGTAGTGCTCGCTTCGGCGACTTCCTGCGCAAAACTCCGGTTGATACCGGTAATGACAAGGGCGGTAGCCAGGGCGAGAGTAAGGAGGGTAGATTTCGATTTCATGTGGTTCGGATTTGCTGTTATGCCAGATAGAATGTCAAAAAGGTGCCAAAATACAGATGGTTGTTATTCATATATTTATATTGGTTCATCCGCCAGGAGCATTCCCAGGATTGGAAATTTGTTCTCAATTATGCAAAAAAATGGGTAAAAGCCCGAGGGCCCGCAGTAATTTCCGCAAGGCCCCTCCCGGCGGATTCCCTTAATTTTGACCCCCATGATCTGCAACTATTATTCTTATAACCTGGCTTTCCGGCATCCTTTTACGATCTCCAGGGGAACCAAGACCCATCAGCCGACCTTGATCGTAGAACTGGAACACCAGGGACTAAAAGGCTATGGAGAGGCACCCGCCATCAGCTATTATCATATCCCGGTTGAAAAGATGATCGCCGACCTGGAAGCGAAAAAGCCCTTTATCGAACGCTTTGCCTTAACGGACCCTTCCCGTTACTGGCATTATCTGCACCATTTGCTGCCGGACAACCCCTTCCTCGTTTGCGCCCTGGATATCGCCGCCTGGGACCTGTTTGGCCAGATGCGGGACAAGCCACTCTATTCTTTATGGAAACTGGACCCCGCCAGGGGACCCCTGACCGACTACACAATAGGGATCGATACGATAGATAAAATGGTCGAAAAAATGGCCGGGAAGCCCTGGCCGATCTATAAGATCAAGCTGGGAACGCCCGATGACCTGGCGATCGTGACCGCGCTGCGCCGCCATACGGATGCCATTCTCCGGGTAGATGCCAATGCGGGCTGGTCCGTCGCCGAGGCCCTGGAAAAGATCCCCCGCCTGGCCGGGCTGGGGGTGGAGTTTGTCGAACAGCCCCTGGCCAGGGACAACCACGAGGGGATGAAAATACTTTACCGTCAATCCCCCTTGCCGCTCATCGCGGATGAATCCTGCGTCCGGGAAGAAGATGTGGAAAACTGCGTCGACCATTTTCATGGCATTAATATAAAGCTAACCAAGTGCAGCGGGATCACCCCCGCCCGGCGGATGATCGAAAAGGCAAGGTCGCTGGGGATGAAGGTCATGGTCGGCAGCATGAACGAAAGCACCATCGGCAGCGCAGCTATCGCCCATCTGATACCCTCCCTCGACTATGTCGATGTGGACGGCCCGCTGTTATTAAAGGAGGACCTGGCAACCGGGCTGGAGTTTTCAGCCGGAAAGGTGTCGGTTACACAACGCCCGGGGCTGGGCATACGGTTCAAAGGCCTTTTTTCAAAAGAGTGAAGGAGATAATAAAAATAGATGTAGATTTGACACTTATGTCCTTATCTTCCAGGGTAAAAGAGAAATTCAAAACAGTATTTGCCGAAAGCGAACCATTGATCGTCCGGTCACCGGGCCGGGTCAACCTTATCGGCGAACATACCGACTATAATAACGGCTTTGTCTTGCCGGCCGCGATCAACAAAGCGATCTATATGGCCGTCAGTCCCCGTAGCGATAAGGAACTCCACCTGGTATCGCTTGACCTCGACCGCACCTACCTCGGCTCCCTCGATAAGCTCGAACCTTCCCCGATGCACTGGCCGGATTACCTGCTGGGCGTCGTGCAGCAGCTGCAAGGGGCACGCCATGTGCCGGGCGGCTTCAACTGCGTTTTTGGCGGAGATATCCCCCTTGGCGCGGGCATGTCTTCTTCCGCAGCACTGGAATGCGCAACCGCCTTTGCCCTCAACGAAATGTTTGGTCTGAAACTGGACCCGCTGACCATGGTGAAACTATCGCAAAAGGCGGAGAATAAATTTGTCGGCGTTCAATGCGGGATCATGGATCAGTTTGCCAGCATGTTCGGCCGCCGCAATCATGTTATCCGGCTGGACTGTCAAAACCTGGATTATACCTATTTTCCATTCAACATGGACGGCATCCGCATCGTCCTGCTCGATTCGAATGTCAAGCACTCCCTGGCCTCTTCGGAATACAATACCCGGCGTCAGCAATGCGAAGCCGGCGTACGCCTCGTACAGGCGAAGCATCCCCGCGTTAAGAGCCTGCGGGATATCGACCTGGAGATGCTGGACAAATACGTGGCCCCCGCAGGTGAACTGGTTTATCGGCGCTGTCGTTATGTCGTTGAAGAAAATTCGCGCCTGCTGGCCGCGACCGAAGACCTCCAAAAAGGCGATCTGGCGGCATTCGGCCAAAAGATGTTTGCCACCCATGAGGGGCTTAGCCGCCAGTACGAGGTCAGCTGTGAAGAACTGGACTTCCTGGTGCAGCAAGTGCAGGACGATCCGGCGGTGATCGGCGCCCGCATGATGGGCGGCGGCTTCGGCGGCTGTACGATCAACCTGGTGAAAGAAGAGGCCATCGATGCGCTGGTCGAGCGGCTTTCGCCGGTGTATCGTCAGGCAATGAGCAAGGAGCTGAAGGCTTATGTAGCGCGGATAGAAGATGGGACATCGATCGTCAACTCATAATTTTGCTATATGAAAAAACTCTCTTTCCTTTCCCTCAGCGTAGCCACGCTGATGCTCGCCAGCTGCGGCAACAACAACCAACCCACCGCACCCGCCACCGACAGCACCACAAACGCCCCCACGGCATCCAGCCTGCTCCCCAACCCCGATAACTTCCGGGACACGGTTGACGACAAACCCACCGCCCTCTATATCCTGCACCGCGGAACAGTAAGCGCCGCCATCACCAACTACGGCGCCCGCGTCGTCAGCCTGATCGTCCCCGACAAAAACGATAACCCGACAGACGTCGTCCTCGGTTACGACAGCATTGGAAAATATGTCCACCAACCCGATACCTATTTCGGCGCCATCGTCGGCCGCTACGGCAACCGCATCGCCAAAGGCCAATTCCATCTCAATGGGAAAGAATACACGCTGTTTACGAACAACGGTCCCAATTCCCTCCACGGCGGAAAGAAAGGCTTTGATGCCGTCGTCTGGACCCTGAAAAAACAGGACGATTCCTCTGTCCAGCTGACGTATTTATCCAAAGACGGCGAAGAAGGCTACCCCGGCAACCTCCAGGTCACCGTCACCTATAGCATCGGCGGGAACGGGCTGCGCATCGAGTATGACGCCAGCACCGACAAAGCCACCGTTCTGAACCTCACCAATCACTCGTATTTCAACCTGAACGGCCAGGGCAGCGGCACCATCAACAACCATACCCTCGAGATAAACGCCAGCTATTACACCCCCGTCGATTCCACGCTGATCCCCACCGGTAAGATAGATCCCGTCGGCGGCACACCCTTCGATTTCCGTCAGCCCACCGCCATCGGCACCCGCGTCAACGATAGCGCAAACCAACAGATCAAATTCGGCCACGGTTACGACCACAATTTTGTGCTTGACGTAGTCAAAGGCTCTGCCATCGCCTTTGAAGGGCGCGCACCCGCCGCCATCGCCACTGGCGACCTCAGTGGCATCCGACTGACCGTTTACACCGACCAGCCCGGTATCCAATTCTATGGTGGTAACTTTATGCAGGGAACCAATCCGCTCATAGCTGGGAAGACCGATGGTTATCGCACGGCCTTTTGCCTCGAAACCCAGCATTACCCGGATTCGCCAAATGAACCGTCATTTCCGTCGGTAGAACTGAAGCCGGGACAAACCTACCGGGCAACGACTACTTTCCAGTTCGCGGTGAAATAAACGCGAGCCTCGGCAATACTTTTAATAATTTAGTCCATCCTTTCGTTTAAATTGCAGAACGGAAATATGCTTATTATTATGTCATTTCAAAATAAATTAAAGGAAGTCGACCTGCTGCAGCGAAAGATAGAAGAATATGGGAAATTAAGTAAGGAATTGCTGCAGAAAATCAACTATAAATTCCGCCTGGATTGGAATTACTTTTCCAATCGGATGGAAGGAAATACGCTTACTATTGATGAGACCAAGAGCGTAATGATCGGAAATATCAATGTTCGCAATAAGCCGTTGAAGGATGTAATGGAAATGAAAGGTCACGATGAGGCTATTCAGGCCATTTTACAAATGGGGAAAGGGGAACTTAATATCTCTGAAGGAAGGATAAAAAACTTACATGGAGTTATTATGTATGAAGATAGCCCTGGCGAGAAAGATAAGATCGGAAAATGGAAGATTCACTCCAATCATATCTTTAATTATAAAGATGAGAGATTTGATTTTACGGATCCATCCGAAGTGCCTGGAAAAATGCATACATTGATTAATTGGATAAATTCGGAGAAGGAAAAGATTCAGGCCGGGAAAAAAGATCGTTTGCATCCCGCAGAACTGGCTTTTGAGTTTCATTTACAATATTTAACCATACACCCTTTTTATGATGGTAATGGGCGAACAGGAAGGATTCTAACCAATCTTATTCTAATAAGCTATGGGTATCCTCCGATTTATATAAAGGATACGGAAAAAGCTGTCTATTATAGATATCTGGCGGATGTCCAGGCCTATGGTTCAGATAGATTCATGCTATTTAAGGTTATGGCAGAATACTTGTTACGTTCGCTAAATATTGTTTCCAATGCCATCGACGGTAAAGATATAGAAGAGCCTGATGACCTCGACAAAAAACTTCAATTGTTGGAAAGAGAATTAAGCAACATCAGCCCGGATGATGAGCTTAAAATGAAGTATTCACTCGATACATTTCTTGCCTGCTATGAAGCCTGGATAGGTAAACTTATAATTTTAGCGGTTCCGGTCATTCAAAAATTCAATAGATTTTTTACTGGTATTAACCATCATGTCAGCCTGACTAAGGCTGGAATATATATATATTTTGACAACCAGCCTGTGTCTGAAATCAAAACTAAATTTGAAGAGGGTATACAAAAGGAGTCAGAGCGGATCGGGCAGATACATCAAGAGTTTAGAATCCAGACTTTTTACGGAAACTTGATAAAAGGAGGTTTAAAATCTTTTGGGTGTAATTATTCAATTACTATAAAATTCGATGAATTCAAATACGAGCTTTTTGTTGATGACCTTGATGAAACAACTGGAAATAGAATTACAATAAAAAAATACGAACGTTTACTGCATCAGGAGCTAACCGATGAAGAAATGAATGATACTGTAAGTATGCTTGGGAATGTTATTTTTAAGCATATTGATTATTATACTAAGAAAAATGGGCTAAGGCAATGACCATGCGGAAGTTCATTAATGATCGTTTAGCGGCAACCCTCTTTTCTGGAACTCCTTCCAGTTGAGGTATTCTTCACCATGCCGCTGTTCGACCATGGTAATGCAATCGTCCACCGGGCAGACCAGCTTGCACAGATTGCAGCCGACGCATTCGGCCTCCTTGATGGTATAGGTATTATACGGTTGTCCCGGCGTGAGCGCGATCGATTGATGTGATGCATCCTCACAGGCAATATAACACAGCCCGCAGTGGATACATTTCCCCGGATCGATCCTGGCCACGATATGATAGTTGATATCCAACTCCTCCCAGTTCGTTAGGGTGGGGACGGAGCGTCCGATAAAATCCGTCGTCCGCACAAATCCTTTCTCATCCATCCAGTTGCTAAGCCCCTCACAAAGATCTTCGATGATGCGGAAGCCCTGCTTCATCACGGCGGTGCATACCTGCACACTGGTTGAACCCAGCAGCATAAATTCAGCAGCGTCCTTCCAGGTGCTGATCCCACCAATCCCCGATACCGGCACCCGCGAAGTCACCGCATCCTGCGCAATCGTCGTCAGCATCTTGAGCGCGATTGGCTTGACCGCCGGCCCGCAATAGCCGCCAAACGTCGACCGGCCCCCCACATTCGGATTTGGCACAAAAGTATCCAGGTCAACCCCCGTCACCGACTGGATCGTATTGATCAGCGATAAGCCCTGGCTGCCGGCCTCTACCGCAGCCCGTCCCGTCGGCACGACCGAATGCACATTGGGCGTCAGCTTGGTGATGACAGGAATGGAAGCCGCTTCCATCACCCATTCCACGACAATCCGCGCGATCTCCGGGTCCTGGCCAACAGCGGCGCCCATCCCACGTTCTGTCATCCCATGCGGGCAGCCGAAATTGAGCTCCAGCCCGTGCGCGCCGGTATCTTCAACCTTTTTGATCAGGTCATGCCAGCTTTGACGGTCATTGTCCGCCATGAGGGAAACGACCATCGCCCGGTCGGGGAAGAGCCGGATACATTCCCGGATCTCCTTTAGATTGAGGTCGAGCGGCCGGTCGCTGATCAGCTCGATATTGTTAAACCCCATGACACGGCTGCCGTGATAATCCACCGCGGAATAACGGGAAGAGACATTCTTTATCTGGCTGCCGAGTGTCTTCCAGACTACGCCGCCCCAGCCGGCTTCAAACGCACGAAGAACATTGATCTGTTTATCGGTGGGCGGAGCGCTGGCCAGCCAGTAGGGATTGGGTGAGCGGATACCAAGAAAATCAGTGCTGAGATCGGCCATAAATTAATTTTTTGCTGGTTCGACACCAAAATAGTTTAGAATCGCCGCGGCAGCCTCTTTCCCGGCCTGTACCGCATCGACCACTTCCTTCCCGCCATTGACACAGTCACCACCGGCAAAAACAGGACCACCCGGACCTGCGATACCCCCGATCGCACCTTCAAACCCGGCACCGCCGGCCCCGGTCGCACCCCCCGGGCCGACGACAATCCTTCCCTTATCCTGACCAAGCCCGCTTGCCGACACCAGCTCCGTAAAAGGAACCTGTCCCGCGGCCTTGATGACCATGTCTACCTCCAGCGTAACCGTTTCACCCGTATCGACCGGCGCGCGGCGGCCACTGCTATCCGGCTCCCCCAGACGCATCCGGCTGCACAGCAGCCGGGTCAGCCGCCCGTTTTCACCAAGGGCGGCCTTTGGTGCGGTCAGCCATAAAATACGACAGCCATCCAGCAGGGCGATATCCAGCTCGGCCGTTGTACAGGGCATTTCTTCCTGCGTCCGCCGGTAGACCAGCGTGACCTCCCCGGCCCCTAACCGCCTGGCCTGCGTGGCGGCATCGATGGCGGTCATGCCCATGCCGATAACGGCAACTTTATCGCCAACCGGCACCGCGGAATACCCACCGGCGCGAATAGTATAAATGAACTGCAGCGCGTCAATCACCCCCGCCAGGTCTTCCCCGGGGATATCCAGCCGGCGCGCCAGACCCACCCCAAAAGCCAGATAAACGGCGTCATATCGCTGCCGCAGCTCCCCAAGTGCAAGGTCACGCCCCAGTTCCTGGCCGTACTTGATAGTAATACCCCCGATCGAAAGAATATAATTCAATTCGTCTTCACAAAACTCCGGCGTCACCTTGTACGCGGCAATGCCATAAGTCATCAGCCCCCCGCCTTTGGCCTCTTTCTCGTAGATGGTAACGTCGACGCCTGACCGCGCAAGTACATGGGCGAGACTAAGCCCCGATGGACCGGCGCCCACAACGGCGACCCTTTTCCCGGTGGGCGCCGCCCGCCGGAAGATCGGCCACCGGTCGGCGATGGCCTTTTCGGTGGACCAGCGTTGCAGCCGGGCAATCGGAATCGGCTCCTCCTCCATAAGGTTATAAACACAGGCGCCTTCACAAAGCTTTTCCACCGGGCAGACGCGGGAACAGCCACCCCCCATGATATTGGCCGAAAGGATCGTATGGGCGGAGCCCTTCCAATTGTCCGTAGCGATCTGCTGGATAAATTTTGGTACGTCGATGCCCGTAGGACAGCTTTTCGTACAGGGAGCGTCATAACAGAAAAGACAGCGGTTCGCATCGACCAGCGCCGCATTCTTCGTTTCGAACGGAGGATGGATATCGCTGAAGTTCTGCGCATATTCGTCCGCTGTCAATCGTTTGTCCCTGATCATAATTCCGTCAATTTACCATAGGTCTCCGGCCGCCGGTCGCGATAGAACTGCCAAACGTTCCTCACCTCTTCTATCTTATCAAGATCGAACTCCGCGATGAGCAGCTCGTCCCTGCTGTCCGATGCCTGCGCAAAGATCTGGCCGCGCGGATCGACGAAGTAACTGCTGCCATAAAACTTCCCCAGGTTCCAGGGCTTCTCTTCCCCGACGCGGTTGATACAACCCATAAAATATCCATTGGCCGCCGCATGCGCCGGCTGCTCCAGCTGCCAGAGATATTGCGAAAGCCCGGCCACGGTAGCCGAAGGGTTATAGACGATCTCGGCCCCGTTGAGCCCCAGACAGCGGGCCCCGTCCGGGAAATGACGGTCATAACAGATATAAACACCCACCTTGGCGTACCGGGTCTGGAAAACAGGATAACCCAGGTTGCCGGGCTTGAAAAAGAACTTCTCCCAAAAGCCCGAGGTGTGCGGAATATGATTCTTCCGGTACTTGCCTAAATAGGTGCCATCGGCATCGATGACGGCAGCCGTATTGTACAGGACGCCGGCCTGTTCCTTTTCATAGACCGGGACGATCATCACCATACTGTATTTCTTTGCATATTCGGCCATCCGTTGTGTAGTCGGCCCCGGCACGGGCTCAGCAGATTCATACCAGGCGCTGTTCTGACCGGGACAGAAATAAGGCGTATTGAAGATCTCCTGTAAACAGAGGATCTGCACCCCTTTTTCCCCCGCTTCCTCAATAAATGGGATGTGCTTCCGGACCATGGCTTCTTTGATCTCTTCGATGTTGCCTTCCCCTTCCGTCTTTGGAAGGCTCATCTGGATCAGACCGGACTTAATGATTCTGGGCATTCTTGTTATTGTTTTTAAATAATAGGGCTACCTAAACAATCCCGCTCACCTTACTCCGCGGAATAAATTTTCCATATCCTTTTTCAACCAGGCATTTTCCGTTGTCGATAGCCAGCTTCCCGCGCAGGAGCACCGTCTTCACCTTGCCGGTCAGTTCCCATCCTTCATAAGCCGAGTAATCGACATTCATATGATGCGTCGAGGCCGAGAGCGTATGCCGGGCAGCCGGATCGAACAGCACGATATCGGCATCGCTGCCCGGGGCGATGGTGCCTTTCCGCGGGAACATCCCAAAGATCTTCGCCGGGTTGGTACACGCTACCTCTACATATTTATTAAGACTGATCCGGCCCTTGTGGACACCTTCGCTGTACAGCAGTTCCATCCGGTTCTCAATGGCCGGATGACCGTTGGGAATTTTTGAAAAGTCCTTTTCCCCCATCAGCTTCTGCTTCCACAAAAAAGGACAGTGGTCGGTGGCGACCACATTGACAAGCCCCTGGTTGATACCGGCCCACAAGGTCTCCCGGTCTTTTTCCTGCCGCAACGGCGGGCTCATCACCCATTTGGCGCCTTCAATCTCTTTTTCATACAGCGTGGCATCGAGCAGCAGGTATTGGATACAGGTCTCCACGAATAGCTTCTGGTTACGCCGCGTGGCATTTCGGACCGCATTCAGCGCGCCCTCACAGGTCATGTGCACGATATACCCCGGACAGCCGGTATAGTTTGCAATGTCTGCAAATCGCCCGGAAGCTTCCGCCTCGGTCACTTCCGGCTGCGAAAGGTAATGGTAAAGGGGCGACAGCTTCCCCTCCGCGCGGTGTTTGGCGATCAGGTAGTCGATCATATCTCCGTTGGTCGCATGCACCGTAACGATCCCTCCCTGCTGCCGCACTTCCTGCATCAGCGCCGTCATCTGCCGGTCGTCGATCATCAGCGCTCCCTTATACGCCATAAAAGTCTTAAACGAAGTGATGCCCCGGGCGATCATCTCCGCGATCTCTTTACGCGTGGAGTCGTTGTAGTCGGTGACGGCCATATGAAAGCCATAATCCCCGACTGCTGTGCCCGTAGCGCGGCCCTCCCATTCTGCCAGCGCTTCTTTCAGCGAATGCCCCTGCCGTTGCAGGACGAAATCGATCACTATCGTGGTGCCCCCAAACAACGCGGCCCGCGTACCTGTCTCATGCGTATCACTGGAGAAAGTACCCATAAACGGCATCTCCAGGTGTACATGCGGGTCGATACCACCGGGTAATACCAGCAGACCCGCCGCATCGATAACGGTGTCGGCGGTATCGGGCAGCCCGCTGCCCAGCGCGACGATCGATTCCCCTTCGATAAGCACATCGCCCATATAATCGTCCGTTGCCGTAACGATCCGTCCGTTTTTAATCAACAGGGACATAATTTATTTCCTCTTTATAGTTAATCGTTAATCGCGAGGCACGCATCAGCAGCCAATAGCAGCTTCCCGCGACGAAGAAACCGACAAACCAGGCATAGCTGTACAGCCCCATGATCCAGGCAGGCAGGCTGTTGGACGACAGCAACCCGACCGTGGCCAGGAAA
>Ga0206963_10354_pt1 | contig 11308 bp, 3 predicted proteins | sample Alteio_BWOrgHeat_28_FD_152958 | JGI IMG/M metagenome (GOLD analysis project Ga0206963, IMG submission 152958) | Enriched cells from forest soil in Barre Woods Harvard Forest LTER site, Petersham, Massachusetts, United States -... | ecosystem: Environmental > Terrestrial > Soil > Temperate forest >... | reverse complement strand
CGCCAGGTGATCATATCACCGGAGTACTGGACGGCGTAGATCTGGCCGGGCACGGCGCTGAACTCCACGACCACGCTGCCATCCTGCCGCACCGTGGTGCGGTCGATGCTGAGGACGGTGCCGGTAACCACCGGAGGGATGACCACGGGGCCGGCTTCGACGGTCAGCGTGAGATTGGCGGGTGCCACGCGCGTGGGCACATAATATTCCAGCAAGAAAACCACGTTGGAGCCGACACCCAGTGGCGAACTGCTTTGGACGTAGGGTGTGCCGTTGGTGGTGCCGGTGGCGTTATATAATTTTGCGTTAGCGGGCAGTCCGGAGATGAGGACACGCACGGAAGCCGGGGTGGCGGGTCCGCCGTTGGAGACCTGGATGCGTTGCTCGTACAAGCCGGTCAGCGGGTTCAGGGTGATGTCCGACAGCACCGTCAGCACCAGGTTCGTGATGGCCGTGTCCACGGCGGTGGTGATGTTCGTGGCGCGGTTGTTGCCGGGCTGCGAATCGACCTGGGTGCTGGAAGCGAGGGCGATGTCGGTGAGCTGGCCGGAAACATTCGGGACGACCACGATGGCGAGCGTCGCGGAGTGGCCGTTGGTCAGATTGCCGATATCATAAGTCACTTCACCAGCGTTGGTGGTGGCTGAGCCCTCGCTCGGCAGGGCGGAGATGAGGCTGACATTCGCGGGCAGCAGATTGCTCACGGTGACACCGCTGGCCGGCACGCTGCTCTTGTTCGTCACGGTCAACGAGTACGTCAGCGGTGCGCCGACGGTCACGGGATTTGGCGCGGCCGTCAGGGTCAGGGCCACATCGACCTGGGCGACGACTCCGGTCATGACATAGACCGATGTGTTCAAGAGGGTGGCGAGGTTTGTTTTTGTCAGGAAAATGTCGGCGCGGGTGAATGTCATCGTGTCAACGTCCACGCCACCGGGAACTATGGTGATGGATTGCGGGTTTCCGCCCGTGGGTATGACATAGTTAGTGTTCCCTGCATCCAGGACGTAGCCTTGAACCAGGCCAAAGTCGCCCACATGAATCGTTGCGGGACCGACCCAGGCCTTTGTTCCCACGATCAAAGTGGAATTGGTGCTGACGGGAATTGTGACCGTCGAATTGTTCGTGGTTTTGGCAAGGCTCGTTTGAGTGGGGCCGGTGTACGAGGTCGCACCGCCTCCGGTAAGATCTCCGGCGGCCACCGTTATGGCGGACTGCACCGTCGGGTCCGCGAAGGCGGCGGGGAAGGTTTGGTCGTACACCACGGTTCCATTCGGCAGCTTGGCGATCAATTCCGTGGTGAAATTCGTGACCCTCAGACTCACGGTGGTCAGGTGATTGGTGTCGAATTCTGCTGTGCTGGCGGTGGCCGTGACTGTCTGGCTTCCGTTGACTGTGCTGACCACGGCGGTGGAATTGTTGGTGATCACTGGATCAGATTCATTGGCGAAGACTTGAAAGAAATTCGTGAGCTTGCCCATCAATGATGGTTGGATGATGACTTGCGCCGAACCGGTCGCGCCGGCGGCGAGTGAACCCAGGTTTAACATCAGCAAACCGTTTGTAGGCGTGACCCCGCCCGTGGCCGAGATGAAGGTGATGGCGGCAGGCAGCCGGTTGCTGATGACCACGCCGCTTGCCGCCAACGGCCCGGCGTTACTGACCGTAAGGGAATAGGAAAGGTTGGTTCCCGCCCCCACCGGCTCGGGCGTGGCGCTGGCATTCAAGCTCAAGTCCGCGACTGAGTTGGAAACCACGATGTTAAAGAGGCCGACCTGGCCCAATCCAAGCCCGGCCGTGGGTGCCCCGAGTTCTGAATAGACAGCATCAAATTGCGAGCCATCTGAGTTGGACGAAGCCGGCTGGAATGATGCATTGGGAAACAACACAAAGCCAGCAAACCCGGCCGGGCCGAATTTGTCCGGGAAAAACGCCTGTTCCTTGGTCGCCAACAAACCGTTGTTACCCGTAGGGTCGGCGGGATTGAAAAAACGCGCCACCGCCGCCCAGTTGGTTCGGTTGTTGCCCCCATTGGCACTGAGGAGCATGACAATGTCACCCGGTATGGCATTCGTGGGTGGTGGATTGGTGCTGAGAACAAAATTGGCATCGTAAATGTCTAATTGCAAAGGTTGCACGCCGGTGCCAATCAGTGATGTCAGGGTGATGGTCTGGCTTGCTCCGGCGGAACCCGGGACGTTCCAAGCCCCGGAGTACGGTGTCCCCGGAATGCCGGTGATCACCGGCGCATTCGTGACGGTACTGATCACCGTGGCAATATTATTTGGGAGCACCGCATCGGCCTCGTTGGCAAACACGCGGAATAGATTAGTGAGCTTGCCGGCCGTCGTTGGCTGAACCACGACTTGTATCGAGTTCGTCGCGCCTGCCGCCAAAGAGCCAAGGTTCACTAGCAGAATGCCACCGGACGGCGTGGCTCCGCCCGTGACTGAGACAAAGTTGACAACCGCCGGCAGCCGGTTGCTGACCACCACCCCGGTCGCCACCGCCGGCCCGGCATTGCGGACAGTCATGATGTAAACCAGATTGCTGCCTGCGGAGACAGGATTGGACGGACCGCTGGCCTTCAACCTCAAATCCGCCTGCGCCACCACGCCGGTCATCGTGAAAACTGATGTGTTCAGATAGTTGCTGGTGATGGTCGTGGTGATGAGATTGGTGAAATGGGCGATGATCAAGGTGTCAAAATCAGTATGGCCGGAAGGCAGCACCAAAGGCTGCGATTGTTCCGGGCCCACAAAAATATTTGTGGGGCCAACATACTGGGTGACATTCACGACGATATTGCTGCCGACCAGATTCGTGCTGGCGACCGACGATTTGTTTTGAAACGTCTTCACCGAACTTTTCTGCCCCGGTCCGATGTAGGAGGCGGCTCCCGCCGTGGTGAGGTCGCCCGCCGCGACCGTGACGGCGGTCTGCACCGACGGATCGGAAAAGGGAACGGTGAAAATTTGATCGTAGACGATGCCGGTTCCGGGCATGACGGCGATGAGCTCGGTGGAGAAATTGGTCGCCTGCTGTTTGACGTTGGCGGTGAGATTGTTGGTGAACGTACGGGTGCTGGTGGTGAACAGCGTGGCATTGCTATTGGTGGCCAGCAACGTCACAGTGGCGAAATTGTTGGCCGGTTGCGGGTCGCTTTGATCGGCGAACACTTGGAAGAGGTTCGTGTAAAGGGTCGTGGGCGAATCTTCCGTGCCCTCTATGGTGGCGGTCATCTGGGCCGTGATGGTGGCGCCGGGGGCGAGCGAGCCCAGGTTCATCAGCAGGATGCCGTTGGTGGGCGTGCTGCCGCCGGTGGCGGAATCAAAGATGAAGGGGGAACCCTGCGCCACGAACAATTTGTTACTCACGATCACGTCCGTCGCCGTCAACGGGCCGGCATTGCTGACGATGAAGGTATAGGTCAACAGGTTTGAGGTCGTGATGTTGGCCGGATTGGGCGACTCGGTGACTTGCAGGCTCAGGTCTGCGGCGGAATTGGAAACGACGAGGGTGAGGATGTCAACTTGACCCGGTGTAACGCCGGCAGTCGGGCCGATCAAAGTGATGACAGCCGTGGCGCTTTGGCTGTCGAAGAGGCCGGCCGGATTAAAAGCCGCATCGGGGAACAGGGTGAAACCAGCAAAGGCGGTGGCGGAAAAAAACGCCTGCGTCTTGGTGGCGGGGAGATGGTTGGCACCGGTCGGGTCGGCGGGATTGAAAAACCTTACGACCGCAGCCCAATTAGTCCGGTTGTTTCCGCCGGTGGGACTTTTTATGAGGACGAGGTCGCCGGGAATGGCGTTCGTGGGTGCAGTGTTGAAATTGCCCGGCCCATAGCTGGCGGCAAAGGATTGCGCGCTGGAATCCGCAAAAATAGAACTGAAAAAGGTCTGGTTGTAACTGACACCTTCATAGTAACTCGCAAGTCCATTGCTGAAGACTGGCACCCAACTCCCGGCATAAGGCGTGCCCGGAACACCGGCAATGACCGGGGCATTGGTGAGCGCACTCACGACAGTGAGAACATTATTTGCCGGCACCGGATCGGTCTGGCTGGCGAACACCCGGAATGTATTGGTCAATTTGCCGTTGATGGCGGGTGATTGAACCAGGTAACTAAATCCTGCATTGGACCCGGGCCCGATATCGGGGAGGTTGTAGATCTGGAGGCCGGCCAGCGGGCCGTTTGTTCTGGCCGCCCCGCCGAAGGCCACGCTGGCAGGAAGCTGGTTGCTGAAGATCACGCCCGTGGCGACGGATGGCCCGGCATTATGGATCGTGATGGTGTAGTCTAAAAAATCCCCCATCCGCGCCGGCGCGGGCGATTGGTCGTTGATGCTCAAGATGAGATCGGCCGACGCAGGCGCCGAAGACGTGACGGTACTGACCACCGTGGCGGCATTGTTGGTCACATCGGGTTCAAATTCATTGGCCAGGACCTGGAACGAATTGGTGATTTTGCCCGCCGTGGTGGGATGCACGACGACTTGAACCGAAATGTTCGTGCCTTCCGCGACCGGCCCCAAGTTCAGCAGGAGCACGCCATTCGCAGGGGTGGCCCCGCCGGTGGCGGAGACGAAGGTGACGCCGGCCGGAATCCGGTTGCTGATCACTCCGGTGGCGAGCCGGTCAATTTCAAAGCTGGTATCCGGGTTGTTACTGACGTTGAGGGAATAGACCAGGTTGCCGCCCACCGCGACCGGTTCGGGCGCGGCGCTCGCGGTCAAAATCAGATCGGGGAAGTAATTGATAAGGGTTAAAACATTGAGGTCCGTCTGGCCGGCGATGATGGCACCGGACGGGCCGAACACGTTGTAAGTAGAGGTGATCTCAAAACTGTTGCTGACGATGATCACAGAACTGGCCGGCTGGAAGGAGGTGTTGGGAAACAATTGGAATCCGGCAAACCCGGCGCCGTTATAATTGGTCGCAAAAAATGCCTGTGAATCGGTCGCCGCCAGATTGTTGGTTCCAGTCGGATCAGCGGGATTGAAGAACCGCGCGACCGCCGCCCAGTTGGTGGGATCATTGCCGCCAACGGGGTCTTTGAGCAACACCAGGTCGCCGGGTATGTCGGTCAAATTTGTGAAAGCGCCGAGGGCCCCGCCGGTGATCGGCCCGCTGTTATAGACAAACGCTGAAGTAACGATGACCGCCCCCGAATCCACCCCGAATATTGTCAACGGCGTTCCCGGCATGCCACGGTTGATGACGTTGACGAGCGAGACGGAATTGTTCGCCAGCACTGGATCGGCTTCCGTGGCGAACACTTGAAACTGGTTGGTGATAGACCCGGCGACCTGGGCAGGTAAGAGGGTGGGATAGACGATGAGCGAGATATTCGTGCCCGCCCCCGGGGGGAGCGAACCGAGGTTCGCCAGGAACACGCCGCTGTTATTCGTACCGCCGCTGGTGGCCGAGTAAAAAATTTCGTTCGCGGCCAGCCGGTTGCTGATCACCACGCTGGTGGCCGTGGCCGGACCCAGGTTGGTCACGGCGATGGAATAGGTCACGCTCACACTTGATTGCACGGGTCCGGCGGGCGCGGTGACGCTCAAACTCAAATCCGCGTTCACCGCCGGCGGGGCCAGCGCGAAAAGGGTTCCGGTTTCGCTGGCATCGCCGAGTTCGGAAGTCGTCACCCCATAGATCAAATTGCTGGACACGACCACCAAGCCGACGGGCAGGGCGCCATCAAAGCCGCCGGTGAAACTGTAAAGATTAGTGTAACCGGTGCCGTTGATATTGATCGCAAACACAACCCCGTTACCGACGCCGTTCAAGATCGTGGACGTGGTGCCATACAGCCAGCCATCGGATGAGGTCAGGAACACGGGATCCCCGGAGGTCGATGGGAAATTATACAGAACAGCGAAGGCCGTGCCGTCCGTGTTGACTTGAAAGATGGTCCCGGTTCCACCGACGCCGCCTTCAAAGTTTATGCCATAGAGCGTGGCACCAATCTGCACAAGGCTGCTTTCCGGGAAGGCGCCCCCGATGTTCGTGAAACTATTGGATGGCAGCGGATTGAAATTGTGAAGGACGGCAAATCCGCCGCCATTGGTGCCGACCTTGAAGACCGTCCCGCCGCCGTTGGTTCCGCCTTGCGCCGTCACGCCATAAAATGTATTGCCGGACAGGATCATGCCCTTGGGAAAAGCCCCCTTGCTGTTGGTGCCGTTCACGGTCGTGGGGAAAGTGAAGAAATTAGTGAAGCCCGTGTTGTTGGTGCTGACGGAGAACAGCGTGCCCTTGGCCGCGCTGCCGCCACCCACCGCCACGCCGTACAGCGTGCCGCCGGACAAGATGAGATCATCCGGCACCTGGCCGTCGTTGCCGCCCGTGAAATTGTGGAACGTGCTGCTGCCGGTGCCGTTGGTGCTGAACCGGACGAGGGTTCCCAAATTCTGGCTGCCACCTTCCTGGGTCAGCAGATAGCCCTTGTTCCCGGACAGGATGGGAAGCGAGCCTGGAGTCGCCCCGTCCGTGTTGATGGACGGGGTGCGCCGGGTGAAATCATAAATGGAGGCATAACCGGTGCCGTCGGTGTTGATCTGAAACACCGTGCCGGAACTTCCCTTGCCTCCGCTGGAAGCCGCGCCATACAGCGTATTGCCTGACAGCGTCAAACCGACCGGCCCCAAGCCATCATTACCGGACGGAAAATTATGCAGATTGGTGAATCCACCGCCACCAGGGCTGATGGCAAACATGGCACCGGCCGCTGAAGTGCCGCCCAAAAAGGCGGTGCCGTAGAGGGTTCCATTCAGCAAGATCAGGCCGGCCAGCGGATGGCTTCCGTCACTGTTGGTCCCGTTCACAACCGGTTTGAAACGGTGCAGGTTGGTAAAGCCCGAGCCGTCCGTGTTGACCTGGAAGATCGTGCCGGCGTTCGAGATACCGCCGCCGACCGTGGTTCCATAGAGCGTGTTGCCCGACAAAATCAAGCCCACTGGATTTTGGCCATTGGTGAAGGCGACTGAAGTGAAATTGTGGAGATTGGTGAAGCCGGAGCCATTCGTGTTAATGGCGATCACCGTGCCATACGAGCCCCGACCGCCATCGCTGGCCGTGACATAAAGGCGGTTACTGGATAACACCAGGGCCGTCGGGAGAAAACCATCGGCATTGGTGGACAATAATCCCCCGGCATTTACGGCAGCGGTATATGAGTAGAGGTTGGTAAAATTATTTCCGTCGGTGCCGACGGCATAGACGTTGCCGTAGCCATTGTTGCCGCCCAGTTGCGTTGTGCCATAAAGGGTGTTGCCGGATATGACCAGGGCCGTCGGATATTGCCCATTGATGTTATTGTTAAACCGGTAGATGGTGGCAAACCCCGTTCCGTTGGTATTGATCCGGAATAATGTGCCAAGATCATTTATTTCGCCCTGCACCGTTGCCCCGTACAGCGTGTCGCCCGATAGCACAAGGGGTCCCGGCGCCAGTCCATTGTTTACATTCGTGAAGGCGAAGAGGGTGGCGAAGCCCGTGCCGTCGATGTTGATCTTAAACAACGAACCAAATACAGCTTTGCCAAAACCTCCGGGTAGCGTCCCATATAGCGTGTTGCCGGACACGACCATGGTGCCGGAAACGCTGTTGACCTGTCCGCCGATGCCACCATCGGCGCCGCCGGTGAAATTGTGGAGAGTGGTGAACCCAGTGCCGTCGGGGTTGACCTTGAAGATCGTCCCAAAACCGATGGAGCCGCCACCGGTGGTCATGCCGTACAAGGCACCATCCGGGCCGGCCACCAACGGCGTGTCAGAACCGGGAGTGGGGTTGAAGTTGTGTAGAACGGAAAAGTCCAGCGCGGTCAAACGTCCCGCCAGCAACAAAAATAACGTGGCGATCAGCGCGGAGAAAAGGCGATTTTTTGTCGCAGGCGTGACCCGGTGGAACCCGGACAGAATGGGGCCAATGGTGCAGCGGGTTTTCATTTTATTCCTTGTGTGACTTTTGTCGGTCCGTGTAGACGTCGCTTGCCTGCTTAAAGTGACGTTGAGATTGAATGAAGCCGGTTTCAAGTCAAGGGGAATGGGGCTTTTTAGGTGCTTAAACCTTAGATATTTCTCACCAATTCACGATGCAATTTGCACGACTAAACTGCGAGCTTTGCGGGGTGTATTGCTGAAACTCGATCTCGGTGCCGTCGGGATCTTTGCACCAGCATTGCCAGGTCTGGTCGCAACCGAGTTTCTTCGGCGTCACCGTCACACCGTGCTGGAGCAGCTTTTCGCGCAGGGCGTCGATGTCCGTCACTTCGAGACAAAAATGGTGGATGCGCTGGCGACCCGCTTCGGCGGTGGCATCGGTCGTGAAAACCTCGACGAACTGTCCGGGCGCGACTTGCAGATAGAACCCAAACAGCCTGCCGTCCTTGTGAAAATCAAAATGGCGCTTCAAGCCGAGCGCATCGCAGTAAAACGCGCGGCTGGCCTCGAGGTTCTTGGCGAACACACAGAGATGGGCAAGTGATTTGATCATGGATTGATGGAAACGCTAGGATGGCCCACGAGTCGTGTCCACCAAAATTGCCTTCCGACCGGAGTGTGCCCGTCCCCGGGCACAGCAACTCTCGAATTGAGGTCGGCTTTCAGTTTTTCGATAGCCGGCGGGTTGTTGGCTATCGCTGTGCCCGGGGACGGGCACACTCCGAAAACAAGACTGCCTCGGTTCTTCATTAGAAATATTTAAATCGCAAAATCATTTTCAATTTGGTCGAACGCGGTGACGGGTGCTAAAGTCAACCAGATGGTGAAAGAGCCGAAAAAACGCAAGGTGCCGCGCCGGAAACTCCCGCGCTCGTTCAAGGATCTCACGCCCGCGAAGCATTTCAACCCGCGCACCTTTTTCCAGGAGCTCATCCTGAAAGGCTGGTTCACGCCGCGCCACGGACAACCTCGCCGCCCCGTTTTTCCCAAGCTCAAACACGGCGAGGTCGCCATCACGTGGATCGGCCACGCGTCGTTCCTCATCCAGTTCACCGACCTCAACCTCCTCATCGATCCCAATTTCGCGAACTGGCTCTTCCTCATGAAGCGCATCAAGCGCGCCGGCTTGAAGATGAAAGACCTCCCGCCGGTGGATGTCGTCCTGCTCACGCACGCGCACTACGACCACTTCCACAAACCCACCTTGCGCAACCTGCCGCACCCGAAGATCGGCATCATGCCGCGCGGCGTCGGCGACCTCGCGCATGACCTCGGCTTCTCCCGCGTGATCGAGTTGGAGCATTGGGAAAGCTTTTCGCAGGGCGACGGCAGCGACTGGAAGGTCACCTTCACGCCCAGCAAACATTGGGGTGCGCGGACCTTGCACGACCAGCATCGCGGCTACGGCGGCTTTGTGCTGGAACATCAAGGTCGGAAAATCTACCACGCCGGTGATAGCGCCTACTTCCACGGCTTCGAGGAGATCGGCCGCAAACTGAACCCCGAGATCGCCCTCCTGCCCATCGGCGCCTATCACCCCGAGACCTTCCGCAAGGTCCACATGGGCCCCGACCAGGCCATCCAAGCCTTCAAGGACCTCCGCGCACGCGTACTGGTGCCTATGCACTACGGCACGTTCAAGCTCTCGTTCGAGGACCTAGAGGAACCGCCCCGCTGGTTGCGCGAGATTGCCTACGAGGAAAACCTCACTGACCAAATAAAAATCCTCGACGAAGGCGTGCCAAAGGTGTTCTGATTTGCGGAACTGATCGCGCGCCATGTTTGAATTTGAACTGCCTGCACAATTCCGCCGCTTCGTCCCCCTTGCCGCCTGGCTCATCGTCCTGCTCGTCATCTTGGCGATCCCCCTGAAGATCACCGCGCTCGGCTACCTGCCCGGCGACGACGCCCTGCGCCACGTCGCCAAGGCCGTCAGCGGCAAATCCTGGCCGGAGATCCTCGTCCTCGGCGATACGTTCAAGATCGACCAAAGCCTTGGCTGGCACGCCATCCTCGGCTTCGTGCATCAATTGTCCGGTTGGGGCACCGAAGGCTTGCTGCTCTTTTCCGTCGTCGCCCTCTTCATCACCGTCAATAGCGCCGTGCTCGTCTGGCTCAAGCGGCCCGAAGCGTGGCTCGCCATGCTCCTCGGCGCCATGGTCATCACCGATGTCCCCCAACGCTTCATGCTCGGCCGGCCCTTCATGCTCACCATGACCGTCCTCATGACCGTGCTCTTCGCCGTGCAGAACAAAAAAGCGGACTGGCGCATGTTCCTCCTCGTCACCGGCATGATCACCGCCTGCACCTACATCCACGGCGTCTGGTACCTGTGGCTGCTGCCCGTGGCCGCCTTTTTCTTCGCCGGCCAATTCCGCTGGACCGCCGTCCTCGCCGGTGGCTGGCTGCTCGGCACCACCTTCTCCATGCTCCTGTCCGGCCACCCCGTGGATTACCTGAACCACGCCGTGCAGATGGCCGTCCACGGCGTCGGCGGCCACCTCACCAACCGCACCGAAGTCACCGAACTCCGCCCGTTCGGCGGCGACGTTCTCGCGATCGTCGCCCTCGGCGTCGTGGTCGTGCTGCGGCTCGTCCTCAAGCCCGCGACCGCCACGCCCTTCGCCAAGAACCCCGCCTTCTGGATGGTCTGCGGCTGCTGGATCCTCGGCTTCCGCATCGGCCGCTTCTGGGAAGACTGGGGCTGGCCCTCGCTCATGGTCTTGATCGCCACCGAACTGGAATTTTTGTTCGTCGCCAAGATGGCCGCCGACTCCTTCCGCCGCCTGCTGCTCGTCCTGATCCTCGGCCTCGCCACCTTCATGTCCGTCACCAGCGACCCTGGCAGCCGCTGGTCCGAGGCGTTGAGCTGGCAATTCCTGTCTGAGAAAGAACATCCCGACCTCGCCGGCTGGATGCCCGAAAAAGGCGGCATCCTCTACAGCGCCGACATGTCCGTCTTCTACCAGACCTTCTACAAGAACCCGCACGGCGACTGGAAGTACCAGCTCGGCTTCGAACCCGCATTGATGCCCGCCGAAGATTTCCAGACCTACCACAAGATCATGTGGAACTCCGGCGACCCGCAAGCCTACGCCCCGTGGGTGGCGAAGATGACCCCTGCCGACCGCCTCGTCATCCACAGCAGCGGCAACCAGCGCCCCAACATCCCCGAACTCGAATGGGATTACGCCATCAGCGGCCTCTGGATCGGCCGCACCCCGCGAACGGCCAAGTAAGGAAAACATTCAACTCTGAACGTCGAAGTCTCCGGGCGCGCACGCCAAAGTTCAATGTTCGGCGTTGAATGTTAAATGTGCTCTGTTGAAACCTTTTGCTTTTGTAAGAGCGGGTGTGGTTCC
>Ga0206963_10352_pt1 | contig 11389 bp, 13 predicted proteins | sample Alteio_BWOrgHeat_28_FD_152958 | JGI IMG/M metagenome (GOLD analysis project Ga0206963, IMG submission 152958) | Enriched cells from forest soil in Barre Woods Harvard Forest LTER site, Petersham, Massachusetts, United States -... | ecosystem: Environmental > Terrestrial > Soil > Temperate forest >... | reverse complement strand
CGGTATTGGTCATCACATTGGTGATGACGCCGCCGAACTGGACGTTTTGTACGATGCCGGTGGCGGTGGAGGCATTGATGCCGCTGGCAGCCTGGGCGGAGGCGATATTGATGACGATGTTACTGACTCCGGCCGGCGTATTGGTATTGAAGGGGCTTGGCACGATGGGGTTATTTGTGAGCAACGCATAATTGTAGCCATTCGTTCCCTGAAAGATGCGGGCGCCGGTAAGGGCATTGTTTGCGTAGGTCGCGGCGAGGTTGGTGGTCGCGGCATTGCTCAAGATTATCGAAGCCGCATTGTTGGCGATGAGTGGGATCAGTGCATTGGTGCTGGAGGCGTTGGTGGCAGTAATGACATTGCGTAACGTCGCATTGAGATCGTTGGTGGCACCGGTATCGATCATCACATGGTTGACGGCGTTGCTGTCTGAATAAATCATGCGGCGCCCGTCAAAATGAATGGTGTTAGTGTGCTGACCTGCAGGGAAGGCGTAAGGCTGCACATAAAGCAACGGCTCTGGCGTCAAATAACCACGGCTTGGGTCAACGCCAATCAGCGCAATCCTAGCACCCCAACTATTGGTGTTTGATATATCCCTGGTGGAACTGACATTTCCCAGTTCTAATTCTCCGATATTATTTTCAAATAAAAATCCCTGGCCATCGCCAGTATAATTAAAGGTTGCCATGAACATGCCAGTTCCACCAAAAAACGGGTCTTCGCTATTTGCTCCATAATCCTTGCAAGTTATTTGCCCCGCATCGCTTCCGACCTGGTCATTGCCAAACTTCAATTGAGACAAGGTTCTATAACTTGGATACGTTGCTGAAAGCCCGCTTAATCTCAAGATTGTAGAGACGTTGGTTTCGGTTCCGGTGATGTTTGGAAAATATTCAAGCCGCAGCAAATCTTCAAAATTGCCATTAAAGAACCCATTGATGTCTATTGGATAAATCAATCCGCCGTTGGGGGCGGTAGTCACGATTGAAAAGTTGGTTTGAAGTGTAACTGGCCGCGTGTCGCTGTTGGTGACGGCGGACTTGGCGAAGGTGGACGTCGAGTTGGAAACGCCGGTCGCGTAGGTCTGGACGGCGGTCACGTTGTTGCTGACGCCGTTCAAGCGATTCGAGACGCCCATGGCATAGCCGAAATTATTGGCCACGTTGTTGCTGACGCCGGTGACCAAGTTGGAAACGCCCGTGCTATAAACCTGAGTGGCCGCGGCGTTGTTACTCACGCCGGTCGCATAGGTCTGCACGGCGACCACGTTGTTGCTCACGCCCGTCGCATAATCTTGCGAGGCTGGCGTGAAGCCCAAGGCATTCGTCACCGCATTGTAAGTCACGCTGCCATTCGCGCCGTAGGTGACGACGACGTAGGTGTTGTAGCCGCTCTGGATGACGTTGGTGAGGTCGTAGACGCTCTGCCCGGCATCGTAGACGTTGATGACGACGGCGGATTTGGTGACGACATCCTGGATGGAATACCAGCCGAGGTTGAAGTAGTTCGTGACGATGCCCGTGGTGTTCTGATAAATGCGCTTGGGCAAACCCACGGCAACGACGCCGCCGCTCGCCAGAATATTGCTGCTGATTTGCGTGGCGATGAGGTCGTTGGTCGCCAATGACGTGGTGAAGGGTTGCTGGAAATACAACCGCACATTCGCCGCCGGCGCTGACGGCATCAGGGCCACCAAGAACAGCAAAGCGAAGACCACGGCGGCGACGGTGCGGGGACGATGCGCCGCCGTGGTGCGGGGCTGGTTTTTGGCTGGCGGGTTGAAGAACATTTCAGGTGTCTTTGCCGGGTACTTTTTGCATGGCCCAGAAATCGGTCTGGGGTTGGGCGGCGCTGTCGCGCCGTTTTAAAATGGTGCAAATGGCCAGGGAGCCGAACAGGGTGAATTGCACTTGATCGTTTTTGTTGATGAGGGCGGCCTCGGCATCGCTGGTGACGTGCAGGAGGATCACGTTGCGGGCGTCTTCGCCGAGTTCGGTGGCAATCAGAATCGCATCCGGGCTGCCATCGATCTCGGCGGTGAAGGTCTGGCCGGTGGTCAGATTCTTCACCGGATCGGTCGTCCAGGGGGCGCGTTCGACGATCGATTCGGCAATGATGTTGGAGGCCTCTGACATGGGTTTTATAATTGGGGCGGCGGAGCACCACCGCCCTACCATCAAGGGGCTTGCTTTTTGATCGTGCGCTTGATGGTGTTGGTGGTGTTCAGATTTCCTTCGGTGAAGGAAATGAGTTCCCAATAGCCATCACCGAGTGAATCAAAGCTGTAGATGCTCTTCATGGGGCCGAGGGTGCCGGCGGTGCTGGCCACGACGTTGCTGATGCTGAACAGTTTTGCGGAGTTGGTGTCGTAGAGGATGCCATCATCCGAGCGGGCGAAGAAGGCCTGGTTGGTCCAGCCGCCGGTGGTGCCGGTGACGGTGATGGAGAGATCCACATTGCGCCGGTCGCCCACGAAAAAGGCTTGCGGGGTCGCAAGATTGGTGGTGGTGGTCACATAGACGGCGCCGGTGACGACAGGATTAAAGCCGAAGCTGTCCTGAGCCGTCGATTTCAACGCAGAGGCGCAGAGGGCGCAGAGGGCGCAGAGGCCAACGCAGAGGAGTTTCAAGGTATTGTTCAGTTTCATGGGATTTTATTTTTTTATTGGTTTTGAGTGGGGGTTTAGATGGGTTTGGCGGCGGTGAAATCGCAATTGTCCAGAATGGCGGCGATGAGCATCTTGTCGGTGGCGGTTTCTTGGAATTGCTGGATCTGCTGGCGGGGCGTGATGGTGAAGCCGCCCGCCTGATAGGTGGTTGGCACTCCCTTGTTGAGGTATTCAACGAGGCTTCTCAATTCATCTAGGGTGGCTTTGTTCAATTCCGCTTCGGCCTTGACCTTGAATTCGTTGGCGGGTTCTGAACTTGCCGGGCCGGAGGCCAGCGCTCCCGTGACGGGTGCCGGATTCTTGGCGGCTTGATGGGCATCGGCCGCTTTTTGGTAGGCGGCGACGGCGGTGGCGACTTTGGTTTCGAGGGTGGCGACTTCTTTTTGCGCTTTCTCGGTCTCGGCCTGGTGGTTTTTGCCGCAGAGTTCGAGCGGGGTGTTGATGAGGTTGCGCAACCTGACATCGGCCTTCAATTTATCGCCCAGCAAATTGTTGCGGGTGATGACGGCGAGGCGCAGCGTGGCGGCGGTCTCGGCAATTTGTTTCTGGGTGGCGCTGAGGGTGGCGACTTTCTCTTTTTTCTCCTTGATGAGATTGGCCTCGTTTTCGCGCCGCTCTTTCAGGTGGGCGGTGACTTCAGCGGAGATGAAGACGGAGGTCTGGACGGTTTCCAGGTTGACGCGCTCCAGCCGCTCGATGCCTTCGGGGAAAACATGGTCCCGATCGGCGGAGCGCATGATTTCGGCGAGTTTGGCGAGGGCGGTTTCGAGGCCGCAGATGATTTCCGGCGTGCCGGAGCCATCGCGTTTGGGGTAGCCGATTAAAATCTGTTTCATGGTTGAGAGTTGATGGTTGAGGGTTTTCTATCCGCTCTAAACTGCGGGCGACTGGCGCCGCCCGCAGGGCGAGAACGGACTTTTTATGGGTTAGCTCGGGGTGCCGGAGGCGATGACGATGCCGGCGGTGGTGTCCAGGGCGGCCGCGCCGAGGATGACATCCATGGACGCATACAACTGGCGCGAGGAGAGGCTGAACCATACGTTGACGGCGATGGTGATGTTCAGGCCGGGCAACGTGATGTACGTCGTCATGAGCGTGTTGCCGGGGATGCCTTGCGGCGGGTTCAACGGCACGCCGGTGATGATGCCGATGGCCTGCGGATCGCACGCGAAGCCGCGGATGTTCGCGCCGGACTGGCTCCATTCGGTGTTGAGACCGATGAAATCCCAGTTGTTGATGTTCCGCCAGCCGGCGCCGGGGAAGGCCGGGACGGTCTGGAGGAAGGTGGGAATGTTTTGGAGCGGGGCGAGGTATTCGCCGTCCAGGATGATGTTGCGGACACCGGCTTTCTTCAATTGGCCCCAGAGCGTGCGCATATCGCCCCAGCCGAAGCTGGTCGGGTCTTTGATGACCGGGGTGGCGGTGAAGTTGGCGGCGGTGATGATGGCACCGACGATCTGCATGATCTTGGAGCTGAAGGAACCGGTCTTGGCCTGGACCAGGTCTTCCATGCGGAGGCCGGAGTTCAATTCGTTGTCACTGACGTGCATATTTTCGAAATAATGCGCGGTGGTGATGGCGACGTTGGTGACGGTAGAATCGCCATTGGATTCAAAGTTCGTACCGGCGCCGGCGGTCTGGGTGGTGCTGCCATCCTGCGCGGTGGTGTTGAACTTCATCTGGCCGGTGGCGAGGGGCTTGAACGGATCCTGGCTGTTGTCCCGGCTGAAGGCGGCGAGCGGGGCGAACTTGGGGCCGAGCTTGGTGATGACGCCCATGATGAGAAAGTTGGTCACCAGTGAGGCACTGTATGTGTTCGCGGCGACGGGCATGAAGCCGGAGCGGTTCATCAATGCGGCATCTTTCTTCATGGTGGAGGCCATGAGCGCGGGCCATTCGTCTTTGAGGAAGTTGTAACGGCCCTGGGCGGTGATGATCTTGCCATTGCTGGAGCGGTCGGTGGCGGGGATGCCTTTGAAGCCGTTGATGACTTCGGTGAGGGCTTTGCCTTCCACGCCTTCGGCGCGATCGGTGGCGCCGATCTGGAAGTTGCTGCCAGCGAGCGGCAGATCGGCAATTTCCTTTTTGTCCAAGATTTCGAACGTGCCTTTTTCATCCGCGAGGGCGGCGGCGACGAAGATGGGGACCTCGGCCCGGGTGATCTTGTTCGCTTCAACGTAGCCTTCCACGCGGGAGCGGACGCGGGAGCGATTGGCTTCCACGAGCTGGTTTTTGACATCATCGAATTCCTCGCGCGTGATGAGCGGGGCGTTCGCGGCAACGGTGGCGGCCGCTGCAGCGGGCTTGGCCGCCGCCGCGTTGGTTTTGGGGAATGACTCCGCCTGCCAGGTGGCATAGATATCGGCGGCGAGAACTCCGGCGGTCACCGCGTCATTGGCGGCGGCGATGAGTTCATCGAGGGTCATGGTGTCATTGACATTGCTCACTTTGTTGGCCGTGAGCAGGGCGAGTAGTTTCTTTTTCATGGGGCTGCTGTTTGTGGGTTGGGTTGTGGGTTTAGCCGCGCCCTGCACGGGAGCGGAAATGGCGGCGGCCATGATTTCTCCGGGGACGTTGGAGAAACGGGCCAGAAATTCTTTGTTCAGCGGGCGGAGGGCGACGGCCTCATCATCGGTCTCATCGGCCAGGCCGGCGGCGATGGCGTTGGCACCTTTGGTCCAGGTGGTTTTTTTCATGCGGGCGAGGTGGACTTCTTTCGGCTGGCCTGTGGCATCGGCATAGATGCCGGCCATGGCGTCATCATGAAATTCGAGCATGTCGGCGGTCTCGCGCATCTCATCGGCATTGCCACGGCTCAGGCAGGAGGCCTGATGTTGCATCCACATGGCTTCCTTGGGGCTTATGACACCTCGCCCACCCAGTGATTTCTTGGCAGCGAGGGGGAAAACGGAAGCGATTGAAAGTGCGTACCCGGTAATCCGGACGCGGATATCGGCGCGCCGTTCTTTGATGGCGGCGTAGATTCCGAGGCCTTCTTTGACGGATCCACCTTCGGAATTGACGAGAAGTTCAATTTTTTGACCGGCGGGAACGGAGTTGATGGCGTCACGGACTTCCTTTTCGGTTATGCCATTTTCATCAAACATCGTTTTACCAATGGCGCCAAGCAAAGCGATGCGGGTTTCACCTTCCGCAGCCGCGGCGGTGACGGTGAGTTGGTTTTGACCACGCGCTACAGGGGCGAAGCCGACGATTTCGCCGGCCATTTTCATCAGACAGTCCCGCGAGAGCGATGGCATCGGCACGTTGTCGTGAATAAATAAAATGGTTTGTTTCATGCGTAGACGTGGGATTTTTCGCGGGCTTCGGAGGTGGATTCATTGCCGCCTTCCGCCGGGTCGGTCTTGGGTTCGACGATGGCTTGTTCGACGGCGAGTTCGGTGATCTGCCCGGCATCGCAATCGTATTCAATGGCGAGTTGTTTGGCGTAGGCGATGGCCTCGGCGGCTTCGCGCATTTTCTGACGCCAGTCCTGTTGTTTTTCCGCGTGGACATCCGCGAGCGTTTTCACGCCCAGGCGGAGTTCAATTTCCAGGGCCTTGGCGGTATAGCCGAGATCGACATTGGGGCTGCGGGGCGGGCGGATGAAGACGGCGCAGGCATCATCCGGCGGAGCGGTGTCCGGCATGGTGAGGTCGTAATCCATGGCCCATTGGCATTGCCATTCGTAGATGAGGGCGCAGACTTCCCGGACGACTTCGAATTTAAATTTGTAGGAGTTGGCGCAGACATCCAGATCCGCGCGCGTGACGGTGCCTTGCAGGCTGTAGGGCATGACGAGGAGCTTGGGTTGATCGTAGGCCATGCAGACGTTGGTCCAGAGCGTGTCCCAGTAGGCTTGCTGGGCGACGGTGGGACGGTTGACCATGAAATTTTCCAGCTTGTCGCCCTGCATCATGGCGATTTTTTTGCCGCCGAAGCTGACGTTGTAATCGAGGAACGCGGATTTGGTAACCGCATTGCCGGCGGGGTTGGTGCCGGGAACGGCGGAGGGAATTTTGATGCCGACCTGGCGGTTGGTGCGGGTGGAGAGTTCGCCGGTGGCATTTTTTTCCACGGTGGCGATTTCGCCGGCCAATTTGGCGCATTGCTGTTCGAGCTGCATCAAATTGTTGATGTCCCGGATGATGTTGTAGGCGGAAAAGCCTTCGGGCAGTTCGCGGATCTGGCCGGCGAAGCGGGGCCGGAATTTGAAGATCAACCCGCCTTTCATGCCGGGTTTGTAAAAAAGAATGCGGGTGAACAGCTCGGCTTGCGGGCGGGTAGGGATGATGCCGGTGCTGGTATTGGAATAATCGCTCTTCACAATCCAGCCGGCGACGCGCGCGCCGGTCACCGGATCGATCTCGACGCCATCGATGATGGGGCGCCCTTCGTAGGTGGTCTGGCCGGAGGGCGTTTTCATCCGGATGGGATCGATGGTCTCGATCTTGGGCGTGCGGCGGGTGACGACGCCTTTGGTATTGGCCAAGGATTCTTCGGTGAGGTTGACGAGGATGGCGCCGCGATCGAACAACAGGCCGGCCCAGAGGATGGTGCAGGTGGCAAAGGTGTTGTCGGTATTGATCTCGGGGTAGCGGGCCCAGCGTTCCCAGGCTTCACCGCGCTGACCGTTCCATGATTCGACGGCGGTTTTCTCGGCTTTCTTGGCGGCGGGCGTGGTGGCGGTGCCATCCATGCGGCTGGCGTTGGGGACGCAGATGAGGCCGGAGCTGCCGACGGTGAATTGCAAAAACAGGCTGCGGAGTTTTTGGACGACCGGGGTGTTTTCGACGAGGTTTTGGTGGACGCGCTGGAGTTCCTGGCGCGTCATGGTGTCGATTTCCTGCCACGATTCTTGCAGGGCCTGCCAGAGGTAGGAGCGTTCGCCCCAGTTTTGGCGGACGGCTTCGAAGGAGGCTTGAACTGCGCGCTCGGCCCAAGTTGATGGCAAAACTGCCTCAATGACCTTGAGTGTCTTAACCATGGCGCCGGAAACAAATTTTTGCCAGATATTCACTCAGGGGAAACCGGCGGCGGTGCCGGTGGCGTAGGTGTTGAGGTTGGAGAAATCGCCGAGTTGTTCGGTGACGCCCACGGGCAGGCCGCCCTGGAAAATCAGGTTGGAAATGTATTGATACAGCGCATCGGTGCCGGTTTGCGTGGCGTCATCGGCGAGTGACGCGGTGGTATCGGCCAGGGCGAAGGCGAGCATCCGCAGGAGTTCGCTGGTGAAGGCGAAGACGTTTTCTTGCGTGAATTGTTTGCCGCTAACGCCGATCTCAAACCCAACGCTCTGGCCGCTGCCGCTGGTGTTGATGGTGATCTTGCCGCGGCTGAAGCTGGGGGTGTAAATCTGGGCTTGAAACGCGAGGAAGGTCTCGCGGAGGGTGGCAGAACTGCGCTTGGCTCCCTCGCATAGCTGGTTGAGGAAGCCGTCTTTGATCTCTGCTTGTAGCCGTACCATTGACTGACATTTTGTCAGTCAATGGGCGCAGGGTGTGAGTGACTTAACTGGACTTTATTGGACTTTTCTCGACTTTTTTATGATCGGCAAAGTTTTTTGAATGCCTTCCAGCATCCATTTCATAATTGCGGGCCGGAGGATTTTTAAGGGGATCCGCACCGGTTTAAATTTCTTGGATTTTTTCATGCTTCATCAAAATCTCGCTTGCAAGCCGGGCAGAGTTCGGAATCATCCATGGCGATGCAACTGCAAAAGGCGCAGATTCTTGGCGAGGTCGAGGCAGGAAGTGGAAAAAAGGCAAGGTATTCGGCTTTTTCGCCGGTGGACATTTGACTCATCTGGCCTTCCTTGTAGGCCGTTTTTAATTTTTGGGCGATCTCTTCAGACACGGCCTGAAGGCGCGGCAGGATTATTTTTTGGGCGTCTATATCTGCGGTGGCGAGTATGGCATCATTTAATCGCCTGAATTTTTCAGTTTTCATCTTAGCGTTTTCTCCGTTCGCGGTTGCGGGTGGGGTGGGGATTTTTTTGGAGATATTCGATGGCCTGCTGTTCGCGGCAGGGCAGCCGGAAGCCGCCGAGGATCATGTCGGAAACGTAGCGCGGGTTGCGGTGCAACCGGGCGGCGAGTTCTTTTTTAGTGGTGATGATATCGCTCATGGCGGGCGGTTTATTTTTGGGCCGCCCTTTTCTTGGACGGGCGTTTGAAGCGGGTGAAATCCGCCACCATCGCATTGCTGATTTGCCGCGCGTAAATATGGCAGAAGTTGAATTCTATGCTGATGCTGCTGAGGAATTTTAGAACGCTTTCCTTATCCCGAAAATCGGTGATGGTTTTGGTGACCAGCCGGCGGGTTGGAAGATCAAAATATTGAATGGTTACATCGTAAACTTGGTTCATTTTTGCTTCTTTATTTAAGGGTTTTGGTCCGCAGATTTCACGGATTTTCGCTGATTATTTTCACGGCGGGAATAGGGTTTTTGATTTGGGATAGGTGCGGGTTGGCGACGCACCAGGCTATGACGTAATCCCAAACTTTTTGACAGGCTATCGAGGGCTGCTGGATGGGTAATGGACTAAATATTTGGTCGAGGATTTTTCTACGGTGGACTGAAATGATGCCTTTTGAGCGCAGGAATTGGCGCTTTTGTTTCCGAGCATGTTTGCGGGAGACAATTTTCATGAGAGATGGAAAAGGACCAGGGCGATCAGAGCGGTGACCGCCATAATAATTGCCAGCGTAGAACGGCGGCGCGAGCGATTGGCATAAAAAACCGCCAATTCAGCTTGACGTTTTGATTCTGCTAATGCTTTTTTAATTTCTTCGTTCATTTGGTTCCTTAATTTTAGGGTTTTTTGTCCGCAGATTTCACGGATTTTCGCTGATTATTTTGCAGTTTTTTCATCAGGGCCTTTTCATTTTTGATTCTGGCACAAGCTTCATCGAAATTTTCGGGGGATCTAAACTCATCTTTTGCGCGTTGCATGGCTTCGCGGATGGTGATGACGCCTTGATTTTTCATTTGGTTGCTTCGGTTTGGGGTTCGAGGCCTAGATTGGCAAGGGCGTCGCCGAGCATGTAGCTCCAGTCTTTGAACAGGTCGATGCCGGCGAGGCATTGGAGCATGTGATCGTCTGGATGGGCCTGGCGGAAGGCTTCGGCGCCGGGGGATTTGACATCGCCGCTTTTGGCCTTGGCGTCTTTGCCGACCCGTTCCCATGCGTGATATTGTTTCAGAAATTCTTCGGAGATATCGGCGGGGATGATGCGCTCGAAATATTCATCGGGGCGGGGTTGGCGCGGCGGTTTTTCCTCGGCGCAGGCGGCGGTGACGCGGGATTTTAGTTCGCGGATGAAAAAGTGGTTGGCGAGCAGGCCGCCGAGATTGTACATGATGACGAGGGGTTCGCGGGAATCGGGCACCATGAGGACATCGCCATTGCTTTGGCGGGGGCCGAATTGATATTCGTAGATGGGTGGTACGCTGGGGCCGAGTTCTTTATGGATGGGTTTGCCGGCGGAGTAGTAGCGCGGGACTTTGTCTTCGTGATCCCGAAAGGTGCCGACGTGGGAGGCGTTGCCCATGACGGCTTTGAAGCCTTGTTGGTAGCAGAGTTGCAGGATGGCCCGGGTGTTTTTTGAGGCGTCGATGAGGGTGTGCAGGGGTTCGACTTCAAATTCTTTGAGGGTGGTGAGGAGTTCGGAATCGGAATTGATCATGCCTTCGAAGACGATCTGGGAATTGAGGTCGGCGCAGATATCCTCGATGACGAGCCAGTAGTGGATGAGCTGGCCTTTGCCTTTGTAACCTTGCTGCCAGTCGGCGAAGGCGACGCGGCAGGCGCGATTGGCGAGGCCTGCCCGGTTTTTGGTGATGCCGCTGGAGATGACGATGCGGCCGGTGAAGGGGATTTTATCGGGGCTGTAAAATTCGCATTCGACTTCTTGGACGTATTTTTTGTAGCTGTCTTCATCGCCGGTCCTTCGGGCGCGGAGGGCGTTGTTGCGGCGTTTGATGATGTTGACCCAGTCCATGGTATGGGCGGCGACGGCCTGGTAGGTCATGGATTCTTCGCCGGGCAGGGCGCCGGTGTTGTAGGGGGCGGAGTAGCGGCCGGAATCGCTGAGGGCGCGGCGGGCGGTGATATCGTTGGGGATCTGGTGGCCGCAGGGCATTTTGTAGTGGATGGTGCGGGCGATGATGTTGTAGTCGTAGCTGCCATCGGGGCGCTTGGCTTTCTCGCGATCGTACCAGAGGCCGCCGTGTTCGGGGTGGCGTTCATCCCAGCGGACGCGCATGGTGTGATAGACGCGGTTGGCTTCGAAATTGATGTTGCCGCAGCCGGGGCAGGCGACTTCCCATTGGCGCATGGTGCCGTCTTTGTAGGCGGTGTGGAGCTGGTCGCCTTCGACGCCGGCGTTGGAGATGTTGAAGCGGATGGGGAAATCGCAGGCGTCGCCGCGGCCGTAGGCTTTATCGAGCATGCCGTGGGCCCAGTTGTGGATCTCTTCGTTGACCTGGTAGGGGATGGTGTCGGAGTCGAGGGCGCTGGGGCTGTAGACGCCTTGCATGGAGAGGGTGCAGTTGGGGAAGATGATGAGTCCTTTTTTGAGGATGCGGTCGGTGCAGCGGAGGGTGCGTTTGAAGATTTCGCAGGCTTCTTTGTCCCAGATGTCTTCGGCTTTTTCATCGGTGGGCCAGTTGTACTGGATCTGGCCCATGGCGAGGCGGGTCCAGCCGCAGAGGAC
>Ga0206963_10351_pt1 | contig 11503 bp, 8 predicted proteins | sample Alteio_BWOrgHeat_28_FD_152958 | JGI IMG/M metagenome (GOLD analysis project Ga0206963, IMG submission 152958) | Enriched cells from forest soil in Barre Woods Harvard Forest LTER site, Petersham, Massachusetts, United States -... | ecosystem: Environmental > Terrestrial > Soil > Temperate forest >... | reverse complement strand
ACCCAAAAATTATTGTTTTCATACCAACTTTTTACACAAACATGAAATTAACACAAAAAATCGCAATCAATTATACCGTCTCACGGTTGCACATTTTAGCGCTTGTTTCAAAAAGAAAAGCGGCTAAAGAAGCGCTCGAAATTTTTTTTACGCCCCGTTTGCGATCAACAAAAAAGCCTTCAGCAATATTTGACAAAGGAGAAAAATTATCTTTTAAAATAAACAGGAATACCATTCGCGGTTACCGATGGATGCCGCAAGGTGTGCAAGCCGGCGCTGCAAAAAAAATATTAATACTTCACGGGTTTGAATCGAGCATAAAAAAGTTTGATCAGTACATTAATAACTTTGTAAAAAAAGGTTATGAGGTACTTGCATTCGATGCGCCGGGACATGGAGAATCTGGCGGCAAGCGCATCACCATTCCGTTGTATGTTGATATGATAAAATATATTTTTACAACCTACGGGCCAATACAATCTTTCTTATCGCATTCGCTCGGCAGCATATCTGTTGCGCATTTTTTAGAATCGGTAAAACATGATAAAGAAACAAAACTGGTATTAATAGCGCCTGCCACAGAAACCGTTACCAGCGTGGATCGCTTCTTCGAATATTTGCAGTTGGATGATGAAGTAAGAAAAGAATTTGATGGTTTGATTTATGAAAAAACAGGCTACAGAACGGAATATTATTCCATGAAAAGAGCAGCAAAAAAAATCAAAGCTTCGGTATTATGGTTTCATGATGAAGAAGATGCCGTGACGCCAATTGGTGATGTTATAAAAGTAAAAGAAGACAATCACAAAAACATAGATTATATTTTTACAAAAGGCCTCGGCCACAGAAATATTTACAGAGACAGCAAGGTGATGAAACAGGTTGTTGAGTTTTTGTAAAAAAAAATTATCCTGGTTTTTGATTTGAGATTTGATATTCGGTATTTGGATAGTGTGATATTTTACTTGCTTCTTGAATCTTGTTTCTTGTTCCTTGGTTTATTAATTGCGTCCTTCCATCATTGGAACAAAAGAAAAATTATCAAAAACTTCTTCAGTTATTAATCCATCTTTTTGTTTTGTAAGGCGCAGCATGCGCTGCACATTTCCTTCACCAACCGGTATTACCATTTTTCCGCCGGGTTTTAATTGTTCAACCAATTTTGGTGGAATAAATGGCGCGGCGGCGGTTACAATTATTTTATCAAACGGACCGTAAGTTGGCAAACCTTCAAAGCCATCGCCGAAAAAAAATTTCAGGTTTGGATATTTTTTCAAGTAAGAAAAATCTTTATTAATATCAAACAATTTGCGTTGCCTTTCAATGGTAAAAACCTGCGCTTCCATTTCTGCTAAAACACTTGCCTGGTAAGCGCTTCCGGTTCCTATCTCTAAAATTTTTTCGTAAGGTTTTATATCAAGCAATTGTGTTTGGTAAGCAACTGTGTAAGGTTGTGAAATGGTTTGTTCTTCTGCAATCGGGAACGCGCGATCTTCATACGCAATTTTATCAAATGCAGAATCCATAAAAAAATGGCGCGGCACATTTGCAATTGCTTCCAGCACGCGTTCATCAGAAATTCCTTTTTTACGAACGATTTCCGTTAATTGTTTGCGCATGCCTTTGTGCCGGTACGTATCTTCGAATAATCTCATAAGCAGGTGCAAGATAATGGTTGTAAGAAATATTTAGCAGGTACATTTTTCTTTTGTAAATTTTCAGCTTGAAACTTATTATTAATATAAAAGAAACAAGTTATAAGGAACAAGAATCAAGAAAACAAGAATCAATATCGAAATATCTAATACCAAATTAACCAAAACAAAAAGTTTCAGAAATAAATATTCATTATCAATTATCAGTTATTCATTATTAAATTATCAATTAATCTTTCAGCATGAAATTAACAACAGGAGTTCAATTGTCCGTGATGATGTTTTTAGAATATTTTATTTGGGGCGCGTGGTACGTAACAATGGGAACGTATATGGGCGAACACTTGCATGCTTCAGGATTGCAGATTGGCGCGGCTTACAGCGCTTTGGCCATTGCAACAATGATCTCTCCATTTTTTGTAGGCATGATTGCTGATCGGTTTTTTGCAGCGCAACGCATTATGGGCGTGCTGCATATTGTTGGCGCATTATTGTTATTTCTTGCAACAAGAATTGTTGACAATACAGCTTTTTATTGGGTGATTTTATTTTACTCATTATTATATATGCCAACAATTGCGTTATCAAACAGCGTGGCATTTAATCAAATGACAGATCCGGGAAAACAATTTCCATGGATAAGAGTTTTTGGAACATTGGGTTGGATTGTTGCCGGATTAATAATTGGTTATAGCGGCATTGAAAAAACTTCCACAACGTTTTATATCGCGGCAGGCGTTTCTGCATTATTGGGATTGTATAGTTTTGTTTTACCAAACACACCACCGAAAGTAGATACCAGCGCGGGTTCTGCGTCAAAGGCTTTGGGAACAGAAGCTTTTGTTTTGTTTAAATATAAACCCTATCTCATCTTTTTTATTGCAGCAGTTTTAGTTTGTATTCCGTTATCATTTTATTACGGATTTGCAAATCCTTTTTTAAATGAATTGGGCATGCATAATGCTGCAAGCAAAATGATTTTAGGACAAGTTTCTGAAGCCGTTTTTATTCTTGCCATTCCGTTTTTATTTACAAATATTGGTGTGAAGAATATGTTGCTGCTCGGTATGACTGCATGGATTTTGCGTTACGTTTGTTTTGCTTATGGAAACATTGGATCAAACGAATGGATGTTATATGCAGGAATAATTCTTCACGGCGTTTGTTACGATTTCTTTTTTGTAACCGGTTATATGTACACAGAGAAAAAAGCCGGGGAAAAAATAAAAAATGCTGCGCAGGGATTATTCACTTTTGCAACTTATGGCGTTGGTATGTTTATCGGAACATGGTTTAGTGGTTATATTGTTGACAAACATATTATAACTCCTGAAACCCACGACTGGAAAGCAATCTGGTTTGTGCCCGCATTAATAGCTTGCGGAGTTTTAGTTTATTTCATTTTATTTTTCAGGGAGAAAAAAGAAATTGCGCAAACGGTGTGATGCTGAATGCGAGATTCGCAATGCGGGATTCGTGATGCGAGATGCGAGATGCGAGATGCGAGTTAAAAAATATGTTCTATAGAATTTATTGAACTTCAATCTCAGATTATTTATCAAATATCTCGTATCCCGAATCACATATCTCGAATCGCGAATCACGAATCTTAAACCATCAACCTAATCATTAATAAAAAATAAAGATCATCATGAAAAAAATTGCGATGCTTGGCTCTGGTTTTATCGGAAGGTTTTATGCAGATTCATTACAAGGGCAAAGAAGTAAAGATAAAATTATAAGCGTTTATTCTCGTCGTGAAGAGAGTGCGAAAAAATTTGCAGCAGATTATAATTGCGAACAATGGACTATTAATATGGAAGAAGCAATTGCTAATCTGGATGTAGATGTAGTATGTATTTCATTGCCAAATAATATTCATGAAGCGGCTGTAATGCTTTGTTGTAAATATAAAAAAGCTGTCATCACAACAAAGCCTTTGGGAAGAAATGCAGCAGAAGCAAAACGCATGTTATTAGCTGTTGAAGAAGCAGGAATTTTTAATGGTTATCTCGAAGATTTAGTATACACACCAAAATTTTTAAAGGCACATGAGAGTGTAAAAAGTGGCGCCCTCGGAAGAATTCTTTGGGCTAAGTCGAGAGAAACACATCCTGGCCCGCACAGCGATTGGTTTTGGGATATTGAACAAGCTGGAGGTGGTTGCATTTTAGATCTCGGTTGCCATTGCGTAGAGATCGCGCGAAGTTTTATTGGTAAAGATATTAAGCCTGTTGAAGTAATGTGTTGGGCAGATACACAAGTAAAACCGATTGATGCAGAAGATCACGCAATTGCTTTGGTGAAATATGAAAATGGTGCAATTGGACAATTTGAAGTGAGCTGGACTTTTCGTGGCGGACTGGATTTGCGCGATGAAGTAATGGGCACTGAAGGAACGATTTGGATTAATAATTTTTTGCGCACAGGTTTGGAAATGTTTACCACAGGAAAAGGCGCAGACTATGTTGCTGAAAAGGCTGAAAGCAATACTGGCTGGCTGTTTCCGGTTGGTGATGAGATGAATGATTTGGGATACAACCACATGTTTGCTGATATGTTTAATGCCATGGAAAAAGGAATCGATCCTAAAGAAACTTTTTATGATGGATATGTTGTGAATGCGGTTTTAGATGCTGCATATAAATCCGCAAAAACAAAATTGTGGGAACCTGTTAATCTTGAAATATGGAGAGGAAAAGTTGGCGTTGGCAAAGACAGTCATTTGGTAGAATATGATGAAGAAAATTATTTAGTGAAAGAGGAGATGACACATTACGGTGCAAAAAAAGTTATTATTAAAAATAAAAAATCGGGAAAGATTACAGAAAAAATTATAGAATAAATTATTAATAAACCGGTTTCATTTAGAGCCGGTTTTTTTTCAACCAAACAATTGCTTGTGTATGTTTAAAAATAGTTATTGCTTTTTATTAATAGCAATTTTCATTTTATTAAATGCGTGTTTGTCAAAAAATAATACCAGCAATTATAATGACTGGAAAGTTTTTGGTGGAACAAAAGAAAACACACATTATTCTTCATTAAAAGAAATAGACACTTCAAACGTAGGCCAGTTAAAGGTTTCGTGGGTTTATCATACCGGCGATGCAGATACTATTAATCATTCGCAAATACAATGCAACCCAATTATTATTGATGGAATTATGTATGCAACTTCTCCATCATTAAAATTATTTGCGCTTGATGCATTAACAGGGAAATCAAAATGGGTTTTTAATCCGAAGGAAAGAAACAAATCAGGAATGGATTTTATACTTAATAATAATCGTGGTGTAACTTATTGGCAAGATGGAAATGACAAGCGCATTTTTTATACAGCCGGTTCTTTTTTATTTGCCATTAATGCAAGCGATGGAAAAATAATTTCTTCATTTGGTAATGATGGAAAAATAGATTTGCATGATGGCCTCGGAAAAGATGTAAAAAATGCATACATCGCTGCCACTTCGCCTGGAATTATTTTTAATGATCTTATTATTATTGGTTCGCGCGTGTCTGAAGAAAGTGATGCTGCGCCGGGACATATCCGCGCATATAATGTAAAGACAGGAAAACAAGAATGGATTTTTCATACCATTCCCCAACCTGGTGAAATTGGATTTGACAGTTGGGAAGATACTGTTGCATACAAACATATTGGTGGTGCCAATTGCTGGTCGGGTTTTGCGCTTGATGAAAAGCGCGGAATTTTATATGCGCCAATCGGTTCTGCATCGTATGATTTTTACGGCGGAAAAAGAAAAGGCAACGGATTGTTTTCAGATTGTTTGGTTGCGCTGGATGCAGCCATAGGCAAGTATAAATGGCACTTTCAGGATGTGCACCATGATGTGTGGGACAAAGATTTGCCAACGCCACCAGCACTCGTTTCTGTAATGCATGATGGAAAAAAAATTGATGCGGTTGCGCAACCAACAAAAACTGGTTTCGTTTTTTTATTGGATCGCGAAACTGGCAAACCAATTTTTCCTGTTGAAGAAAAAAACGTTCCGCAGAATTCTGAATTGATTGGAGAAAAATTATCGCTAACGCAGCCGATTCCAACCTTACCAAAATCTTTTATGCGGCAGGGATTTAATGACAGTGACATTAATAATTTATTGCCCGATTCATCCTATCAGGATATTAAAAAAAGATTGGCAAGCTATCATTCTGATAATGTTTTTAATCCACTTTCAAAAGAAGGCACTGTAGTTTTTCCAGGATTGGATGGTGGCGCAGAATGGGGCGGCGCAGCGTTTGATCCTGCAACTGGTTTGTTGTATGTAAATGCAAATGAAATGCCTTGGGTATTAACGATTATTGATCGCAAAACAGGAACTCCAAAAACAGAAAAATATTTAGATGCGGGCACACGTTTGTATATGCAAAATTGCGTTTCTTGTCACGGGCCGGATAGAAAAGGTTCAGGCAATTATCCATCATTAATAGATGTTTCAAAAAAATATAATGAGCAAAGTTTTGCAGAACTCATTTCCACAGGACGCAGGATGATGCCGGCTTTCAAACAATTATCTGATGAAGAAAAAAAAGCAATTGCATCTTTTGTACTAAATATAAAATCATTGCAACAAAATAATTTCGTATCAAAACAAGAACCCGTTGATACATTTAGAAACCTGCCTTACACTATTACCGGTTACAATAAATTTTTAAGCAAAGAAGGATATCCAGCTATTAAACCACCTTGGGGAACTCTGAATGCAATTGATTTAAACACAGGAGAAATTGCATGGGAAATTCCGCTGGGAGAATATCCTGAATTCAAGCAAAAAGGAATTATTACCGGCACTGAAAATTACGGCGGCCCAATTGTAACAGCAGGCGGATTAATATTTATCGCAGCAACGCGAGATGGAAAATTTCGTGCATTTAATAAACGAACCGGTAAATTATTATTTGAAACTGATTTGCCTGCAGCAGGATTTGCAACGCCATCGATGTATAATATTAATGGCAAACAATTTATTGTAATTGCATGTGGCGGTGGAAAATTAAAGACAAAATCAGGAGATGCTTATGTAGCATTTGCGTTGCCTTAACGTTTGAAATTTGCAAGACTTTGTTGAATAAAACCTTCAAGGTTTGGGCAACTTCTTGCAATTTAAAATCAACTTTTTGTTTCGTAAAAACGAACCATTTTAAATTTATAACCAGCATCACCAGAGCCGGTAATTTGATATTGAATTACCCTTGTTCCACCAGTTGGTTTGTCCTTATCATCACCTGGTTTATAAATTGGAAATTTTTGCATCAGCATTCCTTCAAGCAATGAAAACTGATCGTGGCCTTTGTAACCTTCTTTTATTTTTCCATCAAGCTGCACATCGGGCAAGGCTGTTGCTGTTATTGATTTATTTTCAACAGACATGAATGCGTAAACCATTCCAATCACGCCTTCGTCGCCGGTATACAAATACACAATCAAATCAGGATATCCATCATTATTCAAATCATCAATTTCAACTTTTGCAATTCTACCTTTTACAAAAAAATCCAATGGCCGCGCCGTGTTATCAAAACCTTCGGGCTTAACTGCCAATTCATTTTTATCTAATGTTTTATTAAAACATCTTATGTGATAACCAACTTTGCCAATTTTTAAACTCGTATCAATCTTTCTAAATTGCTCATTAATATTTTGTGCATTAATAGTATTAAAGGCAAAAACAAAAAATAAAAAAATCGAAAAATATTTCATGTTATTAATAAATGTTCAGGACGGAAAATTAGTTATAAATGCGCTTCTTACTTTTTAAATATTTATCCCTTATAATTTCACTCACCGTTTTTCCATACAAATTACTTTCAACCCAGGAAATAATATCAAGGTAAGCGAATGCGCGAGTTTCAAAACGGCTTTTTTCATACTGCTTTATCTTTTGTAAAAATTTTTCAAATTCAGGCTTTAATTTAAACCTTGAAATATGAAATGACTTACGCAAAAATTTAAACATTTCTTCTTCAATAACAGTGAGGTTTTCCATTTTTGCCATAAAGCGATAAACCGATCTGCTCAGCGATTCAATGATTTCAAAATTGCCGAGTTCATAATGCGCCATTAAATGCAGCAAGCGCGCGTAACATTGTAAATCGTTTCGCAGCTCCACATTATCATTAATAATGCGCTGCAAATAATCAATACATTTTTCATAATCGCCACTGCCAAAATAAAGCGTTGCAATTTTATAATTAAATACAAGCACACGGTGCGTGTCAATAAACAATGCATACTCTTCCAGTTTTTCTTCAATAAAAGGAACGAGCGAAAGGCCTTCTTTAAAAGTGCCTAAAATAAAATGCTGGTTTATTTTTGCGCCGCTGATGTAAATAAAAGCCTGTATGCGAAAGTTGTCGTGATCTTTAACACGATCCGTTTGTGCAAATGCTTCAAACTTTTTTAGTGTGATTTCAAATTTTTGATAATTGCGTAAATCAAAATGCGCATTAAGTAAGTTGTGCATCGCCTTAATATAATGCCCCGTTTCCACACGAATCATTAATGGCTGGTTATCAAAAAGGTTTACCCATTTTTGCGAGTAACGATAATACATTAAAAAATCCTGGCGTATAAAAGCGTACCAGGTATAACTCTGGTACAAATACAACCTCTCGTAAAAACCAGTTTGTTCATTGGCATTTGCGGGCAGGCTTTTTTTCAAAAAATCTATAATGCCTGCTTCATCTTTTTCATTGCGCGCGTGCCCATTTTTAATATACCAGCTATACAATTGCAACGAAAGATTTGAAAGCCGCGTAAGCATATCAATCTTTGTACTTATTTCTATGGCTTCGCCTGATAATATTTCCGCGCGGCTTTGCATGCCACGCGTTACGTGCAAACTTTCTATTCTTTTTTCGAGCGCAAGAACCTGTACTAAAAAATTAAATTTCTGATTTACACGCGCAGTTTCTTTTGCGCGGTCCAACAAGCGAAGGCTTTGTAAAAACAATCCTTTTTTGTACAAGATGTGTGCATAGTCAAATTGCTCGTTGAGCTGCAAATCAATGCTGTCGGCGCTTTTAAGCAAACGCAGGCTTGCCAAAATTTGTTTGTATAAATGTGTTTTAAGATTATACAACTGCGGCTTCTCAGTTCCTGTTAGTTTTTTGAGCAGCAATTTTTCGTCATAATCATTCATTGCAGAAAGTGCATCGAAAAGCTGAACGATTTTGAGGTTTTCTTTAGCGGAACTTCTTTTTATATATAGTTTGAAATGCCTTTTTTCAGATTTCTCCAAAGAATGAATCAACTGAAATAAAGTATCTGTAAAACGGTTGGACATAATGATGTAATTATTCTAAAAATCAATGCTGGACAGCGTTTCATTAACAAAAAAAACGCTTTGGCGTAATTAAATCACTAATAAGTTGATTTTACCGGCATGATGGAGCAACGTAAATTTGTTATAACAAAATGAGTTAATCATATAGCAAGCAATCGTTAAAGAAAGAATCGTTAGAGGCTCATTTGAAAAGAAGCTGTGAATCAGCACAAACGCTACTTTTAAGAATTTTCATATGGCAAGCAATCGTTAGAGGTCAGTCCGTTTCTACGGAAGGACCCTTTTTTTTTGCCCTGCAATGTACGGAAATTGTAACAGATCATAAATTTTTTACTTAATTATTTTCTTCTTCGCTATTAATAGTTTTTTTCAAATTTTTATATTAATAAAAAAAGCCCCGAATAAATTTCAGGGCTTTCGTATTTTATTAATGAAATTTTATTTCAATTTCATATCTGTAATAATATTTTGAATGCGTGCATCAAGTTCTGTTTTTACTTTTTCATAATCTGCAATGCTATTCAATTTTGTATTAACACTAAAGTAGAATTTAATTTTTGGTTCAGTGCCGGACGGGCGCGCGGAGATTTTACTTTCATCTTCCAAAATAAATTGAAGCACGTTTGATTGTGGCAGTTTTATCTCCCAGGTTTCCCCGGTGCGCAAGTTTTTTCCCGTTCTTAATTCATAATCCAACAAGTGGATAACTGGTGAATTATTAATTTGTTGCGGCGGGTTATTGCGATACGTTTCCATCATATCTGCAATTTCTTTCTGTCCGTTCATTCCTTTTTTGGTGATGGAAATCAAATTTTCTTTGTAAAATCCGTGTTGCAAATAAATATCAAGCAGCTTATCAAATAATGATTTGCCTTTATTTTTTTCGTAGGCGGCCATTTCACATAATAATGCTACAGCGCTTACTGCGTCTTTATCGCGGAGCTTTGCACCAATCATTAATCCATAACTTTCTTCGCCGCCGATTACATAGTTTTCGGTAGCTTCTTTTTCCTTTATTAATTCGGCAATCCATTTAAAACCAGTAAGCACGTTGTAACAATTAATACCACTTTGTTTTGCAATGGAATCAATCATATCGCTGGTAACAATTGTCTTTACAACAAAATCATTTGCTTGCGCAATGCCTTTTACTTTTCTTGCTTCAATCATATAATTAAAGGCAAGCGAAGCGGTTTGATTTCCATTCATTAATACCCAGTTGCCGCCTTTATCTTTAATAGCAATACCAACACGATCAGCATCCGGATCCGTTCCCAATAAAATATCTGCATCAAGTTCTTTTGCTTTTTTCAAACCAATGCTCATGGCTTCTGCTTCTTCAGGGTTTGGATAAACAACTGTTGGAAAATTTCCATCTGGCGTTGCCTGTTCATCAACAACATGCACGTTGCTAAATCCGAAACGCTGCAAAACTTCCGGCACCAGTTTAATTCCTGTTCCGTGAATTGGTGTATAAATAATGCGCAGGTTATGTTGCTTTTCAATTATTTCAGGATACACAGATAAACTTTTTACCATGCCCATATAAGCTTCATCCAAATCTTTTCCAACCATCGAAATATTCGATTCGCCACCACCCCATTTTACATCATCAACAGAAGCAATTTTTTCCACTTCTTTCATCACATTAATATCATGCGGCGGCACAAGCTGGCCGCCATCATCCCAATATGCTTTATAACCATTATATTCTTTAGGATTGTGAGATGCCGTGCAAACAACGCCACCCTGGCAACCCAAGTGGCGAATGGTGAAACTCAGTTCAGGCGTGGGCCGCAGCGATTGAAACAAAAAAACACGAATGCCATTTGCAGCAAAAACTTTAGCTGTTATTTCTGCAAAAAGCGGGCTGTTGTTGCGGCTGTCGTAAGCAATGGCAACTTTTACCTGCTGGTTGGGAAAAGATTTTTTAAGATAATTTGCATATCCCTGCGTGGCCATTCCGATTGTATATTTATTCATCCGGTTTGTGCCAACGCCCATAATGCCGCGAAGGCCGCCGGTACCAAATTCCAGGCTGCGGTAAAAACTTTCTGTCAGTTCATCGGGATTTTCTTTTTCGAGGCGGGAGATTTCGTTCTTCGTTTCCTGGTCATAATTTCCGGTCAACCATTCGTTTACTTTTTGCTGAATAGCGGCGTCCATAAATAAGATTTAATTTTTTTTGAGCAATAAGGCACCTAATATCGGTAACATTAATAATATTAGCAAATTTGCATGCAGTATCTATCTTATTCCAAATCAATAAATTCATTTGCTATAAAGGGTTTTACGTAAAAACTTAAAACCAGAATCAATTAAGTTAAGATATTACCAACTGCACTTTTTATCACCGGAAATTATTATTTTTGATATAGCTCAAACCCCAATCCCTTGTTATAACTAAGCTTTCACAAAAGCAGGTTTTAAATTTGATATCTAATTATCCGGCACCCCGAAAATTATTACTACACCTCTTTAATGTACAACGGATGGCTACTTATTTATTATTGCGCGATAATAAGCAAAACGGCCCTT
>Ga0206963_10350_pt1 | contig 11506 bp, 8 predicted proteins | sample Alteio_BWOrgHeat_28_FD_152958 | JGI IMG/M metagenome (GOLD analysis project Ga0206963, IMG submission 152958) | Enriched cells from forest soil in Barre Woods Harvard Forest LTER site, Petersham, Massachusetts, United States -... | ecosystem: Environmental > Terrestrial > Soil > Temperate forest >... | reverse complement strand
GTTTCAAAAACTTTTGCGCCGGCATAAAGTGGATTTCCACCGGCATACAGCGTATTTCGAAGCACGGTGTATGTGAGCCCGCTTTCCTGGATAAAATCTTCTGTTTTAATCAGATCTATCATGTAAGGCCTGATTGCGGCCGTTTCAATGTTTTTCATTGCTATCCCTGTATAAACAATATGTTTGATGTGGGCTTTTTTTGCAGCGGCCAGTACATTTTTATGATGTTGCAACCGGGTCTGACCATTGGAGGAGATCATCAATACTTTTTCTATGCCCTGCATGGCCATGTTAAGCGACGGGATATCGTCATAGGATCCTATACGTACGTCGATGCCTTTTTCCTGCAAATATTTTGCTTTGTTAACATCTCTTGCAAGTACCGCGATATTTTTGGCGGATATTTTTTTCAGCAATTGTGATACGGCCGCTGAACCCAAATTTCCCGTAGCACCTGTTACTAAAATCATATTTTTCGTTTTAGAAGTGAATGGCTCTGCTTACTCTACCTACAAGTTACATCAGGCTGACAGGAAAAAACAATGACAAATACCACAAAAAACTAGTGATAAATGTCAATGGTAAATAATACATTTATATAAGCCTTTGCAACATGTTCGACGCCCTGATTAAATATTTTAACAGTTATACGACAACGCCATTGACCGGCGACGAAATTGATTTGATTCTAAGTTTTGTTACAGCAAAGAAATTCAGGAAAAGACAATATTTTTTGCAGGAAGGCGAAGTATGCAAAAACAGTGCTTTCATTGTAAAGGGCGCCATGCGCAAGTATCGGGTAGACGACAAAGGAGAGGAACATATCATAAGGTTGTATATTGAAAACTGGTGGGCATCTGACCGGGAAAGTGTGGCGACAGGGGCTCCTTCCGATTATTTTATTGATGCATGGGAAGACTCAGATTGTCTGATTGTAGCAAAAGCTCACTTGGCGGATCTGGCAGACCGCATTCCGGCACTGACTAAATGGTTAAGAACATTGGATGCCAACTATGCCATCGCATCGCAAAGAAGAATTGATGCCTCCATTAGCTTGTCGGCCGAAGATCGTTATCACAACCTGGAAAAAACCTATCCGGAATTCATTCAACGCTTTCCCCAGCATATCATTGCATCTTATCTCGGCGTCAACCGTGAAACGCTAAGCCGTATCAGGGCTCGTAGCGTTAAAAAGTGATTTTTGTCACAGCTTTTTTTTGTCATTTGTCATCGTCTTTTGTCTCCTATACATCGCAAATTCGTTGTTTAAATGGTCCCGGTTATGCGTACGGAAATCAAAAAGGAGATTCGGTTTAGCATACGCAGTCAATATGCGCAACTTGGTGAAATAGAAGTACAGCGCGCGTTGCCAAATGAATTCACTCAGGCAATCGGACCATTTGTTTTCCTGGAACATTTTCTTTCTTATAAACAATCGCTGAACGGGTTAGACAATGGACTCATCGATAAACATTCGAATCCATATAGGGGAATTGCAACACTGACTTATATCCTTGCCGGAGAGGTTGAGCATTTGGATAGCATCGGAAATCATGTAAAACTGGGTTCGGGAGGAGCACACTGGACAAATACCGGCAAAGGAATTGTTTATAGTGAAATTGTACGATCGGAGTTTCGGGTAACCAATCCGGATATATCGGTTGCCAGGTTTTGGGTCAATCTTCCTTCAACTCGAAAGTCCGCCAAACCTGAATATTTTTCATTGCAGTCGAATGAAATTCCGAAACAGGAATTGGACGGTATCTCAGGGTGGGTCAAAATAATTTCAGGCAAATGCGGAAATACGGTTGCTAAGATTCCCTGTTGTTCAAATGAGTTTTTGTATCACATTCACCTGGAAGCAGGAAAACAATTCTCGATAACCACCGACCATGCAAATGAGTGTGCAGCATTTCTTCCTTCAGACAAAGCAGTCGTAAACGATGTGGAATTTCAGTCGGGTAAATTAGTTGTATTTACTACTCATGGGGAATTAATTAAAATAAATAACAGGGGTGAATCTGCGATTGACATTTTGCTATTTGGCGGTCAGCCAGGTAATGAACCAATCATATCAGACGGCTTTTTTGTGATGAATACACAACACGAGATTACACAGGCTTACAATGATTATTATGATGGTAAATATGGTCAGATAAAGCCGGAATAAAAATCAAAACAATTAAGAAATGAAAACCAAAATAAAAACACATGATGGACGAAATGCACTGGTAACCGGTGCTGGTCAGCGATCTAATTATCATTTTGAGTTATAATATCCACCAAAATATTTTATAGCTGACCAGCCAGGAATCGTCTCGGGTAATTTCGGAGACAGGTTGCTGTATTCCTCAGTACCAAATACAACCCTGCCATCAACGATTGTTAATACAGAAGTAATAGATTTTATTTCATCATCCGGTATAGTCAAGAAATCTTTATTCAGTAAAGCAAAATCTGCCAGGTAACCGGGAACGATCCTGCCATTCTCGTCTTCCTGATGTTCGAACCAGGCAGGTCCGGATGTAAATAATTTAAGCGCTTCATTCCTGGTCAGGCGGTTGTCTTTTGCCAATATTTCAGATCCTGATACGGACTTCCCGGTAATCATCCAGCTGATGCTCGTCCAGGGATTGAAAGAAGAGGCCCTGAATGCGTCCGTGGTCATAGCCAAGGGGATACCGCTCTCTACCAACAGTCGCAACCTGGGTGTTTGCAGTGCTTTTTCCCTGCTATACGTTTTTATAAATCCATCTCCATGCAAAGCCATTTTACCATCCAGGGCAATACCGCCGCCGAGTTTTTTTACTCTGGCAATATTTTCAGGGGTTATCGTTTCAGCATGTTCTATACTCCACCGCAAACCATCCAGAGGCGTTTTTTCATTTACATTTTCCAAAGCGTCCAGAAATGGTGTGATATTTTCGTTATAACTAATATGCATACGGAAGGGAATTCTTCTTTTCACCAGTTTGGTAACGTCTTCTTCAATATATAGACGCATCGAATCCTTGTTTACAATTACAGCCGGTTTGTCGAAGTTTTCATGATCATGTAGCACCAGCCTCATCATTTCACCGCTGCCTTCATATTCATGACCATGCGCCATTGTCGGATCAACATTTTCTCCGGGGCTTATAGGGGATCTTTTTGTTATTGCGTTAATCTCTGCATCTACCATGGTGGGAGCGCTCACATCTCCAAATTGAATATCGATAAAAGGGAATCGAATGTTCAGGCTGTTTTCCTTTGCCAGAAAATCGATGGGAGTGTGACCTTGTGCATATCCGCTGGCAGCTGCAGCATCAAGAGCTGTAGTGATACCAAACCGGTTTAGTTCGCGGATTACATTTTGCAGCGAATTCACCTGCTCATCAAAGGAAGCCTGTGGCACCATGTATTCCAGTCCGATAAACGTGAATGTATAGCTATGCACAATACCAGTGTAATTTCCTTTGTTGTCTTTTTCAAATTCAGTTCCCGGCATCCCTGGAAACTTGTCGGTTCCCACACCAAATGCCTTCATAGCCAGCTCATTTAAAAAAGCCTGATTATACGCATACTGAACGATCATCGGCCTGTCGGGAACAGCTTTTCTAAGTTCTTCCATAGTCGGGAAACGGTTTTCTTTAAACTGATAGGGGGACCAGCCACCAATCACCTTTACCCACTGACCTTCGGGAGTTCGCTTCGCCTGCTCGCTCAGCATCTCCAATGCCTGTTTGAGGGTGGGCACCCCTTCCCACCTGACAGTATAATTGAAACCTCTTTCACTTAATATATGTGTATGTGCGTCATTAATTCCGGGAATCAAACGCCTTCCGTTTGCATCAATCATCCTGGTATTGTTATCCTTCAGATTGAGTATTTCGGCGTCTGTACCCACGGCGTAAATCTTACCTCTTTTTACCGCAAGAGCGGAAGCCTGGGGTTGCGAAAGATTCCCGGTGGTAATTTTTGCATTAAATACAATCAGGTCGGCACCGACAAAAGAATCAGTTGACTGCGCTTTACCATTGAGAAAAAATAGCAAAGTCGTCATAAAACCGAATAAGCATTTCATTGTGGATTATTTTGATTAATGAGCATCTCTTACAAGTAAGATAAACAGGTCAAAATTCCATCCCGGAAAATGCGTTTCCAATGACTTTTGTAACAAAATTGTAGTGACAAATGTCATTGGTGTCCCGGCATCTTTTCACCAGATTCGCCTCTGATGAAAATTACATGTAAATTGGTGAAATGGCTATTGACAGCTCTTAACGCAAAAACTAATTTTGAAAAGTATGGAAACCTCTTACCAGGAAACAGCTGCAGAATATATCAAAAACTATTATGAGGTGAATGCTGAAAACAGCATTTTATTCACTTACAGGTTTATTGCACAATTAGTAGGGGAGGCAAAACTGATTGCCGGATCGGTCGGCCTGCAGGGAATGGATTACCAGAACGCCATAGTATCCACATGGTTTAGATTTGCCGGAATTAGAGATATTGGCACAGGCCAGACGGAAAGCATGAGAGCAATCCTTGAAAAATATTTCAGCGAATCGGATTATCCGGCAGAAGACAGGGAAATAATTGAATCCATCATTCAAAGGATTTCAAATTATCATTATGCGGAAACAATCGTCGAACAGGTTGTTTCAGATGCAATTTACAGTCAGTTGGCGGATGCATATTTCCTGGAAAATATTATTCTCATCAAAGAGGAATTTAGCCGGATCGCTTCTGTTGAGAGAGAGGAATTATTTTACCTGAAATACTTTTTTTCGCTTTTTGTTAAAATCCGCTATTATACCGCTTATGCTAATGATAAGTATGCGCTTTTAAGGCAGAAAAATTTTGAAATGGTTGAGAAGAGAATAAGACATATTGAAGAAAGTCACGGAAAATCAAAAGATGAAAAATCTAAATCAAAACCAAAAATTGATGCGCCTTTGCTGACGAATAAGGAAACGGAAGATCTGTTCAAACTGGCATTTCGTAATTATAATCATTTAATATCTGTTGCCGATTCAAAGGCATCGATATTAATGAGGGTCAACTCGATTATTATCTCTATCATTATTGCTTTTTTCGTTGGGAAAGGCGGCAGAACACTCACGGTGGTCTGGCCGGCGATTATCCTCATGGTCGTTTGCATGATAACGATCCTTCTCGCCATCCTGGCCAGCCGCCCCCAGAATAACAGCTTCCTGGAAAATAAAGAATCGCGCAGCTATCAACGGTTTTATTTCGGAAGTTTTGATATGGTGGATACATCTTTTCTCAAGGCCAGCTGGGAGGACTATTTTAAACAACTCATGGAACTCTTCAGTATGCCCAAGGAGACTGTTTACATGGAGGTTTACAAGGAATCCTATAACGTAAGACGGGTACTTGCGAAGAAGTTTAATTATCTGACACTTGCCTATTGGGTTTTCCTGGTTGGGATTTTTATTTCGGTAATGGCTTTTGTTATTGTTCTTTATAAAATGAAATACGAATAATGAACCCGATGAGTAAACTGATATGTAAGTTTTTATTCCTGATTGTTTTGTTCCAGGTCTTTTCACCAGGAATAATTTATTCACAAAACCTGGATGTCGACATACTCAAAGGAATAAATCCAATGTATCCAAATTCTCAGTATTGGTTGCAGACTAGTGCTTCTGCATATTGGCTACCTGGTGCAATTGTTATCGGATCTTTGGGATTTGGCTACATAGGAGGGGATAAACAAGCCCGTAATAACGGATATGAACTTCTGATAAGTATTGGGATTGGTCAGCTGGTATCAGAAGCATTAAAAATAACCATAAACAGGGAACGACCTGCAGATAAATATCCCTATGAAATATTTGTAAGTTCGGTTACGCATGGTGGTTCGTTTCCTTCCGGACATACAGCTCTGGCGTTTTCAACTGCTACCACCCTGGCGCTGGAATATAAGAAATGGTATATTGTTGTGCCCGCTTATTTATGGGCAGGTACGGTGGCTTATTCGAGAATGTACCTGGGTAAACATTATCCGAGTGATGTACTTGGAGGCATTATTATCGGGATAGGTAGCAGTTATTTAAGTCAGTGGCTCTCAAAAAAATTATTTAAGGATAAAAACAAAATGGATGTTCATCCTTAAATATTTTATTTTATTCGTCATACTTACACTGGTCTGTTCCGGTCATGTTTTATATGCTCAAACTACACAGGATAGTTTCGCAGACAGCCTCAGCGGGATTGCACACAAGGGATTTGATGGCGTGAGCAAATGGCATCGTTTTTTTTTCGGAGAGAATTATCGCAAAGAATGGTCAACCACAACCAAACTTCCTGTTATCTATCTGTCTTCATTCAGGGGAGGCCTCAGAGCGATAAGAGAAGGCGGAGGAAACCAGACCCATTCATTGAGACTGAAGGACAAAACCGGAATGGAATGGGTATTAAGAAGTGTGGAGAAATATCCGGATGCCATATTGCCGGAACAATTGAAAGAAACTTTCGTAAGTGATATTGTAACCGATGCCATGTCGGCCCAGCATCCTTACTCAGCATTGGTTGTTCCCCCGATTGCAAATGCCGTTGGTGTACCACATGCGCATCCCATCATTGGTATCGTAGCACCCGATTCTGTTTTGGGAGCCTATGCAAAAACATTTGAAGGAATGGTTTGTCTCCTGGAAGAAAGAGAACCGACCGGAAAATCAGTGAATTATTTGGATATGCAGGCGGCACTGGATTCCAGCAACGATAATAATTTTGACAGTACGGTCTTTTTAAAAGCAAGAATACTGGATGTTTTTATTGGCGACTGGGACCGACACGGAGACCAATGGCGATTCAAACCAGAAAAAAATGGAGAAGGTGGTTGGAAATATATTCCTGTGCCCCGTGACCGGGACCAGGTATTTTACACCAACCAGGGCGTATTCCCTTACCTGGAGTCGAGACCTTACGTTCAACCTTTTTTTTGAAGGCTTCAATCCGAAGATCCGGAATGTCGGTACATTTCTTTTCACCAGTACTCTCCTGAATGCGCGGCTGATCAATCAGTTCAGCTATGAAGACTGGATGCGTATAACCAATGAATTCGTTACAGAGGTGACCGATAGTGTTTTGGAATTTGCCCTGAGGCAACTACCTCAATCCTCCTACAATATCAGATATAATGATTTGCTGAAAATTTTCAAACTCAGGAGGGCGGATCTGCCCCGTGCTATGTCGGCTTATTATTATTTTTTAAATAAAAATGTTTTTATTCAGACAAGCAACAGGAATGAATTTGTAGAAATAAAGGACACGCTGAATAATGAAATGCTGGTTAGTATTCACAAATTATCTCCCGAAGGGAAAATAGAGCAATCCCTGTTTTCAAAAGTATATAATCCCTCTATTACGAAAGAAATCAGGTTTTTTATCGGCAGTGGAAAAGACAGCATCATCATCGATAATAATAAAACTCCCATCAAACTCAGATTCAGCGGGAAAGACGGACCCAAGCAATTTAAACTGATCGCCTCGGATAAAAAAGTCTCAGTGTATGAAAAGAATAACAGCGCGTCATTCTCAGGCGAAACTTCCAGGTTTAAAAAATATATTTCCAACGACAGCGCCAATACAGCAATCATCCCCGGCAATTTATTTAATGTGTTTGCGCCACTGGTGGATATCGCGTATAACCCCGATGATGGGGTTTTACTTGGAGTCAATCTTACATTTACCCGGGGACTGGACTATACAACTTCCGCTTTCAGCACAAAAAAACATACCAGTTTTCAACAGTTTGGTTTCGTTCATTCATTTGAAACAAGAGCATTTGAAGCGAAGTACAATGCCGAATGGAGGAATGTAGTAGGCAGTGCAGACTTCCTGATCCATGCGACCGTCAATGCGCCGAATAATACACAAAATTATTTTGGAACAGGAAATACAACGGCCTTTGATAAATCGGGCAATTATGCATTTTACTATCGCTCGCGCTATAGCCTGTATAAATTATCCCCCGCCCTGCGATGGGGCGATACGGAGAAGGGAAGTTTTAGCATTGGGCCTTCCCTTGAATATTACACATTTGACAGCACGGATAATATTGGCCGTTATATTGAAACGAAATCGGCTGTACAGTCTTACGACAGCGCTACACTTTCAAATAGCAAATTGCACGGCGGGATAATCCTTGAATACAACCACGATAAAAAGGACAATAAACTTTTACCAAATAACGGAACATTTATTAACCTGCGTTTGCAGGGTTATGCCGGACTGAACACTTATTCAAAATCATTTGCCCAGTTATTTGTCAACCTCGGTTTTTATAAAAGCGTCGATGCAAATAATGTCTTGGTCATTGCAGACAGAGTGGGGGGAGGAGCTACTATCGGCAATGCCGCTTTTTATCAGTCCATGTTTATCGGGGGCCAGGGGAATTTATTGGGCTACAGAAAAAACCGGTATGCCGGTCAGTATATGGCATATAATAATCTCGAGGCAAGATGGCTACTGGCAAGTTTTAAAAATTATATTTTACCCGGCCAACTGGGCCTGATCGGACTCTACGATGTAGGCCGTGTCTGGCAGAAAGAAGATCATTCAAACCAATGGCACAACGGGGTGGGTGGAGGATTTTATTTTGCTCCCGCACAGATGGCTTTGTTTCAGGTCGTCATGTCTTATTCTCCCGAAGGATGGTACCCGTTATTTAGTATTGGCTTTCGCTTTTAATAACTGCATTCCTTACCTGGCAGGAAGAGTGCTGATCAGCATTTTTTGTTAAATTCATTATAGGAAAAATTAATCATCACCTCATTAATATTAAAGCAAAAGAACAAAGCCTTAAAAGGTTTTAAAAACCCGGCTCAAACTGCTGGATAAATGATGCAAATGAATACAAGAAACAGAACCTACAATTGGGAAGATCCGGCATTGCTTGCCTCGCAGGCTAATCAATTAAATGGCCTGGAATTTTTAGAAAAAATGATAAAAGCCGAGCTTCCTTTCCCACCGCTGCTCCATACCCTCGATTTTAAAGTATCTGCGATTCACCCGGGTAGGGCAGAGTTTACTTTTCAGCCACAGGAATTCCACTTCAATCCTCTTGGATCTGTTCATGGTGGAGTTATTACGGCCGTCCTGGATTCTGCTATGGGATGTACGCTTCATTCTGTTCTTCCGCTGGGTACAGGATATACAACGATTGATATCAAAGTAAATTTTCTGAAATCTATCAATATAAAAACGGGACTGATGAAAGCAACCGGCGCCATCATTAACCAGGGAAACCGTACGGCCCTGTTAGAGGCCCGGCTAATTGATGGAAACGGAAAACTATATGCATTTGCAACAAGCACTTGTATGATTCTAAAGTCCGAATAGTACATTCCGCGTTTCAAATTGTTTTTCATTCAGAACGAAGGCTATTGACCGGATTTGCAATAGCGGCTTTTATCGCCTGGAAACTCACTGCAAGCAGGGCAACGATTATTGTTCCTGCTCCTGTAATTGCAAATACCCACCAGCTGATATCTATGCGGTTCGCATAGTCATACAGCCAGCGGTTCATGAAATACCAGGCCAGTGGTGATGCAATTGCCAGCGCAATCAAAACGAGTTTAAGAAAATCTCCGGATAACAAACCAAGGATTGCAGTTACAGATGCTCCCAGCACTTTTCGAATTCCGATTTCTTTGGTTCGGTTCACCGCAGTAAGAGCAGCAAGGCCAAGCAGGCCAAGACATGCGAGGAATATAGAAATACCTGCGACCCATCCCACGATATTGCTCCATCTCTTTTCAGATTGATAAAACTTGTCGAGATCCTCATCCAGAAAACTAAATTTCAAAGGATAATCCGGAGCAATTTCTTTCCAGGATTCCTGCAAAGCTGCCAAAGCATTTGAAGGATCACCAGGTCGTATACGGACAAAGAATTTATGTGGTTCATACGATGTGAATTGCTGAAACATCTGTGGTTTCACTTTTGAACTCAAAGCGAGATAGTTAAAATTTTTTACTACGCCAACCACAACCAGCGTCCTGCTGAAATCATCCGCATAACCTGTCAGACGCTGGCCCGGTGCATTTTGAATCGTCCAGCCAAAATCATTCATCATGGCTTCATTAATAATTACGGATACCATGGTATCTGAAGCAACAGATGAACTGAAATTTCTTCCAGCTAACAGTTTCATCCCAAGAACCTGCATGTAGTCAGGGTCGATAAAATATTCATAAACAGTTCGGTCTTTGCCTTTATATTTAAACATGGACTGATTCCATCCCTGGTTTTCGCCCAACCCCAGTTCAGCACTGGCAGTACACAGAATTGCCGGAGCTGCATTGAGATGCTGTTTAAATAAAGCATATATTTTTTTCGTGTCGGATATTCCGTCCGCATCAACTACAACCACATTTTCCTTATTAAATCCGGGATATTTTGTTTGCATAAAATGCAATTGCTGCTGGATAATAATGGTAGAAACAACTAAGACGGCAGAAAGTACAAATTGAAATGTTACGAGTAGTTTGGTGAATGTATTGGAACCACTCAATCGTATTTTGGTTTTCAACACTTCTACAGGTTTAAAGCCGGATAGCACGAAGGCCGGATAACTACCCGCAAATATTCCGCTGAGTATGACCACACCTGAAATAAGCCATAGCAATTGAGGAAATCGGGTGAAGGAAATATCCAGTTCGATACCGGATAGATGGTTGAAGAATGGCATCAGAATATATGCGAGTGTTAATCCGAGAGCTGCAGAAATCAGCGCCAGCAGCATGGCTTCAGTAAGAAACTGTATGACAAGATTTTTTTTAGTACCTCCGATTACCTTCCTGACACCCACTTCTACAGAACGCCCTGCTGAACGACCAATTGCCAGCGTTGTAAAATTGATACAGGCAATCAACAATACTGCTGATGCTATTTCCAATAATATCCAGATTTTTTTCGGTTCTACTGCTGATACTATCCCGCCGGAAACTTTCGTGTTTGTATGCATTGAAGTAAGAGGCTGAAGGCCAAAAATCGTTCTCGGCCCTTTACCTTTCCAGCCATTCTCTCTGGACTTAGCTTCTTCATCCGGATAATATTTTTTTCTGAAAGCTATGAGTGTGCTTATATCGTCAGGCAGATTGCTTCCGGGTTTTAATTGAACATAGGTCTGGTAGCTATACTGGTGCCAGTTATTCAACCGTTGCGCCCCCGTTTTTGTAGTAGCGAGGTAATTGAAATTACCCAGCATCTTAAACCTGATTGAAGAATTTGATGGCGGATCTTCGGCAATGGCAGTCACGATAAAAGGTTCAAACCTGTCTTCTGTTTTTATCTGAACAATTTTTCCGATGGGGTTTGTTTTACCAAAAATCAACGTCGATGTTGATTCAGTTAAGACCAGGCTGTTCAGCTGCTGCAGCGCTTTATCAGGATATCCTGATTTGAGTTTGAATGAAAAAATTGTAAAGAAGGAAGGGTCGGCAAATGACAATTCTTCCCGCAACACTTTATCATCTGTTTTCACAAAACT
>Ga0206963_10348_pt1 | contig 11535 bp, 6 predicted proteins | sample Alteio_BWOrgHeat_28_FD_152958 | JGI IMG/M metagenome (GOLD analysis project Ga0206963, IMG submission 152958) | Enriched cells from forest soil in Barre Woods Harvard Forest LTER site, Petersham, Massachusetts, United States -... | ecosystem: Environmental > Terrestrial > Soil > Temperate forest >... | reverse complement strand
TAGGTTGTTTAACAAAGGTTAATTTAGGATTATCACCATAATAATCTCTAGAATGTTCCCAGATATAATATTTTTCATTAGGTAATTTATTACCGTTGGCATCAAAAACAACCCGTGCAACATAAATATCTGAAGCATAATCATTATTAGCACTACACAACGGCCCAGCTGTTGTCATAGGACTATACCACCCATGCTCTCCGGTTTTATCATCATTCTGCCACCATGCTTGTATTTCACCGCCAATAGGTACTGGTACATAAGTTGCATAATACGCAACATCTGATCGCTTATATTCTAACTGATGTAGGCCAAGCAGATCAGGACGTGCTAAAATAATATTCCTCTCCTTATCACCAACAGACATCTCCACCGATTGATATGGAGGAACAAGATGCAACCGTTGTGTTCCATCAAAGTTATAACAAACACCCGTAACTAAATCAATGTAAAAAGGACTATCTTTATACGTAACTAAATAACTATTAAACGCTTTATTATAATAAACAGTATAATTATACGTTTTATCTCCATCCGTAAAAGTATCGCTAAATAATTTGATCATAGTAGCACTATCAACAGGGAGATCTGGCCCTGCACTGGCTATTGATAATTGCTGCGTGCCATCTTTATTAACAATAACACCAACTGCAGCGCGCAATAATTGCAATGCTGTGCCTGCAACTAATACTGAGCCATAACCATTTGGCAACGTACTATCAATAATATAAATTAAACCTTGGCCACTATCAGCACTTGAAGAACCAAAATTATAATCAATAATAACCGTTTGGTTTTCAGGTTGCTCTACTTTATAATATTTTCCACCAGAAGACTTTAAATTTTTCGGAATAGTTGATGCCGATTCTGGTAAAAATGCCAAGCCAGGATTAATTAAATTCTGAACAATATTTGCATCAAGCCGTGGCAATTGTTCATCCTGTTGTTGTTTCAATTGATAATCTTTTTCTTCCTGTTTAATAAGTTCGCTACTAGCACCAGCAAGCGTTGCTATGCGTTGTTGTACTTGTTCAATTCTCTTACCGTACCCTTCTTGACTAAGATTTAACAACTTGAAAATTGTTTGCACCGATGCATTAGGATCATCAATATAACGTTTATCAGGACTGAGTGAAAAAGGAGCATAACCACCTTGATAATTACCTGTTCGATCAAACACTGAACCGGTAACTAAATTAATAATACGGTCGGTAGTAGCGCCCAACGGATAACCAATATCCATAAGTTGGCCTTCTTCTAATAAAGCATTAGAATCAATTTTTTTAGCCGCTGTAACATCATTTTGTGTTGCTACGCGAGCGCCAACAAAATAATCTTTAAAGACTTCCGGAACCATACTGCCATCTGCTTTATCAATAAGAGTATTATCAGCAGACATTAAATTATTATTGACCTTATCCAAAGTAACATGCCCAAGATTATTAACTTGTGCATAAATATAAAAGCGGTGAATATAATCGCTTTGATTGATATACATACGGTAATTACCAAAATCAATTTTATCACCAAGAAGATTATTCGCTAACTTGCCGTAATACAATTGCTGAGAATCAGTTATTTTTTTATACAACGGATCAGCAGGCGGTATAGTAATTTTGCTCATTAATAATGAAACATCTTTTGGAAAACCATCTGAAACTATTGGATCACCTTTTTCACTAGAATAAACATTACCATTAGAAAGACTTACTGCATATTTTTGCGAATCACTTGGATCATATTGCTGCCCAAAATTTGCCAAGGTACTTGGCTCAGTAGTAAGCATTAAAAATTCACCAGGATAACGATCGGAAACATAAACATAATAGCCATTAATAATTGCTTCTTTGCTCACTGCTTTTAACGTATCATTTGCAGTAAAAGGAAATGGCCCTAATGCATTATTAATTGCCCAATAATTTTTTGGATCTTTAAGAACTGCTGCTTTCCATTGATCATGATTAGCCTTAATTGTTTGATGCAATTCAGAAACATTAGCTTCCAAATAAGGCCCAATAAGAGTAGCTGATTGCGCTACAGGATCATATAAAGAATATTTATTTAATGCATACAACGGAGATACTGGCAATGTAGCAGGACATGTTGCTGGCAAAGGAACTGGTATTGTTGGTTTATTAGGATTAATATCTGGATCAACAAAAAGATCATACAATGCTGCGGTGCCTCCGCATATTTTATCTTGCTTATCAGTAGCAGAAAAAGTAAACGTATTAGGACTGCTGCCAGCCATAATCGAATATGCAATTACGGGATATCCTCCTATTGGTTTACCCGTTTTATCATACGTTGGTTGATACGGAGCAAATGATGCATCATAAAAATGAGAAGTAACCAAACTAACAATATATTTAATAGGTGCATCAGTATACGGCAAATTAACCGCCACTAAAATAGTTGTATCTGAATTTGGCGCTTTAAATGGCGCTAATGCAACTACATAATCATCAAGCGTGCCATCAATCCCTTTTTCAATTTTATAAACAGGAATTCCTTTATCAACAAGTGCTGATGCTATAGTTAGATTTTGCCCACCAATAGTAAATGGCCCATATTTTACTATAGTAGAAAAATACGTTTCTAAAGGAGAAATTTGTTGTTTATAAAGATCTGCATAACCGTTTAATTTTATTTCATCAAACGGTATTCCGGTAATAGCTTTACCATCTTTATCATATGCTGTTCTACTGAGTAAACTATACATATACTGTATATCTGGATTTAATACATACGTTGGCGCTTTGCCATCAACAGGCGGTTGCAATACTTGTAAAGCAATTTGATTGTTATCTTGATCCAACATAATAACATAATCAGTTGCATATTTATCATGAAATATCTGCATAGTAATATCACCAACTTGCTGAGTTTTATACATTTTAATAAAGGGAGTATCAGTTGTTTGATAAATATATTGCCCCAAAGCAACATACGGTTTATCAGCAGGCGGATTAGGGTTGGTATCACCAAATCCTTTTAATATATCAAGAGAAAGCGGTTTAATACCTTGTACTGCAAAAGGTCCGTATTGCGTCCCTTGTTGTAACCCGTTTACAACACCGGCAAGTAATGGCGGATAACAACTTGTATCCCCTTCTGCATTACATTTATTTTTTGGATCATTATATTTTACGCTCGTTGAAAAAAGATTAGTTATAATTTCACTACCAGCAATTCCTGCATTAGTTGTTGGGAAAAATCCATATTCTGTCCCTTTTGTTTCTTGCCCTTTTTCTGTTTGACCAGCAAGCCTATCCAATTCTTGTTTAATCGTTGGTGATGAACCAGACATTGATTGTGCAGCTTGCAATAATGAAATATTTTCTGATTCAGCTTGTGTACCATCAGCTACAAACATATAACCGGTGTTAAGATGCACCATAACACCAGAAAAGCTTGCATCAGTTCTTGGTTTACTTGCCCATTCACCATAATCCGGTTTTTCTACATAAAAATTACCATTTTTTAACACGGCATCTGTTACTGCGGAATTTTCATTATCAACACCTACATAAATAAATTTAGAATTAGCAGCTTGATCATCATCAATAAGTTGATCCGGAATACGCATCCAAATACCGGCAAATGATACTGCTTTTTTTAACGTATCGCGTAATGCTTTATTATCAGCATTTTGTTGAAATTGATTTAAAATGTAATTTGGTATAGAAAATGCTACGCCTTGGAAAATACCGTTACCAAGCTCTTTAAATTTTTCCCACAAACCCTCTTTGGTGGCAAGCCCAAATTTTTTCAAATTAGGCTTAGCGCCTCTCCAATCAGATCCGAACCAATCTTCGGCCAACAATGCTTTGTCTTCAGCCGCTTGTAAATCCGAACTAACAGCCTTTGCCTCTTTGCTTAATTTTTTTTGATTAGCTTTTGCTTCATCTAATTGCGTCTTTAACTCATCTTTTCGTGTAGAACTTGTTGAAGGATCATTGAGTTCATCCTGCATTTTCTGCATTCTTGCCTCATTAGCACGGCGCCTACCTTGAGCCCCTGTCTTTTCTTCGGCATTAATATAATCATCCCGTAGTTTTTCAAGATTTGCTTTTTCTTCTTCGGTTGGTGGTGTTTTTTTATTTTTAAGTTCCTTTTTTGCCTTATCATATTTTGCACGAGCATCATCTCTAGCAGCACGAGCATTTTCATCACCACCATTTTTAATTTTTGCATCATTGGCCTCACTGCGCAACCTTTCTCGCTCACTAGCTCTTTGTTCCTCTTTTGTTTGATTAACTTTTTCTTCACCCTCTTTAACTTTTTCTTTAGCTTTTTTAGAATCTTTGCCGCTCTTTTTTACTGCATCCTCATCAGATTTTGCCTTTTTAAGGCTGTCTTCTTTAGTGCCTAATTCAGCTTTTTTTTCTGTTGTTAACTTTTCTCGTTTTACATTTTCTAACTTTTCGGTTTCTTTGATTTTCTCATCAAGGCTTGTGTATTCTTTAGAATCTTTTGCCTCATTTAATTTTTGTTCAAGACTTTCTTTTGTATCTTTTGTTATAGCAGCTTCTTTGATTTCTGACTTTGGGCTTTCAGCACTTCCTCCTGGAGAAAGGTGCTCTGTTGCTGCTATATTTTTTGTCTTAATATCAAAACCACCTCGTTTAAATGATGTTAATGCTTCTCGCTCATTAACAGTAAAATCTTTCTGAACGTCAAGCTTTGTTTTAAATTTTTCACCAGCATCTTTATAAGCAGCCTTCACTTCATTTTTAAAGGTTGCTTGGTCTTCAGTCGATAAGTCACCAAATTTTTTACCTTCAAATGGTTTTAATTTTTCTTTAAGCGCTGCCTCAATATCTTCTTTAGCGCTTTTTTCTAAGCTGCCCAATTCTCCTTCTTCAGGAAACCGGCCACCTTCAAAACCAAATTCCCCTCCTAATTCATTTTTGAAGGCCTCTGCCCCTTCTTTTCCCAAAGCCCCTTCAAGCTCTCCCTCTGTTCTACCAACTATTGCTTCAAATTCACCCATAGCATAAACAGAAATATGAACTGTACTTAATGCTATGCCAATAAACAAAACAATGATTTTCTTAAGAGACCCGGCTGCCATAATCTTTTTTATACCGTTCATACTAACAATCCCTTTATAAAAGCTTATACTTTGATAAAAAAATTCAAATATACTATAAATAATACTTATAGTTTAGCTAAAAACTGTTTTTCAATGCAATACTTTTAATATCAGTTACTACAATCTTTTCATGCTTTTGCACCGCATCATCGGTCATTTTTTGATATAATAGGTGCTGGTTTGCAGCCAACCCTTTTTGTATAAAACGATTAACTCTATACATATATTTTTCAGGATTATAAAAAAAAGAGTCAAAATGTCTTCTGCCATCAGTAATCCACAATTTTTTATACGATGCTGCAGCATTTTCAAAAATATCTTTTGCTGCCTGCACCGATACTTTTTCATCATTTCTACAATGAATAAAAAAACAGGGAATAGTAATTTTTTTTATTGATTCAACAGGTCTGATCGGATAAATATACGTGTTAGTTTCAGTGGCATCCATGTGCGCAATGGTTTTAAGAACAACCTTTAACACTGATTGAACATAAGGATTATACGCATAATTTTCTAAAAAACTTTGTCCTGGCAGCGAAAATGAGTACCCAAAAATATTAATTTTAAAGTTTTCAAGCCCTTTTTTAATAATATTATCACTGCAATCATACGGGCAATCAAGAACCATAAGATCAAATAACGTAGCATCAGATGATTGTGCCTGAATTGCGGCAACAGCCCCCATAGAAAAACCGTACACAATACGGGGTAATCCTTGCAGATCAGGGCGAGATTTAAGATAATTAACTGCTGCAATAACATCGTACGCTTCATCGCGCCCAAAAGTACAACACTGATAATTATCAATTTTTTCACCATGTGCCCTAAAATCAAACGTCATAACATTATAATGAGGAAACATAGTACGGATAAAAGCTGTGTCATATTTATCGCACATAAAACCATGACAAATTAGTACCGTGCCAAGAGCATGAGGACGCGTTAATAAAAACCCCATACGAGGAATCATGCGCGAAGAATCAGATTGATGTTGCGCATAAAATAAAATCTCTTCCATGATGCCATAATCAAAATATTTAGCTTTATTGTTTACAATACCATAATTACTCACGGCAGAAGGGGGGGTTAAACAAGGATTTGAAAAAATTACTCCCAGTATGATTATTATGAAATACCTCTTTATTAGGCTCATATTCCTATAATCATATGCGTTGCTACCAATTTTCATAAAATTACTCATTAATTAATGCTTCATTACTAAAACTCCTTTAAATATTCATTACTAGTATACTTGCATATGTTTTCTATTTGCAATATTTTAGTTTTTATATTTAATTGCAATTAAAAAATATTCTGGTAGAATAATACTATTATCTTATTATTTTTTATTTGCTAAAAACACTTTTATTAAAGGAATTTTATGAAGAGAGGTTTATTATTTTCATTATTACTAGCAACCAGTTTATGTAACATACATGCTGGTTTTTTTTCATGGCTTAAATCACCTGATATTTCACCAAAAGCTCAAACATTGATTACAGGATTAAATAACATTGGCAACAGTGATAAAACTCAAACGGAATGCTTACGAGATATTAAAAATGATTTTAACAATACAACACTATTTCAATTAGATGGCAAAGATGATGAAATAGCCATTCAACATGCTGCAAAAAAAGCAAAGCAAAGAATTACTGCACAATCTACCTTTACGCCAATACAAGCAACGCAATATTGGCTAAAAAATATTTTAACAAACCGTTTATTCTGTGTCACCGTTTTGCTTGGTTTTACTACTGGGTATGCATTTAAAAATGGCCACATAATTCAAAATATGGCAACTCCCTACATCAATCAAGAAAATGCAAAACTACTCACTACAGCACTGCCATTAACTTTAGCAGTCGCTACTGGATTTGGAGCAGCAAATGTAGCAAAAACAGGTTACTATACAACATTAAAAACTTATGAGAATTTCCAGTTGAATAAAAAACATAGCGCCGTAAAAGAACAAATGGCAAACTCTACAAATATAGAAATAGATATTGCTGTACAAAAGCTCTATCCTTCTTCAATGGAAAAAGTCGATTAAACAGATTATTTTATAAAGGAAAACTATGAATAAAAATTTATTATTCTCATTATTACTGGCAACCAGTTTATGCAACATACATGCCAGCTTTTTTTCATTGCGTGAATATTTTGAATTTTCATCACCTAAACTTTCACCAAAAGCTCAAGAATTGGTACAAAAATACAATGACTTTGAAAGATTAAACGAGCAAGAAGCATACGACAATGTAAAAAAGACCATTAAAACAATAAAATTTGGTGATTTAAATAATGACCAAGATAGAGAAGCTATAAAAAAGGCAGTAGAAAAAGCAAAACAACAATTAGTCGCCAAAACTACTTTTACCCCCTACAAGCAACTAAAATATTGGTTAAAAAATATTTTAACAAGTCATGGGCTATTTTCAACCGTTTCGCTTGGTTTTGCTACGGGATATGCCTTTAAAAATGGTCACATATTTCAAAATATGGCAACCCCTTACATGAATCAAGAAAATGCAAAACTACTTACTGCGGCACTGCCATTAACGTTAGCAGTCGCTACTACATTTGGAGCAGCAGGAACTCTTGCCTATGCAACAGGCAAAATGCATGGCCGCGCTCAATGGTTCAAAGAAAACGAAGAATCGATTAAACAAGAAACATCTACGCGCCTTCTAGTAATAGATAAATCTTTAGAATCGATATATCCTAGGCCATGGAGTAAATAAACAGATTATTTAATAAAGAAATATGCATGCAACAACTCATACATACTTCTTTATATCATCAATCAAATCTCTATAACTAACCCCTGCTCCCATTCTTGCAACTTCTTTACCCCCTTTAATAAGCACCAAAACAGGAACTTTATTAATTTTATACTGCGCTGCAACATCAGCTAATGCATTACTGTCAACTTGCACAATTTTGATCTCTTTGAGCGCACCGGCAACATTTTCTAATACTTCATGCATATGCTTGCAAACAGGACATCCTTGTGCATAAAAATCAACCACTATAAGATTTTCTGATGACGCTATAAGTTTTTCAAGCTCTTGTTGGGTAGCAATCGGTAAAACTTCACCTTTAATAGCAGTGTGGCCAACATAATATAACGGTTCAAGTTTCTTTGAAACTTCATCATTAAAACCAGCGTTTTCTAAAAATTCAATGGCATCAATGCCCGCTTTTATACCACTACCAGCAGCAACACCAGCCTTTTGATACGTTGCATCTTGCACATTACCAGCAGCAAATAATCCGGCAAGAGTTGTTTTTTGTGTATCATCATACACTTTAATATAACCAGTCTTAGTACAAGCAACATTACAACTATGCACTAACGTTGAATTTGGTTCAAAACCAAGAGCAAAATAAACTGACTGCACCGAAAAAACAGAAGATTTTTTTTCTTGTTTATTAATTATTTCAAGTCCTGTTACGGCTGTTTCATCACCAAGAATTTTAGTAACTTCTATGTTATATTTAAGTGCAATATTTTTACGCGCTTGCGCATATCCTTGTGCAATACGCGCTGCACTCATACGATTTTCAGGAACTAATATAGTAACGTTATGAGCAAAATCAGCTAACTGTAACGCTTTATCAACAGCCGCATCACCACCGCCAATAACAGCTACCTCTTTACCTTTATCAAAAGGCGCATCACAAATAGTACAAATACCAATTCCTTTACCCCAATATTCTTTAACACCGGGAATTGCCAATGTTTTTTGCGAACCACCCGTTGCCATAATTACCGCTAACGCCGTTATAATAGTACCATCATGTGCGATAGCTTTAAAAGGCCAATGTGAACAATCTAACGCATCAATAGTTTCATTAACTATTTCTACACCAAAAGAAACTACTTGCTCTTTAAGATCTGTCATCATTTCTTGACCTGTTTCTTTCTTTTTGCCGGGCCAATTTTCTACATAACTTGCATGTATTAACTGTCCACCCGGCTCATTACCGGCAAACACCACGGTAGTACAATGAGCACGAGCAGTATATAATGCAGCACTTAAACCTGCCGGACCAGAACCTATTACTAAAACAGGAATAATATTTTTCCCTTTACTCAGCTGATCTACGTTAAGAACTATGGTTGTTTTATGCGTTAACATATACAAGCCATAATAGGAACAAATAGCAATTAATATTAATGCTAAACAACTAAATCCAATAATTTTTTTGCTTTTCATAGAAAATCCCCCTTATCTATTCTTATTATTTTAGAATACACAAGAGGGATTATGTAAAACTAGAGTTTATAGATTAAATAACTTTATGCACAAATTCATATAACTCTTTTTTTGATAAAGCATTATTAACACGCGCAACAAGACCCCCTTGTTGAAAAATAATTAAACAAGGAACTTTAGCCACATGATATTCTGTAATGATATCAAGAGCTTTACTAGCATCAACTTTAACAAACAACATTTTATCACCTAAATTATAGGCAACCGATTCTAATGCCGGCATCATTTGAATACAACTAGTGCAATGCGGCGTGTAAAAATCAACCATAATCGGTTTTTTATGCTGAGCAAAAAGAGCTTGTAATGTTGGCAAATCTTCTACTTCCTCTATTGTTACCATTCCTGCTTGTACGGGCTCAAAAAAGTGTGCATCCATTTTTTTAATAACCGTAGCATTTAAACCATGTTCTTGTAAAAATGCCGTTGCATCTAATGCCGCTTTAATACCGCTACCGGAAGCAACTCCGGCTTGCCGATAAACATGATCTTCCACATCACCCGCAGCAAAAACACCAGGCAATAACGTTTTTTGAGATCTTTGTTGCAGAACAATATAACCCTGTTCATCTAACGTTAAAGCATCTTTAAATAATGCGGTATTAGGAATGTGGCCAATAGCAAGAAATACGCCACTTACTGAAACCGTTTGCGTGCTATCATCAACAGCATTATGTACTATAACACCGGTCACTTTTTTTCCATCGCCCAGAATACTATCAACATACGATGAATATTGAATATGAATATTGGCAATTTTAGCGAGTCTTGCTTGCATAGAAGCAGCGGCACGCATTGAATCTTTTCTTACTAATAACGTTACATTTTTTGCATAAGCAGAAAGTTGTATTGCTTCCTCCGCAGCAGAATCACCACCGCCAATAACAACAACATCATTACCTTTATGAAATGGTGCATCACAAATAGCACAGGTTGTTACTCCATTGCCCCAATATTCTTTTTCTCCTGGAACCCCTAATTTGCGTGGCGATGCCCCTGTTGCAATAATAATACTTAATGCATTAATTTTTTTACCCTCTTCGGTATGTATATGATAAGGCCAGGTAGAAAAATCAATAGACTCAACAGCATCATGAATAAATTCAGCACCAAAATGTTTTGCTTGTGTTTTAAGCTTTTCAATAAGATCCGCGCCTAACTCCTTAACACTGCCTGGCCAATTTTCTACATACGTAGTTTCTGTTAATTGCCCACCCGGTTCATTACCGCTAATAACTAATGTTTTAGTATTACTCCGAGCACCATAAACAGCCGCGCTTAATCCTGCACAACCGGATCCTATAATTACTATTGGCACTATATTTTCTTTTTTTGCGGCATCATCCATATCAATAGTAACGCCAGTAATTACGTTACCTGGTAATTTTTGAGCATTATGCTGAGAAAACCAAATCAATGAACCTAACGCTACAACACTTATTAAACCAACCATAACAACGGTTACTTTCTGCATCACGGGACTACCTTATCTTGAAATAGGTTATTATATTTATAAAAATTACTTTACCATTACTCCTAGAGATTGACAAAGAATGTAAGCATTTTATACTAAAAGATAGCTATTCTAAACGAGTTTTTAAGTATAAACAATTTATAAAAAAAGGTATTTATGCAAAATTTTAATAAAGTTAGCCAAGGATTATTATTATCATTAGTATTAATGTCCTCTCTTTCTGCTATGGAATCAACTGATCTTTCTTATCTTGATCCTAAGCCTACCGCAAAAAAACTAACAACGTTAAATCACGCTACTCGTACCGTTGATGCCTTTTTACAAAAATATCATTTAAAACCGTTTCTTAAGCCTCTCGTTTTAATTGCTCTTATTGCTTTAATGCAAGAAACAGTTATTCCTGGATTAAAAAAAATATTGCCAACAAAGCCATCAAAAAACGATGCCTTGTTGCAAAGTTTAAATAAAGACGAACAACGATGGTTTGACATAGCCAAAGCTGCGCAAGACAAACCAACCCCCTGCTTTGAAAAAACATTTGATGAATTAATAAGCAAAGTACTTTATCCGCTTATTGCTTTTGATACTTTCAAAGAGTTATGTAAGGAGCATAAAGCTTCCTTTACTTCATTCATGTATGGCAAAGACAAAGTTGCTAAAGCTGCGTAAAGATTTGTTTATTT
>Ga0206963_10336_pt2 | contig 11551 bp, 4 predicted proteins | sample Alteio_BWOrgHeat_28_FD_152958 | JGI IMG/M metagenome (GOLD analysis project Ga0206963, IMG submission 152958) | Enriched cells from forest soil in Barre Woods Harvard Forest LTER site, Petersham, Massachusetts, United States -... | ecosystem: Environmental > Terrestrial > Soil > Temperate forest >... | reverse complement strand
CGGGCTTTAGCTTGAGATCCTGGTTGGGTGCGGTAATGATAGTGGTATAGGTCACGACATTGGCCGAGACGACCGGCTCCAGCCTGATCTGGTTAACGGTCCCGGTAAAGGAGATATCGGGATAAGCGTCAACGGTAAAGGTTACCCGCAGCCCGATCTTTACATCGCCGATATCGGCTTCGGACACTGCTGCCTGCGCCTGCATCTTGCTGATATCCTTTGCTATGACGAAAAGAGTAGGCGTACTGAAGCTGGCGGCGACCGTCTGTCCGACGTTGACATTGCGGGTCATGACCACCCCGTCTACGGGGGAATAGATGTTGGAATAGTCGAGATTTTTTGTGGCGGCATCCAGCTGCGCCTGGACACTTGCCACATTGGCCTTCGCGCCCAGGTACAAGTTCTGGTCATTTTCATAATCGGCCTTGCTGACGGCTCCTGTAGCGTATAAGGTGCTTTCCCGATCGAAAGTGCTCTTGGCATAGACCAGCGTAGCCTTAACTACTTCAAGGTTAGCCTTGTACTGGTTGACCGACGCTTCGAAAAGGGATTTGTCGAGCGTAGCGATCAGCTGGCGCCTGGTTACCTTGGCATTGAAGTCGGTGTATATGGCGTTGATCGTGCCGGAGACCTGGCAACCGACGTTGATGGTATCCACCGGCTCGATGGTGCCCGTGGCGGTTACGCTCCTGGAAATATAACCATACCGCGGCTGCTCCGTCGTCAGGACCAGCGGCTTGTCTTCCTTTCGCATCCAGAAATACCAGGCCCCGCCCCCGGCCAGCAGGAGCAGGGCAATAATGATGAGGGCTCTCTTCATATAGTAGTTCGTTTATAATTTGACTGCTTTTCCCATATAGAAATCATAGATCTCGATGCTCAGGGCCGAATTGTACTTTGCCTGCACATAGGATTGGAACGCCTGTGTATACAGGGTTTTCTGCTGCAAATAATTCACGATATCGGAAGCCCCTACCTTCAGTTGTTCTGCGGCTACTCGGAAGGCCTCCTGGTTGGCTTTCAGCTCTTCGACCGCGGCGTCATACTGGCCCTGCGCATTCAGTACGTTGATATAGGCCTGTTCGATGGTCTGCGCCAGCGTCGTTTGATTGGACAGCAGCGTCAGCTTCGATTGTTCGATCTGGATCTTCGCGTTTTCCACCGATGTCTTTACGGATCGCCGGTTGAAAATGGGAATGGAGAGGTTCAGCCCTGCCTGCTGGAAGAAATTGTTGTCCAGCTGCTGGACATAATCCGAAGTTTGGTTGTTCGAATAGCCCGTGGATAAAGTGGCTGCTGCGGTGAGCAGCGGAAGATAGCCGGTCTTTGCTATCGCCAGGTTATAACGGGAAATATCGATGCCCAGCTCGCCCAATTTGATCTCCGGCCGGTTGCGCAAGGCATAGGCTTCCACGGAATCCAGCGTAGAGACAGCCTCGCTGGCGATCACCGTATCGGGGGTGACGATATCAAAACTGTCCTGAAAAGGCAGCTGCAGCAATTGTTTCAGCGTGAGCTTATTCTGCCGGACCAAATTCTGAGCCGTAACCAGCGTGTATTTATCCGTGGCCAGCTGCGCCTGTAGCTGTATATAGGCGTTTTTGGCAATAGTACCGACCTCGTATTCCTGTTTGCCCTGGTCTACCTGCGCCGCAGTCGATTTCAGCAGGTCTTCCACATACACCACATTTTCCTTCGCCAGCAGGATGCTCAGGTAGTCCTGCACGATCTCCAGCGTGATATCCAGCTCGTTCTCAGCGACGGTCTGATTGCTGGCTTCCAATGCCAGGTTCATCGCCCGGATATTGTCCGCAATGGCGCCGCCGTTGTAAATAGTCACCCCCGAGGCCAGCGTAAAGTTATTGGCGAAAGATGATTCCGTCTGGAAGCCGCCAACGACCGGGTTGGCGTTTTTACTATGGGTATAGGTAATGGGAACGGAGCCGGTAAGCGTGGGTTGGCGGGCTGCTTTGGCCAGCATATAATTTTGCTCAGCGGTCCGGACGTTCAGCCGCAGACTATTGAGCGTAATATTATACTTTTTTGCATATTCGAGGCAGGTTGGCAGATCCCAGCGGGTGGGCAGGCGACCGGGGGGGGAATCCTGTGCACGGACCTCACCTGACAATAATCCCAAACTGATGAAGAGGAACACCACTAGTCGTAAGAGCATATGCTTCCTGGTTTAGGTTTCCTAATTCGACCATTCGTGTAAAAATAGGGATTTATTGCTTTCCCGCGGAGGCCTTCCGCTGTCCCGTTTTCCAGTCGGGATTCTTTTCCAGCAGGATGTTGGCTTTGAGTTTAGTCTCCTGTGAAGTGCGCCATTTTTTGATGAGCTTTTTTACAGCTCTTTCTCTTTCTGTTTTTTCTTTTGTGGAATCTTTTTCTTTTGTGGAATCGAGCATAACCTTAACCATTAACCTTGTGATGAATACCGGCGCTAAAGTTAGGGGCACGATTGACCCGCCCCCGCTCGGGACAGCATTCATTCGGAACAGTAATGGTATTCTTTATATTTTCCTTTTCCTGAACCTTAGTCCGCCTGTAGTTTGTTTTTGCAGCCGGGCCTTTGATTTTTCGGGTATACTCCTGCAGGGTAAAATTATGCCCGTGTATCTACATATTATAGGCGCCATAGTACGCTGCCCCTTGCAGCGCCATTTTATCGTTCAGCACGACGTGTACAGGGATCCTGTCCGAAAGATCGTGCATGCGGCCGTTGTTATCGAAATTTTTCGTCCAGCTATCGCTTTGCAGCAGGGGAAGTATTTTGGGTGGGATGCCGCCCGCCAGATAAAGCCCGCCGGTAGCCATCAATTTTAAAACCAGGCTGGCCGCTTCCGTAGCCAGGTAGCGGACAAACAGCTCCATGGCCTCCGCGCATACAAGGTCTTCATGATGAAGAGCTGCCTGGCTGATGACGGCGGCGGGGTCTTCGTCCTGCAACCGTTGGGATAGCCATTCCGGGATTTGTTCCTTGCGGCCGTCCGTCAGGAAATGGAAAATATTTTTGATCCCCATGCCGGAGACGACGCGCTCCCAGCTGACATGACCGAATTGTTTTTGCAGGTAGTAGAAGACCTCTACGTCCAGTGCCGTGCGGGGAGCAAAATCGCTATGACCGCCTTCCGTCGCGAAAGGATGATAACGCTGGCCATCCCAATACAAACCCGCTTCACCCAGGCCCGTCCCCGGAGCGATGATGGCGATATTACCTTTTGCCCCGGCTTCACCACCGGCCAGCGTGGCCAGCTCCTTTTCACCCAGCCCTGCCAGCCCGAATGCCGTCGCTTCCAGGTCGTTAAGAAAGCAGACGGGGATCTTCATGTCCAGACTCATGGCCGAACTATCCAGCAGCCAGGGCAGATTGGTCAATTTGCTTTTGCCATTGATGACCGGCCCTGCAACAGCGGCGGATATCCGGTCAGGTAAGGTGCCGGCGGAAAAATCATGGATGATATCGGTCAGGGTGGCATGCTCGGCGGAGATATATCGTTTCTGGCGGACGATTGTCAGTCCGCTGCTATCCCCTTCATAAAGAGCCACATTCGTTTTGGTGCCGCCGATATCGGCTGCCAGGATGGAGATGGTTTTTTGCCCGGAGCGGATTTCATTTTTGAAAGCGATCGGTACGAGCGATGAAGCTGCCATGCTATTGGGTTTTTGAAATAGTGCCGGCGGTAAAGTTACATGCTGCGGCGATATTGACCGCCAACTTCATATAAAGCATTGGTTATTTCTCCCAGCGTGCAATATTTCACCGTTTCCATCAACTCATTAAAAAGGTTGCCGTTGTTTACCGCTACCCTTTGCAGCCGCTGCAGCATTTCCTGGCTGCGATCCGCATTTCTTTCGCGGAAAGCCTGAAGATTTCGGATCTGCTGATCTTTCTCTTCTGTTGTGCTCCGGATCACTTCCCCGGGCAGGATCGTGGGGGATCCCTCTTTACCGAGAAAAGTATTGACGCCAATGATCGGGAGCTCGCCGCTATGCTTAAGGCTTTCGTATTGCAGGCTTTCTTCCTGGATCTTATTTCGCTGGTACATCCTTTCCATCGCTCCCAGTACCCCGCCGCGGTCCGTCAGCCGGTCAAACTCGGCCAGCACCGCTTCCTCCACCAGGTCGGTCAGCTCTTCCACCGCGAAGCTGCCCTGGATAAAATTTTCCGTCCGGGCGGTGCCGAGCTCCCGGTTGATGATCAGCTGGATGGCCATCGCCCGGCGGACACTAGCCTCCGTGGGCGTGGTAATCGCCTCATCATAGGCGTTTGTGTGCAGGGAATTGCAATTATCATAGATAGCATATAGCGCCTGCAGGGTCGTCCGGATATCGTTGAAGTCTATCTCCTGCGCATGCAGGCTCCTGCCGCTGGTCTGGATATGGTACTTCAGCTTCTGTGAGCGGCTGTTGCCCTTGTACACCTGTTTCATGGCTTTTGCCCAGATCCGCCTGGCTACCCGGCCGATCACGCTATATTCGGGGTCCATGCCGTTGCTGAAAAAGAAGGAAAGATTGGGTGCGAAATCATCGAGGGACATGCCCCGGCTGAGGTAGTATTCCACGTAGGTGAAACCGTTAGCCAAAGTAAACGCCAGCTGTGTAACAGGGTTGGCGCCGGCTTCTGCAATATGATATCCGCTGATGCTGACGCTATAGAAGTTGCGCACTTTCCGGTCGATGAACCAGGCTTGTACGTCGCCCATCAGCCGGAGCGCAAATTCCGTGCTGAAGATACAGGTGTTCTGTGCCTGGTCTTCTTTGAGGATATCGGCCTGTACGGTCCCCCTGACCTGCGACAGGGCTTCCTCTTTTATCTTTTCATAGATATCCCGTGGCAATATCTCGTCGCCGCTAAGCCCCAGTAGCGCCAAACCCAGGCCGTCGTTGCCTTCCGGCAGTTCGTTGGGGGAGGATGAATTGTGATAGAAGGCTTTTGGGGCGGTCTTTTTCCCGGCCGCCGGTGCTCCGCCCGCCGCGAGATATTTTTCACATTGCTGATCGATAGCGGTATTAAGGAAAAAAGCCAGCAGGATCGGCGCCGGTCCGTTGATCGTCATGCTGACGGAGGTCCTGGGGTCGCAGAGATCGAACCCGCTATAGAGCTTTTTGGCATCGTCGATGGTGGCGATGCTGACACCGGCATTGCCGATCTTCCCATAGATATCTGGCCGGTAATCCGGGTCTTCGCCGTATAAGGTCACCGAGTCAAATGCCGTACTGAGCCGCTTGGCCGGCTGACCGGCAGAGACGTAGTGGAAGCGTTTGTTGGTCCGTTCCGGGCCGCCTTCGCCGGCGAACATTCTTGTCGGATCTTCTTCGGATCTTTTTATTGGGAAGGTGCCGGCGGTAAAAGGGAATTTGCCGGGAAAATTTTCCTGTACCCGCCAGCGGAGGATATCCCCCCAATCAGAAAAGCGCGGTACGGCGATCCGCGGGATGCGGAGCCGCGACAGCGATTCGATATACAACGGCTGCCGGATGACTTTTCCGCGTACCTCGTATTCGAAATACTCTTGGCGATACCGGTCCCGGGTTGGCTCCCACTCTTCGATCAGCTTTTTGCAGACCGGGAGCAGCTGCTGTTCCAGCTTTTCTTTTTGTGCTTCTAGCTCACGGCGGGCCGTAGATGCAGCAGGTAATTCCTCCAGCGCTCCGGTCAGCTTATACAGCCGCGAGGCGATAGCCACCTGCTCATCTGTGCGTTTATTATAATCCCGGATGGCAGCGGTGATCTCGGAAAGATATCTTACCCGTGACGATGGGATGATCAGCGACTGTAACGCCGTGTCCCGGAGATGCGGGTGATGTTCCGTTTCACCAAAGCGAATGCCCGTCTTTTTCCCGATGGTTTCCATCAGCCTGTCAAACAGCTCGTTGATGCCGGCATCATTGAATTGTGAGGCGATGGTGCCGACGATCGGCAGGTCGTCGTCTTTGGCGGTCCACAGACCGTGGTTGCGTTTGTATTGCTTTCTTATATCGTGCAGCGCATCCAGCGCCCCGGCTTTGTCGAATTTATTGAGCACGACGAGGTCGGCATAGTCCAGCATATTGATCTTTTCCAGCTGCGAAGCCGCTCCGTATTCGGGGGTCATCACATACAGGCTGAGGTCAACATAATCGAGGATGGACATATCGCTTTGCCCTACACCTGCCGACTCCAGGATAACCAGGTCATAACCGGCTTCTTTGCAGATGTCGATTGCCTCCCGCACATGGGCGCTCAGCGCCTTGTCGCTTTCCCTTGTGGCCAGGCTGCGCATATAGGCCCGGGGACTGGAAATGGCGTTCATCCGGATCCTGTCGCCCAGCAGGGCGCCGCCGGTCTTTTTCTTCGATGGATCGACGGAGATGACGGCAAGCGTCTTGTCCACGAAACGATGCAGGTAGCGCCGTACCAGCTCGTCAGTGACGCTGGACTTGCCCGCGCCCCCGGTGCCGGTGATGCCGATGACCGGGATGCCGGTGGTTGCTGCGAGAGGCTTTTTCGCTGCCGGGGCAGGCTCCGCTGCCGCCGTGGCCCTTCCTGCGCTCACGGAGACAGCCGCTGTCGCCGCGGAGATAGCCGCTACCCCCACGCCATTTTCCGCATTGGAAATGGCCCGCGCTATTTTCCGGATATCTTTCCATTCCCCCAGCTTCATTTCTCCCTTGAAATTCGCCGGATTGCCGTTCAGCGGGAAGTCACATTGCCGGATGACATCTTCGATCATCCCCTCCAATCCCATCCGCCGGCCGTCATCGGGCGAGTAGATCCGGGTAATGCCATATTGATGGAGCTCTTCGATCTCGCGGGGCAGGATGGTGCCGCCTCCGCCGCCAAACAACCGGATATGCCCGCAGCCGTTCTCGTCCAGCAAATCCTTCATGTACTTAAAGAATTCCAGGTGGCCGCCCTGATACGAGGTGATGGCGATACCCTGCACATCTTCCTCGATGGCGCATTCCACGATCTCCGCTACCGACCGGTTATGCCCCAGGTGAATGATCTCCGCCCCCTTCGATTGCAGCAGGCGCCGCATGATATTGATCGCCGCATCATGTCCGTCGAAAAGAGCGGCGGCGGTAACGAGACGTACTTTGTTATGAGGGGTATAGGCCATATTGTAAACGTTTGACAAGCAGGCAAATTTACGTAAAAAACTAATGAGTGTTAGTTTTTTAAGGAGGCAACTATGCTCAGCTATGCGTTTGCCGGTTTTGGGGAGCCGATTCCAACTCGCATACAGTTGCCAATTTTTTTATTAGCGTAAAGATATTACCTTTGGTGTATAATAAAGGCCGGGGGTGCTTAAGTCCCGACCTTTAACCATCACTTCAGTAAATGGAGGATGGTGAGAGCTAACTTCAATATCATCAAAAATTTGATGATATCGCCCAGCGTAATGCTGGGCTTTTGTTTTGTACACATACTGAAAAAAACAGGTGTTTTGTCACCTGATAACATACCCACCCGAGTGGGCATGTTGTTTTTACTTTTTCACTATTCCAAATAGCACCAGGATCGAAATCCCCCAAAAGAATCCGTTAGCAGCCGCAAAGATATTTTGAAAAAATATTTTTCTTCCGACAACTTTCTTTGGAGCGTTAATCTTCCGGTTAGTTTTTCACTTGTTCATTTTTGGAAGAAACCAAACTTTTGCTTTGCGAATTTCCCATCTCGGGAATTTCCGCCCGTAACAGGAAATGCCCCACTGGAAATTTATATATAAGTCGTTTATATTCAATATTATAGATATTGGAATGGCCTTTGACAATACGCTATAAGTAAGTCCAGTATTTTTTAAAGAATACAGTACCTTATGAAAAACTACCTCTACCTCTGTTTTCTTTTAGTGGCTTTGACTTTTTCTCTTTCCGGCATGGCCGCCAATCGCTATTGGATAGCCACGGTCACCGCCAATTGGAATAATACCGCCAACTGGTCCGCAACCTCCGGCGGCGCCGGCGGTGCCAGCATCCCCGCCGCGGCAGACATCGCCAATTTTGACAACAACGGTTTGGGTAATTGTACGATCCCGGCAGCAGTGACGATCACCAGCCTGGTGGTCAACGCCGGTTATACGGGAACCATCACCCAATCCACCAACCCCATTACGATATCCGGCGCCGTCACCTTCGCCGGCGGCACATTTGACGGCAGTTCCTCGACAATGACGATCGGCGGCGCGCTGACCCTGTCGGGAACGACCTTTATGTTCCCCGCGACACTGAATTTGAACGGCGGGTCCCTGACCTATACCGCGGGTACGCTGGACCCCAACACCAACAGCAGCACCGTGGTATTCGGAGCCGGCCAGACGATCACCGGTTCATTCGCCATTAACAATGCCACTTTTAATAACACTACCCCATGGGGGATGACCTTTACCCTGGGGGCGGGCAATGTCCTGACGATAAACGGGAATATGGCGATGACGGGAACGAACCCACTGACCTATTCCGGCGGCACCATCGACTTGCTGGGCAATCTTAGTCTCGGCAACACCGGTACCGGCGGCGGCGGCTCGACCGTGCTGACCTTTGACGGAACGACCAACCAGGCCATCACCGGCAGCCCTACGCTCAACGAGAACAACCTGCCCTCCGTCAACATCAACAAAACTTCGGGGACCCTTAGCTTCCCCGCCTTTGTCTCCGTAGGTGGCAGCGCCTGGACCTATACCGCGGGTACGGTGGATGTCACTACGAACAACGCCACCGTCGCCTTCGTGGGGAATGTCACGATCACCGGCACGCAGACCCTCAACAATATTCAATTCGACAATTCGACTCCCTGGGGAGCCACCTATACTCTCGCAGCGGGAACCACACTTACCGCCAACGGCAATACCACCTTTAGCGGCACGGCAACCCAAACCTTTAGCGGCGGCACCATCGATCTGATGGGCAACCTGGCCCTTGCCAATACGGCGACGGGCGGCGGCGGGTCGACGGTCCTCGCCTTTACGGGCACAACTAACCAGGCCATCACGAGCAGCCTGCCCCTCGGTGAGAGCGCCCTGCCCGCAGTCAATATCAACAAAGCTTCCGGGACCCTGACCCTGCCCGCAGTGCTGACCGCGGCCGGCAGCACCTGGACCTATACGACGGGGACCATCGATGCCACCACCAATAATTCCACGGTCGTCTTCGCCGCCAACACCACGATCTCGGGCAGCCATACGCTGAACAACCTGCAATTCAACAACGCGACCCCCTGGACTGTAACCTATACGTTGTCGGCGGGCACCATCCTGACGGCTACCGGCAACATGACGATCAGCGGCGCTTCGGCCATCCTTTTCAGCGGCGGCACGATCGATCTGCAGGGCAACCTGACGCTGACCAATACTTCTACCAGCGACGGCGGCACCACCTATATCGCTTTCACGGGCACGACCAACCAGGCCATCATCAGCAGTCTGCCGCTCAACGAGGGCGCACTTCCTTCGGTCAATATCGACAAGACCTCCGGCACCCTGACCTTTCCCTCCATGCTGACGATGGCTGGTAGCAACTGGACCTATACGACCGGAACGATCGACGCAACCACGAATAGTTCCACCGTCGCATTCGGCGGCAATACGACGATCACGGGCAGCCATATGCTGAACAATATCCAATTCAACAATGCCACACCCTGGACCGTCACTTATACCATTGCGGCTGGTACCGTACTGATAGCCTCCGGCAATATGACCGTCAGCGGCGCCTCGACCATCACCTTTAGCGGTGGTACCATCGATCTGCTGGGCAACCTGGTTCTCACCAATACGGCCACCGGCGACGGCGGCACCACGGTGATCGCGTTTATGGGTACGACAAACCAGGCCATAACGAGCAGCCTGCCGGTCGGCGAGAGCAATCTGCCTTCGGTAAATATCGATAAGGCCTCCGGCACCCTGACCCTCCCTTCCCTTCTCTCCGTAGCTGGCAGCGCATGGACCTATACCACGGGGACGATCGACGCTACCACCAACAATTCTACGGTCGTCTTCGGCAATAACACGACGATCACGGGCAGCCATACCCTCGACAATATTCAGATCAGCAGTCTGACCCCCTGGAATATCACCACCACCATTGCGGCTGGTACAATCCTCACTGCGGCTGGCAATATGACCATGAGCGGTACGCCCTCCCTGACGCTAAGCGGTGGCACAATCGATCTGCAGGGGAACCTGATCCTTACCAATACGTCCAATGGCGACGGCGGCTCTACCGTCATCGCTTTCACGGGCACCGCGAACCAGGCGATCACGAGCGCGTTGCCGGAGGGCGAGAATAGCCTGCCCTCCATCACGATCAACAAGCCTTCGGGGACCCTGAGCATTCCTTCGCTGATCACCGTGGCGGGTAGCGCCTGGACCTATACCGCGGGCACGGTCGACGCTACCATTGCAGCCTCCACGGTCTATTTTACCGGTAATACCACGATCAAAAGCGCCGGTATGAACTTTTATAATTTGACGATAGTCTCGAATACCAGCACGCTCGCCAACGCCCTAACGGTCGGCAATAATCTGACGATGACGTCTCCCGGCGTTCTTTCCGCAGCCGCCAACACGATCAACCTGGCAGGCAATTGGAGTGACTGGGGAAACGTAGGTTTTACAGAGGCGACCAGCATCGTGAATTTTAATGGTTCCGCTATCCAGACCATTACTACTCCGGGCGGAGAGATTTTTGCCAATATGACGACAAATAATTCGGCATCCAACATTCAATTGCTGAACAATATTACCATCTCGAAGACCCTGACGATGACCCAGGGAAATGTCGATCTGAACGGCAACACCCTGACACTGGGCCTGAACACCGCCAATCCGGGAACGCTGGCCTATACTGCCGGAACGATCCTGGGCGCCGGGTCTGTCACCCGCTGGTTCAAGGCAGGGGTGATCCCGATCGGTTCGGTGACCGGTCTCTTTCCTGTCGGAACGTCGGCAAATGGCAGACCTTTCAGCGTATCCGCTCCGGCTGCCGGGCCAACGGCAGGAGGGACGATGACGGTTTCTTATACTGACGGCACTACCACCAGCGGTGTAAACTTCCCGGATGGGGCCTTTATCGTTTCAACGATCAAGAATCTGAACTGGGCTTTCTCTACGGCAAATGGTCTGACCGGTGGAACATACGACCTGGGCATTTCCGGAACAGGTTATGGGGTGATCAATAGCGTCAACGACCTGAGGCTGACCCTGGCGAGCAGCGTAGTCGGGACCGCCGGAGTGAATGGCGGAACGACGGCCAACCCCCAGGTGAACAGAACAGGACTTACACTGGCCAACCTGAACAATACGTTTTTCCTGGGCTCGGTAAATCCCACCATGACGACCTTGCCCATCCAGTTTACCTCGTTCACCGCCACTCCCGAAAATGGGGAGGTGGTATTGAACTGGTCAACCGCAGAAGAACTCAATAGCGATTATTTTACCGTTCAACGATCGGCGGATGGAATTTCCTGGGAAAATCTCCAACAGGTGGCCGCGGCGGGCAACAGCAGCAGTGCCGCAGCTTATACGTCTAACGACAGATCTCCTCTGCCGGGGGTCTCTCATTATCG
>Ga0206963_10309_pt2 | contig 11564 bp, 9 predicted proteins | sample Alteio_BWOrgHeat_28_FD_152958 | JGI IMG/M metagenome (GOLD analysis project Ga0206963, IMG submission 152958) | Enriched cells from forest soil in Barre Woods Harvard Forest LTER site, Petersham, Massachusetts, United States -... | ecosystem: Environmental > Terrestrial > Soil > Temperate forest >... | reverse complement strand
ATATAAAATATACATACGAATTAAAAAATATTCCTGCTTTTAAAAAAGAATATCATTCACCAAATTGGGCGAAAGCTTATCCGCACATTATTGTTGTCAGCAAAAGTTATACAAGCAACGGACAGAAAAAAGTGTTGTTTGAATCCGTGAAAGATTTGTATGCTTGGTATCATTCGCTTTGCAAAGAAATTGGAAACAACAGTGATGATTTAAAACCGATTGTTACGCAACTTACGAAAGATAAAAAATCTGACGTTGAAAAAATAGAAGCGTTGTATTATTACGTGCAAGATAAAGTGCGTTACATCGCGTTTGAAAATGGCATCATGGGTTTTAAGCCAGAACCAGCGCAAAATGTTTTTAAAAACAAATACGGCGATTGCAAAGGCAAAGCAAATTTATTAACGCAGATGCTGCGCGTTGCGGGCTACGATGCACGCCTGACGTGGATTGGAACTTCTGATCTGCCTTATGATTATACATTGCCTTCGCTTGCAGTGGATAATCATATGATATCAACTTTGGTAATGAATGGCAAACATTATTTTTTGGATGGAACAGAAGAAGACATTGCTTTTAATGATTACGCGAGCCGTATACAAGGCAAACAGGTTTTAATAGAAGATGGAAATAATTATATGCTTGATCGCATTCCTGAATTTAATGCGGATAGAAATAAAGTTGAAAGCATTTTAAAATTAAAAATTGAAGATGCGGCATTAATTGGAACATGTACGTCAACTTATAATGGAGAGTCAAAAATAAGTTTGGTTGGCGCATTTAATGCGTTGCGAAGCGAGAAGAAAAAAGACGCGCTTGAAAATTATTTGCGTTCGGGCAATTCAAATATTCTTATTACTAACATTCATAATCCTGATTGGGACGACAGGCAAAAACCTTTGCAAATAAGTTTTGATATAAAAGCAAATACACAAGTAACAAAAGCTGCCGGCGAATTATATATTAATGCAGACTGGGAAAAAGAATTGTCCAATTTTGATTTTGATTCAACACGAAAAAATGATTATGAATTTGATCATAAGATTTATATAAACACGCAAGTTGAAATTGCCATTCCCGATGGATATAAAATTGATTATATTCCGGATGCTGTTTCAAAAAAAAATACGGATTATTCTTTTGAAGGTTCTTATACAAACAAAGGCAATTCTATAATGTATTCTAAAAAAATTATTATTAATAAAACAATCATTCGCAAAGAAGATTTTGCTGCGTGGAATGATTTTATAACAAGCATTAATAAATTTTATAACGACCAGGCCATTCTCGCAAAAAAATAAATTTGTATGCGCTCATTTAATTTTCGTTTTTTATCACTCCATTTTTTTTTATTTTTTCTTTTAGTATCAGCAAAAATTTTCGCGCAGGATCAGGTTGCGGAAGAGCCGGAATTCAAGGTGGGCGCGGTTCCGGACAAATGGAAAAATGAAAGCGCTGTTATTATCGCACAAAAAACAGATTATGCTTATGTGCGCAAAACGATGATTAATGCAATGACGATTCACGAGTATGTGCGCAAGCGCATCCGTTTGCAGGATAAAAATGCGCTGGAAAGTTTTTCTGAATTTTATTATGCTACGTACGGAAAAAAAACTGCGGTAAATTATAATGTTATAAAAGCAAACGGCAAAGTTGTTAATATAGATTTGAGCAATGCCATTGAAGTTGATAAAGATGTGCCCGGCGTTTTTAAACCAATTTATATGCGCGGCGGCAGCACTGCATATTTTAAAATTGCCATTCCTGATTTGGAGATTGGTGACATTGTTGATTTTCATTTTGAATCTGCGCAAGATGTTGAATTAGCAAAAGGCAACGGAGAATTTACACCTTACATTTTTACACTTACATATAACTATCCGGTTCTCTATCAAAAATTTCAATTTGATTTAGATAAAGGAACTGATGCATCTTTTAAATCGTATAACGGCGCGCCGATTTTGCATGAAGGCGATGGCGGTTTTGATACAAAAGCATCAGATAAAAAATCTTTGGTGAGTTATTTTATTATTGATAAAAACCGCGATAAAGTAAGTGATGAAAGATGGAATTATGAATACAGAAATTCTCCAACCGTTAAATTAAAAATTACTTATAAAAGCGGCGGATTAAGCAATACATTATTTGGAAAAAAAGGTGAAGCAAGTGCAGAAACAATTTCACTTGATAAGTTAAGAACGATTTATTCATCATTGCAATATTATAATACGCCATTAATAGATGGTATTTCGAGAGACATTATTGACTACCTGAAAAATAATGGAAAAGATAAATTGCCACCCAAAGAAATGGTGCGCGAAATATATTATGTGTTCCGAAAAATATTTTTAGAAAGTTATTATAAAGGAGAAATTAACGGTAAAGATGTAAGCTTGTTTACACCGAGATATTACAGGCATTATTCAAAAGATTCAAAGAAAAAAACGGAGAAAGAAGATCAGGTTACTGTAAGTAAATTATTATGGGCTGCAGTTTTATACCGCACTTGCGCAAAAAAAGATTTAACGGTAGAAGCACTTGTTGTGATGCCGCGCTATTTGGGAAAATGGAATGATATGCTTTTCCAGGAAGAACTTGAATTGGCGATGCGCGTGAAAGGCGACAAATTTTATTTTCTTTTTCCGTTTGATAATTTTGATGTGTTTGCGCAACCGAATGAAAGCTTTGATGGTTCTGAAGCTTATGCGTTTGCACTTGGCCCGCGCTCGGAAGGTTATTATAAAGCAAATGTTCCGTCCACAACTTTTGAAGAAAATTTGCAAAAGGAAGAAAGTATTATTACCATTCCGGAATCGATGGATGTTATTAATGTTGAACGCACGAGTTCTTTCAACGGGCTTGATAAAGGCAGCACAATTACCCTTGCAAATTTAGATCGTGAATACCTTAATAAAGATTTCAAACAATATATTATCAATCCTAAAAAAACAAAAATTGATAATAGTTATACTGATGATGATAAAGATGAACGGAAAAAAAACCAATTGGAATATTTGAAAAAATCTGTGGAAAATGAAGGCGTTGAAGTAAACAAATATGATAAGTTTGAGTTGATGCAGGATGGCCGTTTTGATGATAATCCCTTGCTTGTTTATAAAGAAAATTATTCGCTCAAAAAGTTATTAAATAAAGCGGGAAGAAATTATTTGCTTGATGCAGGTAAATTAATCGGCGACCAGGTGAAGTTGGAAGAAAAAGAAATGAAATCGCGCGATAACGATATCTGGATTTCATTTGCAAAAACTTTTACAAACAATATTGTTATTAATCTTCCAAAAGGTTATACCGCCGATGGTTTGCAGGATTTAAATTATAATGTAAATAACGAAAGCGGCTCGTTTATTTCCACAGCAAAAATTGACGGAAATAAATTAATAATCAACACACAAAAAATTTATAAAAAGAATTTTGATAAAAAAGAATTGTGGCCAAACTATGTTGCGTTTTTAGAAGCAGCTTATAAATTTACACAAGTGAAAGTGGTGTTGAAGAAACAGTAGGATTGAGGCGGGATGCGGGTTTCGAGATGCGGGATTAGAGATGTAGGATAGGATATGGGATACGAGATTCGAGATGCGTGTTGCGAGATTAATATTAATTAGAAATAGCAAAGCTTTTTAATTGCTTGTTGATATAATGTATTTATCCCGTATCCCGAATCTCGCATCTCAAAACACGCATCCCACATCGCTCTCCGCATTAATCCAAAAACCTGCTCTTCAATTCCGCAGTCCGAACCCAGCATGCATCTTTTTTTCCAAACCATTTATAGCGATTTTTTGAAATGAAATTATAAACGCCATCGCGTATAAATTTCGGAACAATGTTAAACGCGTATAATAATTTCCAACCACTTCCTAAATATTTAACCACGCGCAAAGCTGCAGAAGAACGCAAGTAAATTTTATCTCCTTCTATTAATAAAAAAGAATTGAACGTGTTTTGAGAAAGGTGAAATTTTTTTAATAAAGCTTGCCCGGTTTCACTTTGTAAGGAACCAAAAATAAACTGCTTTTGTTTATCATGCTTAATAACAAATTGCACACTGCTATTGCACAAATTGCAAACGCCATCAAACAAAATAATTTTTTTTTCACTTTCTGTATTCATTATCAAAAAATAAAACCGGCTTTTAAAATGCAGCCGGTTTTATAACAAATAATTTTTTTTAAAGTTTTACTTCAAATTATGAAACACCTTTTGCACGTCTTCATCTTGTTCTAATTTATCAACCAGTTTTAAAACTTCTTCTGCGTCGGCTTCAGATAATTCAACGGCTGTTGTTGGTATCCATTCTACTTCGGCAGTTATCGGAGTTATATTTTTTTCTTCCAACGCTTTTTGCATATTTCCAAAATCGCTGAAAGCTGTTCTTAATATTAATACCGGTTCATTGTTTTCGCCTGTTCCTTCACCTAATTCTTCCAAACCAAAATCTATTAATTCCAATTCCATATCATCTGTATTCAAACCTTCAGGGTTCAATTTAAAAACGCCCATTTTTTTAAATTGAAAACTTACGCTTCCACTTGTGCCCATGCTGCCGTGGCCTTTATTAAAATAGCTGCGAACGTTCGCAACGGTTCTTGTAGGATTATCAGTCGCAGTTTCCACCAAAATCGGAACGCCGTGCGGCGCATAACCTTCGTATAAAACCTCTTCAATGTTAACCATATCTTTTCCCATTGCACGCTTAATAGCCGCTTCCACACGGTCTTTCGGCATGTTTACACTTTTTGCATTTTGAAAGCAACGGCGCAATGCAGGGTTGGCACCAGGATCAGGTCCGCCGGCTTTTACAGCAATCGCAATTTCTTTTCCGATGCGTGTAAACTGTTTCGCCATTTTATCCCAACGGGCAAACATCGTGTGCTTTCTAACTTCAAAAATTCTTCCCATAATTTTTATTTCTGATTTTTTATTAGCAACTAGCCATCAGCTTTTAGCTTTTAGCGAATTTGACTGTCTGCAAAATTAACGGTTACATTAATAAATAAAAAATCCCGCTTAAGAGTAAGCGGGATTTTATTTATTAATAAAAATTTATTTCGGGTTTAAAATATCAACCGGATCGTTTGGTAAAACGTCGTTGCCTTTTTGAAGTTTGCTGTTCATTTTACTATAACCAAAATAGATAGCGAGCCCAATAAGCATCCAAACAAATGCACTTAATAATGTGCTGCCGGGCAAACTCACAATCATGGCAGTACAAACCAATATTCCTAAAATAGGCACCAACGGAACCAATGGAGTTTTGAAAGGCCTTACTCTGTCCGGATCATTTCTTCTCATAATCCAAACACCGGCGCTTACTAAAACGAATGCGAACAATGTTCCGATACTCGTTAAATCACCAGCCACACTTCCTGGAATAAATCCTGCAAATGCACCGACAAAAACAAACAATATGACATTTGATTTATATGGCGTCCTGAATTTTGGATGCAAATCAGAAAAAACTTTTGGCAATAAACCATCCGTACTCATGGTGTAAAACACGCGGCTTTGTCCCATTAACATCACTAATATTACAGAAGAAAATCCTGCGAGAATTGCAATGGTAACCAACTTTGCGAGCCAGCCATAATTGTGCATATACGTTTCAATTGCATAAGCAACAGAAGCTTCTTTACCAGCTTTTACAAAATCAGTATACGGCGCAACGCCTGTTAATACATAAGAAAATAAAATGTAAAGAATAGTGCAAATTACTAATGAACCAAGAATGCCAATTGGCATATCGCGTTTCGGGTTTTTTGCTTCCTGCGCCGCAGTGGAAACGGCATCAAATCCAATAAATGCGAAGAACACAATTGCAGCGCCCGTTAATACGCCGCCCCAGCCATGCCGGAAAAAATCTGAATAAGAGTATTGTGTGCCATCTGGTAAAATTGCCGGTTTTGCATCAGCCGGAATCATGTACGGCGTATGGTTTGCTGGATTAATAAATTTCCATCCAACAAAAATAAATACCAATACAATTGCCACTTTTATAAATACAATAATGCCATTTACAAATGCAGATTCCTGCGTGCCTTTTATTAATAATAAAGAAAGTAATAATAAAATTAACAATGCCGGAACGTTCATCATGCCATGGTGCATTACGTTTGCTGAATCAAGCGCTTTTTCAAAAGGAGAATGGCTCCACTCGTAAGAAATAGACCCAATATGAAATTGCTCGAGCAGTTTATTTAAAAATTCACTCCATGCAATACTTACTGTTGCTGCGCCCAATGCATATTCAAGTATTAATGCCCATCCGATTATCCACGCAACCAGTTCGCCCATTGTTGCATATGCGTATGTGTATGCGCTTCCGGCAATCGGAATCATTGAAGCAAATTCTGCATAGCATAACCCTGCAAAAGCACAACCAACTGCAGCTACAATAAATGAAATAGTTACCGCAGCGCCTGCATGCTCACCCGCAGCAGCAGCGGTTCTTACAAATAAACCTGCACCTATAATAGCGCCAATTCCAAGTGCAATCAGGCTTCCCACACCAAGTGTTCTTTTTAAACCCTTTTCTGAGTCAGCCGCTTGCGCCATTAAAAGATCCAGTGATTTCTTTCTGAATAATGAACTCATGTTAGTTTGTTGTAGTTTGAAGAAGTTTTGGTTACAATATTGATTTGTAAAATAATCAAATAATTAATACGCTTCTTATTTCTTTTGGCTTAATAGCATTTAAAACAACATAAAGTTTTGTGAAGTCAATATTTTTCGATTTTTTGCACTTTCATTCCTGCAACTGCTTATGAAGAAGAACCTGCTGACTGTTTATATATTAATAGCAATGTTGCTTGGCATTGTTGTGGGTTATATAGTTCATGTAAATTCATCGCCGGCATTCATTATCAAATTTTCCGACAATATAAAACTGCTTACTAAAATTTTTCTTTTTTTAGTACAGATGATTATTGCGCCATTGGTTTTTTGTACACTTGTAGTTGGCATTGCAAAACTCGGAGATTTAAAAGCTGTTGGAAGAGTTGGCGGAAAAGCTTTGTTGTGGTTTGTTTCTGCATCATTAATGAGTTTGTTGTTGGGAATGCTGATTGTAAATTTATCACATCCCGGAACGGCGATTGATTTAAGCAACGCAGACAAAGCCGGCGCGCAGGATTTGATTGGTAAAACACAAGAGTTTTCTCTAGCAACTTTTGTTGAACATGTTTTTCCAAAAAGCATTTTTGAAGCAATGGCAAAAAATGAAATTCTGCAAATCGTTGTGTTTAGTATTTTTTTTGGCGTAGCCACAACGGCTGTTGGCGATTATGGAAAACCAATTGTAAAAGCTTTAGATGCAGGCGCACACATTATTTTAAAAATGGTTGGTTATGTAATGAAGTTCGCGCCGCTTGGTGTTTTCGGCGCGCTCGCTGCCGTTATCGCCACAAAAGGATTAGAAGTTTTTAAATTTTACGGATTATATCTTTCTTATTTTGTTTTAGGCATTGCACTTTTGTGGATCGTATTATTATCCATTGGATTTTTAATTTTAAAAAAACGTTTGCCATCATTAATAAAAAGAATTGCACAACCATTATTAATCGCATTCAGCACCACAAGCAGCGAAGCTGTTTTTCCAAAATTAACAGAAGAACTCGAGCGCTTTGGTTGCAAAGACAAAATAGTTTCTTTTATATTGCCATTAGGTTATAGTTTTAATTTGGATGGAAGCATGATGTATATGACGTTTGCGAGTTTGGCAATTGCGCAAGCTTACGGAATACACATGGATTACGGAACGCAATTCACGATGTTAATCGTATTAATGCTTACGAGCAAAGGCATTGCTGGCGTGCCGCGCGCATCGTTGGTTGTGGTAACTGCAACCTGCGCGATGTTTAAAATTCCGCCGGAAGGAGTTGCATTAATATTGCCAATAGATCATTTCTGCGACATGTTCAGAACAGGCACAAACGTTTTGGGAAATGCTTTAGCAACAAGCGTTGTAAGCAAATGGGAAGGGGAGTTGAGTGATGGGTTATGAGTTATAAGTTATAAGTTATAAGTTATAAGTTGTGAGGCATCATTAATAATAAAAAATAACATCGACTAGCTCTACATTTATGGCGGAGAATGCGGCGGATGAATGATAAAAATATAATTTGAACATTGATTATTTTTTGTTGAATATTGATTGTTGATTTGAAAAATTCCAGCTGATAAAAAACTATTATGATTGAACTATTAACAATAACATGGAAAGATTTTTTAAATCCTGAATTCTATATTAATAACGGCGGCCTTTGGGTTTTGCTGTTTATTGTATTTTTTCTGCCTGGCGATAGCCTGTTATTTGTTGCAGGAATCTACAGTCAAAAACTGGTTGACAAATTAATAACCGGCGGAACCGGAAGCGATATTTTAGATCTGACAATACTATTAATATTAATCTCCACCTGCGGCATTATTGGAAACATGCTTGGCTATTGGTTTGGCAAAAAAAGCGGGCCATATCTTTTTACAAGAAAAGATACTTTTTTATTTAAGAAACGACATTTGTTGGATGCAAAAGCTTTTTATGAAAAACACGGCGGCCAGGCAATTGTGTTTGCACGGTTTATTCCAATTGTTAGAACTTTTGCGCCAATAATCGGCGGTATTGTAAGCATGGATAAAAAGAAATTTATGTTGTATAATATTGCAGGTTGCGTGTCGTGGGTTTTTTTAATGTTGTTTGCAGGCCATTATTTGGATAAATTTTTTCTGAAGAAATTTAATTTTGATCTCAAACAGCATCTTGAAATAATTGTACTTGTAATTGTATTAATAACAACATTGCCGGTTTTGTATAAATTATTTTTTGGCAAAAGAAACGGCAGTTCTGAAGAAACACCTTCTTAATAAACTATAATTTTCATGGAGCAGAAAAATCACTCTGTTTTTAGTTTGGCAGTAATCGTTGGTGCGTTGGGATATTTTGTTGATGTGTACGATCTTTTATTGTTCAGCATTATTCGCGTTCCGTCGTTAAAAAGTTTAGGATTAAATCCTGATCAAATTAAAAATGATGGCTTGCATATTATTAATATACAAATGCTCGGCTTGTTGCTCGGCGGAATTTTATGGGGCGTTCTCGGCGATAAAAAAGGAAGGCTGAAAGTTTTATTTGCTTCAATTATTTTATATTCTCTTGGAAGCATTGCAAATGGTTTTGTTCATACTGTTAATGAATATGCGGCGATGCGTTTTATTACAGGACTTGGTTTAGCAGGAGAACTTGGCGCAGGCATTACATTGGTAAGCGAATTATTATCAAAAGAAAAAAGAGGAATAGGAACTTCACTTGTTGCCGGAATTGGATTAAGCGGTGCAGTGTTTGCATATTTTATTCGTGTAAAATTTGTTGGCGCAGATGGTGAAGGCTGGCGCACATGTTATTTCATTGGTGGTGGTTTGGGATTTTTATTATTGTTTTTGCGCGTTGGTGTTTTGGAATCGGGCATGTTTAAAAGCATTGAACAAACCAACGTGCGCAAAGGAAATTTTTTCATGTTGTTTACCAATGGAAAACGTTTTAAAAAATATATCACAGCAATATTAATTGCGCTGCCAAACTGGTACGTAATTGGAATATTAATAACTTTTTCAACAGAGTTTGCCGCTAAAATGAATGTAAGCGGAACAGTTGATCCGGGCAAAGGAATTATGTTTGCATATGCTGCCATTTCCATTGGTGATATTGCAATTGGTTTTATCAGCCAATGGTTTAAAAGCAGAAAAAAAGCGCTGTGGCTTTTTCATATTATCACCATGATTTCGATAGTATGTTTTTTTAATTTGCAGGGAAAAACTTCTGATTCGCTTTATCTTGTTTGCGTGTTTCTCGGTCTTGGCACTGGTTTCTGGGCCATATTTGTTACGATGGCTGCAGAACAATTCGGAACAAATATTCGTGCAACGGTTGCAACTACAGTTCCCAACATGGCGCGCGGATCTTTAAATTTGGTTTCGCTATTATTTATTTATTTGCAAACATCAACCGGCAATTATGTAAAAGCAGGATGGATAACAGGTGTCGTTGTCTTCATCATTTCATCCATCGCATTATTAATGACGGAAGAAACTTTTGGTAAAGATTTAAATTATTTGGAAGAATAAATTCGGTTAATAATTTATAAAATATTTTAATTGACTGCTTTATTATATATGGCGGAGAATATCGCGAAGAATAAATTTGTTTCATGAAATTATTAATCATTCGTTTTTCTTCTATTGGCGATATTGTTTTAACAACACCAGTTATTCGTTGTTTAAAAAAACAAATTCCGGATGCTGAAATACATTATCTCACCAAAAAATCTTTTCAGCCGGTTATTAATAACAATCCATACATTAACAAAGCACATTATTTAGAAGATAATTTTCATGAATTAATGGAAAGATTAAGCGATGAAAATTTTGATTACGTTATCGATCTTCATCACAACCTGCGTACATTAAAAGTGAAACGTTTTTTGAAAAAGAAATCTTTTTCTTTTAATAAATTAAATATTGAAAAGTGGTTGATGACAACCTTCAAATGGAATCGTTTGCCGGCTCAACATATTGTTGATCGTTACTTGGAAACTGTAAAATTTTTTGGCGTAAAAAATGACGGCGCAGGTTTAGATTATTTTATTAATGAAGAAGAAAAAGTAAAAGAAAACGATATCCCAACTTCGCACCAGGCAGGCTACATTGCAGTAGTGATAGGCGCTGCGGTGAATACAAAAAAATATCCTTTGCATAAATTGAAAGATTTATGCACTTCACTCAATCATCCAATTATTTTATTGAGCGGAACAGAAGATGCTGAAAATGGAAATGAAATTGCTGCAATTGATCGCATAAAAATTTATAACGCCTGTGGCAAATTCAGTTTGAATGAATCTGCAGATTTGGTGCGCCGCGCAAAACTGGTTGTAACAAATGATACTGGATTAATGCACATTGCGACTGCATTCAAACGCCCTGTTATTTCTTTATGGGGAAATACAATTCCTGAGTTTGGCATGTATCCATATTATGGCGAAAATTATTTAAGCAATTCTGAAAAATTGCCTTACGATATTTTAGAAATCAAAAATCTTTCCTGCCGGCCGTGTTCAAAAATTGGTTATAAAAAATGCCCCAAAGGGCATTTTAAATGTATGGAACTAATCGATCCAAATGAGATTATTAATAAAATAGAAAACAGGATCAGGAAAAAATAATTGTGTAAATTATTATTCCATGTGCTTGCCTGTCCATTCGCCATCAGCAGTAAAAAAATTGTAGCCTTCAGATGAATCCTGCGATAAAAAACTTCCGGTCCATTCGCCAGTTAATGTGAACTGATTATAACTTCCTGCAGCAGATCTTATAAAGTAGCAACTCCATTTATAATCTTTATCGAAGCATAATAAAACTTCCTGGCTTGCGACAGTTATAAAACCGATTAAGCTGTCATCTTTATCAAAAAGATAATGGCCTTTCCAAACCGGGTTTTGCGGATGAAGCGTGGTGCTGAACATTGGGTTCAGTATTTTATTATCAACAGGATTGAGGCC
>Ga0206963_10347_pt1 | contig 11598 bp, 14 predicted proteins | sample Alteio_BWOrgHeat_28_FD_152958 | JGI IMG/M metagenome (GOLD analysis project Ga0206963, IMG submission 152958) | Enriched cells from forest soil in Barre Woods Harvard Forest LTER site, Petersham, Massachusetts, United States -... | ecosystem: Environmental > Terrestrial > Soil > Temperate forest >... | reverse complement strand
TCACTGCCCGGACGGCCTATTGGTTCGTTAAAAGTCCCTGCCGTCGGGACTACAAAGGATTGAGCATATGAAGAAAGTGTTCGGATTGTGGTTGTTGGTATTACTGGTCACTTGCGCAAGCTTCGCTAGTAACGCTGAAGCCCAGGTCGAAACCTCTTCCCATCACGTCATTACTCGTGAGATTGCCCGGCATCGCAGACATCACCGTCGTCATCACCACCGTCGCCACCACCATCGTCGTCACCGCCGCTGGTAGTGACAGGCTGCGCCGCCTCCAGAGTCCCATAGCGTCACCTTTGGCGATTGCTTTTACCTAGATCCAGACACTTAGCTCCGTTTTTCATTGGCATACTGATTGTATACTTAGCTTCCCGCGGGCCATACCGGGGAGGTTTCATGCCGATTCGATTATTCAAACTTTTCAGTCTCATTCTCTTACTGACGGGAATTTCGATGGGGACGGCATCTTGTAGTTCGAAAGAGCGAGAACCCGAAGAACCCATTATTTCCGCCGCCGAAGGCCCTCACGAAGCGTTTAAATTAAATCGAGATGAACAGGGTGTTGAGCATGTCGACCTCAAGCAGGCCTATTTCGATTACGACAAAGCCACGCTTCGCCCCGAAGGAAAAAAAGCGCTTCGCTATGATGCCCAATGGCTAAAGGCCCATCCGGATGCCACTTTTCAGGTAGAGGGTCATTGTGATGAGCGTGGCACCCCCGATTACAATATGAAGCTTGGTGAGCGCCGTGCGGAAGCGGCAAGACGGTACCTTATTGCCCTTGGCGTCCCCGCCTCCCGATTAACCACGGTGAGCTACGGGGCCGACGCCGGTTCCGGCGCAAACGTCAGGGCCAAAAACCGCCGCGCGGGATTTGTTGTGGTCTACGAAAAATAGATATCGAGCGGAAAAAAATCCCGTCAATTTGAGTACAGGCCCTAGGAAAATTTGGTCCAAAATTCTCCCTCGAGCAAGCGCTCGCACAATTCGCGATTTTTGCTTTTCACAAACGAGCGTTCCACCACGTCTCCCGCCGATTCACAAACGAGCGCTTTCACCAATCCTTTATAATCCCTCGCCCGTCCTATCATTCTCGACTCCGTTACCCGGCTTTCTATGGGCGGTTTCTGCAACGCCAGGAACGAGACGGGAAGCGAACGTAGATCGATACGTAATCGCTTGCTGAACTCTCGCCAGAAGGCACTATGAAAAACTTCCTGAGGGGGGCTTGCAAAAAAATGACACCAGTGTCGTTCGGTGCCTTTTGCCAATAGGCCACATTGATTAGCGTGGGGACAGGGGGCGATAATGGAATATTCGGCGCGAAGTTCCTCTCTAAAGGAAATAAGTTCGCGACTGAGTTCGGGGGTTCCGGGTTCTACCCACAGGACAATGGCGGCTTGCCTGGCGAGTTTTTGGATCGATTGTTTGGATGCGGAGGTGAGCTCACCTAAAACATGACTTAGTATTAACCCAAAAGGCTCGGTGGGGGCTTCCATCTCTCGGGTATGGGTGGTTATGGCAATATTAGGAAAGTCTTGGGCGATCTGTTTCTTTGCGAAAGCAAGAACCAAGGGGGATCGATCCCTCAGATGAACGTGCGAGATCTTGTTTTCCTTGGTACTTAGGCAGCGACGGCTCGCAATCGCGGTCCCGGCTCCCCAGTCGACTAAAACCGAGGGGAGAGTCAATTTTCGTTTCCCCAAGAGTTCTTCAAGAACCGAATCCCACTTCCATCCAATGCGCTGAGCAAACGTGTCATCGTAAAGCGCAATGAGCTTTTCGGATTCCCAATAGTCGCCACCCTTACTCGGCGTTTCGGAGAGAAAACGGCTGCGAAGGGATTCGGCGAGTGACCAGTCTATCTGTTTCTTATTCATTGCCCGCCGAGACTACTCAACTTCGAAATCTACGGTCAATGAGGGAAAATTTATGGTTGATTAGGCGCCGCCCTACGGTCGCAACGGACGGCATAGGCCGCGCGCGTGCCGAAGGCAAACACGCTGGCGACGCCTGCATCGTCGCTCGCAAAGCCCTGTCCGATGAGTCGGGAAGAGCTACTTTTGGGGGTTGTGGAAGGTTCAACACCTTCGATGAAGACACCCCGCATGGGGATGTTTTTTATTTGGTCCAAGAAATCGTAAAAGGTTAGGCTAATCTTGGTAGTCTGGGGTTGGGCTGAGAATTTATCAACAAATTGGAAAACCCCTTTAGCGTCTTGTTCGAAACGAGCCCCCACGGTGGAGGAGACCTGATCGGCATTGAAGGAAACTCTAATTTCTTGGGCTGGCTGATTTTGGGCGGGGTAGGTATTGATCGTGAGTTGGCACGAGTGTCGGAGCAGTAGCTTGATTCCCGCCAAAACACTTAATGCTCGATTAAGCGTGGCGGTTTGGTTTGAATCGGTCGTGGTCTTTAGCTGGTCGGTAAGATAGGCCTGGGCCTTTGCGATTCGATCCCGTCTCTCTTTCAGAACGCCAGTGGGATCAATTTTATCAGTGGTCTGCGAGAGGGTGTCTTTCACTCCCTGAATGATATCTTCTTGAGTCGGTGAGGTTTGAGTTTGCGCACTGGCGAGAAAGCCTGCACAAAAAATCGTGAACGTGACCAAGCCAAAGCGCGAACGCCCGTTTTTCCCCATGTCTTAACCCCCGAGAGACTTTTTTGGTAAACGTAAATTAATGCTAGGCGTCAATTTATACACGAGTTGCGACCACAAGACAAGGAAAACTAATTTAACATAATAAAAACAAGTAGTTATGTTTATTTTGATTTAGCTAAAAAAAAAGAGACCGAACGCCTGAGGGAGGGCGTCGGTCTCTTGCCAGACGTAATTAATGGGCGCTGCAGGGCAGAGCGAGCTGAGCATCGATCGCCTGAGCGATCTTGGATTCGTCGCCCGAATCCCATTCGCCCGAATGCGAGTAGACGACATTTCCTTTGCAATCAATTACGTACGTCGACGGATACCCACTTGTTCCGAGTTGGCCGGTCAAGGTCATGTTCCCGTCGTTGAGCACAGGGTGATTGGGGGTGTGGTCGCTAATCCATTCGGCGTAGTCGCTATCATCGGTATCCACGCCGACATCAAGCACTTGGACGCGCGGTTGGTTAAGGTACTTGCCCGCCAGGTCGTTCACGTTCGAGGCGTTGTCGTTGCAATAGGGGCAACCCAGAAAATAATTCTCAACGACAAAGACTCCATCGGCATGGTCAGCGCTGGAGTAGGTGGCTGGGCTGTTAGCGGCATTCATCCACGGCAATGAGAAGGGCATCGTAACGGAATCGGCATGAGCCAAAGAAAAACAACAAGTTGCCACAATAGCAACGATAAGCGTCTTCACGGGAAGTCTCCTTTTTTTGGGGGTTGGGAAAGAGAGGGTACGTGGGTACCCTCTTTTGGAAGTGCGATAGATCTTATTTAGAGTGACATTGCTTTAGCTATGAACCATCGCGGCAAGACAGAATCGCGTGATCACTTGTTAAGCCTCATACGGACGTGCTTCTCGTGGCGGAAATTACGGATAGACGAAGAGTGTGCTAGGTTACGGGGATGAATCTTCAATATTCCATCGAGCAGAAGGTGGCTTGCCTTAATCCGACTCACTTTGAGGTGGTCAATGAGAGTCACCGGCATAGCGTAGCTCCAGGATCGGAGTCTCATTTTAAAGTGGTCGTTGTCTCAAAGTCCTTCGAGGGGCAAAGTTTAGTAGATCGTCATCGCACCATGTATGCCCTTTTGGCCGATGCGATGAAAGGTGGCATCCACGCTTTGGCGCTGCACACGTTCACTCCAGAGGAATGGAAACAGAAGCAGATTGCCGACAAGTCTCCCGTTTGTGTGACCAAGTCTTAATTTCTCATCGCGGGGCCCGGAGAAGGTCCTTCACGATAACAATCGTAGGCCCACCGGAAGCCAGAAATGGAATCGGAAGCAGTGCTCTCATTGGCTCCGGTTTGGATGCCAGCGAATTGGCTCGCCACACAATAAGGGCATTGGGTGGTGTCAGGGGATCTACGAGAAGATCTAAGACCGCCGCTTTGTGATCGGCAAACTCTATCGGGCGTTCTATTTGGGTCGCTTGGGAGAACAGCGTGAAAGCTTGCGCGGGATTGCTGGTGACGGGTTCGGCTTCAAAATTTGAGGGCAGAGCGTAGACCAATTCGTAAATCGGCTTCGTAACGTTAGGCTTTCTCCAGTTCCAGAAGTATCTATCGTCCCAGCGGACCCCAATCCTGGTTCCTTCCAGACGGAATTGGCCATTAAACTCCCAAAGGATGGAAATCGTTTTTACGTCTGTGCCGACGTACGAAGGCATGTCTTCCAGTAGCCCCGACGGAAAGATCACCGGAAGGTCGTTAGAGTGCCTAGCATTTGCGAATCGAGCTAGCACGGCCCCCGTCATTCCCTCGCCTTGCGAGGCCCAGGATTCGAAATCGCCTCTTATTTGCCCAGCCTCGTGGGCACATAGCGAAGCGAATCTGCGTTCGATGGGGTTCATCGACAAGGCGAGCGAAGAACCGAGCAGGCCAATGGCCGATAGCAGAAAGAAAAGGCTACGATGGTTCATATTCCCCCCGGAATTCTCTGTTTATTGCACGATGCATCATTTCGATCAAGCGGTGCTTGCGGGAAGACCCGAAGCACCATAGCTTGTAGACGTGAACTTAGCTAAACCCTCGTTAATTCTAGCTCCGATGGAGGGAGTGACCGACTACCCCATGCGGGCGTTACTGTCCGAAACGGGGGCCTTTTCCTTTTGTGTTTCCGAATTCTTAAGGGTGAGCCACGAGGTTCCGCCGCCCCATGTATTTTTTCGACACCTTCCCGAGCTAAAACAGAACTCCCGGACTCCTTCGGGGGTACCCGTGCAATGCCAGCTTTTGGGTGGTGATCATGGGCGCCTGGCAGAATCGGCGGCTCGCGCGGTGAGTTTAGGGGCAGGGGGAATCGATCTTAATTTTGGCTGTCCGGCACCCACCGTGAATCGGCACGATGGAGGCGCGACGCTTCTTAAATTTCCACTACGACTTAGGGATATTGTCGAAGCGGTGAGAAAAGCGGTTCCCTCTCACATTCCCGTTTCCGCCAAACTTCGATTGGGGTGGGAAGACTGTTCTCCTATTCACGAAAATTCCGACAGGGCTGCCGAGGGAGGGGCATCCTGGATTACGATTCACGCCCGTACGCGCGCGCAAGGCTATGCCCCTCCGGTCGATTGGAATTCGATAGGCCTGGTCCGAAAACGCCTTTCCATTCCAGTGGTCGCCAACGGGGATATTTGGTCGTTAGATGATTTTAAGCGATGTCGAGAGGTGACAGGTTCCACGCACTTCATGATCGGTCGCGGAGCGCTCGCCAATCCGGGACTTGCGGTAGCGATCGCCTGCGAAATGGGAGCCCAGGTGAATCAGGATTTTGTTTCGGATTCCGCCTCGGCATCGGCTTGGATTCCGTTGCTGAAGCGTTTCTCTTTTTGGTGTGAAGGTTTTTTCTATGGCCCTGAGTATGTGCCCCGAAGAATGAAGCAATGGCTGAAGATGGCGCACTTGCGAGGGACCATTTCGTGGTTTGATCAGATCAAGCGTTGCCAGACAGAGGCCGATTTTTTTAAGGCCCTCGCGGCTATTTAACAACGAGCTTATAACCTTTCACGATAGCCCCCGTGGTTAGCGTAACGTAAAAGGCCTCAATCGCCTTTTGCTGCTCGGCCGATTTAACAATGTCGGCGGTAAATCCGGCTGATTCTAGGTCTCGGTTGGTGGGAAGCTGACCCTTGGTCTGACGAAAATCCGAAATGAATTTTCGAATACGGCTTAAAGTAAAGGCATCAAGTCTCATAAAAAAAAGGCGGGGCGAATAGCCGCCCCGCTCAAAGCTAGTATCTTTTACTGGTAATGAATGCTGCAACCGTAAGATGTGGTCGCCGCAATAGTGACCGGGTTGCCTGCCAGAGCTTCATTAAGAGCGGCATCGACATAATTCTCGGAAGTCTTGATGTCTTCCTTGTCCGCCGAGCGTTTGCTATCGATAGCGCCTGCATAGATCAAGGCGCCTTTCGGATCGATGATAAACATGTGGGGCGTGGATTTGGCGCCGTACATTCTGGCCAATTTTCCACTGGGATCTAGTAAAGCACCCGTCACTTTCGCTTTTTCCGTGGCTATCTGACTAATCGCTCCAGGCCCATCGAGGTAGCCTTCTTTACCCTTGCCGGAAGAGAGAACCTGAAACCAAACGACCTTTCCGGTAGCCGTGAATTTTTCTTGCAGACTTTGCATCTTATTTGAATCGTATTGCTTGCGTACAAAAGGGCAATCTTTGTTGTACCATTCCAAAACTACAAACTTGCCTTTATAATCGGCGAGCTTCTGCGTCTTTCCCGCGGCGTCGGTCGCCGTAAATTCGGGGGCGGGTTCTTTAATTTTAAGCTCAACCGTCTTTTTGGTATCTGCGCTCTTGGCCGCAACGGGCGGCGTCTTCTTTGTATTGGTGTCACTGGTTGCAAAGGCCGGTAACGCCAGACAGAGAATAAGTAGGGACGGATAAAGAGTCGTCTTCATTTGAACCTCCTTCGGTTTTGTCAAAATACTTTGAAAATTCTACGCTCCTACCGAGAAGCCAGCAAGCCGGGTGAGCCGTTAAAGCGACTTTAACGCGTCTAAGACAATGCCTGGGCTTAGCACCTCCGGCAGAGGTTTTGGCTGGGCGTTGGGATTCTTATCGTAGAGAAGATAGAAGGGCACTCCACTTCGTCCAAAGCTTGCCAACATTTCGGTGATTTGTTCGTCTCCGTTGGTCCAGTCGGCTTTCATTCCGACAATGCCGAGCTCCTGAAAACGTCGGCGGACTTCACTGGAACTGAACACGACCTTCTCATTCACTTGGCAACTGACACACCAAGCAGCCGTGAAATCGAGAAAGACGGGAGTTCCCTTAGCATGTAATTCCTTGAGTCTCGTTGGGGAGTAGGGCTCCCAGGCCATGCCGTCGGATTGTGCGGTTGTGACTCGTTCCATCGGGGTCTGCCTGGTACCCGCAACGCCAAGATACAAACCAAGTACTAATGCCACACCGGTAGCCGTCCGGGGAAACCAGATCCTTTTGTCACCCGGTTTAGTTCTGCCGTAAATCCAAGCGGCGATGGAAAATAGAAGTAGTCCCATCATCAGACGCAACACACCGTCCATTCCCACCTGGAAACTAAATACCCAAACCAACCAGATAACCGTGGCGAGCAGGGGAAAACCCATGAATTGCTTGAGTGTCTCCATCCACCGTCCGGGCCTGGGAAGAAAACGTAGCAATTGAGGGAAATAACTCAGCGCCAAATACGGAAAAGCCATTCCCGCGCCTAGACTGGTAAAAATAAGAAGCGCCGACGTGGGCGGTTCCGTAAGGGCGAAACCAACCGCTGACCCCATGAAAGGCGCCGTACATGGAGTTGCCACAATCGTGGCTAAGACTCCGGAAAAAAAGGACCCCGAATAACCCGATTTTGAGGCGAGACTTCCTCCCACTCCACCAAAACTCTGCCCAAATTCGAACACCCCCAAGAAGCTAAGGGCCATGAAGAACAATAGCGTGATGAGCGAAAACAGGAAGAGGGGCGACTGCAATTGAAATCCCCATCCCAATTTTTCGCCGCCGGCTCTAAGCAACAGGAGCGCTCCGGCGAGGACCCAGAAAGAGGCTAAGACCCCCGCAAAAAATGCCCATCCATGATTTCTTAGGTGGTGCTTGGATTTTCCGGCCTGCTCGACGAAACCTAGAATTTTTATCGAGAGGATAGGAAAGACACAGGGCATTAAGTTGAGGATTAACCCTCCCAAGAAAGCAAACGCTATCATCTGCCAAAGGGTAGGATGAACCGCTGTCATAGTAGTTGCCCCAGGGTTGGCCGCGGAAGTGGTAGAGGGGTTTCTATCAACGGGTAGATCCACCTCATAGGCTTCCTCGGATTTTGAATTCTCACTAAAGAATACCAGCACCCCCTTAATTTGGCTCAATTTCTGTTGGCTTTGAGTGTCGACGGCTAAGGACAGGCGCGCTTCTGTCTTGTCGACAAGCCATTCTTGATCACCGGCATTCTGAAGATCTCCCAAACGTTCAGGAAAGAAGAGGGCTTTGGAAAGCGTGGCAAAAGAGTGATCGATATGAAAGAAAAGTTGAGATCCGCTGGTACTAGCTCTTACCGAAAAAGGAAGGCTTTCCTTTGGCCAGGAGGCTTTCGTGCGCTGAAATGCCGACTGCTTCGAATTAAATGGAGATCCGCCATCTTTGACCAGGACATTGAGCGCAACATCGGCCCGTGCGGGAATGCAAATCTCTTGGCAAACCAGCCAGTCGACATGACCTTTCAGCGGCAGCGCCACTCCCTCTTTCCAGGTTGTGGGAAATGTTACCGGCATCAATAAATAGACTTCATTCGAGTACCCGTAACTGACTAACGGCGGCGTTTCGATGCGTTCGGGGGTCGGCCAGTGGATGTCGCCTACGTTTACTTGGGGCGGCAGATCCCACTTCACCGACGGAGGAATTCCGGAGTCCCCGGGATTTTTCCAATAGATATGCCAATGGGGTTGAATGCGAAAGTGGAGCGCGACTTCGAAAGGCTGCCCCGCCGCGACCGCTTCGACGTCTGACACCAATTCCACCGTTGCAGGGTGACCGGAAAGGGCGCTCCCGGCCCAGACGAAAGGTGACCAGAGAGCAAAGAGAATCGCCAAAAGTGGTATGGGTGACATGGGATTAGATTGTCCGTCCGAATCTGTTTTTTGACAAGAAGCCGGACTTTGAGCTAACGCTAAACGTTAAATCATTGTGGGGAGGTTGCATGGCTTATCGGTTTTTCATTCCATTCTTAACGTTTGTGGCACTAATTCACTTTTCTTTGGGCAGCCCTGCCTTCGGTAAAGATCTACAACTCGTCAAAACGGTGTGCGGTCCTAATACTTCACAAGATAGGGAAAAGAGTGTGAAGAAGGTGTGTCTAGGCAAGTTTAGAGACACCGAACGTAATCTCGTGGTTCTTGAGATGAATGATGGCTCGACTCGTCTTTTAGAAGAGGCGAAGGTGAAGCAGACAGGGTATGGAGAACAGGAGTTTGGGGATATCACGGTTCGTCTAGACTTGGTGGAGTTAGACGAAAATGATAAACGGATGCCGAAGCGAAAATCCAAGGCGACCATTCACACCACGTGGGAATACAGTGACGGTCTGGACCAGATTCGAGGCCGAACTTACGACAAGAAATCCTTCGACGCGTTTCTCGAACAGAGCCGGCCGGACGAGACCCTAGCCGGCAACAAAACCAAAGATATCTTTACCTGCCATGTGAGCGAGAAAGGTGAGGCCGTTAAAGTTCAGTTTGGGGTGCAAAATATGGGGACTCGGAAAGCTGGTTTGCTCGACTTGCAACCTTCACAAGAATCCGATCCGATTTTGATTAGTCCAAAAAGACTTAAGAGCGGTGGTAGTTCTTCATTAGAGGCACTCAATGCACAGGGAGGCGATCTTAACATGAGTAAGACTCGTCTGATTTTGATTGGGGACGATGACGGCGTTACCACAGTCCATTTCATTCTCTATAAGAATTCCGATTACAAGAAAGGCTATGTGCGAGTGTCGATTGATGTCCCCGAGGGGGAAAAAGACCCCAGCTGGTACAGTAAAGTCAGTTGCGAACGCGTGACCCAATAGCCGTCTAAATTTTCACCCCGCCTACTTAAGTGGGCGGGGTGTTGTTCTAATAATAGCTACCCCCGCCACCAGTGCTTCCATCGTAGCCACTGCCGGAGCCGGCGGCTGATTGGCTGGCCCAATTGCCGGAAGGGGCCGGGAAAATATTGGGAGCGCAACTTTGAACGACTCCTGAATTCCAATTTCGGGCAGCGCTGCATAGCGCCGATTCATTTCCGGGCGTCGTCGAAAGCAGCAGCACATCAGCCTTACCTTTACGTTGAAACCGCTGAACCACGGAGCTATTGGGCTGTTTGCTATCAACCCAATTTTGCACTTTATCTGCGCCGAAATCGTCATTTAAAACGACAACGACCTGGCCGGGAATCATGTTACTCGCGGCTTTTGAGAAATCGGCCACCGGAGCTCCTGATACGTTGGCCGGCACCCAGCATGCGGTGTTGGTCGAGTTGACGGCGGTCCTCCACTGATCGTCTTTAATACCGACTTTACACAGAGCTACTTTGAGGTTCACCGCGGCGCAGTTGCCCGCTCCGGTCACATCGACACTCCAATTCTTGGCGAGTTCAGTCGAGCAAGCCCAGTTGGGCCCTTGTGTGCAGGGCTCCTTGCCCAATGCATCGCATTTTCTTAATTCGTCTGGCGAGATGCCCCCACCGCCATCAGCAAAACTCGCGGCGTTTGGGTTGACCTGCCCGTTGGTGGGGAAACCCGGATCGACCCCATTATTTACGCAATGGCCAAAACCCCCAAGACTAGCCGCCAGAGCAGGATTGATGAAACTGCTTCCGCCGAACCGAGAGAAGTCACCATGCAACCCAAAATTGTTTAACCCGCCGACTCCGTTATTGCAGAACCCGAAACCATTTCCAAAGCCGTTACCAAAAAATTGATTCTGAAGAGGAAGAAGGAAAGAGTTATTGGCCCTTCGCGCCCCTCGGCGGTTGACCCGGCGACTAACTCTACGTGCGACACCCCCAAATAGCGCGCGTAAGAAACGCCCGTGAGCAGGTGCCGCAGATGTACACATCAAGAACACGATCAAAAAACCCAAAAAACGCTTGCCACGCAACATGACGCTCCCCTAACAAACAACTTCAATTTGGCTGCACGCCTAGTGTTTGCAATCGATGTACCACTTCCGCTCTAGGCACAGTTTCGCTAGAAGACAAAACGTGGACGGGACAAATTCGAAACCAAAATCGGATCAGATGACGATGCTTTGGTCAGCAGGACAAAAATGGTCAGCCTTTGGGAGGGAGGTGAGTGTTGGATTGGAGGGATATGGGCGGAGTAGGGACCGCCTTCGGCGGGCATTGGTCCACCCACCCTCCCCCGCCCAACCAGGTTGGTAAGGGAGGGGAGAATCTGGGTGCTAAATACTCAGTTTATCGTCGATAAAATCGTTTTTTATTTACGATATTCCCTTGCCCCGTGATCTTCTTTGGCGTACAACTTTTTTATGGGTAACGCTTTGCAGCTGAATTTATTTGGTGGGCCTGGTGGAAATGGGCATGGCGGTTCTTTAAGTTTAGGAAAGAGAAAAACGGCTCGGCCCATTGCGGTGAAGCGGTCTCAGCATGTGGTGCTGAAATCTTCTTTGGCGGTGGGAAAGTCTTCGTTGCTTCAAAAAGAGCATGCGCGGTTTATTCGGCGGGTGATGCCCGTGTTGGCCAAGAGATTTGGCGTGATTGTGTATGAGTGGGCCAATAGTGGAACTCATATTCATATGCTAATCCGACCGCGCTCTCGGAGAGCATTTCAAAGTTTTGTGGCTGGCTTATCTGGATGAATCGCTCAACAAGTGACCGGAGCCAGAAAAGGAAATCCAACCAAGAAGCGTTTCTTTGATCACATCCCGTTCAGTCGCATCGTCGAATGGGGAAGAGATTTC
>Ga0206963_10346_pt1 | contig 11602 bp, 14 predicted proteins | sample Alteio_BWOrgHeat_28_FD_152958 | JGI IMG/M metagenome (GOLD analysis project Ga0206963, IMG submission 152958) | Enriched cells from forest soil in Barre Woods Harvard Forest LTER site, Petersham, Massachusetts, United States -... | ecosystem: Environmental > Terrestrial > Soil > Temperate forest >... | reverse complement strand
ATATCTCATATCTCATATCTCATAACCCATATCTCATATCTCATATCTCATAACCCATATCCCATATCTCATAACCCATATCTCATAACCCATATCTCATATCTCATATCTCATAACCCATATCTCATATCTCATATCTCATATCCCATAACCCATATCCCATATCTCATAACCCATATCTCATAACCCATATCTCATAACCCATATCTCATATCCCATATCTCATATCTCATACCCCATATCTCATAACCCTGAAAAACTATTTTTGTATAATGAAATTTGCCATATACGCGAGGCATAAGAGGCCGGTTGTATAGATCAGGAGAATATATATGGTTCCTCCGATATGATTAAACTTGAGTTTTTCCGTATTCATCGTCACTTTAAAAAAAATGACGGCCGTATATACAAAAGAATACCAGTATTTTCTGGGCCTGCTGATTTGAGAAAAATCCTCTGGTATTTTGTCAACCGTATATACATCATCATTCAGATGTTTAAGGCGTGGGTAATTGATCGTAGTAAACAAAATAGCAAAAAATATAGTCCACAGAAAGACCAGTTCTTTATTATATCCAAAATTCCACCACACTAAGTCTATCCAATAAAACGGGACGGACCACCACTTCTTGTAAAACTTAAAACGACGATACTCGATATCTAACTTTCGGTAACTTTCTTTTTGTCCATGTAAATTGAAGTTGTTTAGCAAACCCTCATATATCGATTCTTTCTCATCAACAGAAAGGCGTATGGGAGCCTTACCTTCAGGAGACCTTATACTATCAGGAACCAATAAACGAAAATGAATATAATCCAGGTGAAACCTGGATATATCTGTTTTATATAAGATAATTAAATGGGGCTTTTCCGGAGTTTGACCACTATCGGCGAATTTGGCCACGGTTAAATCAATTTCATAATTTATTTTTTGTGTATTAAAGGAGAAATCAATGGTATCCGGAAGAAAGGACCCTTCGAATATTAACTGGGTCTCCGGAAAAAACTGGAGATTGGTGAAGGACATTTTCCTGCCAAATTCTACATCAGAAAAATCTATGGTGTTTAGAAAACTACTCCCGGAAAAATCCGTTTGATGTTTGAATTTAGATCCTGTGAAATCGACACCTTTATTAAATGTGGCCGAAGTAAAATCGCTATAGTCGTTAAATATGCTGTTTACAGCTTCAGTCTCTTCGTTGAAAACAGCACTGGAAAAACTGGCCACTTTATCGAATTTGACAGAGTCAAGAAAAACCATCTGCTGAAAGGTGGAAGACTTGAATGATACGGGTTGTTTTACTTCGACTGAAATAAAATATTTCGGCTCAGGTTTCTGATGAACTTTACGCAATACATGATTAATAATTCTTCCATCATAATTCAAAGTATCGGTTACCGTTGAATCCATCTTTATGTTTTCCTGGGCATCCGCATTTAGAACACAGAAGTAAAATAGCGAATTCAATAGTAGAATCCATTGTTTGATCATTACCGGGTTACATTTTTTTGTTAAACAGGTTGGGCAAACCAATAAAACATCCGTCAATATTTTTCAATTCCTGCTAAATCTACAACCAAATCAGGATTTATCGACTGCAAGGGAGAAACCAATAAAAAACCCCCTGCTATTGAATTAAAAAATTGATAACATGCCGGGAATGCTGTTAATAGCATTTGCATTAATATTGTTTACCAAAATAATATTTCAATGCGCACATTTCATATTCTAAAATTCGTATTGATCATAACCGCCGTGCTATTGCTTTCATGGGGCAGGGTTGGCCATGAAGCCATTGGCTATATCGCTGCTGCTCATCTGACACCCAAAACAGCCGCGGCTATAAAAGACCTTCTTGGAAATGAAACCCTGGCCGACGTCAGTAATTATGCCGATGAGATCAGGCCGGATTCCTTTTTTCAGTATACCGCGCCCTGGCACTATATCGATGTGCCTGCGGAGGAAAACTTTGCTCAATTTCAGGCTTCTGTTTACGGACAGACAACCCCCAACCTTTATATTGCTCTTTCCCATTGGCAGCGCGTACTGGCCAATCCGAAAACAAACCGCTCCATTAAAATATTCGCCCTGAAAATGGTCGTTCACCTGGTGGGTGATTTGCACCAGCCTCTGCATGTAGCCAGGGAGGAGGACAAAGGAGGAAATCTTATCCATGTTTTGTTTGAAGGAGATTCTACCAATCTTCACGCAGTATGGGATACAAAATTGATTGAACACAAGGGACTACCTGCAGCTGAACTTGCGAAAGAGTGGGATTTCGCAACGCCCGGGGATATTAAAAGCTGGCAGGCTGACCCGCTGATCGGCTGGCTCTATGAATCAAATCATGTTAGCAATCATATATACGATGAAAATCCCGCCGGAAAAAACCTGGGTCAGGCTTACTATGACCAGCATATTGAATATATCCGCCAGCGAATAGATCAGGCAGGCATTCGACTCGCCGGTATCTTAAATCAATGCTTTGATCCGGTACCAAAAGAAAATCACTGATATGGAAACATCAGTGACTCGTTAATACATTTCCCGTGGAGTCCATTTCGAGGAAAGGATTGTATGCAATCTCCCATAAGTTATCTTCAATATCTGTTATATATCCGCTGTATCCTCCCCAGGAAGTTTTATGGGGTGCTTTGATGATCTTTACTCCCCGCCCTGCTAATGACTCAAATACTTCATCGACATCCTTTTCAGATTTGTAATTGATAGCGAGTGTAAATCTTTTGAATCCTTCGCCGTTGTCTGGAACCTGGGCATCTTTTGCAAGTTCATCTGATGGAAATATTCCTAGAATAAATCCATTCATTTTAAAGAAAACAATTCCCCCTTTATCTGATATGGGAGTCCAGCCAAATTTATCAACATAGAATTGTTTTAGTTTATTCATGTCCTTTGCACCAAGAGTAATAAAGCTCAGTCTTTGCTCCATAACGTGATTTATTTTCGTTCCCGGCTGTCCGAAAACCACTGCAATAAAAAATATGTGAATCAGGTATTTTATTGACCAGGATTTTGTCAATAAATCTAAGAAGAAGTACAGGATTTTATAAAGGAATTTTCGGACAACTCATACCATACCACCCGAAACGGTAACTGACACCGAGCGACAATCCATAATAATGATCATTCTTAGCGGGGTTGGCTGCATAGCTGAACCCGTCAATATAATCTGATGAAAAGATCCGATAAGTGGCTTCAGCATTTATGTAGATATGATTGGAAACCATATATCTCGCACCAATGCCGACAGGAATGATCGGAAGAAAGCCTGGTGTCTTATGAAGCGTGTCTATTCCCAATCCGATGGATGCGGGTGATTTTGAATTAAAATAAGTCGTATCAAAACGGCTCCAGTTCCTGTCAATATGTAAGATGGCAAATCCCGCGGCTGCGAAAAAATAAGGAGAAAATCTACGCATTCCCTCGCGATAGGTTTTCCCATTAAGATCCCAGACCAGTTCTGCAGAAAATTCGCTGACAGAAGAATTGAATGCGAGATTCCTGTGCCTTCTGTATTCAGGCGTTGCATAAGTAGATTCATCGGCGCCTAAGGAACCCTGGAGCAGATTGGCCCTGATGGAAAAATAAGGATCCAGCGATTTGCTGACCCATAATTCAACAGCAGGCTTTAAAGAATTTGTATATCCAAAAGGACTTTCTGATAAGTCACCCTGGTAAATAAGTGTACCGGCGTTTATCCCGATTTCCCATTTTGATGGTGTAAACTGAGCCAGGGTTTTTTGACTCGCAAGCGCGATAACGAAAACCAATACAATCCTCGCTTTGAGAATAGAATTCATAACATGTCAGTTGAATTATTACAATCTTTCAGTTATGTAGAGTTCTATTTTGCGGGCGGTTTATTTAATGGATAATCTCAATTTATTATAGAAAGAAAACATGATAACAAATTTGCTTAAAAATGATGTGAAGAAAATGCCAAATATCTAAGGTCGTCAATTCTAAATTATTCTCTGAATGAGTACTTTAATTGAAAAGATTCAATTCGTTGAATTGCAGTTATTTATAGAAATCAATTGCATGATGACTTCGTAAACTTACGATGAAAATCGAGTGTTGCTGCGCTATCAGGAATGCCTAAACGCAACTACATTTGATATATCCAATCCGAAAGAAATAACCGATCCAGTCCAGAGAAACCAAGATCCAATCCTAACGAAAAAACATTTAAGATCCTATTTTTGAGAAACCGCCGAGTAAACCTGGCGGTTTTTTCTTTTATAACCTCCCCCATACAACTATCAATGCCAGCTTTCATTCTGAATGGAGGCCCTCCTATTTTATAAAAGGCGGCTGTTTTTAATTGTGGTATATTCGATCAAATCGACTTTATGGCACACCCGGTATTACTTGAAGATTGGAAATCCTACGACAACCGAAAGATCAGGGACGAAAAAGACCAATCAAAATTTGCCTGTTCGGAGCATTGGGAGGTAGAATACCTGGCAGATAAACTAAAAAAATACTATCCGCTAAAAACCAGGCAGGCAATCATGCAGGCCATAACACACTGCTGCTCTAAAATATCTGCACCTCACCAAAGGGAAAGATTTGTTGAATGCGTTGTAAAGCGTTTTGTAAGTGAAGTGGTGTTATGAATCTGACAATCACATAAAGAAGTTACTCAATCAGCTTGCGGAATATAAATTCCTTCATTAAAATGAAAAGGAATACCGTGAAAATTGAGATTTTGAGCAAATACCAGTATTCCATCCATGCTAATTCTCCGAATTCAATAAAAAGTATACAGGCTGTTTGAAATCCCAAAAAAGCCAGTAAAATTAATTTAACAGAAATATTTTTGTTGTCAGGATGCATTGCAGGCAGCTACTTTATCTGACCTGACAACAATCTTCAGGAAAACGTTGCAATCCTGGTTTTATTCCGCTTTAGACTGGTTTCACCAGCCGAAACTCAGTCTGAGTGAAGGCTGGTTACCGAATTTGCTAAAGCAGCCCTGATTGATTGAAAGCTGATTGTTATGAATGCAATCAGAACAGCTCCAAGCCCTGCAACCGCAAAAACCCACCATTGGATTTCCTGACGGAAAGCAAATCCCTGAAGCCATTTTTGCATTGCAAACCATGCCAGGGGCGAAGCAATCAGGATTGAAATAATTACCAGTTTTATAAAGTCAACTGAAAGCATTCGAACGATAGTAGCTACGTTTGCTCCCAATACCTTCCTTATACCGATTTCCTTAGTCCTTTGTTCAGCTGCATAAGCAGCCAATCCAAACAACCCCAAACAGGCAATTAAGATGGCAAGGCTGGTAAAAGTGATAAATATTTTACCCATACGTTCTTCAGCCCTATAGATCGAATCAAAATCCTCATCCATAAATGAATACCTGAACTGCTGATCAGAAGCTAATTGTTTGAATTTATCTTTAACCTGATCGAGCAACAATGGAATATTAGAAGAATTAATCTTCATACTCAATGCCCCCCGATCTTCACCAAGTGTAAGTAATAACGGAGTGACATTTTCTCTCAGCGATTTGAAATTAAAATCCTTCATAACCCCGATGATATGATACTTGTTCATCTTTGTAGCCATATTGTCGGCGGGCGCATACAGAAACTGGTTCAAGGGATCAGTGAAATTCAGCAATTTTGCAGCAGACTCATTGATGACTAATGCAGTCGAATCTGTCAATATATCCTTAGAGAAATTTCTGCCGGAAAGCATATTTATTCCAAGTGTGTTGATGTAATCTGCATCTACTGTCCATTCCTGCGTTAATAGTGCTTTTTTCTGATCTACCATGGGGTCTTTGAAAAATGAAGTAGAGTTTCCGTAGTTAACCGTAGGTAAACACATGGTAAGCGTAGCATTTTGAACACCTGCTATATGCTTCACTTCATCCTTAATTGCCCTGGCACTTTCCCCGAATGGTCCCCATACAATAAGCACGTGCGTACGATTATAACCTAAATCTTTGCTCTGGATATATTTTAACTGGTTATAAATTACCAGGGTTCCGATAATCAGGAATATAGAAATAGCAAACTGGGAAACAACCAGGAAACTGCGCAGCTTGCCTCCCTTAAAACCAGCAGCTAATTTACCTTTCAACACATTGATGGGTTGAAAACCCGAAAGAAATAATGCCGGATACGATCCTGCAAGAAAACCTATTATAAGAACGACTGCCAGCAACACAGGCACCAGCCTTAAAACCAGATGGGATGTAACAGTCAGTTCTTTGGCTGCCATCTGGTTGAACAAGGGCAAAAGTGCCAGCGCGACAAAAACTGCGATCACCGCCGCCGCTAATGTCACCATGATGGATTCAGTTAAAAATTGCGCTATCAGATATTTTCTGGGAGAACCCAGCACTTTGCGAACACCTACTTCACGCGCCCTGTTCGAAGATCGCGCAGTGGAAAGATTCATAAAATTTACACAGGCAATCAGTAAAATGAAAATAGCTATGGCAGAAAAAATATATACATATTGGATATTCCCGTTTGCTGCCAATTCCCCGACGCTATTGGATTCCAGATGAATTTTTTTAAGCGGGATCAAATTAAGTTTAAAATAATCGCCACTTTGTTCAAATTTTTTCAAAAGTCAGATGCATAATACTTTCCAACTGGGGACCTGCATTCTTATGCAAAAATTCAGGAAGCCTTGCAGAGAGCTTCTTAGCATCTGCTCCGGGTTTAAGTAAAATATAAGTATTGAAATTACTACTGAACCAGGCATTGTCCCTGCTTTCTCCCAAACCTGCCATGGCAATAAAAAAATCAAAATGAAAATGAGATTGCAGGGGAATGTCTTTGATTACACCTGTTATTTTATAGGGATCAGTATTATTGAAAGTCAGGACCTGCCCTACAACATTCGTCCTGTTAAAATATTTATTGGCAATGCGCTCAGTAATAACAATGGTATTCGGTTCTGTTAAAGCAGTACCCGGATTTCCATAGATCATCGGCAAAGTGAAAATGTCAAAGATGGAATGATCCGCATATATCATCAAATCTTCCTTGATATTCTGATTTCCTTTCTTTACAAGGTTCCCTCCCTGGTTTCTAAACCTTGCTACCTGTTCAATTTCAGGAAAATCATTTTTTTAATGCAGCTGCAGCAGGTGCTGGCGACACGGCATAAGAATTTTCATTTCCTCCAAACTTTATTTCCTCATTTATCCGGTAAATACGATCGGCTTTTTTATTATAGGAGTCGAAGCTTAGTTCGTCAAAAACATAAAATACGATAAGCAGGCAGGTAGCCAACCCCAGGGCAAGTCCGAAAACATTCAAAGCGGTAAAGCCTTTATTTTTAAGAAGACTCCTGAAAGCGGTTTTAATATAATTTCTTATCATGATACTAATGTTTGATTCATTGCTGCCATAAACATGCGACGAGTCAAACTGCTGGCGGTCAGTTGATTGATTTTTAGCTTACTCATGGTACTGTCCGCTTTCATTACATAAGTGTACGATTAATTCAGAAATGTGCGTAGTCATTCATTCCGAAAATACAAAAGTGAATGATACGGAATAGGGAGACTTAAAAACGAAAATTGACTAACTTCAGTAAGAACAAAAAAGAAGACCTTCTATTCATTTGGATACTTTAACGAGCATATTAAAACACAAAATAGTTGTCATTATTCGGGGTATCGATCCGGATGATTTTCTGAAAGTAGCGGATGCGTTGCTGGAAGGTGGATTGAACATAATGGAAATTACCCTTAATTCGAAGAATGCATTATCTGTCTTAAAAGAAGCTGCTCTTCAATTGGGTGATCAATTATTGATTGGTGCAGGAACAGTGCTAAACGCCGTGTCCGCTAAAGAGGCTATTTCAGCAGGTGCAAAATTTATTGTTTCACCATCACTTGACATTGAAACGATCCGCGCAACCAAACAACTGGGAGCCGTCAGTATTCCGGGCGCATTTACGGCAACTGAAATCCTTTCTGCTTATAATAATGGTGCAGATATCATTAAAGTTTTTCCGGCTTCTATAGGCGCCAATTATTTAAGGGATTTGCACGGACCTTTCCCGCAGATACCCATGATGCCAACCGGAGGCGTTAATCTCACAAATATCCGGGAGTTTCAAAAAGCCGGCGCTGTTGCCTATGGCATCGGAAGTGCGTTAATAGATGCATCACAGAAAATGACGAAAGATTATTTAATTCAGGTTAGAGAAAAAGCAAAACAATTTGCAGAAGTTGTGAAAGGTTTTTAATTGCTTATTATGAAGATTACCGGCTATCAATTATATCTTGTTCCGCCACGATGGCTGTTTCTGAAAATCGAAACCAATGAAGGCATCAGCGGTTGGGGTGAGCCGGTGATTGAAGGGAAAGCACTTACTGTAAAAGCCGCAGTAACTGAGCTGATGGAATACCTTACCGGCAAGGATCCAATGCATATTGAAGATCATTGGAATGTAATGTACCGTGGCGGTTTTTATCGCGGAGGCCCGATATTAATGAGCGCCATCGCAGGAATTGACCAGGCACTGTGGGATATTAAGGGGAAATTTTTCAGTGCGCCCATCCATCAGTTAATGGGAGGTAAATGCCGTGATTCAATCAAAGTATATTCCTGGATTGGTGGTGACCGTCCTGCTGATGTTGGTCTGGCTGCAAAAGAAATGGTGCAAAAAGGGTTCACCGCAGTGAAGATGAATGCTACAGAAGAACTGCAGTATGTTGATTCCTTTGAAAAAATTGATCAGGCTGTTCACCGGATCGCTGCGGTAAGAGAAGCCGTCGGAATTTCAACGGGCATTGGAATTGATTTTCATGGACGGGTACATAAGCCGATGGCAAAAACCTTAGCGAAGGAACTGGAACCCTTCCATCCGATGTTTATTGAGGAGCCCGCACTTCCGGAAAATAGTGAAGTACTGCGAGAGATTGCAAATCATGTCTCTATCCCCATTGCAACAGGCGAAAGAATGTATTCCAGGTGGCAATTCAAAAATATTTTAAAGGAAGGATATGTGGATATCATCCAGCCTGATCTCTCGCACGCAGGTGGCATTACTGAATGCAAGAAAATATTTTCAATGGCTGAGGCCTTTGATGTGGCTGTGGCACCTCATTGTCCGCTGGGACCCATCGCATTGGCCTCCTGTCTCCAGGTGGATGCGACCTGTCACAATGCCTTCATTCAGGAACAAAGCCTCGGCATCCATTACAATCAGGGATCTGATTTATTGGATTATATAAAAAATAAGAATGTTTTTGATTTCAAAGAAGGATATGTGAAGATACCCGAAGGCGCCGGACTCGGCATTGAAATAGATGAAGAACATGTAAGGAAAATGGATGCTGAAGGTCACAATTGGCATAATCCTGTATGGCGTCATAGGGACGGTAGTGTGGCAGAATGGTAAATACCGGGCGACGCGCGAAAACGAAAAATATATGAACGGTTTTATCAGTTGTGACTGGGGTAGCACTTCGTTACGATTAAGATGGGTGGATACGGATAAACAATCTGTATTGGCTGAAATAGTTTGTGTTCAGGGTATTTCAACAACTTTTACACTTTGGAAACAGGGTGGGAGGGGCGAAGAAAACAGGTTCCCATTTTATTTGAGTATTTTAAAAAATCAAATTGATATTTTAGAAAAGAAATCGGGTCTTTCTCTGAAGAACAAGCCCCTGGTCATATCGGGTATGGCTTCATCGAATATCGGGATGATAGAACTTCCATATAAAGAACTTCCTTTTAATGTGGATGGATCTGATCTGTATGTTAAAAAAATTGGAGCATCAGATGAATTTATGCACGAAATAATTTTGATTTCAGGAGTGAAAACAGCATCTGATGTAATGCGCGGGGAAGAAACACAATTAGCCGGATGCAGGAAAGTAAATGGTAAGGAGGAACAGATTTTTATTTTTCCGGGCACTCATTCAAAGCATATTCTAATAAAAGAAAACCAGGCGATCGATTTTAAAACCTATATGACCGGTGAATTTTTTTCCTTATTGTCGAAGAACAGTATACTTACTGGTAATTTGGAGGAAAGCGATAGTAATCTGGAAGGGGAGATTTTGGAAAACTTTGAAGAAGGAGTTGCAAACAGCATTAAACATAACCTGTTGCATGCGTCATTTCTTGCGAGGACAAATGGACTATTTAACAGGAACACAAATAAGGGAAATTATTATTGGCTTAGTGGTTTACTGATTGGAACTGAACTGAAAGAGCTTTTTCAAAATAGGAAACCAGTAACATTGGTATGCAGTGAACCCCTGAGCAATTTATATATCGCAGCATTTCATAAACTAGGAATTGAGGGTATACAATTTCAGGATTCAGTTGAAGCTACAATAAATGGCCAGTGTAATATTTATAAAAACCATGATCCTGTTACCTGATTCATATTATTTTAAATTTATTGCATTTCTTTGTGAAGCAACCTTCTAACCTGATTAACCCACAAAACATTACTTTACCATCATGAAACTAATACTGGCTCCCGTTGATTTTTCTGAGGCATCGTCAAACTCCGTTTTATTTGCAGCAGAACTTTCTAAAAGATCTTCTGCCCGCCTCGTTATTGTAAATATTGTTCAGAAGGGTCAGGATGAGAATGATACTATGACCAGGTTGAAAGCTATAGAAACAGATTTAAATAAATCCTTCGGTTCCGGTTTAAACTGTGAATCGTTTCTAGCCCACGGAAATCTAATCACCGCACTGAAAAATATAATAACAGTTCAACAGCCTGATCTTATTGTCATGGGTACGAAGGGAGCAAGTGGCTTGAAAAAATTTTTAATCGGAAGCAATACGGTGAACCTTTTATCAAACATCAAATTGCCCGTACTTGTCATCCCGGAAGTTGCAAGGTTCGGGAATTTTTTCAACAAAGAAAAAAACAGAATTGTCCTGGCAACTGATCTTGATTCACTGGAAAATGAAGACGCAATGAACATTCTTAAGGAAATTGCTTTGTTCATCGTTGAACCGAAAGTAAGAGTACTGAGTGTAAGATCAAAAAATACAAAGCTCGCCCGTTCGAAAAGGGCGGAACGTGATCTTCTTCTTTCTTTTTTTAATCCCGAGATCGAAAGTGAACGCGTTACGGTCTTTAGTAACAGTGTGATTGGAGGGATTAATTTTTATCTTAACCAAAAAAATACAGATACCGGTCTTTTAGCGATGATTGCAAGGGATTCAGGGCATCTTATTCAAAAACATTATACGAGGGAAATGGCTTCGCACACACATTTACCGCTGTTGGTCTTGCACGATACCAAAATTTGATCAGAAAGTATTTCCTATTTTTTTATCACGATAAAAAATCTGTGAGAAATTGTATTTAAAGGAGAACTGCAGTTTTACGTCATTAGCTTTATAACTACCATCAAAATTCGCCCGGCTTCCATATTCCAATTCTGCTCCGGCCATAAAATTTTTAAATGGTGTTGTCAGCAGGTTTACTATTGCATACTGACCATTTTCATATGCTGTGCCGGCTGATAAAGGAGTATTACTTACATGGCAGCTTGAATAACCGATTGAAGTACTGAGTTTAGATGTCCAGTTATGATCAAGAAATGCAACGATTCCT
>Ga0206963_10345_pt1 | contig 11658 bp, 7 predicted proteins | sample Alteio_BWOrgHeat_28_FD_152958 | JGI IMG/M metagenome (GOLD analysis project Ga0206963, IMG submission 152958) | Enriched cells from forest soil in Barre Woods Harvard Forest LTER site, Petersham, Massachusetts, United States -... | ecosystem: Environmental > Terrestrial > Soil > Temperate forest >... | reverse complement strand
GATAAAGAGGGTCAGGCGCCTTTGTTTTATCATAGTTGCCATTGGTAAGTGTTATTAATTTGAAGGATATGCAAAGTCCCAGCAACGAAAACATTTCTGGTGTTGTTTTCAATTTCTATTCTGTATGGCTGGAAAAAGATGTGAAAGGAAAGATTCGGTACGGGCAGGGTTATTTTGATTTTGATGAAGGTAAAATGATTTTTATTGCTCCCGGGCAAGTTTTGTCTACCAGAGATCATGAACAAACCAATAGTGGTTATGGCCTCGTTTTTCATCCCGATTTTATAAAAGGCTATCCATTAGCAAAAGCAATTAAAAACTATGGTTATTTTTCTTACGCTGTAAATGAAGCGTTGTTCTTATCTGAAAAGGAGGAAGAGACGATCATTTCTATTATGCAGCAAATCATGCAGGAATATCGCTCCAATATTGACAAGTATACGCAGGATGTAATCGTATCGCACATTGAGGTATTGCTTAACTATTCCAATCGCTTTTATGGCCGTCAATTCATCACACGCAAAAACTCAAATAATGATGTATTGGTTCGAATGGAAAGATTATTAATGAATTATTTTAAAGGAACAGATTTGAACAAAGGCTTACCAACAGTACAATTTTTAGCTGAACAATTACACGTTTCACCAGGTTATCTTAGCGACATGCTTCGCGAACTGACGGGACAAAATGCCCAACATCATATTCACAATTATTTGATTGAAGAAGCAAAAGAATTATTAAGCACCACAACATTATCTGCCGGTGAAATAGCTTACAGGCTTGGATTTGAGCATCCACAATCGTTCAGCAGGTTATTCAAACAGAAAACAGACCTTTCTCCTTCTGATTTCAGAAATAGTTTCAACTAACTATTTTAAAAATGCATCCATTGTATTTGCAGACTGCCTAATTTGTTTTCAGGATTTTAACCGTCTTATTAATTCCCGATTCAGCGCTATACATTTTCACAAAATAGTATCCTGGTGGCAGAGTTGACAAATTGATAGTGGTACCTTGTTCAGTAAGATCCATTGCCGTTGCCATGGGATTCCCCTGAAGATCCATGATGGAAATATTGAGGGAGCCTGAATTTATTTTCCACTTTAACGTCAGATCTGTACTAACCGGATTAGGATAAAGCCTGGCATGCTGACCATTGCCGAGATCGACTTCATCAGTCATGTCTACGCTATAGCCGGAAGAAATATCACTGGTACAACCATTTTCTGAATGAGTAACAGTATACAAACCATTCTGAACCGGTGCAAATGTTTTATCGGTTGCGCCCGTTATCGACACTCCGTTAAGATACCATTGGTTACCGGAATCCAGACTTGAAACCAGCAAATTGTCTGCATTTTTAGAAATGGATGGAACCGGAACAGAGATTACATATACAGAGATGCCTGAATCAGATGAAGTGGTTATGCCATTGGATGTGGTCTTTACTGAATACAAACCACTGGTTAAAGGGTGCAATGAATTAGCCGTTGCTCCTGGAATCATAACGCTATCCTTATACCATTGATTATTTGATTCAGCAGTGGAGTTCAGGACGAAAGAACTGTTATTACAGATACTTGTAGATCCTTCATAAACAATCTCAGGCATGAATTTGAATCCTGAAGTTACTCCGGTACCTGATGCAGAAGTTACGGTTATATCTCCGGATGCACCGCCGGCTACTACTGCGTCAATTTCATTGGGTGAGACTACCTTGTATGAAGTAGCAGGAACACCACCAAAAACAACAGACGTTGTACCTGTAAATCGTTTACCTGTAATCACGATGGTTTTTCCATTTAAACCCAGCGTATCGGATATTGAACTGATCAAAGGTGAACCGATATTATTTCTTAATATGGTCACTGTATTCAATAAAACATTAACGGCAATCAGATCGGGTCTTCCATCTCCATTTAAATCACCGACATTTCCAAATGTGTCAAAATTGCCCGTCATAAAATTGAGAACCGGGGATAAAGCTATCTGACCGCCTCCACTGATATTCTGAATAACAGAGATGTTGCCAGACTGGCCATTACCCGTAGAAATATCCGGCTTCCCGTCTCCGTTAAGATCGGCGAAAGTTATTGTTGTGGCCGTTGAGGGACTGTCCACCCGGTTTACCAGGGAGATGGAACCAGAAGTACTTATGTTTTTGTAAAATGTAATCGAAGATGTGCTATAATCTTCCACGGCAAGATCCAGTTTCCCATCCCCGTCGAGATCACCGGTTCGTAGAAATCCTGGATTCTGTCCGACCGAAAAAGGAACAGGAGGGGCAAGCGATATCACTCCACCTGAACTCGTATTTCTGTAAACGTCAACTTCTGAATTTGAAAATTCGCTGATGATAATATCCGGCTTTCCATCATTATCCATATCGGCGACAGTCACGTGATCCGGATGATTAAAGGAAAAATAATCAAGTTTCGGAGCAAATGTCAATGCACCCGAACCAATAGAAGTGTTTTGCAAAATGGAGAATATTCCTGAATTACCGCTGGTTACGATAATATCGGGTCTGCCATCCAGGTTTATATCGGCAATAGCAACATCAAGGGTTCCATTACCCGTTTGAATATTAATGGCTGCATCAAAAGAAATGATTCCATTCTGGCTCGTATTTCTAAAAATGGAAACTGTACTGGAATCCCCACTATTAAAATTGGTAACCACGATATCAGGTTTCCCATCGCCATTCAAATCTCCAACAGCAATATTAGTGGGTCCTTTGCCCGCATTCAAGTCAGTATGTGAACCAAATGAAAAATTTCCACCACTACTATTATTTTGTAAAATGGAAATATTGTTTGAAAGCGAATTGGCCGTAATCAGATCGGGCTTGCCATCCTGATTCAAATCACTAACGGCCACGGCTACCGGATAATTGCCTGTATTGAAATTGCCGGCGGGTGAGAATGTATTTGCAGATATCAGGCTGTCCCCGCCTGAAAATATTACGCTGAATGGTAAGGAACTGTAAGCAGAAAGAGAATTCGTTGTAACAGTGATGAGATCATAAACAGTTCCTGCCGGCACAGTTACCTGCAGGCTGGAGGGAGAAGCTGCGTTCACCACTGCCCTCACTGGTCCAAAATAAACGATGTTATCAGTCGGGGTCGGGCTGAAATTTTTTCCATTAATAGTAATCGTTGCGCCAACAGTATCTGTTACCGGAGAAAAAGAAAGGATAACCGGTTTACCACCATAAGCGAACCCCTGCAGGGTGTCATTACCGTTAGAAGAAGTGACGGACACATCGCCGCTGGCACCCGCTCCCAGAACAGCTGCAATTACTGAATCTGATTGTATAGAAAACGAAACCGCTGAAATTGTGCCAAAAGAAACTGATGTAACAGCAGTAAAATTTATCCCGCTAATTTGAATCGTATCACCGGCACTCCCATGGTTCGGGTTGAATTGATAAATTAAAGGGCCTTTAAAAATAAATCCCGTATCTGTTGCAGTACCAAAACTTGTAGTAACGGTAAGATTTCCACTGGCACCACGACCTACGATAGCCGAGATACCGGTTGATGAGTCGACAACAAATGAAGCTGCGCTGACTCCGCCAAACTGAACTGCGTTTGCACCGGTAAAATGTTTACCGAGTATCGTCACCTTCGTTCCGCGAATTGCAGTATCCAGGTAAAAAGTATCAATAATCGGTGATACCGTATCTCCAACCATATTTCTCAGAATAGAAATTTTGTCGTCGGAAGAATTCGCAGTGATGATATCGGGACGACCATCCCCATCGAGATCTGCAATGGCTGCAATCAGCGGTCCATCTCCAACCGGATAATCCATATGGGTTTCAAAGTCGATATTGCCAATTGTACTTCTGTTCTTCAATACTGAAACCGAATTTCCAAAGCGGTTAACTGCTATCAGTTCGGGTTTTGAATCCCCATCCAAATCACGGATGGAAACGTCCACCGTATAGTTTCCGGCTGCAAAACTCTTAGGCAGGTCAAACGAAAGATTCCCCAATGAGCTGATATTTCTTAAAACGAGCACCCCTCTCGGATTTCCTCCTGTTGCAGCGATATCCGGATTGCCGTCGCCATCCAGGTCTCCAATTGCCAGAGTAAATGCCCCCGCCAGGGTTGCATAGGACACCGGCGATCCGAAAGAAAAACTGTCGGTAGTAGAAATATTTTTTATTACATACAGAGAACTATTGCTTCCTTCCGTGGATACAACCAGTTCAGCCTTGCCATCCTTATCCAGATCACCAATAGCAATTCCGTAAGGATTGCCGGGGACCGAAAGGGTTGTCATATTGCTAAACGATATGGAACCAGGAGTGCTTGTATTTTTATAGATTGTTATATAACCGGTACCAGTATTCGCAATCGCCAGATCAGGTTTTCCGTCTCCGTCGAGATCGCCGATGGCCACGCCATAAGGACCATATTTCGTGAGAAACCTCAAAGGATCGTCAAAAGAAATAGTGGCTCCTGAACTGGAATTCCGGTACACTGAAACCGAAGAATCGCCAACCCCGTTGGTGACTACAACGTCGGGTTTTCCATCTCCGTCGAGGTCTCCGACTGCTGAGCCCTGCATGTCCGGAGCCATTCCGGGAAAATAAAGTGGAGATGCAAAACTGATCGATCCATAACTGCTGGTATTAGTGAGCACTGTTACCTGATTTGAACTTCCCCTGGATATAAAAAGATCCGGTTTGCCATCACCGTTAAAATCCGCTGCCACTACGCTATGAGGATAGATCCCTGTGAGGACATCCATTTTGGGAAGGAATGAATTGTTGTTGTACAAGCTGTCGGGGTTTTGGGCAGACAGCTTTACAATGAACAATAAAGAGAACAGTATATAAGGGATAGATTTCATCGGTTGTCCGGGAAAGGGTTAGAGTACAAGATAATAAAAATAATCTCCAAACGGAATACAGGACGGACTAAGTAAAAACCCTTATAATCATTTGAATATGACCGTTATAACTGCTTGCAATGACGAAGTATTTGTAATATATTTATTCATTTATCCGTAGTGAACAAAAATTACCCGGGTCCATGAAAAGGAGACATTTTGTTTTTATTTTCGTATGCCTTTCAGTGTTTTCCATTGGATGTAAAAAATCGAACGGTACCAATTCCAGCACACCGAAGGTTCCTTCTTTATTTCATCAGGATATTACCATTCATGAAAATATAAATGGCGGAGAACAACCCCAAAAGACTCTGGGATTATTTCAGCCCGCATCTGATCCTTCTCAAATAATTTATGTTGCTACGAGAGGACGTGGAGAGCAATATGCAATGGGCTTCCGGATCGGTGGCATCACCAAAGACTCATCTTTATCCTGGATAAAATCGTACTATCTGCCTGGGGAAATGTTTCAATATTGCACTACTGCCGTCATGGATCATAACGACAATATCCTGATTGGCGGGAATGTATTCCCGAGTGCGTCTAACTCTTATGGAAGTCCTTTTCTTATGAAATTGTCCAAAGACGGTAGTATCCTTTGGTCGAAGCAAACAGCTGATACCAACTGGACCAGCAGGGGACTTGTTTTGAAAGTTTTACGCAACGGCGATATTGCTTATGTCACTTATTTTGGGGGAAGTTATTTTCTCTACCGTCTGGACGCAAATGGCAATACAATCTGGACAAAAACAATTTACGGGAGCAATGAACTCGGCATTAGTCCATACGTGCCGGAATATGGATCCAATGCAACCATCAGTCAAATGCTGGAGGAAACTTCGGACGGAAGTATATTTTTTGGATTTGCAAGTAATGAAGCGATTCCCGGCCAGGATTGCCTTTTAAAATTTTCAGCATCCGGAGATTTTTTACTCGGCAAGACGTTTAATATTCCGGGAGGAGAATCTCATCAGCCTGCTCTTCTGGTTACGGAAAATGATGACATCATTTATTTCAATCAAAAAAGCAGTCCTCTTGCCAAACCTTATTTTTTGGTGCTCTCCATAAATATGGAGATTAAAATGATGAAAGCCTGCGGTCAGGATGTAATTCCATGGAATAATGTGGAGCAACTCAACTATAATAATGGAAAAATCTATCTATCGACAGCGGCAAATTATGAACTGTGCAGTTATACATTTGATGGATCATTGAATCTTCTTTCCAGTATCAAAACGCTGGCCACAGATCAGTTTCCGGCTGACTATGGCGGTGTATTTATTGTAGACTCTTCCCAAAATGCGGTGTATTCGATACAGGACATTGCAGGTATGCAAGGTGATGGTAATGGGTTCCAATATTTGAAAACAGATATGAAGGGTTTATCCTGCCATACATATGTTGACGCGGTAGTTCCCATGACACTTTCACCAATCACTACAACACTAAATGACTTAACGTTAACTATTGTGGATGCATCATTTCCATTTAGCAAAAATTTGAATTGGAGTGCTTTGTACCCTCTGATCACTTCCTCCGATACGGCTTGTTCGAAAAATTAAAAATTTCAAACCAGAATATTTAAGATCCTGCAAAAAACTCAAAATCTGGGTGAGGCAGTCGATCTTTTAAACTATCAATTCTTCCTAACCAAAGGAATTTGCAAATTAGTGGGCCTGTTTTCTTCCTTATCAAAACCACGCCCGTCTACATTTCTTGCACCCCAAAATAGCAAACCATTGAATACATAGATCAAATCGTATTCGGCAAATATCTGTCCTTCACTAAGTCCAAATGGTGCAAACGCTTTGCCCAAAATACTTTGTGTTTTATTTACTTCCCATTTATCGAAACCTTTGCCGGCAAGTTGATTCATCGCATCTGCAAAGCCCTGAATCAAGGGAGTTACTTCATATACATCGTCTGCAGCAAACTTTACTTTTTGAGCGCTTTGCGCTATCGGGTGTTCACCTTGCCAAACAATATTTCCTTTAATGACTATTTTCACCAGGGGTACTTTCCCATAAGCATCGGCAGAGTTGATAATATCCAATTCAAATTTGTCGCCAGTTGAATACTTAAATGCACGCGTCAGATAAAAAGGTTTCAAACTTCCATCGGCATTCTTGGCAATACTTGGCCGTATTTCGGGGGCAATACTTATCCAATCGCCCAAAATAGATTGTTTGATTTGTTCGACTGTCATATTGATTTTGATTTTTTTTTGTTTTATATCGAATATTTAAGCTTGAAATCTTCCAAGTGAGATGAACCCGATGAGGTCTTCAATTTGTGAATCTATATAAAGTGTAAAACTATAAAGTGCAAAAATCAAACTGAATTGATCAAAAATCGAATAAGTACCGACTTTTTATATGGCATATTTCTTACACCGGGCAAGCCTTAAGGATTCTGCCAAATTATCACATTTTATAGCCCGATACTGCTATAAAGTCCATTAAAATAAGATGGTTTAGATTTTGCGAACCCGGTTAACATGGACAACTATTCACAAACTATTATAAATGCAGTAGATGCGGTAAAAAATGCCGTAGTCAAGATTGATCGTATAACAAGCAAAAATGATAAAAATGTTTCTGAGGGCAGTGGTTCGGGATTTATAATATCTTCCGATGGTTTTTTATTTACCAATTGTCATGTAGTAAATAAAGCCAAAGCAATCAAAGTGGCACTGCATGATGGAACAAAATGTAATGCCGAACTAGTCGGGGAAGATACTGTAACAGACCTCGCCATACTCAAGATTTCAGCCAATGAATTTACGCCTTCTATTTTGGGAGATTCTGATAAACTGAAGGTTGGGCAATTGGTGATAGCCATAGGAAACCCACTGGGATTCCAGCATACCGTAACATCAGGAATAGTAAGTGCATTAGGCAGAACGATGCAAAGTTTCAGCGGTAACACGGTGGATTGTATGATTCAGACAGATGCTGCTTTGAATCCTGGTAATTCCGGCGGCCCTTTAATAAATGCCGACGGCGAGGTAGTGGGTGTTAATACTGCCATTATAAATGGTGCACAAGGTCTGTGTTTTGCGGTGAGTATAAATACTGCGAAAGAGGTCGCTTCTGAATTGATGAGATATGGCAAAGTAAAAAGGGCTTTCCTGGGATTTCAAATGCAACAAATAGAGCTGGTACCTAAATTAAGATTGATCGCCGAAGTGCCAAACCACAGTGCACTTTTTATTACAAAGGTTGATGCAAATAGCCCGGCTGAAAGAGCGGGCATAATAAGCGGCGATATTCTCTATTCATTTAATGACCAGATGATCGAAACTGCCGACCAATTATTCAAACTATTAAACAGTGATAAAATCGGGATGTTTCAATATGTTGGTATAATAAGAAATAACCTGAAAAAGGAAGTCAGGATAACCCCATCAGAGAGACTTGCCGCATAATATTTCCTTTTTTAAAAGCGGCAGGCGTTTTATTTACCTGCTTCTTAAAAAAATTATTGAAGTGAGACGATTCCTTGAAGCCAAGCCTGAAAGCAATTGCTTTTATGCTCAGATCCGTTTGGCTGAGTAACGATTGATTGATCAGATCTTTTTAACCAGGAGACTACACAAAGGAAACATTTCATTGACAAACAGCCATGTTATTTAATTAGTGTAGCTTGTCCGAAGGGTTCAATATAATGAGCGTTTTCACGTTTAAGGAACAGATTCTTAACCTGCAAAATCCAAGCATGATAAAGCATATCCGGTTAATTTTCCTGGCACTGTTTATCAGTCAGGCTTTCCTGGTCTCCTGCACCAAATCGGACCTGAACAAAAATCATTCACCCGTGGATTCCACGACCATCGGAGGATTCCGCGACTCAACGCTCCTGATAAAAAGAATTTCCGTTGCTATGTATGATACCACGCTGCAGAATCTGATGGATTCTTTGTCGTACTATTATTTTTATGATACCACTACCCGAAGGGTAATTATTTTTCTTCACCAACCTTCATCGGCTTCGGATCCTGATTATTTAGCTATCCTGGATCATGATAATACCGGGCTGCTAACTACAGTGACCCTGAGCTCAACTTATTACACAGATCCTGACGATATAAGCACTGTCGAGTACGCCTATGACGCTCAGCGCGTGATAAAATCGGAATACATCACTTATAAGGATCGCGTAGAAAACATTTCATTGAATAAAACCCAGCTGCCGGGAGGAGCCTATGCATTGGACTGGCATAGGTCGTGGGCAGGTGGTGATTCGTTGGCCAATGTTATCCGGTTTAATGTAAATGGTAAGGTGAATTATTTCAGCAGTCTGTCGCTCCTATACGCACCGGGAACCGGATATATAGATTCCCTGATTTATGATGCGAATGGAAGTATCATCAAACAAACAGAAACCCATATCGATGGCTCGTACGATACAACATCCTATGATCTCTATACATATACAAAAGACACAAGGGGTAACCAGTTCTATAATTTTGTCGGGATTTTATATAATGGAATTGCCGGACTTCCCCTGGGGCTGGGTGATCAGTTTTCAGACCCATACAATTACCTGGATCAGGAAACCATATATCCAGCTACGCAGACAATCGCTCACCACCAGGATGAATTTAATAACCCTTATTTTGTAAATTTTCAGTCACCCAATCAATTTGACGCATCGAACCGGCTGATTCAAACGACCCTGTTCGCTGACGATATAAAAGTGTACCCGGTTATTATGAAAATTGACTATTACAAATAGCGCAAGAGAGACTTTCGCAAACTGGTACGGATCACGATTCCATCTTCAGGAAATAAAGTATATTTAAGTAACCGATAAATATGCTATATGAAACCTACCAGTCACATCAGCCTTCCGGCTGAGGAAAACGCAAAGCCAGTTTCAAAAGATCCTGACGCCCCAAAAACTTCCCTTGATCGCAGAAAGTTCGTGGAGATGATGGCGGCTTCGGCCATTGGATTTACCATCGTTCCACGCCATGTGTTGGGTGGCAAAAATTATATTGCCCCCAGTGATGTGATCACACTGGCCTATGTGGGCATCGGTACACAGGGCATTCGTGAACTGCTTCCGATGCTGGCCAGTCCGCATATCCGGGTAGTGTCTGTTTGTGATCCGAATAAAGATGCGGTTGGTTATAAGGACTGGGATATTGACGGATTGAATGATGAAATCCGAAAAGCCACCCGCAAACCTGACTGGCAACCCGGTGGCGACAATACCATTCCTGGCGGACGGGAAAACGGGAAATCCATCGTCGACAATTTTTATGCGAATGTACATCCGGAGCTGGGCTATAAGGGATGCACCATGTATGCCGATTATCGCGAACTCCTGGATAAAGAAAAAAACGTAGACGCAGTAAAAATTATCACACCCGATCATTTGCACGGTTCATTTTCCATGGCGGCGATAAAAAGAGGGAAACATGTTATGGTGCAGAAGCCAATTTCCAACCGCCTTATCGAAGGAAAGAAACTCATTCAGATGGCGCGTGACAGCAAGGTGATCACTCATCTGATACCCTGGGATCATAATGGATCCATGACCGACGTCATGACCTGGATCAATGCAGGTGCAATAGGAAATCTTATGGAAATTCATAACTGGACGAACCGGCCCGTCTGGCCACAATATGCGCAGATGCCGGAACCCGCGCAGGTTCCTGCAGGTTTGAACTGGGATCTCTGGCTCGGTCCCGAGGCCGACCGACCCTATTCTCCGAACTACACAAATATGGTTTTTCGCGGCTGGTATGATTTCGGCGGCGGTTCGATGGCGGATATGGGACATTATAGTTTGTGGGTCGTATTTAAAGCCCTGCAACTGACAAGTCCGACAATCATCGAACCCAATCTCAGTCATATCTGCGCCTTGCACGACCCGGTGCCTTACGAAATAGAAAATAATTTTTCCTTCCCCATGGCCAGTTCGGTACGTTTTAAATATCCGGCCAATGGCTCAAGGCCAGCGGTAGATCTTTGCTGGTATGATGGTGGCATGCGGCCGCCAATCCCCATGGAACTGCTGGAAGAAAATAAAGAACTTCCCGAAGAAGGGATGATGTTTGTCGGTGATAAAGGAAAAATTCTCGCCGGCTTCAATATTCAGAATCCACAAATTATCTCCGGCAATAAAATGCAGCCCGCAGCCGTGGTACCGGATAAAAGAACCCGTGAAGAAAGGGGTCAGGCTGCGCTCACACTTTTTGCTGATGCATGCAAATCAGGCAAACAGTATCCGGGAAATTTCGTTGAAGCCGAATACATCACGGAGGCCGTTAATTTATACGCACTTGCTTTAAGAACCAGGCGAATGCTGAAATATGACAGTGCCAGCGTGAAGATCACCAATTATCCGGAGGCCAATGCATGGCTGAGCCGTAACTATCGCAAGGGCTGGGATCCGGATTCTATTTAATCTATAAAAATAAATCATGAAAAATTTTAGCAGAAGATCATTCATCAGTAAAAGTGGAATGGGACTGACTGCCTCAGTGGCTTTATCAGGACTATCCTTTCCTGCCTTCCTCAGAAATATGGGTCTCGTGATTGAACAGCCTTTTGGTTTTCAATCTTGGATTGTTCGCGATATGCTTGCGAAAGATTTTCCGGGCACTTTGAAAATGATGGCATCTGAAGGCTATCAGCTGATAGAAATGTGTTCTCCGGAAGGTTATGTTGATTCGGGATTTGGTCCGCTGACAAAAATAAAACCGGTGGACATGAAAAAAATTATCAACGATAATGGCCTCAGCTG
>Ga0206963_10343_pt1 | contig 11729 bp, 9 predicted proteins | sample Alteio_BWOrgHeat_28_FD_152958 | JGI IMG/M metagenome (GOLD analysis project Ga0206963, IMG submission 152958) | Enriched cells from forest soil in Barre Woods Harvard Forest LTER site, Petersham, Massachusetts, United States -... | ecosystem: Environmental > Terrestrial > Soil > Temperate forest >... | reverse complement strand
GCTGGGCCTGCCCTGGGGTCATGCTTTGCAGTGTATTGCCTACTGCCTGTGCCTGTGGTTTTGGCGCGAATGATTTCGAATTTAAACTACCGCTCATGGAAAGTGTAAACGAGCTGAGCCCCGGTAACTTGCCGGCCTGCCAGGTATATTTGTCAATAGAGCGTGCATATTTTACTATACTACCGTTGGATATGGAGTCGCGCAATTCTGTTTGGTATGGATTAAGAACGCCGCTAAAGGTAATGTTAACTTTTTGATGGATGATAGACGTATGCCCTGAGAAACTGATCTGCGATAACTTGAACGAGTCGAGCGCAAAATTGTAAAAGGTGGAGAAGGTTAAGCCGTCCAATATTTTTACGGTTTTGTCTGTTTGCGACGTATCGGTGCTCTTCGCCCGCACTTTTGCTTCGATGGTATTATCGAGGCTAAAATTTAAACCCGCTGATTTGCCGGCCGATGGACCCTGGTATACACCGTTCTGAAAGATAGAATACGTTGTGAAAGTTGAGGGATATGGTATAGTGGCCGGGCTTACTATGGTCTTATAATAGCCGTAGCTTGGGTCCGAAAAATCGGGCTTGTAGGAGAAACTCACAGATGGCGTCATTACCGTCCGTATCTTTCTCACTTTCCCATTTTTAAAGAACATTGTACCATAAACTTTCGTTGAAAAACCAGCGTTCAAATTATATTCGCCAGCGCGTTTAAAGCCTCCTACAGTATCAATTACAGGTATAGTGGGATCAACATTCAACACGCCGCGCTGGTAACTTTCACGAATGGATTGCAGATACCATCGTTCGGTATAGTTGGCGCTGGCGCTAAATTGAAAATATTTAAGTACTGTTTGGTTGTAGCCGACAGGTATGGTGTGTTCCAAACCGTTTTGCATGCGTTTAAACAGCGTATTGCCTTTAAACAGCTCATTTTCTGGTATGGCAGTTATATTGTTTGTGCCCTGCAAGCTGTATCCGACGGTGATTTTTTGATACCATTTTTGCTCGCCAACGCGGTCCTTTGAATCAAACGGGCTCAAGGTGGACATGTTGAAGTTAAACGTCGGCAGGCTTAATGTAACGGTTTTTGCAGTAAGATCCTGGCTGTGTTGTAAGCTTACGGTTAAGTTAAATGGTGTTCCTGCCCAGGTTTTGCCATAGGAGATACTGGAGCTTAAGTTATTTTGCGTTAGCGATTGCAAGTTATAATTTGAAGCTGCCGGGTTGTTTTGATAAAAGGTTGATGTACCCGCGTTTACCGACGCGCTAAACGTACTGCCAGGATTAGCATTTGCGTTTTGCGTATGCGACCAGGTAATGTTAAAATCCTTTGCCGGCGGATCGCCCTCAAGCCCATAGTTATGAGAGCCATAGCTCAACGAAAAGTTGCCCGAATATTTATACCTGCTTAAGTAGTGTGCTGATTCATTTATTTCGTACGATCCTTTTGAGTAAATGGTTCCCTGCGTAGTTAGGTCGATATAATCATTCAGCGCCAGGTAATAACCGAAGTCTTTTAGGTAAAAACCCAATTTTGCGTCTTCGCCTGGCGAAGGGAGTATCACACCCGATGTACGATGGTCTGGTTTAGGAAAAAAACCGAAAGGAATGGCTAATGGCAAAGGCACCCCTTCTATTTCAAGGTACGCCGGCCCGGAGATGATCCTGTTCTTTTCGCCTATCCCCCTGGTGATCACTATACCAAAATCCGTTTCAGGGAATGGTTTGTCGCAGGTACTGAACAATACGTTATGATAGGCTGCCTCGGTTTCATTCAGTTTTTTTACCTGCCCGCCTGATATGTAATTGCCATCCTGCTCCGATGCAGGATTATATACTTTACCTTTTTTTGTTTTGTAGTTAAAAAGCAGCGAGTCGGAATACACCGGCTTTTCCTTGCCCTGTGTTGTTATCGGGCGGCCCAGGTAGGCGTGTGTACGCGGATCATGAGTGCCTTTAGCAAATATCAGGTGATTTTTTTGGTCAACCCTTATATAATCGGCGTCCATTTCCACATCCTGATACTTTACCCGTGCTTTGCCATACAGATAAAGGATATTATGAACCTTGTCGATAATGGTCGAATCCTCGGCATTGAACTTTAATTCAGCCTCAAGACCGCTGCCGCTCTTTTTTTTAGTTTTAGAAGTATCGGTCTTTGATGTACTTTTTGTACCTTTAGGAGCGTTAGGTGTATTGATTCGGAGTAGCTTCTTGTCTCTTGCTGAATCGAGTTTAATAATGGTATCTGCTACCGGCTTAAAATGATTATTCTTACTTCCGATCGAAGCAGCTTTAACATTTACCATTAACACAATTTCGAGCAGAAAAAACAGGCCAGCGAATTTCAAAATCAATTATGAATATTATTTTTGCAGGAACAATTAACAGCGTTCAAACATAATGAAAAATAAAATATTGAAGAGGTTGATTTGCAGTTTATCGGTATTGGTGTTATGCTTTTTTCTATTTTCATCAAAATCATTCGCTTTCAAATCTTTCACTTCTAAATCTTCAAAAAAAGACTCCCTTATAAATAGCGGTTTTAAATTAAAAACCGTTATTGTTGATCCGGGACATGGCAATAAACATACCGGCGAAGGCCATTTTTCTCCCGGTGCATCAGGCTCATATTCTTATGAAAGAAATGTAACGCTTGCTGTAGCGTTTAAATTGCAAAAAGCCATAGAAAAAGATTTGGACGGGGTAAAAGTAGTATTAACGCGTACTACCGATGATGATGTGAACTGGCAAAAACGGGCTGATATTGCCAATGAAAATAAAGGCGACCTGTTTATTTCCCTGCATTGTAACGCACTGCCAGACCGGTATGAGCGTGAGGTTGTTGGACACCATCATGGCAAACCTATTTATCATTCCGTAGCTTTGCCCGACAGATCTGGCAAGGGTGTGCTGATATTGGTATATGGTTCCTGGCGTACTAAAGAAGAAGAGAAAGCCATTAAAGAAAATTTGGTTGAGGACGACCCGGAAATGAATGCAGACCCCGACCCTACCGACCCTGCGGCGATGATATTAATGAACGAGTATAAGCGCAGGTACCGTAAGCAAAGTATCCATTTTGCTGAATTGGTAAATAGCGAATTTACCGATCATGACGGCAGGCACAGCGACGGAATAAGGGAACAGGGCATATTGGTACTTTGCCATAGCGCAATGCCAGCCGTGCTTATTGAGATGGGGTACATAAATAACCCTGACGATGAGGCCTATTTAAATTCTGACAGCGGGCAGGACGAAATCGTTGCCTCGATAGTGCGCGCAATTGGCGATTATAAAAGGCAGGTGGAAGGCCTGGCCTCCGATAATTAAGACATAATATTGTAAGGAGTGGGATTTGTGGCCGGGGGAATACGCGGCGCTATTATAAAATGAATAGATTTGATGCGCGGATTAAAAACTAAATAGGTTTAAATTCGTAAATATCAGGTCCCACATCTAACAAAATGAAGATAACAAACGAAACCAAGATCGGCGTATTAACGGCAATTTCAATCACCATACTTATTTTAGGCTACAGTTATTTGAGCGGGAACGACGTTTTCTCGCGATCAAATAAATTTTATGCTATTTACAAAAGCGTTGATGGCCTTTCGGTGTCAAAACCGGTATTAGTGAATGGTTTCCAGATTGGCAGGGTGTCGAGCATGAAATTATGGGCTGACGGGCGTACTGTAGTTGAATTTCAGATAGACCATAAATACAATGTACCAGCAAATACGCACGCGCAGTTAGTAAGCACCGACCTTTTGGGCGGCAAAGCCATTAGCTTTGAATATGGGGACAGCAAGGAATTTGCCCAGGACAAAGATACACTGAGCGCCGACATACAGGGCAGCCTGGCCGAAAGCCTGCAGCCTATCCAAATGAAGGCGGAGCATTTAATATCTAAAATGGATTCGTCCCTTGCCGCTATCAATAAAATTCTGAACCCGAATTTTCAGCGCAATGTTGACCGGAGTTTTAACAGCATTGCCAACTCGTTACAGACCCTGGAAGGCACCACAAAAAAAATAGATGCGCTGGTGGGCACGCAAAGCGAACATATAAACGGTATTATGAGTAACGCCGAGGTTGTATCATCAAACCTAAAGACCAGCACTGCGAACCTGACAGGTATAAGCGAGAACTTCCAAAAAGTGAGTAACGACCTGGCTAATTCAAACATTAAAGAAACATTACAGAACGCCAATAAAGCCCTGGCAGACATGCAAGCCGCCATTGCCAAAATAAACAACGGCCAGGGTTCATTAGGCATGCTGGTTAACGACCCCAAAATGTACCAGAATTTAACGGATGCTACCAACAACCTGAACGCGCTTTTCCTCGATATAAAAGCGCATCCAAAACGTTATGTGAGCTTCTCGGTATTTGGCGGAAAGAAGTGATGTGCAAATATGCAGATGTGCGAATGTGCAGATGATTTTGATGTGCAAATACGCAGATTAGCTGTATCGACTTCTTTTATGATTAACTAAGTGGTCTGCTGGATATAAATAACAATCAAATTTTCTCATCTGCACATCTGCATATTCGCACATCTGCACATTTAAAATTTCTCATCTGCACATTTGCATATTCGCGCATCTGCACATTTACTCAATCACAAACGTCTTCCCTTCTATAGCTAATTCAGTGTCCGGGAAAACGGTTTGGGCTTCTTCCAACAGTTCTGTGAGGCTCTTGTAGCGGGCGGAGAAATGGCCGAGTAAAAGTTTATGGGCATTGGTTTTTAATGCTACTTCGCCGGCTTGCAAGGCGGTGGTATGGTGCGTTACTTGCGCACGGTCGAGCATGTCATTTAAAAAAGTTGATTCATGGTAAAGCAGTGTGGCGTTGCTTATCTGCTTAAAATACTGCTCATTATACAAAGTATCTGAGCAATAAGCGTAGCTTTTAGGCTCTTCGGGAGCGGTGGTCAGCGTTTCATTTTTGTATATGGTGCCATTGGGCGCGGTGTAATCAACGCCCTTTTTTAACGCAGTAAAATATTCGACAGGGATTTCGAGCTCGTCTATTTTGTTCTTTAATAATTTGCGGTTGCGCTTTTTTTCTTTGAACAGGAAGCCTGTTGTATCTATCCGATGATCTAAAGGGATGGTTTCTACAATTACATCCTGGTTTTCCAGCACAATGGCCGCTTCGTGTGGGTTGGTATCAAAATAGTCTATCTCATATTGCAAAACCGTTTCGGAATATTTCAACTGTAGATTGATAATCTCTTTTAATGGCGCCGGCGCAAATAGTTTTAAAGCCTTGGTACGTCCGTTTAAATGCATAGACGATAGTAGTCCTAACAGCCCTAAATAATGGTCGCCGTGCAGGTGGCTGATGAAGATATGATCTATACGGCTGGCTTTGATATTAAAGTGCAGCATTTGTTGCTGCGTGCCTTCGCCGCAATCAATAAGGTACAAACGCTCGTTTATGTTGAGGACCTGTGAGGTAGGATTTCTGTTATAAATGGGAGTTGCCGAACTGCTGCCGAGTATTGTTACCTCAAACTTCATATTGGGTAAACAATAAATAGGTTATTTTGCTTCTTTTTTTAGCTCTTTTTCAATCTCTTCCATAAAAATGTGATCTATCGCATCCTCGGATGTTGGAACAATAGACAATACACTCTCTAATTGCGAAATAGAAACCAGGCGCGATACCGCATCGCATAAGCCTGCCAGTAAAAACACACCACCCGAATTTTTGCACAACCTGTGGCCAACCAGCAAACTGCTTAAGCCCGACGAATCGGCAAATTTTACCTGCGACAGGTCAAGGATGACATTGCGCTGGCCTTCGGTATTAATTAATATTAATTCGGATTTTAATTGGGGAGTTATCAATGAATTTAACTTTGATTCATTCAGTTTCACCAATATATACTTCTCGTGTTTATCAACCGTAAATTTCATTTTTATAAAATATTAAGCTAATATATAGTTTTATTTACAAATATATTATAATACAGCCAACGCATTTGTGATCGCGGTCTCAACTCTGCTTAAAACCTGCTCATTTTCCGGCTTTACAAAGGCTTCGCCTGTTATTTTTTCGTACAACTCTATGTAGCGCTCTGATATGGAATAAACGATTTCCTTTGTCATTTCAGGCACCACCTGTCCTTCTTTTCCCTGGAACCCATTTTCTATCAGCCATTTTCTCACAAACTCCTTCGACAGCTGCTTTTGCGGTTCGCCATTGGCCTGCCGATCTTCATATCCCTCGCTATAAAAATAGCGGGAAGAATCAGGCGTATGTATCTCATCTATCAAGTATATTTTGCCACCGGCTTTGCCAAACTCATATTTGGTATCAACCAGTATCAGGCCCTGTTTGGCGGCTATCTCGGTACCGCGCTGGTATAAGGCACGTGTATATTTCTCAAGCTGAAGATAATCCTCTTCGCTTACAATGCCTTTTTTCAAAATATCCTCGCGAGATATATCCTCATCATGCCCTACCGATGCTTTTGTGCTCGGGGTGATGATGGGCTCAGGTAGTCTATCGTTCTCTTTAAGGCCATCGGGCAAGCTAACGCCGCAAACCTGGCGTTTGCCGGCGGCATATTCGCGCGCTGCATGGCCCGCGAGGTAACCGCGGATAACCATTTCTACCTTAAAGGGCTCGCAAATGCGACCGATAGTAGCGCTTGGGTCTGGTACGCTAACCACCCAGTTAGGTACAATATCGGCAGTTTCCTGCAAGAATTTGGCAGCTATCTGGTTTAAAACTTGTCCTTTATAAGGTATCGGCTCTGGCAAAACCACATCAAAAGCCGAGATCCTATCGGTAACCACCATGGCCAGGTATTTATTGCCTATGGTATAAACATCGCGTACTTTCCCCTTGTAAAAGGCCGTTTGCCCTGGGAAGTTAAAGTGTGTTTCGTTTATTGCGTTCATGTTTGTTAGTTCATGGTTCATGGTTCATGGTTGATAGTAGCTTCATGCTATGAACTATCAACCATGAACCATCAACTTATTGTATATCCCCGTATGCTTCCAAGATCTTCCTTACCAGTTTGTGCCTCACTACGTCCTCGCCGCTCAGGTAGACAATTTCGATACCCTTGATATCGGTTAATATTTTCAGCGCGGTAAATAAACCAGATTGTTGCTTTTTGGGCAGATCTATCTGCGTAACATCACCCGTAACTATAAACTTGGCTGACGGGCCCATGCGTGTTAAAAACATCTTCAACTGCATATCGGTGGCATTTTGAGCCTCATCCAATATTACAAAGCAGTTGTCGAGCGTACGGCCGCGCATAAAAGCCAGCGGCGCTATCTCGATAGTGCGGTTCTCCAGGTATACCTTTAGCTTTTCGGCGGGTATCATATCGTCGAGCGCGTCATATAAGGGGCGCAGGTACGGGTCTATTTTTTCCTTCAGATCGCCGGGTAAAAAGCCGAGGTTCTCCCCTGCTTCAACCGCGGGACGAGTAAGTATAATGCGTTTTATTTCCTTGTTCTTCAGCGCGCGAACGGCCAGCGCTACGGCAGTATAGGTTTTACCTGTACCTGCGGGGCCAATGGCAAAAAGTATATCGCTTTTTATAATGCAATCAACCATTTTGCGCTGGTTGGCGGTACGCGCCTTTACCATAACACCGTTGGGGCCGAATACGATCACCTCGCCGCCGTCAAATTTAGCAGCGGTGGTGTCGGTTGGGGCATCAGACGAGGATTTGGCTTTAGCGCCCATTATCCGTTCAAGGTCGGTGATATTTAACGACTCGAATTTTTCAACATGGGCTATTACATTGTCAAACTTTTCCTTAAAAACGTTTATTTCAGTTTCATCGCCCAATATCTTTACCTCGCTGCCGCGAGCCACCAATTTTAGTTTCGGGTATTGTTTTTTGAGGATCTCGAAGTGGTCATTATTCGGCCCCCATAATACGGCAGGATTAATGTTTTCAATGGATAATTTAAGTTCGTTCAATACAAATTGATTTTTAGTTGCAGATTTTTATGAATTAAAAATTGAATATTTGCAGCATTGTATGCTGCTACAAGATTAGCAATAAAATTTTGAAATATTAATGGCAATAATAACATTAACTACTGATTTGGGAGATAAAGATATTTATCAGGCCGCCCTAAAAGGCAGCATCCTGAAATTACTGCCAAATGTTAATATTGTTGATATTACCAACAGCGTTTCGGCCTTCAATATACAGCAGGCGGCTTTCATTTTAAAAAACAGTTATCACTATTTTCCTGATGCTACAGTGCATTTAATAGGGATCGATACCGTGTTCAGCGCATCAACCCGTTACCTGGCCGTTAAGTACAAGAATCATTATTTTGTTGGGGCTGATAACGGCATATTTTCGTTGATGTTTAACGATGAGCCTGATGAAATTGTGGAGATAAATATCCTGCAGGATCTTAAATTCTTGCATTTCCCGCTCGCTGACATTTTTGTGCGCGCGGCCTGTCATTTAGCTGATGGCCGCCCCTTAAAGGAAATAGGCCTGCCGGTAAGCGCCATTGAGAAAAAGATGAATTTGCAGCCTGTTATAGAGAAGAATCTGATAAAGGGCTCGGTTATCTATATTGATTCGTTTCAGAACGTGATCACCAACATTACCAAGGAATTTTTCAACAGTATACAGCAAGGTCGCCGTTTTATTTTGTATTTTAAGCGGAACGAAACTATCGACCGCTTAAGCTGGCATTATAACGAGGTGCCTGAAGGCGAAAAGCTTTGCCTGTTTGGCATCAGCGACCATTTGGAAATAGCCATAAACAAAGGCAATGCAAGTGGTTTATTGGGTTTAACCCTTGGTGATAAAGTGGTTATAGATTTTCAATAGCTAACTATGAAAAAGCTGATCTTACTCCTGCTCCTCTCCTTTTGCGTGGCGAATGTATTTGCCCAGGTAAATACCGACTCACTGGCCTACCAGGCGCAGCGTAAAAAAATAAACGGTATGCTGGCACAGCGTAAATTAAAGTTTGGGCAGTATGATAGTAGTCTTAACGAGCATACAGGCATTTTTGGCCTGCAAACCAAAAAGGACATTCGCAATTCCAACGACATTTTGATGGATATTGTAAAAATGGACGATGATATTTTATTGCAAACCAAAATTTTATTGGAATACCGCATTTCCCAGCAAAAACAAGTGCAAAGTCATGCCATAGAGACAGAAGGCAGCAATACAGCCTTCATGAATGCCATAAATAAGTTGCGGGATGAGAATGACGGGTTGAAAAAACAGTTGGACGATGCTGTTAAGGCTCAGCAAAAAAGCGCCAATATAGCCATGGTGGCGGTTATTGGGTTCATAGTTATAGCCTTACTATTTTTAAGGCAGAAATTTGTAAAAAAAGGTTAAATGTAAAAGCGTTTTTAGTTGACGGTTCATTATTCATGGTCGATCATAAATATTGCTGCAAACACCAACACACACGATCTGAAAAATGAAACTGACTATACACGGGGCCGCCCGACAGGTAACGGGAAGCATGCATTTGCTTGAGGTTGGGCAATATAAAATACTGATAGATTGCGGGCTGGATTACGAAAAGGACCGCAGCATACAATCAAATGAGAACTTTCCGTTCGATCCTGCGTCTATTGACGTGGTGATACTTACACACGCCCATATCGATCACTCCGGCAATCTGCCTACGCTTGTGCGCTTAGGATTTGAAGGTCAGATATTATCCACCCCTCCTACTGCCGACCTAACTGAATTACTGCTGCTTGATTCCGTCAGCATTTTTATGAAAAAGGCGAATCAGCGCGGCAAATACGGGAAGAACAAGGGCAAGTTTAATAGCGGCAGCCAGCCCTTGTACCTGCAAAAACATGTAATGGATACCATGGAACGTTTTGTTACCATTGGTTTTAACCGGCCTTTCCGTATTAATGGGAATATCGAACTCACGTTTGTTCCTGTTGGGCATTTGCTGGGCGCCGGGGCAGCGGTATTAAAAATAAATGATAATGGTGAAGAAAAAACCATAGCCTTTACAGGCGATATAGGTCGCAAAAACTATCCGGTATTAAATGATCCGGAGGAGTTGCCGCAGGTTGATTACCTGGTATCTGAATCCACGTATGGGGGGCGTTTTCATAGCAAGGGCAAATCTGTTGAAGAAACGTTGGTTGAGGTTATTGATAAGGCATGTATAAAAGAACAGGGCCGCATGATAATACCGGCATTCAGCATCGGGCGCACGCAATCATTGGTATTTGCATTAAATAAAATATTCAGCAGCGGTTTGTTGCCTCCTGTTAAGGTTTTTGTCGACAGCCCTATGGCGAGCATGGCCACAGGTATATTCCGCAAATACCATAACCTGGTTAACCAGGAGGCTCAGGACTTTTACCGTAACCAGGGCGATGAGTTTGAGTTTGACAATTTAACCTACGTAGAAACGCTGAAAGATAGCCGCCAGGTGTCCAATTACTTTGAGCCTTGTATTATTATCTCATCTGCCGGTATGCTGGAGGGCGGCCGCATACAGGATCACCTGTTTTATAATATTCAAAATTATTACTGCACTATACTTTTTATAGGCTACTGCGCCAAAGGTACTTTGGGGCATCGCCTGCTGCGCGGCGATTCTATCGTCCACATAAAAGACCGCGACCTGGCGGTGTATGCGACCATTATGAAAACCGACGTACTCAGTGCCCACGGCGACCACGAAGACTTGGTAAACACCGTTAAACAGCAGGATAAAGCCAAACTAAAACAGGTCTTCCTGGTACATGGTGAGGCCGAGAGCATGCAGGCATTGGCGGATGGCTTGGAGGTTGAGGGTTATAGTGTGGTGGTACCGGAGAGGGACGTGGCTTATCATCTGTAAGGACAAGCGTAAAAGCCCCTTATAAATAATAAACTTAAGGTTTAAAAACCTGGTAAGTTTAAGGCCTATCCAAAATTCGTAAAATTCGCTCTAATTCGTGAAATTCGTGTGAATTCTTTTTGTTAATGAGCAAGTTCGAGAAACATATCCCATCCGAAATACTTAGGCCCTACGTCAGCTGCCTGGTTATTTCTGAAAGCGAACTGACAAATACCTACAAAATCCTTCCCGGCACCTCACTGGTAATGGGTTTTCAATACAAAGGCGCCTTATCATACATAACCAACCAAACGAAAAATAAATTGTCGGCCTTTGGTATTACCGGTTTACATGAAGGCTACAGGCTATTTCAAAACAGCGAAAACACCGGCTCGGTATTGGTTTATTTTAACGAGACCGGTGCATCACATTTTTTCAGGAACCCGATACATGAGTTGTTTTCGGAAAGCCTTTCGTTAGATAATTTTATTTGTCAATCTCAGCTAAACCATATCTACGAGCAATTGTGCGAGGCCGTAACTGACAATCAAAGAATAACTATTATAGAGCAATTCCTTATCTCGATGCTGCGTTTCCACGATACCGATATATTGGTTACCAGCGCCATACAGATCATTCATCAAGCTAAAGGAAATATCAGGATAAAATTTTTAGCTGAACAGTTGAACATCAGCCAAAGTCCGCTGGAGACGCGTTTCAGGAGTGTTGTTGGTGCATCCCCTAAAAAGTTTGCCACCATTGTAAAGCTCCAGCAGATAGTGAAACACAAACCGCAGGATGTAAACTTAACAGAAACCGCCTACCGATCCGGCTATTACGACCAGGCTCATTTTATACACGACTTCAAAAAATTTACAGGCGACAGTCCGCATAAATTCTTTTC
>Ga0206963_10280_pt1 | contig 11731 bp, 9 predicted proteins | sample Alteio_BWOrgHeat_28_FD_152958 | JGI IMG/M metagenome (GOLD analysis project Ga0206963, IMG submission 152958) | Enriched cells from forest soil in Barre Woods Harvard Forest LTER site, Petersham, Massachusetts, United States -... | ecosystem: Environmental > Terrestrial > Soil > Temperate forest >... | reverse complement strand
TTGGAGCCCCCGCCATTTCGGAATGTGGACCAGATCCGGCAACAGTCTTAGCCAGCAGAACGTATAAGGCCTACCAGCGTTAAGCGGTAGTGATCGCCACGACTTTGCCGTCTCGCAGGGCCTTGGTATCGCGAATTGGGGGCCGGCCAAAGAATCGCCTATACTCGCGATTGAATTGGCTCGGGCTTTCGTAGCCGACCTCGAACGCCGCACTTGCCGCATCCAGCTCACCCGTGAGGATGCGTTGCCGCGCGGCATGCAGGCGAAGCGGCTTTTGAAATTGCAGCGGACTCATCGCCGTAAGGGCGCGAAAATGGTGGTGCAGCGTAGATCGACTCATGCCTGCAATCGTTGCCAGGTGCACTACACGCAAAGGCTTCTCGTAGTTTGAACGCAACCAGGCAACCGCGTTCGCCGTCCGGTGGCACTTGGTCTCGAACGTGGCAATCGCGCGAAGCCGTGCTCCCTGACTTCCCTGCAGCAAGCGATAAATGATCTCGCGTTGAATGAGTTTGCTAAGGAATGAAATGTCCCGCGGAGCGTCCAGCAGATCCATCATCCGAGAACATGAGTTGACCAGTTCAACCGTAGTCTCCCCGGTGGCCATTCCGCACGCGCCAGAGGGCTTCTCAGTCGTATGGATTTCCTCTGTCTTCAGAATGTCCCGAACAGTCGACATATCCAGCTTCAGGAAGAAGGCAAGGTAGGGTGCCTTTTCGCTGGCCGTAATCACCTGACTCACAGCCGGCAGTTCCAGAGACGTAAGGAGAAATCTCGATTGGCCGAAAACGTAGCTCGCTTTACCGAGTCCACTCGAATCCTTCCTTGCGCAATGACAAGAAGGCTTGGCTCGTATGTAGACGGATTCGGAACGGTCGGAGCAGTGCGGCGAAAGCATTAGTCCCGGCACTTCCGTTGCAAGTTCACCCGAGTCCCCAAGTGAATTGCTTAGCACGAGCCGTACCACTAATCAAAACATACGGACGAATAGGCCATGATTCGAAAGGATTGGTCTACCGCAGATGAATCGGAGGTCGCTAGGGTTGAAGTGAGGAGTGAAACACCGTGAAAAGACGAAAACTCGGAACATTTAATCTTCGTCGCTAGCTCGGTTAGAAGGTGGGAGGGCCTGGATGCATTTGCATCACCAATTTTCCTGTGTTTCAGCATCTTTGAGGTGCCATCCCCTTTCCTAAGCATAACCGGCGGTTTAGAAGTCTCAGAAATGGGATTCGGCTGCATGAATGCCAGCAGCAACTACGGACCCGCCCCCGTCAAGGATCAAGGCATTGGGGTGATTCGTACAGCCCATAAACAGGGCGTCACGTTCTTCGATACAGCCGAATTCTACGGTCCCTACACAAACGAAGAGCTTGTCGGAGAGGCGCTCGCGCCTCTCCGCGACAGAGTCGCTATCGTAACCAAATTTGGCTTCGACAATGAAAAGGGCGGCCTAGTTCTTAATAGCCGACCGGAGCACATCCGGAAAGTGCCGACCAAACCTTCGCCCCTTCTTTCTTCTCTTCCCGACTGGACCGTTCGTGAGAGGTACGACATCGAAGGAAAAGCTCCCGCCAACGCCATTCCTCCGGGTCTTCAGGGCAGCGAATCGCGAGGCCGAATTCAGCAAATGATCCGCGAATTGCTCGCCGATCACTTCGGACTCGTGATGCGGGTCGAGAATAAAACGATGTCGGTTTATGCTCTCACCGTGGCCGGCGGTGGTCCGAAGCTACAGAAATCAGCCATCACCGAGAGGACTGCATTTTCAATAGCGCCCCGCAAGGTTGCCATAACTTTGTTGCCGGCTTCGGTCATCCCCTGAATGCAAAAGCAATCGATATGGACGACCTCGCCCATTACATTGAGAATTGGACGGATTTGCCAGTCGTGAATCGCACCGAGCTTGGCGGACTGTTCACCGTAAACACTGAAGGCTGGCTTCCCATGCGGCTGCCCCCTCTGCCTCCGAACGCCGCCCCAGGCATGAACCCCTTCGCCGGCCTCCCCACCATTTTCACGGTCCTGGGAAAACTCGGTCTCGAACTGCATCGGCAAGAGGCAGTCTTGCCGGTGTACACCGTTGAACGTGTCGAGCGCCCATCTGTCAACTGACGAACAAGAAGTCGGGCAGGGATTTTCTTCAGCGTGAATCGTCAACTATTGCCAACAGGGCTTAGCGCGCATTGACGGATCCGGATGGTTTGTCGGCAATCCGGAAGTAACCCCATCGCTGGGGGAGCCAGCATGCATAACGAAGTGTCTGAAAACGGCGTTTTGAGCAACTTCGATCCAGGCTCGGCTGTACGGGTTGCAGACTTGCTCAAAGCGCGACTTCGCATGCAGCTCGCAAGATCACACATTATAAAAAGGCGCCCCCTTAGGAGTAGGTTGGAGTGCTTGGCTCAACCTCTCCAGAAAGGAACACCTTTTATGACGAGTAATAAGAAATATATCGGCATGGACGTGCACAAGGAAAGTATTTCGATCGCAGTGATGAATTCTACGGGAAAATTCGTGATGGAATGCGTCATCGAGACGAAGGCGAGCATGCTTCTGCAGTTCATCGCCGGGCTACGTGGAGATGTGCGCGTCACCTTTGAAGAAGGGACCTGGGCGGCTTGGTTGTACGACCTGCTGAAGCCGCACGTCAGCGAAGTGGTGGTGTGTAATCCGCGCAAGAATGCCCTGCTGAAAAACGGGAGTAAGAGTGATCGAATCGATGCGCGCAAGCTGGCTGAGCTCTTACGTGGCAACCAGCTTAAACCGGTCTATCACGGAGAGCAGGGCTTGCGTACATTGAAAGAGCTGGCACGCAGCTATCTGACCATCAGCAAGGATGTCACGCGGGTCATGAATCGGCTCAAGGCGTTGTATCGCAGCTGGGGTATTGCGTGTGCCGGCACCCATGTGTATGCACCACGTCACCGCTCGGAATGGCTGGGCAGGATCAGCGAAGCCGGCGTCCGACGACGCGCCGAACACTGCTACCAGCAGCTGGATGTCTTACGTCTGTTACGCCAGCAGATACGTCGGGATCTGTTGCTGGAAAGCAAGAAGCACCAGGCATGGAGACTGCTCGGCTTGATTCCTGGGATCGGCCCGATCCGGGCGGCCCTGTTGATCGCGCTGATCCAGACCCCGCACCGGTTCCGCACCAAACGACACCTGTGGACCTATAGTGGTCTGGGGTTAGAAACACATGACAGTGCACAATACCGCGTGGTCGAAGGACAACTACAACGCTCTAAGAAACCAGTAACGCTTCGTGGCCTGAATCAGGACCACAATCACGACCTGAAAGATATTTTCAAGGGTGCAGCCACTAGAGTCAGCAGCAGCAGCCATGGGCCACTCCACGATTTCTATGAGCATTTGCTGGCTCAGGGGAGGAAACCCACGATGGCGCGCCTGACCCTGGCGAGGAAGATTGCCGCGATCACATTGATCGTCTGGAAGAAGGAGGTACATTTCGACGCCAGCTATTTGACATCACAAGCCGCGTGAGCGCCTCTGGCTGAGATTCCGTTCCCCTCCCTGGGAGATCATTCCTAGCGGTGCCCCGTCAGGTTCTCGAGACGCTCGATTTCGAGGAGAAGTATCCATCCGGAAGTTAGGCCCGTGCTTTATGCACGCGAGTCTCCGGGATCACCCTATGCCTCCTCGGACAATCGAATAAAGCCATAGGCCACGAGTCTCCGATAGGACCATGCGTTGCCACTCATACAGTGGACAACCGTCAGGCTTGTTGTTTCAGAAAACGATGGACGCCCGTCACGACAGCGAAACAAAACTCACAAGGGAGGAGACGTATCTCCACTTCGCACGCGGAGACGAAACAAAGTTACTCGGCCTGAGGAAGACCACACGCCCAAACAGTAGGGGGCTGAATGCCGAGACAAGAATGGCCGGTATTGAGCCGATGGGGGAGATTTCTCTCTTGACATTCCTTTTTATAGGACTTCCGGATTGCCGGTTATCATGCGCGAAAGGGAGCAAGGGGATCAGGCATCAATATCCGTTTGTTTTTTCGAACTTCCCCCAAAAAATTTCATTGGCCATTAACGGGAGGATGACAGTGTCGTGCGAAGTTAACACTCACGCCATCGATTCGGGTGTTAAGGATCGATCAAAAGGAGACGGCCGAATTGAAACCACTGAAAAGCCCTCTGACTCTCTTATCCGCTCTCGTCGCGGCTTCAGCCCTTGTCACGCCAATGCTGGCTCAATCAGCCGGACCTTTTGCCCAGGGTTTTACGGGTTCGAGTTTACACAGGGTAAAAACCGTTTTTGTAATCATGATGGAAAACAAAAACTGGACAGGGAATAATGCGGGTGCGTCTTTTGGCGACCCCGATTTGAAAGACAATCCCTTGGCGCCCTATATCAATGGAGAACTGTTCCAAACGTCGGCACATCCGCAGCAGTATTTCAATCCTCCAGGAAATCATCCCAGTCAGCCGAATTACGTTTGGCTTGAAGCAGGTACGAACTTTGGAGTAGTCGAAGATACTCAGCCCGGGCAGCCTCAGTTCTTCACGCAGAATCATCTGGTACGGCTGCTCCAGAATGCCCAAATTTCATGGAAAGTCTACGGGGAGCCTGATTTCGGAAGCTCTGTTTTCGATACTTGTCCACTCGACTTCAGCTCCCTCGACGTTGAGCACCTCGCACAGGTGTATTTCAATGATGTGAACGATGGATTGAATTCTGAGTCGCCCGAATGTATCGCACACGTTGTACCTTTTTACAACCTGGCGACGGATCTTGCCGACCATACACAGGCGCGCTACAACATTATCATTCCGAACCTGTGCCACGACGGTCACGAAGGCATCTCCCCGTGCGACAGCCAGGAGCCGACCGATAATACGACTCGCGGGGACGAGTGGCTGAGAAAAAATGTGCCGGTAATCCTTCAATCAGACGCATACAAAGACAATGGGGCGTTGTTCATTATTTGGGATGAAGCGGAGGACAGCGGCCAGTTTGCAGACGGCCCGATTCCCATGTTTTTGCTTTCACCGCTTGCGAAAGGTCGGGGCAAAGAACCTTACAGCAACTCTATTCACTACACGCATAGCTCCACATTGAAGACCATCCAGGAGATTTTCGGGGTCGGCCCGCTGCTGGGAGACGCCGCCAATCCGAAGACAAACGATTTGGGCGACTTATTCCAATGACATTGTCTTAAGAAAGCATTCCGCCGTTCGGTGTACGGACGCCGCCGCTGCCCTGTGGGCAGTGGCGGATGCTTCGTAGCCGGCATATCCCGTTGCATTCATGCCAAGTCAGCAGTGAGGGCCGCAGCCCCGCTCACATAGCTTTGTCCAGCCGCTCCGGCAAACGGCAGTGGAGATTGTTCTGTTGATTACTCGCCGCAAATTTCTCGGTCAATCTGCAATTGCCGCCGCAGGCGCATTCGGGCCACCGGCTTTCAGCCACTCCCTGCCTTCCATGCCGCCGTCCGCTCAGCGGCTCGATCCGAATCGGCTGACTCCTTTCGTCGATCCGCTTCCCATTCCGGAGATCGCACGACCGGATGGTTACCGCCCAGATTCGACCACGCCCGGCTCACGGGTGCCGTTTTATCGCGTGCAGATGCGTGCGGTGACTAGCAAATTGCATCGGGATTTACCGGCGACAAGCCAATGGTCTTTCGGCGGTTCGGTTCCAGGCGTGACTCTTGAAACGCAAAGCGGTCAAGGAATGTTTGTGGAGTGGGTGAATGATCTGCCCGCAAAGCACTTCCTCCCAATTGATTACTCTCTGTGTGGCGCTGAACACGACAAGCCTGATGTGCGCGCGGTCGTGCATTTGCATGGTGGCAAAACGCCGCCTGAAAGCGATGGGTTTCCTGAAGACTGGTACGTACCCGGCCAATCACGCACTTATTACTATCCCAACCAGCAGGATGCAACGCTGCTCTGGTACCACGATCACGCAATGGGTATCAACCGCCTGAATATTTACGCGGGGCTTCTGGGTCTGCACGTGATTCGTGACGAGGTGGAGCGACAGTTAAATCTGCCTGAAGGTAAGTACGAAATACCACTCGTGCTCTTCGATCGTCATCTGCAGCCTGATGGGATGTTGAGCTATCCAGTTTCTCCCGATCCTGAACATCCCTGGACCTCAGAGGTTTTAGGTGAGATACCGCTCGTTAACGGAAACATATTCCCTTATCTCGAAGTTGAGCCGCGCAAGTATCGCTTTCGAGTTCTGAATGGGTCCAACGGTCGTTACTATCGGATTTCACTGGCGGAGGGCGCGGAGCTTTATCAGATCGGTTCCGATCAGGGGTTGTTGTCCGCCCCGATTGCTTTGACTCAGGTGCAGCTTGCACCGGGCGAGCGCGCCGATCTGATAGTTGATTTTGCGCCCTATCGTGGGAAGCGCCTTGTGCTGTCAGATGATGCATTTGACATGATGGAGTTCCGCGTGGGTCCGTCGCAGGTTTCGGATCCGAGTTCCTTACCGGTGACTCTTCGCCGCATACCTCGTATAGCGGAATCGGCGGCCATACAGACTCGCTGGCTCACTCTCGACGAACAGGCTGAACGCACCGTGAAGTCCATGGGAATGTTATTAAACAATACCCCCTGGCATCACCCGATTACAGAAAAACCTGTTCTGGGAACCACTGAAATCTGGGAGCTCGCGAATATGACCGAAGATGTGCATCCGATTCACCTGCACATGGTCCGCTTTCAAATCCTCGATCGGCAGCCGTTCGATGCTTTTCACTACTCGACGACCGGGATTCTGCATTACACAAGCCCAGCTGTGCGGCCTGATCCCGAAGAAATGGGATGGAAGGACACGGTCCGCGCAACTGGTTCGAGCGTTACACGGATCATTGTTCCATTCATTGGCCATCCGGGACGTTATGTCTGGCACTGCCACAATCTCGAGCATGAGGACAACGAGATGATGCGCCCTTATGAAGTTGTTGCGGCTGCAAGGTGAACCCGAGTTAGCGCAGTTCTCCACATCGGGCAGACCACTTTGCTTGAGCCAAAAGAAAGCTCTCCTACCATCACCAAACCATGCGTGAAAAACGTGAATTTTAACCAGCATCGAACTTACCTATAACGCGACTTCACAGGCATTTCGGGATTACTAATGGGATGGTCCGCCGGCTTTACCCAGCCAGCAGCTGAGGTATAAGAGGCACACGGAGGAGGCGTCCCATGGAGTTACACACGATCGGCATCGACCTTGGCAAGACAGTGTCTCATCTTGTTGGTCTCAACCTGCGCGGCGAAGTAGTGGTGCGCAAGAAGTTCTCGCGACTGCAGTTGTTGCGCTTAACGGCGAACCGGCAGGTCCAGTTGATTGGCATGGAAGCCTGCGGCGGCTCCCATTTTCTCGGCCGTGCGCTGCGAGAACAGGGGCATGAAGTTCGGCTGATTCCGGCACAGTATGTGAAGCCATACGTGAAGACGAACAAGAGTGACTACATCGACGCAGAGGCGATTGCAGAGGCCGTGGGCCGACCCACGATGCGTTTTGTGCCGATCAAGACCGATGATCAGTTGGATCTCCAGTCCCTGCATCGGGTGCGCGAGCGCTGGGTGATGCGTCGTACAGCAGTGGTCAACCAGATTCGCGGCTTGTTGCTGGAGCGAGGCATTACTCTGCGGAAGGGACGATGCCATTTGGATGCAGCGTTGCCAGGGATTCTGGAAGACGGCACGAGCAAGCTGTCGGGCGCGGTGCGCTTGCTGCTGGCGCAACTGAAACTGGAACTGGATCAGTTGGCCATACGGCTCGAAGAAGCCGATGCGCTGGTTCAGAAAACCGCACAGCAGAGCGAAGTCTGTCGACGCCTGGATGCGATTCCCGGTATCGGACCGCTTACGGCAACGGCACTCGTCGCAGCCATCGGTAATGGAGCGGCCTTTCGCAAGGGCCGAGAGTTCGCAGCCTGGATTGGATTAGTTCCGCGCGAGCACTCAACCGGAGGCAAGCAAAAGCTGCTCGGCATCAGCAAGCGCACGAATCCTGCCGGCCCGGCTTCATAGCAGGCGCGCAGTTGCTCTAGCGAACCAAGCTTCTTGATGAACTTGCGGATCGAATCTTCGCGGTTGGCGATCGTGCCCAGGCTGCGCACCTCGCCATTCGGTTCCGCTACCGCCACGGCTATCGTTTCGGCGTGGACATCCAAACCCAAAAATCGTAACTTCTCTCTCATGACCGGTTCCCTCCGCTGTGGCTCTGGACTGTAGTTCGTCAAAACAAACTCAGCCTAACCCACGACTAGCGAATCGAGCCGGTCACACCATAATGACTACTCAACGGAAGGCGCATTTCGGACTGACGTCTCGCAAGTATCCGAAAAGGCTTTGTACTACGCCGAATCGGCTTGTACTCTGCTGGAAACGCCTGGGGCCAGCTGCCTGGTCAGGAGAGCGGGAGATGTATGCTTTACCGGCCTTTTACTGGCGACTCAAAAGTTCTCGACCATCCAGGCATTATTGTCGCCCGGGGTTGGCATCTCTAAAATCCCGTGTCGGCCGTCGGGAGACTGAATGAAAAAGTTGAAATGAGAATCTACCTGCCCTTCAATGACCACCTCCGCCTTCCCAGCCCCATTGAGCGCAAGAATCACTGGGACGCCTGCCGGCGTGATGCTCTGTATGAAGACCTTCGCACCATCTGCTGACCAGTCGACGTTAAACACCGGCCAGTCGTTCAGGCTAACATCGTGAGCGGCGCCGGTGTCCGGTGAGAGAAATCGAATTCGATGCGGGTCGAGGACGAGTGCAAGCCGCGATCCATCCGGGGAAAGACTCCAGTGAGATAAGCCACTCGGAATTCGCGTAATCTCACGACCTGCACCGTGCTCTAGATCGAACGAGACAAGAATTTGATCGTATCCCACGAGCTTGCTGAAAATGCACAATTGCGATGGAGCCCGCGCACACTGGTAATTGCTGATTCCGTTTTCCCGCAGAACCAACCGAGGAGGTCCTCCGGCCAAAGGCTTGGACATCAAGGATGCCGGGAACGAATGATCGCCTCGCTGCGATTCAACAAGATAAAGTACTTGCAAACCATCCGCGCTCAAACGCGGGAAACGCATGCTGCGCCCTTCAACGAGGACCTCGGCTGTGGTCTCGTCGATATTCTGCTTGAAAAGTTTCCAGGTACCATTCCGATCAGAAACGAAGAGGACTGCTTTGCTGTCAGCGGTCCACGCCGTGGCTAGACTCTCATTTGTGTCCAGGGTCAGGCGGCGAGGCACCTGCCACCGGCAGTTGCCCGGATCGGGCTCGGTGATAAACACCTGACGCGTTGTGTTCCCCCTCGATACAACGAGCCGCTTCCCATCCGACGTGGCACTCAAACCGCCAATCCACCCTTGACCCTCAGTCACCCGTTGCGGTGGGGCGGCGGCCTTCCCTGTGCGCTCGTCAATCGAAATCGAGTCAACGCCCGTATCTTCACGTTCGCGCGTCGGATTGTTAAGGTAGGCGAAGAGAATACGTCCATCCACAGTCCACCACAGGGCCGGCCGCAACCGAGAATCATCCTTCAACACAACCTGTAAATCGCCACCATTCGCATCGCGAGTGAGGAGCGAGTTAGCAAACAGCGGGGGATCAGGTGTTGCCAGGTGGGCTTCCACGTATGCAAGACGTGTGCCATTTGGTGACCAAGCAGGGTGTTGGATCCAGCCATCCCCCAGGTTTGGCTGGTCCGGCTTTCTGGCCAAGGCTACTCTTCGGGCGTTTGCACCATCGGAGTCCATGACCCAGAGTTCGCTTCCGAATTTAGGCCCGGGCACATAAGCAATCCGTGATCCATCCGGGGACACAGATCCCCCCGCCGCATCATCCATGAGCTTTTCCGGATTGCCGCCGAAGAGGGAAAGCTTCCAAAGACTGAGTGTTCTGAACGGGCCTTCTCTCCGTGTCACCAGCAGATGGGTACCGTCGGGGAACCAGTCATCGGGCCAAGCAACGAAGTTCTTCGGCAGGCCCCAAGCGCGGGTTTCGCCGTTCGCGATTTGCCGCAGATAGAGTCCCACATTGTCATGAAAAGCGAGATATTTACCATCACGAGATAGAACGGCATCTTCAATGGGCGCTTCTGGCGGATTTGAGGTGATTCGCTCTTCGGTAGCCAGATGTGGAACGAAGGGTCCGTGCACGTCACGAGTGCTGGCGGCCTGGCGTATTAAGAACCCCGTTGCGACGATTCCGACCGCCAAGATGCACAGTCTGGCGAGGGACAAACCAGATAGCCTCTTGAGGCCGGGGTCGGGTTGTGGCTTGAGTTCCTTCTCTTCCCTGGGGTGATCATTGGTATCGATCTCGGGTGGCAGATGAGCTTCATCCGTAGCGACCCCGTTGACGCCTTCTTCCGAAGCCACCACATCGCACAGAAACCGGTAGCCTACCGTGGGCACAGTTGCGATAAATCGTGGCTCGCGGCTGTCATCTCCAAGCAGCCTGCGCAATGTGGCGATGCTGCGAGTGAGCGAGTTGTCAGAAACTGCACAGTCATTCCAGACCGCGTTTAGGATCTCGTCTTTCGTCACCAGTCTCTTGGGATTTCGCAACAGAAACAAAAGCACGCGAAACGCCTTCGGTTCCACCGACAGGGCTTTTCCACCCTTGACCAGCAGGAACTCGCGCTCCCTGACCTCGATGTTTTCAAACTTGAAAACAGAGAACTTGTGATCCGTCACCAATCCGTCACTCGCTTTCAGAGAATCGTAAGACTTGCGTCATGACCGTGCGATGGCACGGGGCGACATTGCATTCAGCCAACGCGGCTGAGGTGATTTTCAATGTCGCTCGTCAAACGCTTTGTCGCCGCGAGTCTTGCCACCTTAGCCCTTTCCGCGCTTCATGCTGAACCACGCTGCCCGGGGAACGTTGCTACTTTAACCTTGCGTCGCATTCAAGACGATCTCATCGTTGTCCGAGTCCTGATAAACCGCACCGGGCCCTACGACTTCCTGGTTGACACAGGCTCCCAGATCACGACGATTGACCCTGTCCTTGCCTCAGACCTTCATTTGAGAATCGAAGGCACAACCGGACTGAGCGGTGTTGCAACTCAATCTCGGAGCGCGTTTGCCTTTCTCGACTTGATTGAGGTTGAAAGTCATTCGGTCCCACAGTCTCTCGCAGTCATTCAGGACATCGCAGCGCTCAAGGCAGCAGATCCTCGCATACGCGGGATACTGGGTGAGAACTTCCTTTCGCACTTCGATCTGCTCATCGATAACCGCCAGCAAATCCTGTGCCTGGATGAGTCGAGGACCCTTGCACAGGCGGTCAAGGGCGAACATATCTCGCTCGAGCAGCCTCACGGTCCGCGCGACGATTTGCCGTACACGCACCCCATGGTTGTCTCTGTGCGACTAACCACCGCCGATGTGAACCCCGTGCTGCTTTTACTGGATTCGGGGAGCAACGCGGCACTGCTGTATGCGGGCCAGCCGCGCCTTCTGAGAGCTTCCGTACGTGGGGCTCGAGTGCTCAAGCGCGTGGTCAACGGTGTGATGCAGTCCTTTGCCGTTCTACCCGCCCAGGACATCCTCGTGGGGACATGTCCGGTGAGACAGGTGTCATTCGTACTACCCATGAATGAAGTTGGCAGCGGTCCCAGTCCCCGCGAAGATGGTCTGCTTCCAACGGCCGCTTTTGCACGTGTCTTCATTAGCTACTCGGAAAACTATGCAGCCTTGGACCCCTGGGGTCGATAGATGAAG
>Ga0206963_10342_pt1 | contig 11784 bp, 8 predicted proteins | sample Alteio_BWOrgHeat_28_FD_152958 | JGI IMG/M metagenome (GOLD analysis project Ga0206963, IMG submission 152958) | Enriched cells from forest soil in Barre Woods Harvard Forest LTER site, Petersham, Massachusetts, United States -... | ecosystem: Environmental > Terrestrial > Soil > Temperate forest >... | reverse complement strand
ATCAGCATTTACGGACAAATTCACGGGATACTTGGCGTGGCGTAGCAGATTCTGCACGAACAGGCCGGTTTCTCGGTCGTGCACCAACTTATAGAATCCGAGCTTCACGAAGGCATTCTTCAATTGAAGGGTTAGAAAATCTGTCTTGAGATTATTAAAAAATGGGCTGAAGAGAGAATGACTCATGGTCTTCTCCGCTCTGGAGCTCGATCCGGACTCGATCGTTCCAAAGTAGAGAACATCATAGGTGAACGTCAGTGGAGTATGAGCCACAAAATCTACCGCATATATCGGAAGAGACACGCTTTCGTGAGGGGAATTAACAAGGGTCAGGGTATGGTTGATTCGCTTTTGATTTGAGGATGCTGTTTGGTGGTCCTTGAAGTCGTGCCCGGCGTAGGAATAGGACCGTTCTGAAGCAAAGGCTTCGTCCACCGAAGCGTGTGCGCCAAAGACATGCCTGATAAAATCCGTGTCTGCTTGGCTCAGCTCATTCTCCGATATCGGAGAGGGATGGGCGGTGCGCTCGATGGAAAAATACTCGGATCGCTCGATCCAACAAAGTTCGTGTGTGGAGAGTGTATAAAACGCGCGAGATTCATTCTTTACGGCGGAGGCTAGGATAAGTTCCCCCTTTTTCAAAACCTTCTGGGATAGCGTCTCGTCGTATGCCTGGTAATACTTAGGTCTATAGTGAATGCTTACGTCCGACTGGACTCGAAATACCTGTCCCAGCGTAAAGGATCGAAAGGAGGAATCTAAAGCGACGGCTTGAATCGAGAACAGCAGGAGCGAACTGAACAACGTGAACTTCATACAACACCTCAGGGAGCGTGATATTTACCATTTTATGATGCGTTGCGCAATAAGAGGCAGGCTGAAGCGTAGAATCGGTAATATTCCTCTATCTTAGAGGGGATATAGGTAAATTTCCGTCCAATCTGTCCGAATTGGTGTCCATGGGAGACCAGAACTCCCCCTTTCGAGCCTGTGTTGGCTGGCACCTCTCTTGCTCCCAAGAATAATCAAGAGACATAAGTCTCCCAAACCAGGAGAACGCCTACCATGAACCTTTTGAAGAAACTCCCCCTTTTAGTGCTGATGGTTTCGCTTTCGGCTCTCGCCGATGAATCGAACGTGCTCTTTTCGGTCGGTCAATTGGCTGGTAGCGAAGTATCACCGGGAGACCTTAAGCAGAAAAAAACAACCTGCGAGGTCTACAACGATCGGGTGATAATCCAGACAGAGTTCCAGGAGTTCGTCAACCAGAACACTTACACGGCGACCACCGAGTTAGCGCTGAAAACCACTGTGGATACCCTTGATAGCATGGTGGACAGGGCACAGGCCAGTTTCCAGGCTAATCAAATCGAATCTCAATTGGCCAGCAGCCTCCCCTATTTCAGTATCAACGCATATTCCTCCACTGGAAAGAGCGTAGCATTGGCGGATTTCAACACAGAGACGCAGAAGGTTGCCAGAGTAAAGGGCCTTGAATCGGATGCTCTCATTGATATCGCTCTCACTGCCTGCAACATCCCTCACTGATATGCGGTTCGAAGCAGAAAACGTATTTCGCTGAGGTCTCAGTGGCCAGCTAAAGCGCTACTCTAGTGCCTTAAGAATTTCATTCAGGTCTTGTTCAACCTTTACCTGTTTTTTCTTCCGTGCTTCTTGAGCTAATTTGGCAGCGGCTGCGTCATGGTCGTTGATCGCCTTTCCGCGCACTTTTTGGTAGCTTTCCGGATTGCCGCTCACTAGCAGTCCTCTAACCAATTTCTCGGTGGGAAGATTCATGTCGATCTCATCAGAACCTTCTTTGGGGGTGACCTCAACATCGAGTTCAATCGCCTGAAGCGTCTTCCTGCCCTTTTTCGGTGTAACCGTAAGTTTCAGATTGTTTTTGTTGGTTTCACCGTAAGAAATATCGGCCACTATCTTGTATTGGAGGGAGTCGTAAACTCCCTCTTTCCTTAGGAATCGATCTATCGAGGCGAAGGATGGATTCTCGGGAAGACCAGGATAGACCTCTCTCATGAAAGTTTCTTCCTTACGTTCTGTGGTAAGGCCGTGAGATTCTCTTTGCCATTCTCCCAAGTTCACCGGATCCTCGGAAGGCTTCTTTAAAGAGGACAATAAACCTAAAATACCTGGTGCTAGATGAGCTCGATCCGTGAGGCGCCCGACAGCTTCGGGGGCTTTTTCCTTAGAAAGCTGAAAGGTCTCATCGTGTGTTCTAAAATGCACGTCGAATTTTACCGGGGGTTCTGGTGCGACCTTTGGCAATTCGAGTTTATGAAAATCAACCTTATCGATGGCAACCTTCTTCGGTAATTCCGCTGCAGACTTTGGATCGACGGCTACCCCGGCTCGCAAAGTCCTTTCTACCGTCCATTCCAGGTCCTGGTAATCGGCGGGTACTCCTCGCAGGCGGTCGATGAAGCCCTTCAGTTGCCCCCACTCCTCGCTGGGTTCGGCGCCGTTTTTTGGACCATAGGTCTCTTCTAAGTTTCTCAGGAAACTAACGGGTTCCCGTATGGATTCGCGAAGCTTTTGGATATCAGCCAGGCTATGGTCTTTCGTCTTCCAAGTCATCTCTTCACCGAGAACGTTTTTGAAGCTGTTTTCAATATTGCGAATCGCTGACATAATCTGGTAGGCGATGACATTTTCATCGGAGAGTCGCTTGATTCCCTTCAAATTGTAATTGTTTCGTTCGCTGAACGCCTCTCGCAGTAAATCATTTAGGTCTCTGTGGATGGTTCCGGTGTTTTGTCGATCGTAGATGCCTTCTTTCAGCGATTGCACCTCTTGTTCGCTTCGTTCGCTCCTTTTCAAACTTCCGGGGATGATTCTTCCCCCATAGGTCACTAGCTCCCGTAACAACTGCTTCATCGCCAGCTCGTCTTTATTTTGGGTGGTGATGTCGAAATCGAAAGCGAAGGGCCCTTTGGAGAGAGTGTTTTTCAGTGACTCCAATGAGTCGGGAGTTAGTTTGACGCCGTTGACTTTCATTCCCAGACTATTCCAATCGTCGGCGTACGCAACACACACGACGGGGTCCCCCTTACAGATTTTAGCAAAAACGCCGGTCACCTTTCCTTGGTCGTCTTTCATTAATTGGATTTCCACCTGCCGATGGTTGACATCAATTCCTTTTGCCGGCGCCGGTTTTCTCGGCGCTTGACCGAGGGTCGCGGTAATGACGTGAAGGAGTGCCCCTGTGTCGGTGTGGGCAGTCGTTGACAAAAGAAAGCCAGAAAGAATTGTGAGTGCGCGAAAAATCTTCAAGTTCTCTCCCCCGAGGTCTGAAGCCTAAATATCTTTGCAAGAACGATTCCCGGGGAGGTGTGCAAGCGCACTATCAGTGTACGCCACAATGACGCTCACACTTTGTTGAAGTGACCAAGTATTGAACAGCACGGTCACGCTCGATTGGGACGAGGATTACGAAGGTCACAAAAAGGGGGCTACGAAAGGGGCCGTCCGGTATGAGGAGTGGAAGAGTGATCGACCGGCTACGCCGGGTTACGGTGGACCATCAGTTAGTTTTAAAGGAATCCAATTCCATTCTCTGGGCTTGGGGGTCTCGGTAGAGATGGGAACGTCTGGCTTTTTAAAGATGCGGAAGGTGGAGCGGTAAGAGTTAAGCCCATGTCCGTAACTACTGACGTAGAGATCTCCAACCTTATCGTTGAAATAGTTCCATCGCGAAATAGGGAGAACCTCGTCTAAAATCAATTCGCCCTGCTTTGCACTAAACAGATGGATTGTCTCGGGCCGAGGATCGAAGTTATGGCGCATGCGAAGCGGAATGACCAATTTCTCATTCACGTAGACCATTTGGTTGGTGGCAAACACCTCGACGAGTGAGGTCATGACGGAGGACTTTTGGACAAAGGTTTTTCCATCCCACTTGCTACCCACAACCTCACCGCTGGTCAGAAGGTGATAGAGTTCACCCGTATCCGTTGCGACCCAAAGACTGCCTTTGGGAAGTTCAAATTCGTGAAGATCGGTTAAGTTTCGATCGAGAACGGCAAAGGATCGGGTCATCGTATTTTGGGGAGGGGCTAAGAGAATCTCTTTGCTCACTAAAATAAGGGGCGACCACTCGGCCACTTTGCCGAGCTTGGGTGAAATCTGGCGGACGACCTCGAACTCAGATCCCTTCCGCTTTAAAATGCGTATCTGTGAGGCTTGAAACTCAACGTAGTTCTCTCCATGGGCAATCAGTGAGCCAAAAGTCTGAGGATTCGCGACGAGGCGAGCCGTTTCCGCAAACTGGCCTTTGCGCATCACGCCGAAGACTCGAGTTCCATTTCTAAGAAGGTATTGAATCTCACCCTTTGCTGATTCATAGCTCGCTGCCAGGATGTCCTGTTGTGCCGAAAATGTTTCGACGATAACCACGCCTTTATCGGAGATCTCTCCGATCTTTGCCTTCCCATCTCTGCAGACGAAGGCCACACGGTTGCCGTCGAGGCGGAATACAATTAAGCCCCAGTCGTTCCCATAAATATGGGAGTTGCCTACCGGTTCGCCGGGGGGTTCGCCTAACTCTTCAAAGAATCCGTGCTTTACGGTTAAGTACCGAAGCAGTCCGTTGCTATCGCCCAATAGAAACTCGGTACCTCCGATATACTTCACCCAAGTGAAGAGGAAGTGGAAGGTAGCTGTGGCCAGACTGTCCGAATAGTCGATGGAGTCAACGAGCTGATTCTGGTCCTGCAACTTTCGTTTTTTGACCGCTCTCAATTGAATCTTACGGAGGGCAACGTAGGCGGAATCGGCATTGGGAATCTGGATGAGAAGATAATTTTCAAGTTGGGCCAGACGCCAGGTTTTGCCGGCAACCATAACTGAGTGGGGCGGGACCTTTTTACGAATGTCGAAAGTTTCCTCCACGCTCTGCTTGTCACCCGCCTGGGTAAAGAGAACGGCCGCTAGCGTCGGGTTTTCTATCGCAATATACCGGCGACGAAAGGGATGCCACCAAATTTTGTCCAGGGCCTTAATTCCCGCGTCATACCCCTTTAGATTGAGTTCAATGCTCACCTCAAGCATGGCTGCCGCGATGCCAAGTTCGTGATAGGGATGCCGGCTGGCAAAGGCACGAATCTTTTCCAAGTCCGGATTATTGCCCTCCAACTGCTTAAATTCACCTTTGACCGCGAAAGTGTAGGCGTTGGGTGTTTTTGGCTCGTAGAACTTAACAAGCTCCGCCTCGGGAAAGCTGTCGATGAGCTCATTGGCCCAAGTATGCGAACTTTCACGTGGCACAATCGGCTGATCCGGTCGGGTATAGACATGCATTTGAATCAACTCGAGAGCAGGCTCATATTCCGCCTTTTGAACATGAACGAGAATCCGCCGCACTACCCGATCGGAGAGCTCGGGGTCGGTGGCCTCGGGGGCGGCGACACAGAATGAAGCAGCGGAGAGGGAAAGTAGCAACATGAGTTTGAAAGCGGTTGGCATGTCCCCTGCTATATCAGATTCGAGAAAGGACTTCTCGAGATTAGAAGACTACGAGTCCAAAGCTGGAAACTCTCCTTCCGAGCTCCGAAAGTACGGGTCATGTCTCAAGATGACCCGTACTTAAGGGCCCAAAAGGAGAGTGACACAATGGCTTTATTAAATTTTTAAGGAACAAAAATAGGTGCTCGAGCTTTCTTAGTAGGCCAGGTCTCTTGGAATTGTCCAAATGGTGAGCGTCTGGGACCGCCGATCGTAACCCCAGGTCACCTCCGCAGGCTGAAACTTTCGGAATAGTTGTAAGAGCGGGTCTTCGTCCTGGGCTGAGATGTAGTGGTAATACGTAATCTCCATCTGTTGAAGTTTCAGTCTATCAAGATATTCAGATCGGAGCGTAAGAGAAATCCAATCTTGATCCGTTTCCGAAATTAAATTGGAAGAGGTTTCAGAAGGAGAAAACGTTTCCATCCCTCTGTGGAAGTCTACGAGATCATGCCGAGGGTTAATGTTGTAGGAAATAAATCCTCCCAAAAACGCCGCCACCGTTCCCCCGTAGATCATGCAAAAGTCTTGAATGGTCAGAATTCCGTTACCGGCTCCCAAATAGTAACTCGTCCAACCCACCGCTACCGCGACGAGGCCCGTGACAAAAACCGCATCCGAAGCTTTTGCACAATAGTCGAGAGCTCCTTCCCTTCTGGTGTTACTTTCCGCCGTGAAATTATCGTTGGCTATTTCTCTCACTATCGCAAAATAATCACGAATGTTTCTATCCCCTACAATTTCCCAAGCCGAAACCCCTCTTCCCTGTTCGAAAAGAAGTGCAGTATTGCGCAATCGAACCGCCGCCGCGCCCTTTTCTTGGGGAGACGAGAGAGGCGTAACCAGGGATACCGGTATTTTCGCTCGAGTGTAATCGTTCGAATCAGAGATCTTCCCAGCTAGAGCTACCGCCCGAAAAGAGGCAGTTTCCGAATTCAATTCTGTGACGCCCAAAGATAACGCCGCGATTCGGAAACCGCATATTAATTGAGTAGGACTATATAGAGGCTCTTTGGAAGCGGAGGCCGTGATACAGGAAAGCAGAGCCGCCACCACCGCGAATTTGCGAAAGCTAATAGTCCAATGATATCGCTTATTCAATATCGACGTCGGCATCAGTAACCACCTCAAATGATTTGAGGGCTACATTAAGCATCTTCTGAACCGGAAATCCAGTGTCCAAAAGTACCACTCTGCTTCCCGGCTCGACAGGCACTCTAGTTTAAGTTGTTATAATCATTAATAAAAAATCTCTGTCTTGTGGGTGGATTCTGCGACCGTACGTGTGATATGAAGCGGCCTATGAAAACATTGATGTGTCTAATCTTGCTAGGTTGGTCGACTGCCAGGGCATACGAACCCGAGCCGCCAGAAGTTCCCACGACACTAAAATTTGTTCTCCTCGAACCCACTAGGGGGCCATCGAAGAAACTGAATCTTCGTATCGAGCGAGCCGCCCATTCTTTTCTACTAACTCTACGCGTCAATGACGTCGAGTCCGCTCAAATTCGTCTCGTAGATTGGATGGAACGTGCAAAGTTTTTGAGTGGTCTTGAGCCACTTTCGTCTTTGACGGCCCGTGCGCGCGAGCAAGAGGCAGATGGAAAAAATGCAGATGGGCTTCGCGCGATTATAGAGAAGAGCCGTCGGGCCGATTGGCGAATTGAGAGGATCTATTCAACATTGCGTGATCAGCTGCATGGGAAGGAAGCGGCACCCGCTGAGTGGGAAGTGGTTCCGAACCCAGAGGAATCCAACCTTTTCATTCGGGCCTATTTTAGGCGAAGCCTTGCGGTGTTGCCGTTTTTCTTCGAATTGGACGACAAAGGTTCGATAAAAATGGTCGATAATAGGTTAGAAATCGAGAGTGGTATAAAGGTCAGCGACCTATTTGATCAAGAATATGTTCTTAGCATTCCCCCGCTGTTTTATCAGGCGAGCCGCCTAAAGCCAGATGAGCTGGCGCCGAGTCACCAGCTTCGTTTCACTGCCGTAAAGTTTCAGATTGAGGTGAATCGCGAGAGAGTCGATATTTCGTATGGACCCTTAGGTAACACTGAGGAACAAGTTATCGGCTTCTTTGCTGATGGAAAGATGCAATTGGAAATGCCGATGGGGAGATGGATGAGCATTACTCGGCGGCTCCTTCTTCTAGACTCGATCGAACCTTACCGAGCAAGACTGAATGCGATGAATCCAGACGATCCTGATCTTCCAGAACTCAAGAAATTTTTGACTTATTATGAAGAGGCACTTGAACCCGCTAATTCGGTTTATCTAAAACTTCGCAACGCTCTCACCGCGGCAGGAGAGCCCGTCGTCTTCCCCGATATTGATCGGGAAATCCTACAGAAGATGGTGATGGCGCATGGTTTCTCGGAGGAGCGATTCACCCGGGACCAGTTGAAAATGGAGGCAGAACAAAAGCTTGGAGTCCTTAGAGGTAAAGACCTGGCCAAGCGCAAGGATGATTTGTCTCGGCAGGAGCAGAAACTGGAGGAGGCTTCCAATATGGTTAAGAATTGGAGCAAAAGGCGCGGATTGGAAAAGCTGTTGCCTCCGGGCAAGATCGACCGGAATGCCTGGCATCATTAGTATCTCCGCTGATGCTTTCTGGGGAGGAGAACTTGCATGACCAGTTTTACCTTCACCTAAATTTAGAAAATTGGTAGAAGGCTCGTAGAAGTATACGTTCCCCTGGAGGTTACGAGATATGAAGTTCTTGTTGTTGTTCGTTTTTCTGGTCCCCGCCTCTATTTCGGTCGCCGAGCAGCCCCCAAAAAAAGAATGGATGAAAGGCCCTGATCCCGAGCCCCTGCGCGGTGACATCCGCCAGTACCGGGACCAGGTCCTACCCGTCCCTCTGGTCGATAAGGCCTCTAAAAGCGAAGCCCAGATCCTCTTCACCCACGGTTTTCACAACTACATGGTCCACATGAAGCTTCAGCCGGACGGTTCGGTGAAGGGAAAGGGCTATTACTTCAGAACCGCCTTCAAAAGCGATCTCACAGAGAAAACATACAATGAGTTCCATTGTGAGGCGACGAAGCAGTGGATCAACCACAGTCCTCACCCTGCGATTATTTGCGTGGGTGCGAAGATTAATCGGGACGCCGATAGCCACTACTATTACCCTAGCGAGTTCGGCGTGGGCCCCTGTGCCACAGAGGAAGATCAAAAGGCAAAGCGCCTTTGCAGCCTGTTGGGTACCAACATCGAGTTGAATGAAATGGAGAACGTGAGCGAGAGAAGAGAGCGAACCGATCACACTGGCCACCCTTTCGTATCGATGTATCTGAATCAGAAAATTGATTTCTCTCGTTTAGGGCAGCCCAACCTAGTTTCCAAGTTAGATAGGCCCGTAGTCGTTGGAAGCCGTGAGGTTCTCCAAGGAGGAAGGCAGGTGGCTGAGACCCAACCAAGAGATCAGGAAGATCCGACAACCCTCGTTCTTCCCCGATTCGGATGGGAATCGGTGCGCAAGAATGGCGGGGACAAGATCGGCGGAGATCCCACGGTAGCGAAGATCCTAAGCGACTACAACCGGACCTGCGGTTGGGTGGGCTTAACCGCGGCTCGGATTGGGAAACGCCTCTTCGTCGCATTTGGAAATGGCAGCTTGAGGGGCCGCTACGTAGACGTTCAGATCCCCGCCGAGATCGCTCGATCGACGGCCGTCGCGGAATACCTCGAGACCGAAAATCAGTTCAAATATATTTACGCTTCTCAAAAGGAGAAAAACAGCCAGACCTTCAGCTACAAAGACTTCATCTGTAAGGAGATGTGCGACCGAGACGGCGCGGATACTGAGGCGATCACCAATCCTCTCGGGTGCGAGTAGTGTTACGTCTATGCTTCGGTTCGCTACTTGTCCTGTCTATTTCGGCGCTCTCGGAGACTTTTCCGCAGAGGATCGTGGATTCGATCGATCCGGTGATCCTTTCCTCGGAGGGGCTTTCGGCGGACGACACTTCTAAAATCCGGGTTCTGATTAATGGGTTGGCCAATGACGATCCCGGGAGGCGGGAAACGTCAGAATACCGCCTTATCGCCTGGGCCCGGAAAGATCCGCGCGTGCTGTTGTTCTTGCAAACCGTTCGATCCAATTCCCTGGATCACAGATTTCGAATGGAAAGAGCTATTCTCAGCGCTGCGCTCGACGTGACCTGGGAACAGGCGCGTTACCAACTCTTTCGGGCGGTGAAGAGATCCGGGGAGACCGCGACTCTTCGAAGGGCACTTATGGAGACAATGGCCTTGCTGACCGAAGACCAAAAGAGAACGCTTAGCGATTCGGCTCAGTCTCGCAGTCGCCTCACCCGCGAACGGGCGAACGCCCAATCCTCTCCCTTCGAAGTGGAGAAAACCGCCGATGAATTTGAGGCGGAGCTTTTTGAAAAGTTAGACGCTGAGGTAGCCATCTTCGCCGAGGCCCTGGAGAAGATAGGTTATCGTCCCGATCCTTCGCACCTGCAGCCGATTACGAAAACGCTATACAAACTTGATTTTTACTCAGAGCTAGGTGTCATTCGGTGTTTTTTCCACACCGATGAGGACTTTCGCTACATGACTCTTCCCAAGTCGCTCTTTCAGGCAACGGAGAAAAATGTTTTCGGGTTGCGGGTGAGATTTCCCAACGGAAAAGGTTTCCGTAATATGAGTTCGATCCAGCTCTCTTCCCAAATCGCTTTTTCCTGGAAAGGAGAGCATGAGTTCTACACCCAACCAAGCGACAGCCGACTCGTTCGCTCAGAGGATCCCTTAGTTCCCTTGAATGGTCTCTTCGAGGGGCCCTTTCCGGAGAGTGTGCGCGCGATCCGCGCGGTCGGCTTGTCGGCGGCGGGGGCCGCAAAGCTTCGCTCATTTGGAAACGAGTGACGATTCACGTCGTGTCGACGTCTCCGCCGGTTGCCGAACTAACGGCACTTTCCAACTACAGACGAAATTATTCTCAGCTACTCCAAAGGGGAATTGAAGAGCCTTGAAACCCACTCCTCGGTCCACTGAGTTTTGGCAAACTCATAGAGTGGACTTCGCTTGAATAAGTCGAGATACCTTTCTGTAGGGAAGGATTGGTGCTTCGGTAAAGGCAAAGCGATCCAATAAGTGGTCATGGCATCTTCAATAAGATAAGCGGCGGCGTCTTTAATAGGGGTAAACGGGGTAGTTTCTCCCGCGTTCCATTCAAACCAACCGTTGCCGTGGCGTTGAATCACTTGGCAGGCCGCCAGAGCGTAGACGACCGATTCCAGCATCGAACGAAGGGAATCTTCGCCCCGAATCTGCGGGTAGTGCAGGAGTGCCTTCACGCCGGCGGTATAGGCGGACAGTTCATTGAACAGGGTACTTATCTCTCGATCCTGGATGGCGCTTATGGATCTCTTGGCACTCACATAGAGGTCGAAACTTGTGCCCTGAAGATAGGAAGGTACGAAAGGAACTGCGGTCTCCGATCGTATTTTCGAAGGCCAAACGACAACCATCCCTTTGCCTTTTCCCAGGTAAAATCCGCGGGTTTCGTTTAGCGTGTTGATCGTATAGTTGAAGCGCTTGCTGTCCGAGCCGACATCATTGTTGACGCAATGTTGACCTTCGTGGGCAAAATCCAGGGGAGTGCTTCCAGGAATTCCGGGAAGCTTGGTAAAAACCGGCCGATTCGCGCGGTTGACGATGTCCCGATAAGGATCTTCCCAATAGGCGCCGTGGGCGCCGCCCGTCACAGCGATGTCGTGCGGCCGGATGCGATAAGGTTTCGTATTGAGGTCTACGGTTCGCGGATTTAACAGCGCCGTGGAATTCAGCACCGTTTTAGAATCCGCGGCGTGCGATGGACCCGTGAAAGCAACGACCGACCATAAGAGACATAGCTTTAGAATCAAAACGGGCTTTCCTTTCTTGATTTTAATTGAGGCCCGGAAGATTCATGAAATAGCTCCCATTGTCAATTCTTCGCTTTCCCCTCCCTGTTGTAGTCAATAAAAAGAATAGACTCGTGGAGGCTTATTGCATTCGTGCCGAGACGATGGTTCGAACCTTGCTTCGCCTGACTGACGAAGCCATGTATATCGCCAAACGCGAGCGCCGAAACGCCGTCCCCCTTAGGTCCAGTTACGGTTGTGATTGATGATTTCTTTTTCGCGGAAGGCGCTTTCTAGATCGATTTCGTGGCGATTGGCTATGGCGCAGAGATAGATGAAAATGTCGGCCAGTTCTTCGCCTACCGAACCTACTTTTGATTTCGCATCGATGGCAATGTTTTCGGTC
>Ga0206963_10341_pt1 | contig 11786 bp, 10 predicted proteins | sample Alteio_BWOrgHeat_28_FD_152958 | JGI IMG/M metagenome (GOLD analysis project Ga0206963, IMG submission 152958) | Enriched cells from forest soil in Barre Woods Harvard Forest LTER site, Petersham, Massachusetts, United States -... | ecosystem: Environmental > Terrestrial > Soil > Temperate forest >... | reverse complement strand
CGAGCAATGCCGGTCCATCCGCACATGCAGTGTCTTTAATCCCCGCAGCACGAGGAAGCAATCCTGCGGACCCGGAACGGCCCCGCAGCTTTTCTGGATGAAGTATAGCTTTTCCCTCAGTTCATTATCGTTCATGACCAGGCAACCGTGGATGACATCGCTGTGACCACCGAGATATTTGGTAGCGGAATGCAATACAAGGTCAGCGCCCAGATCCAGTGGGTTCTGCAGGTAAGGGGAGGCAAAGGTATTGTCGACGCATAACAGGATCTTGTGCTGCCTGCCGATATCGGCCAGCGCGGCAATATCGACGATGTTCATCAGCGGGTTGGTCGGCGTCTCGGCCCAGATCAGCTTTGTGTTGGCATTGATATAGGACCGGATGGCAGAAGCATCCTGCATATTGACAAAATGAAACCGGATACCCGTCTTTTCAAAAATTTTTGTGAACAGCCGGTACGTACCGCCATACATATCGTTGGCGGCAATCACCTCGTCACCGGGAACCAGTAGCCGGAGTACGGCATCCGTAGCTGCGACACCACTGCTAAAGCACAGACCGTGGCGCCCATTTTCAATATGAGCCAGCGCCGATTCCAGCGCTGCGCGGGTAGGGTTTTGTGAACGGGCATATTCATATCCTTTATGTACGCCCGGAGCGGATTGAACATAAGTAGAGGTCTGATAGATCGGGGTCATGATCGCACCCGTAGAAGGGTCGGGTTCTACGCCTGCATGAATCAGCTTGGTTGAAAGTTTCATGGAATAAAGGTACGGCTTCGCCGCCATTCCAGTTTAACAAAAGCTTAACCCGAAAAAAGCAACATGGGCTACCCGGTTTCGCGCACCTTTTCGCAGGCTTCGAAATCGCTTTTACCCCCTTTGGTCTAAAAGGCTTAATAGCAGCGGTTTTTCGGGCCGTCTCCTTATTACCGGACCTGTAGAATCACTTGACAGCAGCTTCTTTTCCCGCTAGATTTGAATCGTGAATGAGACATTAATTTTAAAAACTTCTTAAATAACAAGCCATGACACCGAATCTTTTTATCAGGAAAACATTACTGGTTACCTGCTGCCTGCTGACGCTTTCCGCAGGCGTATTCGCAGGACCAAATGCAGGACCCAATTCTACGATCAGCGAAAAATTACTGCAAGCCTTCCGGCAGACCTTTCCCGAAGCCAAGCAGGTAAAATGGGTAGAAGAGCCGCAGGGATATACCGTCAGCTTCCGGCAGAACGATATCCTCACCAAGGTTGATTATGATAAAGACGCAAATTTTGTCAGCTCGCTCCGCTACTATACGGAAAAAAATCTCCCTGTTACCGTGCTGTGCCAGCTCCAGAAAAAGTATGCCGGAAAAACGATATTCGGTGTAACCGAACTGTCTACCGAGGCGACTACGGACTATTATATCAAGCTGGTGGATGATCACAATTGGTATACCGTTCGTTCGGATTCTGACGGCAATATGCAGGTGGTAGAAAAATATAAGAAAGCCGAATGATCATCCGAGACAGGCCGCTGAAACCAGATAACGCCAGTCATAATTTTCAGCCGCATGGGCGCCCATGGGCTGAATTTTTTTTTGCAGGATGGCCGGGTCCAGGATGCCCTTTTTCACCAGGCTGCGCCTGGCCTCCTGGATATATTCCCCGAGCGTCTTATCGGTCATCCATCGGTACTGCGGAGGTTCATACCCGATTTTATCTTTCCGCCAGACGATCCCGGAAGGCAGCAGATGTTCCGTGCCTGCTCTTAACATCCACTTGGTCCATCCTTCCCGGATCTTGAAATGGGCAGGGAGGGAAAACAGGAACTCCGCGAGCCGATGGTCGAGGAACGGCAGCCGCACTTCGACACCATGTGCCATCGAGTTGCGATCGGCATACCGGAGCAGCTCTTCCAGTCCATTCATCAGGGTATTATAATACAAGACGCCGTTCAGGTCGGCGACCGGAGGGATTTCATAATAGGACACGCCGGACCGGGTGAATTCCCGCGACAGATCCGGATGGTGAAATTGCGACGCGATCCGTCGCTTTTTGAAAAAGCTGCCGGCATATTCCGGCAGCAGGGAGGCCAGCCTGTCCTTCCAGGTCCAGCGCTCCGCCGCCCCCAACCGTTTAGCCGCGGCAAGCTCCGGTGCCAGGGCCTTCTTATCGCTGCTATACAATTCCCGCCAATACCGGGGATAATACTTTGAGTAGCCGGCCAGCAGCTCATCGGCGCCCTGTCCATCCAGTAACACCTTGACATTTCGGCTGGCCGCCAGGCCAAAAACGCAGAACTGGGCATAGATACTGGAGGATTGGAAAGGCTCTTCCTGGTGCGCCGCCAATTGTTCGAAATCCCGGATAAGACCCGCGGCAGTTGGCTCTGTCCGGTAGTTTTCCAGGCTAAAGTGACGGGTGACCAGGTCGATAAATGGAGTTTCGTCTTTCTCAAAACCGGGAAAAACGGCTGAGAAGGTCGGCAATATCGTGGGCGCCTCCGGCTGCCGGCGGATATAGCTGACGATGGCTGAACTGTCCAATCCCCCGCTCAGGCTGGTGCCTACAGTCACATCGCTTCGGAGCCGCTTGTTAACCGAGTCGGATAGCAAAGTGCTGAATGTTGCCAGCAAGGCGGATTCGCTTTTGTCCGCCGGAGGGTTGCTGGTTTTATCCGCTCCGGGGAGAGGAGGCTCCGGCCGGGGATCCCAGTACACCCTCGTCTCCATTTGCTGTGTAAGGGCATGGTAAAGAAGATAGGACCGGGCCGGTAATTTCTTTATGTCATTAAAAAAGGTTTCAGTACCATCCGCAGGGTTTTGTGTGTAGCCGATGGTGATAAAATTGAAGAGCATGTTGTGATTGCTCTCTTTTATGATACCCGCTGCCCAAAGCGCCTTCATTTCGCTGGCAAATACGAATTGCTCTCCATCCCGGTAAAAGAAAAGGGGTTTTTCTCCGAAGCGGTCCCTGGCGAGAAAAAGCGTTTTTTCCTTTTCATCCCAAAGCGCGAATGCAAACATGCCGTCGAAATATTGTACGCAGCCGGGACCATAAAGGTCATAAGCAGCCGGGATGATTTCGGTATCCGTCCGGGAAGAAAAGGCATATCCTTTCGATTGCAGCAGGCTGCGCAATTCCCGGTAGTTATAAATCTCGCCGTTATGGATAACGGTATAGCGGCCGAGACAAGACATGGGCTGTGCGCCTGCGGGGCTAAGGTCGATGATGGACAGGCGGCGATGACCCAGTCCGGCCAGTCCGGACGGGCTTAGCCAGCAACCTTCGCCATCCGGGCCGCGGTGAGCGAGGGCGTCTGTCATTTTCTTTAGCCGCTCACCGGTGATTTTGGCCGGATTGGGGGAAAGGATACCTGCAATACCACACATGCCCCGAAATTATCCAAATTTTCCGGATCGCTCGTCCTATTCAGGACGTTCCAGCGTCCGGAAAGCAAAATCTTTCAGTTCGGGAAAGAATTCCTTGTAACAGGCTTCAAGGTCGTCAAGATGCGCCTCGAAAAGATCGCAGGCCTGCTCCGGTCCGGGCATATAGGAAGCCCGCCGCGACAACCCTGCAAAACTCCTGAAAATGCCTTCTTTAAAACGATAATGATAAAGCCAGTCCTGGTCACGCATATAGGGAAACAACCGGGCAAACCGGTCAGGGAAGACAGCTTGCCAGCCGGCCAGCTGCGTATACGTCTTCCGGGTAAAAGCGGCCAGGGGGGCGTTATCGGGGAAGGCGTTGGGGTCATTGGCCAGAAAATAATCATAGACAACATCGGTGAGAGGGCCGGAATAAAGCCCATAAGCAGCTCTGAAATAAGACTTTGCACGTCGCGTAACCGGGTGGGTGTCGGTAAAGCCATCGATTGCCCGGTGAAGAGAGATACCTGCCCGGATCCCGATAGGATAATCCAGCTTTTGTTTGCCCTTGACAAAATCGCTGATCAGATTTCCCACCACTATTTCCGGGATTCCGAAGGAAAGATATGCATGCGCCAGATAATTCACGGTTCGTAATTTATCGATTCTAACGGTGATTTTTACCGAAAATTTATTTTAACACAATAGATGAGGATTTTACATTTTTATTAAGAAATCGATTCCAACTACTGTCGATAAAGGGTTTCAGGGCTTTCGTGCCATTGGGGTAAAAAGGTAATAAGGCTGTTTGTTCATGATTCGGTAACATGGCCGGCCATTGATCAATATTGGCTTGTATACCCGTGTAACATAAATAATTTTGTTGCGTCTTACCAATCTGTGGTCCAGTTCTTGTACACACGGCGGATATTAGAAAAAAATTTTTTCGAAAAGATGCAACATGGAGAAATCAACATGCGTCTGTATATACAGGAAACGCGTTCAACGATTTTAAAAAAAGATATTTCTAACTTATAAAAGTAAATAACATGAAAAAGATGATTTTAGCCTTCGCAACAGTCCTGATGATGGGATTCGGCGCTTTCGCCACCGGTAATGAAGGAGCAGTCAGCCAACAGGCCCGTGATGCCTTTAAAAAGGATTTCTCTACAGCGCGCAATATCAGCTGGGAGCAGAAAGACAATTTTATCAAAGCCACCTTTTCGCTGAATGGCCAGATTCTTACCGCCTACTACAATACTAACGGCGATCTGCAAGCCGTAGTTCGCAACATTATTTCCGACCAGCTGCCCCTCAATCTGCTCGCGGATCTGCGGAAGGAATATGCCGACTATTGGATCACCGATCTCTTCGAAATTTCCGCCGACGGTCAGACCACGTATTATGCAACCGTGGAGAACAGTGATAAAAAGATCGTACTGAAATCCGAAGACACATCCTCCTGGGGTGTTTACAGCAAGGAAAGAAAGGCAGAGGTACAATAATAGAAGTATAGTAGAAAAGGCGCAGTCCTTTTCACGAAAGCCGGCTCGAACATATAAAGTAGAGCCGGCTTTCTGCTGTCCGTAAAATCAAGTATTTTTGCGGCTCATCATTGAATTACCCAAAATACAGCATCATGAGCAAAGGCCCCGTCTCTCAGTTTATAGCACATCATTACCGGCATTTTAATTCGGCGGCACTTATAGATGCGGCCAAGGGATATGAAACGCATTTACTGGAAGGAGGAAAAATGATGATAACCCTGGCCGGCGCCATGAGCACGGCCGAACTGGGAATTTCCCTGGCTGAAATGATCCGGCAGGGAAAGGTTGACATCATCAGCTGTACCGGTGCGAATCTGGAAGAAGACGTCATGAACCTGGTGGCGCATAGTCATTATAAAAGGGTGCCCAATTACCGGGACCTTACGCCACAGGATGAGTGGGCCTTACTGGAAAATCATTTTAACCGGGTAACGGATACCTGCATTCCCGAGGAAGAAGCTTTTCGCCGGTTGCAGAAGCACCTGGTAAAGGTCTGGAAAGACGCCGAAGCAAAAGGGGAACGCTATTTCCCGCATGAGTTCTTATATAAAGTGGTCCTGAGCGGCGATCTGGAGCAATACTATGAGATCGATCCAAAAGACAGCTGGATCGTTGCTGCCGCCCAAAAGAATATCCCCATAGTGGTCCCGGGTTGGGAAGACAGCACGACCGGAAATATCTTTGCCAGTTACGTAATAAAAAATGAGCTAAAGGCAGGCACAGTAAAGAATGGCATTGAATATATGGCCTGGCTGGCAGGCTGGTACCGGGAGAATAGCGGCGGAAAAGGAGTTGGATTTTTCCAGATCGGGGGTGGCATCGCGGGGGATTTCCCCATTTGTGTGGTACCCATGATGTACCAGGACCTGGGCTGGCACGATGTTCCTTTCTGGGGCTACTTCTGCCAGATTTCGGATTCCACTACTTCCTTTGGGTCTTATTCCGGGGCTGTGCCGAATGAAAAGATCACCTGGGGCAAACTGGATATCCACACGCCGAAATTTATTGTTGAAAGCGATGCTACCATCGTTACCCCGTTGATCTTCGCCTGGGTATTGGGGTGGTAAGCCAGGTATAAAAAAACAAGCACTCCATGACAGAGTGCATTGTTTACTCCTAACTGACCTATGAAAAATTTTCGATTTTTCTTTTACGAAGTTGGGCAAAAAGATCAGGATGATGAAAAAAAGAGGACCGTTTAACCACGGCTTAACATTGGTTAACGAGGAGGGCGATGGTTAAATCCGGCTATTTCAACACTTTCATCCGGACCATTTCGATGCGGGTGTCGCTGACATTTACGATTTCAAATTCGTAATCACCGATAATGATGCGGTCTTTCAGCCGGGGAATTGTCTCATGTTGATTAATAATATACCCGGAGAGTGTCTCTGACTCGCTTTCAGGCAGCTCAAGGCCATATTTCTTATTGATATAATCCAGTTCCAGCCGGCCGGAGAAGATATATTCGTCGTTGGATAATTTCTTTTCTTCAAATTCTTCCGTGTCATATTCGTCACGGATCTCGCCGAAAATTTCTTCCAGCAGGTCTTCCATCGTGACAATCCCGGCCGTTCCGCCGAATTCATCAACCACCCAGGCCATGCTTTTTCTTTCCCGGCTGAATTTATTGATCAGATCGGTAGCGCTCATGCTTTCCGGAACGGCCGGGATCGGATGCAGGATCGCTTTTATAAAAGGGGGGTTTTTGAAGAGGTCCAGCTGGTGGATATATCCCGTTACATGATCAAGGTTGCCGTCGTAAACGACCAGCTTGCTCAGCCGGGTATCGACAAATTTTTTCCTGACTTCTTCCATGGTCAGGTTCATGGCAACCCCTTCAATTTCTTTTCGGGGTACCAGGCATTCCCTCACCCTGACCTTGGGAAGGGCCAGGGCGGCTTCGAAAAGGTTTTTGTTCAGGTCATTGGCGTCTTCCTCTGTATCCCGCGTCTGCTGCAAAAAATGATCCAGGTCGGTACCGGAAAAAGCCCCCTTTCGCTCATCCATCCGCACATTGAAAACATATTTCAGTATCCACTCGGCGATCGAGGCGAAGAAGCCGGCGATAGGATAGAGCAATCGGTTTAGAAATTCCATCGTACTGGCAAAAAAGCCCAGCAATGTGTTGCTTTTGGCACGGAACAACGCTTTGGGAATAAATTCACCGAATAGCAAAATGAATCCGGAGGCTGCCATGGTCTCGGCAAAAAGGCGGATGGCATTCACCCAGCTTCCGTCCATGTGGACCTTGGTGACGAGGATATTCCAGACCGGCAAAAAGGTCTCGCCTACCATGAGGCCAAAGATCACCAGGAAGATATTGAAGCCGGCGAGGGTCGTGCCGATAAACTGGACCGGATTATCCACAAAATGCGACAGGATAATCCCGCTGCTTAGCCCTTGTTTCTTCTTTAGCTCGATAGCCAGTTTATTAGCCCTCATAAAGGCTACCTCGATGCCTGAAAAAAAGGCGATCATCACCCAGGCGACCACAATCCAGATGAGGGTATTTGTGTTGATCATTCAACTGCTAAAGTAATAGAAAAATCGAATATTATGCTATTTGGAGGCGGATCCCGCCTTTCCGCGTATCAAATGCCCAGGAATGCCCGGATGGTCTTTTCCGCTTCCCGACAGGCATTTGTAAGGTTGTCATTGACAATGATCTTGTCAAAATGGTGTTTGAAGGAAATCTCATAAGAGGCTTTATTGACGCGAGCCAGCAGGCTTTCGACCGTTTCGGTGCCCCTCATTTCAAGGCGGCGCCGCAGCTCGTCGACAGATGGCGGCTCGATAAAAAGGGCCAGGGTAGTGTCGGGATATTGTTCGCGGATATGGATGGCCCCTTTAACTTCGATATCCAGCAGCGGGGTTTTTCCTGCCTGCCAGATCCGTTCCAGCTCGCTTTTCAGCGTGCCGTAAAATTTCCCTTCATAAACCATTTCCCATTCTACAAACTCATTTCGCTGGATCTTCTGTTTGAAGGTCTCCAGGGTGAGAAAATAATAGTCCTTTCCATCCTTTTCATAGACCCGGGGCGACCGGGTAGCGGCCGAAACCGAAAAGGCAAGGTTATCGGGGTATTTCTCCAGGAGGTACCGGGTAATAGAGGTTTTCCCGGCGCCCGACGGGGCGGTGATAATGATGATCTTCGGTGCGAAACTCATATTCTGTTGATTTGGGCGCCCAATTGACGCAGCCGGTCGTCAATATATTGGTATCCCCTGTCGATTTGTTCGATATTCTGGATAACACTCCTGCCTTCCGCACTAAGGGCGGCGATCAGCAAGGCTACACCGGCCCGGATATCGGGACTGCTCATACTGATCCCCCGGAGACGCTGCTCTCTGGCCATACCGATCACGGCGGCCCGGTGAGGGTCGCAAAGGATAATCTGAGCCCCCATATCGATCAGCTTGTCTACAAAAAACAGCCGGCTTTCGAACATTTTCTGGTGGATGAGGACCGAGCCCCGTGCCTGTGTGGCCACTACCAGCACGATGCTGAGGAGGTCGGGGGTGAACCCCGGCCAGGGGTTATCGTAGATGGTCAGGACCGAGCCATCCAAAAAAGTTTGGATTTCATATACGTCCTGTTCGGGAATATAAATATCGTCGCCCTGGAATTCCAGCTTGATACCCAGCTGCCGGAACTTATCGGGGATAACGCCAAGGTCGTCCAGACCTGCATTCTTAATGGTGATCTCGCTCTGCGTCATCGCCGCCAGGCCGATGAAGGAGCCGATCTCGATCATATCGGGCAGCATCCGGTGTTCGGTCCCCCCCAGATAAGGCACCCCTTCGATATGCAGGAGGTTGCTGCCGATGCCCTGAATCTTTCCACCCATCCGGGTCAACATCTTGCACAGCTGCTGGATATAGGGCTCGCAGGCTGCATTGTAGATGGTCGTAACCCCATCTGCCATGGCCGCGGCCATGACAATATTGGCCGTACCGGTGACCGAAGGTTCGTCGAGTAACAGGTAACATCCTTTCAGGTGGGGTGCTTCCAGGTGGAAAAGCCCTTCTTCCGGCTGATAATTGAACCGGACGCCGAGTTTTTCAAAACCGATAATATGCGTGTCGAGCCTCCTGCGGCCGATCTTGTCGCCCCCGGGCTTTGGTATATAGGCTTTCCGGTAACGGGCCAGCATCGGGCCCGCGAGCATCACCGAACCCCGCAGTTTGCCGCTCTTACTGCGAAAAGCATCGCTGCGCAGGTAGTCTATATCGATATGGTCTGCCTGGAAAACGCAGGTGTCGCGTGAGATGCGATCCGTTTTTACGCCCATTTCTCCCAGCAATTCGATCAGTAGATTGACGTCCAGGATATCCGGGATGTTGGAGATCGTCATTTTCTCCGGGGTCAGCAACACGGCGCTGATAATCTGTAAGGCTTCGTTTTTGGCTCCTTGCGGAGTGATAGCTCCTTTTAATCGTTTTCCCCCGATGACTTCGAATGAATGCACGCTGCTGCGGGTTAGAATCTTTTCTTTTTGAATTTATTACCGCCCCGGTCATTGTTCCGGTCATTGTTCCGATCGTTATTGCGGTTATTGTTGCGCTGCTGGAATTTCTGATTCCGCTTGTTGCGGTAATCGCCATACCCCCCTCTTTCGCGGTCGCGATCACGATTTTCAGTCGGCCGGAATGACTTGACATAGGGCGTATTGGTGAATTCCAGCTGGCCGCCGGTGAGTGTGGAAAGTTCGCTCTGAATGGCGTCGTCGTGTACGGTTTCCTTGTGCCAGTTGTTATAGGCCAGTTTCATGTAATAAGCGATGGCATTGGCAAAACCATTGCGCTTATCGGGATTTTCTTCGGCCAGTGCCTTATTGATAACCAGCTCCAGGTTCTTACCCATATGTGAAAATTTGGGGTACCGCTTGGGGTATTTCAACGGCTTGGGTCTGGCCCTCAGCGTCTCCCGGGTAGGGATCGGATAGGGGGAAGCTACTTCCAGCTTGAAATCGGAGATCAGGAAAAGATGATCCCATAATTTATGACGGAAATCTTCTACATTCTTCAGGTGCGGATTCAGAAAACCCATCAGTTCGATTACGGCATAGGCATTGCGCTGGCGCTTTTCCTTGTCTTCCAATGAGAGCAGATACTCGATCATTTTCTGGATATGACGGCCGTATTCACGCATCACCAGGTGGTTCCTGGTGGTATTATATTCCATGTTCTCTATACTGGGCAAGTGATACTATTTTGAAACAAATCTACGGTAAAATTGTGGAAATGGGCCGGCTCAGGCTGAATAAACCCGCCTGGCAGTCGCCAGGCAGGTTTTTCGTAGGATCTATGGTTCTTCACAGGCTAATCGATAAAGACTTTGCTGACAAAGCTCCTGTTGTGGGTAAGATCGGCCGTCCGGAGGAAATAAAGCCCCTTTACCGGCTGCGGACTGAGGTTCATCCGGATCTGGTTGGTCCCTGTCAGGGTGACGGCTGTTTCCTGCACGATCTGCCCTGCCGTATTAACCAGCTGCAGGAGGAAGCGCCCTGTCTGGTTGCTGTTGAACTGGAACAGCAGGCTATTCGTAGCCGGGTTAGGGTAGGTCTGATAACTGATGTCACCGGCGGCGGTGCTGTTCGGATCTACGACAGCCACTTGCGAATAACTCACTTTCCCGGTACCATCCGTTTGCTGTATCCGGAAATAGAGTTTGCCCACATTAGTCGGATCAAGGTTGTATTGATATTGGTATTTTGAAGAAGTACCTGTTGAAGCAGCATCACTTTCCGCTTCTCCGAGGTTGCTGAAGTTCGTCCCGTCTGTACTGATTTGGATTTCATATGTTGTATTGGGTTCTTGATTGTTCGCCAGCCACTGCAGGAGGATAGAACTCCCGTTAGGGACGGCTGTGAAATCCTGGATGGTGGTGGCCAGGGCCGCGGCGGGGCACCAGTAATAGGTCAGGTGAAATTCACCCCAGTAAACAGTGGTGACCGCTGCGGTATAGTTTAGTCCGCCTTCCAGTGAGTTGACCCCGCCGCTGATCGTGTAACTGAAGGCGACATCACCCAGACCCAGGTAAGGTGCACTATTCGTGGTGGATCCGGTAGAGGTGGCGTTGTTGAAGAGCGTATCCGGCCCATAAGTAATGGAGTCCCCGATGACACCCAGCGGGGCCAGGCTGTCCGGGCCGTAAATCATATTGTAAGGCTGGATGATGTTTATGCCGCCCCCGGGGGGGCCCTTGATATCATTGGAAACGGTTAGCAGGAATTCAAACTGGCTGGTGTCCGATCCCGTATTCTGGACATGCGTCGTAGAGATACCGGATATGCTGTCTTTCAGATTGAGACAGGCCAGGGTACCGATAGCCGGATTGAATTGCGGAAAATCGATGGTCGTCGTAGACGTATTGGTGGGGGAAAAAGTCACATAGTAATTGACCGGGGTAGCCGGTACACCGGCCGAGCAGTTGCATTGTGCAAAGGCAGGCCGGGGGATATTTACCGTCAATAGAGTAACAGTAAAAAATAGTGGGTACACACGTTTCATAAGCACGGATTTTAATAAAGAATATCGGATTAATACTACAAGGTAGAAAACTGCAATAATGGGGCCAAAGCGTTAATACTCAATTTGGCATCACCGTAAAAACCACATGACCTGGAGTTATTTATTATATTCAAGACGCTAATAATCAATTGTTTAATCTCTTAAAAAAGTGGATAAAAAACCGTCTCTCCGGGAAACCACACCTTGAATTACCTTTGCTTATGCTCATCTTGCTGGATTGCCGGCCCCTGCAATATGCGGGGCCCGGCAGTGAAAAAAACCGGCTTATTTTTTCTGCCGTAGCTGCCCTGGCGGCGGAAAAAGCGGTAAAATGGTTATTCGTCGCGGATCACAGCTACCGGCCG
>Ga0206963_10340_pt1 | contig 11890 bp, 9 predicted proteins | sample Alteio_BWOrgHeat_28_FD_152958 | JGI IMG/M metagenome (GOLD analysis project Ga0206963, IMG submission 152958) | Enriched cells from forest soil in Barre Woods Harvard Forest LTER site, Petersham, Massachusetts, United States -... | ecosystem: Environmental > Terrestrial > Soil > Temperate forest >... | reverse complement strand
TGTCTAATTTTCACCGGCTGCGGCACCTCCTCAACGCCCTGCACTTGCAGGCGGCGGCGGGGCTGGTGGACGCGTTGGGCGCGCGGCGGCACGCCAATGGAGGCAAGCTGAAACGACGCCATCCGCAGGTTCACCGAGGCGGCGGATGCCGTCAACGGCGCAAAGCTCTGCGGTGTGGAACAACCGGAGGCTTTTCCCAAACCGTATACGCCGGCGCAACTGGCGGGCGTGGAGATCAGCAAGGAGCAGAACGACTGGTTGGTGCGCACGCTGCGCCGGGAAGCGCGCCGCCAGGGACGGCATGACATGGCGCGCCGGCTGGGTCGCGCCTTGAGGTGGTGGAAAATCATGCGGCGGTTCAAAAAGAAATAAATGACGACGAGACGCACCCGGCGACGGTGCCGGATGGAAGCTTGTGAAGGACGGACGGTGGCGGGGATTGTCTGGACATTTTTGGGATGTCACGCAAAGTCTGCGCCATGAAACTTGGGGGGCAGGTCAGTCGCATCCAGATCGATCCACCGCGGCAGGAGGGCAAGTCAGTCCGCCTGGAAGGTGAACTGAAAACCGCGGCAGGGAAGGTTCACCGCATTTATTTTGAATTTTCCGCGCCCGATGACCGGCCTTATGCGCTGGCGGTGCGGCCATTTTTGCTGGCGCTGCTGCTGCCGGCGATGCAGGCGGGGGCGCCGCTGGAATTGGATCTGCCGGTGGACGCCATCACGCTGGAAAACCTCATGGAATGGCAGGAGGCGATGGTGAGCTGGCAGCCGTATCAACTGAAAGTGATCCCCATCCGCGCGCCGCGCGTGGCCGCCCCGCCACAACCATTTTCAGCGGATGCCATCACCGCTTTCTCGGGCGGGATAGACAGTAATTTCACCGTGTGGCGGCAGGTGCAAAACGTGGCGGAGCCGATCTTCCGCAAGGCACCGTTGCGGGCGGGATTGATGGTTCATGGTTTTGACATTCCATTGCAACAGGAGGCTGCATTCGAACGGGCGTGGAAGCATTCCAAGGCAACATTGGAGGCCGCCGGGCTGACGCCGTATCGTTTGAAAACAAACTTGCGTGAGATCGGCGCATTGCCGGGCTGCCGCTGGGGGCCGTCGTCGCATGGGATATCATTGTCGGCCGCGCTGGCCTGTTTTGAACCTTGGTTCAGCCATCTGTTGATCCCTTCAAGCTATCCGTATCCCAAGCTGATCTTGCCGTTGGGATCCAATCCGGTCACGGATCCACTGATGTCCTCGGCCACGGCGACGTACTGGCATGATGGCGCGGCGCATACGAAATTCGCCAAAATACAGTTCCTCGCGAGCCTGCCAGCGGTGCAGGAGCATCTGCGTGTCTGCTGGCGGGCGGAACCGGCGGACGGCCATTGCGGCAAGTGTTTCAAATGTATGGCGACGCGGTTGGGTTTTGAACTCTGCGGGGTAGATCGCCTCGGAAGTTTTCCCACGCGTTACACGCCGTGGCAACTGGCGTTCACGCCCATCCCCACGTTGTCGACGGACTGGGAGGTGCGCCTGATGCGGCGAGAAGCCCGCCGCCAGGGGCGGCACCAGATGGCGCGGGGTTTGAGCATCGCGCTGGCGTATGGAAAAATAATTCGGCTGCTGATCAAGTTGAAGTTACGCCAACGGCACCCGGCTAAAAAAACTCTTTGGGCGGCTGAATGAGGGGAATGATGGCGGTTATGTTCCAATGGAACAGGCGGGGAGCGTGGAATCGTTGCATGGTTGAATCGTTACATCGTGAAGCGGTGTGGAAGGTTCATTGACATCTTAGAGAGTGGCGGGTGACGGGTCACGGGTGGCGAGTTGATGCGGGTTCGCGTCGATTCATGTCGTTTCACGCACATAGGGGTAGAGTGTTTAGATTGAAGGGTTCAGAGTTCTGGGGTACGGGAAGATGGGGAATGGACAGCTCCGGACGGCTCCGGACAGGTTTTTTGGGGAAGGCGGGGATGGGAAAAAGCGGAAACCTGAAAAAGGCGGGTTTGGAAGGTTAGGGAGGGTTAATCAAGGTTAAATATTTTGCCACCGAGGCACAGAGGCACGGAGGGGGAAACATTCAACATTGAACATTCAACGCCCAAGGCCGAAGAGTATCGTTTGAACGGTTCAAGGTTGAGGGGAAAAGCGGAAAGCGGAAACTGAAAGGATTCAAGGTTAATCAAGATTGGATTCATCAAGGTAGAGTTTGAGGGTTGACCTCCCTCATCCTAACCTTCTCCCCAAGGAGAAGGGACAGCGGTAGAACGCGGCGGATGGTTCAAATATCTTCCGGGCTACTCCAGCGCAAGTATGGGTTCAAGGTTAATCAAGGTTGCTTTTATGGAAGTCAGTTCGACAAAGGAAAGATTGGCGTAATGGAATCGCCGACGGCGCGCGCGGAGCGACGCGCCCTACCGGCGCAACTGAGGTAGGTGCGATTCAAGGTCAATCAAGGTTGGTGATAAGACCCAAAAAATCGAGGACAAGGACGAGGACGAGAACGAGGAGGAGGGGCAAAATGGGTGAATTCAAGGTTAATCAAGGTTAATCAAGGTTGAAAAAACGGAGGCGTGGGCGGGTGATATTTTCGGCTTTGCTCGGGGCGGGTAAAACTTAGAATGTACTTATGACATCGCCTGGATTTCCGGTCGTCCGCTTGCGCCGTTTGCGGCAATCGCCTGCCATGCGGCGGTTGGTGGCGGAAACGCACTTGAACGTCGAACAGTTGGTCCTGCCGCTGTTCGCGCGCAGCGGGAAGAAGCTGCGGCGGCCGGTGGCGGCCATGCCGGGGGTGTTTCAATTGTCCCCGGATGAAATCTTGCGGGAGGCGACGGCGGCCCATGCGCTGGGGGTTCCAGCGGTACTCCTGTTCGGGATACCGGATAAAAAAGATGCGAAGGCTTCGGGCGCTTATGCGAAGAACGGCATCGTGCAACAGGTGGTGCGGTTGTTGAAGAAGGAACTGCCATCGCTGCTGGTCATCACGGATGTCTGCCTGTGTGAATATATGGCGCATGGCCATTGTGGCATCGTGCACGGCGGAAAGATCTTGAATGACCCGACATTGAAGTTGCTCGCGCGCACGGCGGTCAGCCATGCGGAAGCGGGCGCGGACATCGTGGCGCCGAGCGACATGATGGATGGACGGGTGCGCGCGATCCGGGCGGAACTGGACAACGGAGGTTTTACGGACACGCCGATCATGAGCTACGCGGCGAAGTTCGCGTCGGCCTTTTATGGGCCGTTCCGCGAAGTGGCGGAGTCGGCCCCGAAATTCGGCGACCGGCGGAGCTACCAGATGGATGCGGCGAACGCGAACGAGGCGTTGCGGGAAGTGGCGCTGGATGTGCAAGAGGGCGCGGACATCGTGATGGTGAAGCCGGCGCTGGCGTATCTGGACATCCTGCAGCGGGTGAAGGCGGAATTCGGGCTGCCGACGGCGGCGTACGCGGTGAGCGGCGAACACGCGATGATCAAGGCGGCGGCCGCGAACGGATGGATCGATGAGCGGGCGGTGACGCTGGAAAGCCTGCTGGCGATGCGGCGGGCGGGGGCGGACATCCTGATCACTTACGCGGCGGCGGACGTGGCGAAGTGGCTGAAGCAACGCTGAATTTTCACGCTTTTAGTTTGACCATGCTTGGTCAGGCTGGGTAGGCTTTTCGTTCTCAAAATTATGTTTAGATTTTTAAGAAGGCACCGCTGGGTTTTGATCGCCGCCATGGCGCTTACCTGTATCTCTTTCGTTTTCTTCATGAGTTCCGGTCCGTCGCGGAACGGACGCGGCGGCGGGATGGCCAATTATGGCGTGATCTACGGCCACGAAGTGACCGGCGAGGAATTGAACCAGGCGGAACGGGATTTTGACCTGTATTACCTGATCAACTACGGCGAATGGCCGGAGAAGGGCCGCAATGTCACGGAGATGCAGATCGACCAGCAGACGTACGTGAACCTGATGTTTGCGGGCAAGGCCAAGGCGCTCGGTATCGCGATCCCGGACACGGCGATCCTGGATGCGGCGGCGCAGATGATGCGCTCGCCGGGGCTGGCCCGCGCGGTCGGCACCCCCGGGCAGGCGGCGACGATGGATAAATTCGAGCAGTTGCTCAAGCAGAAGGGTTTCACGGACGCGGACTTTCAACATTCCGTCAAGACGCAGTTGATCGCGGAGCAATTGCGCATCGTGATGGGGCTGAGCGGTTCGCTGGTGACGCCGCAGGAAGCGGGCTCGCTGTATGACCGCGAGAACCAGGAGGTCTCGGCGCAGGCGGTGTTCCTGTCGACTTCGAACTTCATGGGGCAGGTCGTGGTGCCACCGGGAGCGGTGGGTGAATTTTTCACGAACAACATGGCGTACTACCGCGTGCCGGACCGTTTGCAGGTGAATTATGTGTGGTTCAACGTCACCAATTTCCTGGCGGATGCGAAGACCGAGGTGATGAAGACGAATTTTGAGCAAACGGTGGACGGTATCTACCGCCAGTATGGCGCAACGGAGTTCAAGGATGAGAAGACGCCAGAAGAAGCGAAGGCGAAGATCCGCGAGATCATCATCCGCAAGCGCGCGGAGAGCGATGCGGTGGCCAAGGCGGCCGATTTCCGCAAGATTTTGTATGCGATGGATCCGGTGAAGCCGGAGAACCTCGCGGCCGCCGCCAAGCAGAGCGGCGTGACGGCGCATCTTTCCGCGCCGTTCGCGGCGAACGGCCAGCCGGAAGAATTTGCCAACGCACCGGCGGTGGTGAAGACGGCTTATGCCTTGAACGGCGACTCGCCGTTCTCGGACATGATCGGTGGCGAGGATGGCGTCTATCTCATCGGCCTGGCGAACCAGTTGCCGAGTTATGTGCCGTCATTCGCAGATGTCCGCGCGCGGGTGGAACAGGATTATCGTTCGCAATCGGCGCTGGCGCTGGTGGAGAAGGCGGGCACGAATGTTTATGTCACGGCCAGCGTGCAGATGGCGGTGGGCAAGACGTTTGCGCAATCGGTCGTGGGCCTGGGCTACACGCCGGTCATCCTCTCGCCGTTCTCGTTGAGCTCGGCCTCGGTGCCGGAAGCTGACGGTCGCGCCCCGATCGGTGATCTCAAGCAGGCTGCTTTCACCACGACACCCGGCCATGTCAGCCGTTTCACCCCGACGGCGGACGGCGGATTTGTGATGTACGTGCAACGGATGGAACCGGTGGATGCCGCGAAAAAAGCGGCGGCCCTGCCGGGCTTCGTCTCGCAGGTGCGTCGCAGCCGCGAGAATGAGGCGTTCAATATCTGGCTGAACAGTGAAGCCTCACGCGAACTGCGCGGCATCCCGGCGTTCCAGAAGAACGCGTCGAGCGCGGCGAACTAGCCGTGAGCGCCGCGATCAAACTTTCGTCGCCGGCGACCCGCGAGTTTTGGGAAATCCCCGTCCTGTTCGAGGACGAACATCTGCTGGCGCTGGACAAGCCCGCCGGATTGCCGGTGCCGATTGATCCGGACAATCTCGAGCGGCCCAGCTTGATGAAGTTGCTGCACGAGGGCATCGCCGCCGGGAAACCTTGGGCGAAGGATCGCAAGCTTACCTATCTCAACAACGCACATCGCTTGGATGCCGAGGCGACCGGCGTGTTGCTCCTGGCCAAGAACAAAACGGTCTTCATGGCGCTGGCCGACCTGTTCAGCGCGGAGAAGCCGGTGAGGAAACAACTGGCTTTGGCATGGGGGAATCCGCCGGGGAACAGCTTTGAGGTGGACGCCAAACTTTCGCAACATGCGTTGAAGCCCGGGCTGATGTGCGTGGACCAGCGGACGGGTAAAAAGTCGCTCACGAAATTCGAGGTGTTGGAACAATTCTCCGACTGGTGCCTGCTGGGATGCCTGCCGGCGACGGACCGCAACCAGCAGGTGCGGGTTCATTTGAAACACGCGGGTTTTCCGGTGGTGGGAGATGAGATCTACGGTGGCAAGCAACTCTGGCTCTCGCGGCTCAAGCGCGATTACCGGCTGAAACCAGGCCGGGACGAGCGCCCGTTGATGGGCCGCGTGGCGTTGCATGCGGAAGAATTGAGCCTGGCGCATCCGGTCACGCATGAAGCGGTGACCATCAAGAGCGAGGCGCCGAAGGATTTTCGGGTGGCCTTGAAATATCTGCGGCAGTATGCGACGGGGAGGTCGCGGGGCGGGTTGGATGACGGAGATCAATCCGAAGGTTGAAATTCAGAAGGCAAATTCTGTTCCAGTGGAACATGAATGAAGTGGGAGTGGTGGTAGTTTTGGGTCAAAGAATTTTGTTCTTTGACATTTTGATTGGCTACGGGCGTTGAAATTTGATTGGAGTCTCCTGACGTCGTCTCCTACAAGGACGCATGTCCCGATACATCGGGATTCCCGCCGCAGTCCAAGACGTCGCTGGTTTCCGTTTACTTGGAGACCGCCCAATTCATGATGGCCTTCTGCGTGTGTAAACGGTTCTCCGCTTGCGTGAAGATGGTGTCGGCGTGGGCTTCGAAGGTTTCGGCATCGATCTCCTTGCCGCGGTAGGCGGGGAGGCAGTGCATGACGAGCGCGTTGGGTTTGGCGAGCTTCACGAGGTCGGCATTGATCTGGTAACCGCCCAGCACCTTGATGCGTTCGGCGGCCTCGGCTTCCTTGCCCATCGAGACCCAGACATCGGTGTAGAGCATGTCGGCGCCGTGTGCGGCGCCCTTCAAATCTTCGGTGACGATGATTTTCCCACCGGCGCGTTTCAGTATCTCCGGGGCGGGTTGAAAGGCCTTGGGGGCGGCGATGCGCAGTTCGAAGCCGAGTTTGGCGGCGGCGAAAATCCAGGAGACGGGCATGTTGCACGCGCCGTCGCCGATGAAGGTGACGACCTTGCCGGCGATGGGGCCGCGAAATTCCTCGAAGGTAAAGATGTCGGTCAACACCTGGCAGGGATGTTCGTCATCGGTCAGGGCGTTGATGGTCGGGATCTTGGAGAACTGGGCGAAGGTCTCGACATCACTCTGGGCGTAGGTGCGGATGACCGCGCCGTGGGCCATGCGGCCGATGACGCGGGCGGTGTCCTGGATGGGTTCGCCGCGACCGAGCTGGATATCATTCGCATTGAGAAACATTGCGTTGCCGCCGAGTTCGCGGATGCCGACCTCGAAGGACACGCGGGTGCGCGTGGAGGATTTGGAGAACATGATGGCCCACGTCTGGCCCTTGAGCGGCTGGGTGGGATGCGCGCCGCGGGTCTTTTTAAAGACCGCAGCATCACGCAGGATGGTTTGAAAATCCGCGTGCGGCAATTTTTCCAAAGATAACAGGTGATTCATGCGATAAACCTTCTGGGAATTTCCGCCCAAAGAAAATTTTATACCCTAAGTAAAACCCGGCGTCACTTCTTTTTCTTGGCGGCATCGGCGGCGCGCCAGAGGAACCAGGCGGCGGTGGTGGCGTGGGGCCGCCAGAGTTCGCCGAACTTGAGGAGTTCTTTTGGCTTGGGCATGGCGCGTTTTTTGTAGGCGATCTGATAGCCGGCGCGCACTCCAAAGTCATCGATGGGCAAGACATCTTCGCGGCCCAGTTGGAAGATCAGCAACATCTCAACCGTCCAACGTCCCACGCCGCGGACTTCGGTGAGGCGGGTGATGATCTCCATGTCGGAGAGTTTTACGATCTCACGAGAAGTGGGGACGACGCCGGACAAAGTTTTTTCCGCGATGTCGCGGATGGCCCTGATCTTGGCGTAGGAAAAGCCGCAGGCGCGGATCTGTTCATCGGTGACGGTGGCGAGGTCGGCGGGGCGGGGGAATTTGCGGCCGGGGAACAGTTTGCAGAAGCGGCCGAGAATGGTGTTGGCGGCGGTGCCGTGGAGTTGTTGGTGCGCCACGGCTTGCACCAAGGATTGAAACGGGGAACGGCCTTTCTCGGGGACGAGCGCGCATACGCCATGCTCGCGGATGAGCCGCTTCATCACCGGGTCTTTTTTGGACAGGTGTTTGTGGGCGGCGGGGGTCATGATTTACAATGGTTCAGATTTGCCGGATGTAAAGGCGGCTGAAATATTTAGTTGGATCTTCATTTAATGGGCGGCGGCTGGTCTTTCAGACACAGCCGCTGCCCATTTTATGCCAGTGACTTCACCAATTCTTCGATGATGGCGATGCCTTCGCCGGCTTCCTGTGGCTTCAGGTTGAGCGGCGGGAGCAGGCGGATGATCTGGGTGCCGGCGGGGACGGTCAGGACGCCCGCAGCGTGCAAGCGGTTGACGACCTGGATCGCCGCTGACTTGTCGCTATTGGCGAGGGCGGGAATCTTTTCCTGAAGCTCGAGTCCCAGCATGAAGCCGATGCCGCGTGAACGTTTGACGACAGTCGGATAAGTCTTGGCGAGCCGGTCGAGTTCATCTTGCATCCAGCCACCGAGCTTGCGCGCGTGTTCAGCAAGTTTTTCGCGTTCGATGACCTCGAGGATCTTGAGGGCGACGGCGCAAGCGAGGGGCGTGCCGCCGAAAGTCGAGGCGTGGGTGCCGGGTCCGAGGAGGTCGGCATACGGCGCGCGCACCCAAAAGGCGCCGATGGGAAAACCGCCGCCAAGTGACTTGGCCATGGAGAGTCCGTCGGGCAGGAAATTTTCGCCGCCGGGGACTCCTTCGAGGATACGTTGAAAGCTCTGGAACTTGCCGGTACGGAAATGGCCGCATTGGACACCGTCCATGAGCAGCAACAGTTTCTTTTCATCGCACAAGGCGCGCAGGCCAAGCAGGTATTCCGGCGTGGCGGGGGTGACGCCGCCTTCGCCCTGGACGCCTTCGATCATGATGGCGACGGTTGCGGGCGAGATGGCGGCGCGCATGGCCGCGAGGTCGTTGTACGGGATATGCCGGAAGCCGGGCATGATGGGCTCGAAGCCCTTTTTGACCTTGTCCTGGCCGGTGGCGGCGATGCCGGCCATCGTCCGTCCGTGAAAGGAGTTCACCGCGGTGAGGATCTCGAAGCGGCCTTCATCGTGGCCGAACTTGCGTGCGACCTTGAACAGACCTTCGTTCGCCTCGGCGCCGCTGTTGCTGAAAAAGACCTTGCCGGGGCCGATGCGCTTGACGATCTCGGCGGCCAGCCGGCCCTGCGGCTCGGTAAAGTAAAGATTGGAGACGTGGATGAGTTTTTTTGACTGCTCCGCCAGCGCCTCGCTGATGGCCGGATGCGCATGGCCGAGCGAGCAGACGGCGATGCCGCTGCCGAGGTCGAGGTAACGCTTGCCGGCGACATCAAAAACATAGCTGCCATCGCCATGGCTCAGGACAAGTTCGAAGCGCCCGTAGCTGGGTACGACGTTTTTCGCGAACAACTCGCGGATGGACTCGTAGTCGTTGCGCATGATGGCCGGTGGTGTCGGGACAAACTCTTTCATTTACTATTATCGGATTTACAAAATCACGGTGGAGGCGAATCGTAAATCGTAATTTGCAAATCGCAAATTTAATTCTTCCAGTCCTTGAGGATTTCGGCGACGGGGGGCCAGTCGGCGACGGTGGCGGGTTTGCCGAGGCTCCAGGTGGTGCAGAGGTAGCCGACGACGCGCGGGTTTTGGGCGCGTTGTTTCATGGCGTAATCGCTGAAGGCTTTGGTGGCTTCGAGCGGTTGGAAGCCGGAGGGCCAGACGCGGAAACCTTTTTGGAGAAACAACGGTACGGAAGGATACGAAGCGCGTTTGGCGTAGTGCCAGTCGCAAATGACGATGTTCGTGGAGATGAGGTCGATGGCGCCGGAGGTGCCGATCATCGAAGCATCCCAACGAGAGTAGCCCAGCTTGCGGGCGTTCAGCAGCCGGTCACCCCACATGAACATCTCCAGTTTGTTGGTGAGGGCGATGTGCGCGTAAAACGCGTTCACTGTTTTGGCGAAGAGTTTGACGGGTTCCTGTCCGCGGCAAAGCGGGCAATTGTCCGAGGACAGGTTGAAGATCTCATCGAAGCCGACGTGAAAGGCATCGGCATCGAAGGCGGCGGCGATCTCATCGATGAGGTCGAAGATGATGGGGTTGATGCGCGGATCGTTGGGACACCAATTCTTCAGGTAATCCGTCTTGGGGTCGGGATTGGAGGGGGACGGCTCGATGAATTCGGGATGAAGCGCGAGGAAGGCGTAGGTGAATTTCTTGGCGGATTGATGCCCGAGGCAGTCGAGTTCCGGGATCAGACGCACACCATTGGTCCGCGCGACGGCGGCGAGGTTCTTGGCGCAGGCGAGCGTGATGACTTCGCCGCGGCGCAACTCGGGGTGAGACTTGAAATCAAAATGATAGCCGGTCTCGACGATGATGGCGTTGACGCCGTTGCTGGCGAGGCGGGGCAGGGCGGCGGCGAGGGCGTTGACCGCGGCATCGCTTTGAATGAAGAGCTGGATGCCGCGCCACGCAGTCGGAAGATTGGTAGCGGCGATGACGATGGGTGTATTTGTTGGAACGAGTGATGGCGCGTTGGTTTGGACGGGTTCCGTATTGGCGGCTTCTGGTGCCAACTGGGTTGGTTCCGGAATGGGGTTGGTTTCCTGGCTTTGGCAAGGAACGGCGAAAACGAGCAACACCATCAACCCCAGATGAAACAGGGTTTTCATCAGAGCACGATTTCGGTGCCAATACCCTTGTCGGTAAAAATCTCGAGGAGAACGGAATGTGGCACGCGACCATCCACGAAGGAAACTTTTTCCACGCCGGATTTGATGGCGGCGACGGCGCTATCGACCTTGGGGATCATGCCTTTGTCCACGATGCCGGCGGTTTTGAGCGCGGGGACTTCGGCGGTCTGCAAATGGGTGATAAGCGTGGATGGGTCTTTGAAATCACGCATGAGGCCGGGGACGTCGGACATGAAGACGAGGCGTTTGGCATTGAGCGCGATGGCGCACATGGCGGCGGCGACATCGGCATTGCAGTTGTAGATCTTGCCATCCTCACCGCGCGCGGTCGGGCTGATGACGGGCGTATGGCCGCACCAGATGCATTCTTTCAACGGCGCGACGTTGACTTCGATGACCTCGCCGACATAGCCGATGTCGAGCTTGTTACCGGGGTTTTCTTTGTCATCAAGGTAGAGCTTCTTGCACTTGAAAATGTCCGGTCCGGCGAAGCCGACGGCCTGGCCGCCGAGGGAGTTGATGGTCTTGACGACCTCGGGATTGATCTCGCGGGAGAGGACGTCATCGACGATCTGCACGGTGGCCTCGTCGGTGACGCGCTGGCCCTGGATGAAGTTCGCCTTGAGCCCGGCCTTTTCCATGGCGCGGGTGATGGCCTTGCCGCCGCCATGGACCACGACGGGATTGATCTCGACGGCTTCGAGAAAGACGATGTCGCGGGCGACGCCATTGCGGACGGCGGCATCGGGCGAATCCATGAAACTGCCGCCGTATTTGACGACAAAGATCTCACCGTTGAATTTCTGGATGTAGGGCAGCGCTTCGAGGAGCGTGGCGGCTTTGGCGATCAAATCTTGCATGTATTTGGCGCGTTTAGAAATAAAGCATGTCCGTTAAAAATACAACAAATGTTCAGTTGCGGCTTTGGCGATGGTTCACCAAAATTGATACATAAGCCTAGCTGTAACGTCACCCGCCGGTCGGGCGTCCATTCAGCCACAACTCTGAAATCATTTATGCGTCAAATCAAACTGGGTATCCTGGCCCTCACATTGGTCGTCATGGCCTTCCTTGCCGGCTGCGTTCATACCCCTCCACATTCGGCAAAAAAAATCCTCTTTTTCACCAAATCCAGCGGCTACGAACATTCGGTGATCTCCTGGAAGAACGGCCAGCCGAGCTTTGCGGAGAAGGTGCTGCTGGATCTTGGCCAGAAGAACGGCTGGGAGTTCACTTTCTCCAAGGATGGTTCTAAGTTCAGCCCGGAATACTTGAACCAGTTTGATG
>Ga0206963_10339_pt1 | contig 11897 bp, 9 predicted proteins | sample Alteio_BWOrgHeat_28_FD_152958 | JGI IMG/M metagenome (GOLD analysis project Ga0206963, IMG submission 152958) | Enriched cells from forest soil in Barre Woods Harvard Forest LTER site, Petersham, Massachusetts, United States -... | ecosystem: Environmental > Terrestrial > Soil > Temperate forest >... | reverse complement strand
ACCCGCACGATGCCATGCTGCCCAAGCTGCATGTAAGCTCGAGCTTTGTGTTCGCCAAGGAGGATAGTTATTTTGTTTACCCCAATAACTACAATCACTTTGTGAATTTTTATAACGAGACTTTCCAGCACGGCGGCATATCATTAGAAGAAATGATCATCCCGATAGCTACTTACGGGCCTAAGTAGGCAATTCCGTACATATTGGATGTTGATGGTGTTTTTTGTATTTTTGTTCTACAATGGATGCAGCGAAAATAAACATACAGGTTAACTTTCAGCAAATAGCAGAAGCCGTTAAACAGCTTTCGCCAACTGAAAAGCTAAAACTGAATGATCTGATATGGGATGAGCACACACCTATCCCTGTTCAACACCAGCAATTGGTTATGGATAGGGTAAGGGAAGCGCGCGAAAAGCCTGAAATACTCTGATATAATAGGATTGATGATCTTAAATTGATCGTACCGAAGGTTATCTATCAAAATAAAAAATAAAGGACCTTTGCCATCAAGCTTAGGGAACACCTTCTTTTTAAATAGCTGGGTTGAGCTGGTTGGCGCTGTGTCCGGGTTTTTTATCCAGTCAAGGTAATTCCTTTCTACAAATTTGCAGAACTGGGTATTGGCCTCGGCCTTTTGCATGGTCAAAATTTCATGCATGCCGGCGTCTTCAAGTTGCTGTAGTTCCAGCTCCCAGTAAATTAATTTTTTGTAAACGTCAACCCATTCCTGGTGGCTCAGGTTATCGTTCAGGGTCATACCCAGCGTGCGGAAATCCTGCTGGTAGGCCATCGTTGTTTTTTCGGTAACCAGGCGTTTGTTCTCTGTCAGTTTTTTTACTGTAAGCAGTATTTGGCGGGGATTCACCGGTTTTATCAGGTAATCATCAATTTTGGAGCCGATGGCATCCTCCATTAAATACTCTTCCTCATTCTTGGTGATGAGTACCACGGGAACATCATTATTCAAATTCTTTATCTGCGCCAGCGTTTCAAGACCGGTTAGGCCGGGCATATTCTCATCCAGGAAAACTACGTCGAAATAACTTTTTTTGAAGGCTTCCACGGCATCGAAGCCATTGGTTACGGTAGTTACTTTATAGCCTTTCTCGCTTAAAAATAAAACATGGGGTTTTAACAGATCGATCTCGTCGTCGGCCCACAGTATGGTGGTATCTTGCATAATTATAAAAAATAAAAGAACCAGAAATTTACAGGCATTTGTGTTAGCAGGATGCTAAACCTTTTCCTTCGTTGAGTTTCTGATTCAGGTAGATATAACCGCAAAGAACGGCTTTTGTTACAGGCTGGTAAAGGTATTAACAAAAATTAACAATTGTACGACGCGCATTGTACCTTTGTGTCGCATTTTTGCATACGCTAAAAACTACTTTGAATAAAAAGAAGATAATTAACGACCCGGTTTACGGGTTCATCAGTATCCCTACCGACCTGGTTTTCGACCTGATAGAACATCCCTATTTTCAGCGCCTGCGCTATATTAAGCAGCTGGGCATGACGCACCTTGTCTATCCGGGAGCATTGCACACCCGTTTTCATCATGCCCTTGGCGCTATGCACCTGATGAGTATGGCCATTGAAACCTTGCGCTACAAAGGCCAGGTTATTACCGAAGCCGAAGAGGAAGCCGTTACCATAGCTATATTGTTACACGATGTTGGTCATGGGCCGTTCTCGCACGCGCTTGAACAGATGATAGTCGACGGTGTTTGGCACGAGCATATTTCTGTATTGCTAATGAAAAAGCTGAACAAGGATTTTGGCGGCAAGCTTACCATGGCATCAGAGATATTCGACGGCACTTATCCTAAAAAATTCCTGCATGAACTGGTAAGCAGCCAGCTTGATATGGACCGGATGGATTACCTTAACCGCGACAGCTATTTTACCGGTGTGTCGGAAGGCGTTATCAGCTCAGACCGTATCATAAAAATGTTGAACGTGGTTGATGATCATATTGTGGTGGAGGAAAAAGGCATTTACTCGATAGAAAAGTTTCTCATAGCCCGCAGGCTGATGTACTGGCAGGTGTACCTGCACAAAACGGTAATAGCTGCCGAGCAGTTGCTGGGAAAAATATTAAAACGCGCCCGCGCACTGTCATTGACCGGCGAAAACCTTTTTTGCACGCCGGCTTTAAACCATTTCCTGGTAAATACTGTCAGTAATGATATGTTTATGAACGAGGAGGAGAACCTGGAGATATTTGCCGGATTGGATGATACCGATATAATGGCCGCTGTTAAGATATGGGCACATAGCAAGGATGCTGTGCTATCAAAGCTATGCCGCGACCTGGTACACCGCAACCTGTACCATGTTGACATTACCAATGAGCTGCCTGATAAAGCGCAGGTAGACCAATTAACACAAAAAGCCGTTACTACCTACGGGATAAGCGCCGAAGATGCCGCATATTTTGTATTTACCGATGTGGTGCGCAACAACGCGTATAAAGCAGGCGACGGTTACATACGAATATTGATGAAGAATGGTACCGTAAAAGATATTACTGATGCCAGCGATAATTCGAATTTATCGGCGCTGGCAAAAACGGTAAAAAAATATATACTTTGTTACCCGAAAGAATTAGTGAGTAGTTGATTGGGTTGATTTGGTGAGTAGTTGATGCTGTCAATTATAGCCATTAACTTATTAAATCACCCATCTAATCAACCAATTATTAAATTTGCTGCTTCAGTTTTAACATTTAAATTTGCCGGATGCAATTTACTGCACAAGAGATAGGTTTCTTACTTAACGGAACAGTTGAGGGCAACCCACTTGCTACTGTTAAGCAATTAGCCAAAATAGAGGAAGCTAACCCCGGCTCCCTGTCGTTTTTGGCTAATCCTAAGTACGAACCTTATTTGTACACCACAAATGCTTCGGTAGTTATCATTAACAACGATCTGGTATTATCCGGTCCGGTAAAGGCCACGCTTATAAGGGTAGAAAACGCCTACAGTGCGTTTTCGGTGCTGCTTGAACGATACAATACCATTAAGTTAGATAAAAAGGGAATAGAGGAACCTAATTTTATACACCCTACAGCACGTATTGGCGAAAACGCATACATAGGTGCATTTTGCTACATAGGCCCCGATGTAAAAATTGGCAACAATTGCAAAATATACCCCCACACCTTTATTGCCGACAACGTTTTTATAGCAGATAATGTAACGCTCTTCCCCGGCGTGGTGATTTATTTTGACTGCGTGATAGGGAATAATGTGATCATCCATTCGGGCACGATAATAGGGAGCGACGGCTTTGGTTTTGCGCCGCAGGCTGATGGCACTTACAACAAGATAAGCCAAATAGGCAACGTAGTGATCGAGGATAACGTAGAAATAGGCTCGAATGCAACTATAGACCGCGCCACCATGGGATCGACCATTATACGTAAAGGTGTAAAGCTGGATAACCTGGTACAGGTTGCGCATAATGTGGAGATAGGGAGTAATACTGTGATAGCTGCGCAAAGTGGTATATCGGGCAGTACAAAAATTGGCGAAAACGTGGTAATGGGCGGCCAGGCAGGAATAGCCGGGCACCTGACTATAGCGAAAGGAACACAGTTCCAGGCGCAGACAGGCTTGGGCCGGTCGATAAAAGAGGAAGGCACAAAATGGGGCGGTTCGCCGGCCACACTATTCCAACCGCATATGCGGTCGCAGGTGGTGCTGAACCGTTTGCCCGAGCTGGAAAAAAGAATAGACGAATTAGAAAAAATTATATTGGAATTAAGAAAGGAGAAGGTTGATTAAGTCAGCCCTATCGATCGTTATAATATGAACATAAAACAACGAACTATAAAAGCGCCTGTTTCGGTTTCGGGTACCGGTTTGCATACCGGCGAAAGCGTGACAATGACCTTTAATCCTGCGCCTGAGAACCACGGCTTTAAATTCAGGAGAGTTGACATGCCCGGGCAACCCATCATTGATGCCGATGTTGACAATGTTACCGATACTTCGCGCGGTACCACTATTACCCAGAACGGCGCAAGCGTTAGCACTATTGAGCACGTACTTGCCGCATTAGTTGGCCTGGAGATAGACAATGTGCTGATAGACCTTAACGGGCCCGAAACGCCTATTATGGATGGCAGCTCGATACAGTTTATTGATGCCATAACAGATACCGGCCTGGCTGAACAGGATGCCGACAGGGAATACTACCACATACCACATAACATACACTATTCTGAACCCGACCGAAAGGTCGAGATGGTGGCCATGCCGCTTGATGATTACCGTTTTACCTGCATGGTCGACTACAACTCGCAGGTATTGGGCAGCCAGCATGCCAGTATATCAACCATAACCGAATTTGTTAAGGAAATAGCATCGTGCCGTACCTTCTGTTTTTTGCATGAGCTGGAAATGCTGTTAAAGCATGACCTGATAAAAGGCGGCGACCTGAACAATGCCATTGTGGTGGTTGACAAGCAGGTTGACGAGGATGAATTGGCCCATTTGGCCAAGCTTTTTAACCGTAAAGACATTAACGTCGCCCCACAGGGGATACTAAATAATATAGAGCTGCGCTATCAGAACGAGCCTGCAAGGCACAAACTGCTGGATATGATAGGCGACCTTGCCCTGGTGGGCGTGCCGCTTAAGGGCCATATTATGGCTGCAAGGCCGGGACACGCGGCTAACATAGCTTTCGCCAAAAAAATAAAAACGCTGATAAAGAAAGAACGCAGCCGTAAATACGTAAAAATATACGATCCTAACGCTAAACCGGTGTACGATACCGTTCAGATAATGGACATATTGCCGCACCGCTATCCGTTTTTGATGATAGACAAGATATTGGAACTATCAAAAACGCATGTGGTTGGCTTGAAAAACGTAACAATGAACGAAGGGTTGTTTATGGGCCATTTTCCGGGTACGCCATTGTTTCCGGGCGTGTTACAGATAGAGGCTATGGCGCAAACAGGCGGCGTGCTGGTATTAAATACCGTTCCAGATCCTGAGAATTATATTACCTTGTTTTTGAAGATAGAAAATGCCAGGTTTAAAGATAAAGTGGTACCCGGCGACACGCTAATATTCCATTGTAGCCTTTTACAACCCATCCGCCGTGGTATTGCACAAATGAAGGGTATCGGTATGGTGGGCGAACGCATAGTTGTTGAAGCAGAATTGATGGCCCAGATAGTAAAAAAAGTTAATCCCCCTACAGAATGATCCAGCCGCTATCGTATATACACCCACAGGCTAAAATAGCCGATAACGTGGTAATAGAACCATTTGTTACTATACATAAAGATGTTGAAGTGGGTGAAGGCACCTGGATAGGGTCAAACTCGGTAATTATGGATGGCGCCCGTATTGGTAAAAACTGCCGCATTTTCCCTGGCGCCGTTGTTTCGGCACCGCCGCAGGACCTTAAATACCGCGGCGAACCAAGCACCGTTACCGTAGGCGACAACACTGTTATCCGCGAATGCGTTACACTTAACCGCGGCACCGCCCTTGATAAAAATACCACCACCATTGGCAGCAACTGCCTTCTGATGGCTTATGTGCACGTAGCACACGACTGTGTTATAGGTAACAATGTCATTATTGCCAATTCAGTTCAGTTGGCTGGCCACATTAATATTTACGACTACGCCTTTATTGGTGGTACATCGGCAGTGCATCAGTTTGTAGAGATAGGCGCGCATTGTATGATCTCGGGCGGCTCGCTGGTGCGCAAGGATGTGCCGCCGTTCACTAAAGCGGGACGCGAACCTCTTTCATACATCGGCATCAATTCTGTCGGCTTACGCCGCAGGGGGTATACAGCCGAAACTATCAACGAGATCCAGGAAATTTACCGTATCATTTTCCTAAAAAAATACAACATTACCAAGGCGCTGGATATTATCGAGGCCGAATTCAACCCTACGGTTGAACGCGATCTGATCATCGATTTTGTGTCGAACTCGCAGCGTGGTATCATGAAGGGGTTTGGGAATAGTTAGGTGGTTCATGGGTGATGGTTCATAGTAGTTAGAGAGTTCATGGTTCATAGCAAAAGGTGGTTGTAAATTATTGATCATATTCCGTCCATGAACTATGAACCATTATCTATGAACATCCAGCTAACAGACATCGGCCGACGCTTTAACCGGGATTGGATATTCAGGGGGATAGACTATACTTTTAATATTGGCGAAAGTTATGCCATACTGGGTCCAAATGGTTCAGGGAAATCAACGTTGCTGCAAGTATTAAACGGCAGTTTGTCGCCATCCGCAGGTAACATTATCTATACTTTTAACGGAAATACTGTTGATGCTGAAGATATATTTCAGCACCTGAGCCTTGCTGCACCATATTTGGAACTGATAGAGGAATTTACGCTGGCGGAAATGATCGATTTTCATTTTAAATTCAAGCAATACAAAGCCGGTATGGACAATAAGGCTGTGCTTGACCTGGTGGGGCTGCATGCCAGCCGGGATAAGATGATAAAATACTTTTCGTCGGGCATGAAACAGCGGCTAAAGCTGGCGCTTGCCTTTTGTGCCGATACGCCTTTGTTAATGCTGGACGAACCTACCAGCAACCTCGATAAGCAGGGGGTGGACTGGTATCTTTCGTTAGTAGAGCAGTTTGCTATAAATCGCTTGACCATCATTTGCTCGAACCAGGAACACGAGTACGGGTTTTGCGGGAGCAGGCTCGATATTGTTGATTATAAGAGCGCTTAGCGGAGTCCTTCGATCCCAAAAATTGCATAACGCGGACAATTGATATTTGGCAAAGTAACAGCCAAGCCCATACCTTTGCCCTCACATTAACCCTTAAGAAAACATTATGATACCTGTAAAAGGATATGCGGCGCAGTCGCCGACAACTGATTTGGCCCCATGGGATTTTGAAAGACGCGAAGTAGGGCCGCACGATGTACAATTTGATATTTTATTTTGCGGCGTTTGCCACTCCGACCTGCATCAGCTAAAGAACGACTGGTTCCCCGGGATCTTCCCGATGGTTCCGGGCCACGAAATTGTGGGCAAAGTGGTTGCGGTGGGCGACCACGTTAAGAAATTTAAAGTAGGCGATCTGGCCGGGACTGGCTGTTTGGTTGACTCGTGCAGGGTGTGCGAGAACTGCAAACAAGATTTGGAGCAATATTGTCTTAATGGCAGCTCGCAAACTTATAACGGCTACGAAGAGGACCACAAAACACCTACTTATGGTGGCTACTCAAACAGTATTGTTGTACATGAGGATTTTGTACTGCATATACCTGAGAACCTTGACCTGGCCGCAACGGCGCCTTTGCTGTGCGCCGGTATTACCACCTATTCGCCGTTAAGGCACTGGAAGGTTGGCAAGGGACATAAGCTTGCCGTTTTAGGTTTGGGTGGTCTTGGCCATATGGGCGTTAAGTTTGGTGTTGCTTTTGGCGCCGAGGTTACTGTTTTAAGCACATCGCCTAAAAAAGAAGCAGATGCTAAGAAACTGGGCGCGCATCACTTTGTAGTAACTACCGATCCTGCGCAGGTTAAAGCAGCTAAAGGCACCTTCGATTTTATATTGGATACCGTCTCGGCCGAACATGATCTTAACATGTACCTAAGTCTGCTGCGTACCAATGGCACCATGATGTGCGTTGGCGTGCCAAGTAAACCGGCTGAAGTTTCGGCCTTTAGTTTATTGGCCGGCCGCAAAAGCCTTGCCGGATCAGGCATTGGCGGATTGGCCGAAACCCAGGAAATGCTTGATTTTTGTGCCGAACATAATATTGTATCGGATATTGAGATGATAGACATAAAAGATATTGCCACCGCCTACGAGCGTATGCTTAAAGGCGATGTACGGTACAGGTTTGTGATTGATATAGCGACGTTGTAGCCATAGATGTGAGACGTGAGATATGAGATTTGAGACAGGGATTATCCGGTTTTAAATCTCATTTTTATTTAGGGGTTAGCTTTTAACGATTTGTAAAGTTATACATCCCATATATAGTTTTTTTGTCAACAAAAAGTCTCAAATCTCATATCTAAAATCTCACGTCTAATTTATATTTTTGCGCCTCAATATTATTGTATGGCCAAAGCATCAGATATAAAAAATGGCAACATACTTCGCTTTAACGGCGAATTGGTTCAGGTTGAGGAGTTTTTGCACCGCACACCGGGTAACCTGCGTGCGTTTTACCAGGCGCGCATGCGCAATATAAAAAGCGGTAAACTGGTTGAATACCGTTTCCGTACAGACGAGGAAGTGGACATTGCCCGCGTTGAAACCAGTGATTACCAATATTTATACGAAGACGGCGACAGCCTTGTGGTAATGGATAATAGTACTTACGATCAACATAATGTTCCAAAAAGGTTGTTCGGCCCCGCAGTAAAATTCCTGAAAGAAGGCATGAACGTAATTGTGGCCTTTGAAAGCGAAGAACCTATCATGGGCCAGATCCCCGGCTCGGCTGAACTGGAGATAACCTATACTGAGCCTGCTGTTAAAGGCGATACCTCCACCGGCGCATTAAAAAATGCTACTGTTGAGACCGGCGCCGAAATTAAAGTGCCTTTGTTCATCAACATCGGCGACAAGGTAAAGGTTGATACCGCAAGCGGAAGCTATGTGGAGCGGGTGAAAAGTTAAAAGCCCCCCAGCCTCCTGAAGGGGGAGTTTTGGAACGCATAGTTGAGATGCTGCCTTTTTTGGCAGCATTTTTGTCTTACTCGCGTCTTTGAGGAACGAAGCAATCTCTGACGCGAAAAGTCAACGGAACGTAAGCTGTTTCAGGCTAAGTAGCCAGCGATTTTATCTTCCTCACAAACAATTCGGAATCTGCCTGTCCTGTGTAGCGATTGCTTCCCTCGCAAGTGTAAAGGTTAACTAATTCGGTTACCGAATTAGTTAACCTTTACAGCAAAGAATCTATTGTGCAAAGGCCGCCTGCTATTTCTCCCCCACAAACATCCTGCACTTGCCTGTCCTTTGCAGAGATGGCTTCGTTCCTCGCCATGACATGATGGGGGAACGAAACTACCACCTACAAATCCACCTTCAACCCGTACTTCTCGCTATATTTCCTGTACAACTGCTTATGCAGGTTATCCAGACTAATGTTGCGCCCTTGTATGAACGCCATTTGTACGTCAATTGTTATCATATCCAGCGCATCGCCTTTGGAGATGAACAGGATGGCGTCCTTGCCAACCTCAAGCGAACCCGCTGTTTTGTCGATCCCTAAAATTTTGGCGTTATTAAGCGTTATCATACTAATGGCCTGCTCCTTGGTCATTCCAAAACCTACCGATTGCCCCGCCTCAAAAGGCAAATTGCGCTGCCGCCAGAAACCGGTGCCGGTTAGGCCTACCAGTACACCTGCATCGGTCAGTATCTTTGGCATTTTATAGGGCAGGTAAACGTCGTCCTCGTCACGGTCGGGCACGCGCTGTGTTTCGTAGAGTATTACCGGCACATTGTTATCGGTAAGTGTTTTGGTAACCAGGTAAGCTTCGTTGCCGCCTGCTATCACCACCTTTATGCCCATATTTTTGCCAAAGGCTACCGCCTGCAATATTTCGCGCGCGCCATTGGCGTCAACAAATAATTTTTTGGTGCCATTGAACAAGCCCTTCATGGCTTCAAAGCGCACATTGGTTACGGCTGGTTTGTCTATCTGCGCATAAGCTTTGGCTTCGGTAAACAGTTTTGATACCGCGTCTATCTCCTTTTGCACGCGTTCGGCGGGTGATTCTCCGGCACCAACATCACGCCTGCGTCTGCCGCTTGTACGTTCCACCGGCCAGGTTAAATGGATGGCCATGTCTGTTTTGTAGGCGGCATCTTCCCAGTTCCAGGCATCCAGCTGCACTACCGACGAGGTGCCGGCTATTACGCCGCCAACCGGCGTCGGCTGCGCCAGCAAAATACCGTTTGAGCGTACCGTGGGTATTACTTTCGAGTCGGTATTGTAGGCTATCAGCGAGCGAACGTTCGGGTTAAAATCGCCCGTTTCCTGGGCATCAACTGTGCCGCGTGCGCCTTCTTCAACTTCTATCAGGCCCAGCGTTGTCTCGGGGCAAATAAAGCCCGGATATACTTGTTTGCCGGTGGCGTCTATCACGTCTGCACCAGCTATAGCGGGTGCTGCGCCTTCGCCTATGGCGGTTATTTTGCCCTTGTCAAAGGCAATGTAGCCGCTGTTTATTACCTGCCCGTTGCCTATGTGTATAGTGGCGCCGGTTATTACTATCGGTTTTGATTGTGCCGGCGCGGGCGATATGTTGGCCTGGCCGTGAGTGAGGGTCGCGATGCTCAATAATCCCCCAAAAATTGCGAATATTTTTTTCATGTTATAGCTCGGTTTAAAGGGTTATTGATTGTTTTCAGTTTGAATAATGCCCGATGTATTGCTTTGGCTGCCGCCTCCGCCGTCGTTGTCTTCATCCCCTTCATTGGTTTTTGGCCTGCGGGTACGTTTCGGTGCTTGCGTTACCGCGCCCTTGCTTTTGGCTGCTATCATTTTTTGAATGATGCGCGCCTCGTCAGCCTTCATAGCCTTTTGGTTAGCTGCATCCTTGTCAATGTCCCAATAAGGTATACCGTCGACATAGGTTTGCTGCGCCACCGCATAAACCGACAGCGGGTCTGCGCTCCAAAGTACCAGGTCGGCATCCTTGCCTACCTTTATACTGCCTACGCGGTTATCCACATGCAGCATTTTTGCCGGGTTAAGCGTAACGAATTTTAAGGCTTCTTCTTCAGGCACATGGCCGTAGGTTACGGCTTTGCCGGCCTCCTGGTTAAGACGACGCGCCATTTCTTCATCGTCAGAGTTGAAGGCGGTTACTATGCCCATTTCGTGCATAATAGCGCCGTTGTAAGGAATTGCCTCAGACACTTCCATTTTGTAGGCCCACCAGTCGGAGAAGGTAGAACCTGCAATATTGCGGGCCTTCATTTTATCAGCTACTTTATAGCCTTCCAAAATGTGGGTAAAAGTGTTTACCTGGAAACCCATCGAATCGCCAACATGCATCAGCATATTAATTTCCGACTGCACGTAGGAGTGGCAGGTGATAAAGCGTTTTTTATCTAATATTTCCACTATCGCGTCAAGCTCCAGATCGCGGCGCACATGGTTGCCTTTTACAGCACGGGCGGCCTTATATTCTTTGGCGCGGGTAAACTCGTCATAATAAACCTGCTCCACACCCATACGGCTTTGCGGGTAGCGCAGGTCGGGCGTATTATAAGGGATACCCCAGTTGGTTTGCTTTACGTTTTCGCCAAGGGCGAATTTTATAAAGCCATCGGCACCCTCAAATTTCATGTCGTCGCTCAAAACACCCCAGCGGTGTTTGATGAGTTGGGTCTGGCCACCGATCGGGTTGGCCGAACCATGCAGGATGTGCGAGGTGGTAACGCCACCCGCCAGCTGGCGGTAGAGGTTAATATCTTCCGGGTCGAGCACGTCGGCAATTCTAACTTCTGATGTTACGTCCTGCGTGCCCTCATTCACATCGCCTGATACAGCAATGTGCGAGTGCTCATCAACAATACCTGGCGCTAAATGCTTGCCGGTAGCATCAACAACTTTGGCGCCGCTGGCTGATAAATTTTTACCTATGGCTTTTATTTTGCCGTTGGCTATCAGCACGTCGGTGTTTTGCAGTATGCCGTCTTTTTCGCAGGTCCACACGGTGGCGTTTTTAAACAGTACCGTTTCGGCTTTGGGTAGTTCGGTGTAACCATAGGCCGCAAAGGGGTACATAACAGGGCCTACAGTAATTGCCGGTTTCGGTTCCTCTTTTTTGGGCGGCGTTGGCGTGGCCGGGCCGGTATAGATTGCCGACCACGTGATGGATGTACCATCAGGCAGTTCGCCGTTGCCAC
>Ga0206963_10338_pt1 | contig 11902 bp, 11 predicted proteins | sample Alteio_BWOrgHeat_28_FD_152958 | JGI IMG/M metagenome (GOLD analysis project Ga0206963, IMG submission 152958) | Enriched cells from forest soil in Barre Woods Harvard Forest LTER site, Petersham, Massachusetts, United States -... | ecosystem: Environmental > Terrestrial > Soil > Temperate forest >... | reverse complement strand
GCAGCTGGAGTCCGCTGGCTCTTTCAGAAACGTCGTCTTGCATCTAGCAAACTTGGCCGTCAGGCGAATTGGGAAGAAGCGGTCGCAGAGTATAAACACTATCTCCGAGAATACGTGGGCAATCCTAATTATCGCGGAATGAAAACGTTCCGCGACTTATACGAGAGATTAAAAAAATGAAACGCCCATACTTCGTATGTGTTGGCATCGTTCTCTCTCTTTGCTGTTTTGAGTGCAAACTTGCGTTATCAGCGAATTCTGCGAAGGGGCAACCAATCGTTAATTCTTTGAGCAAAAAATATCCTAACTGGATTCTTACGAACGATTACGGAATTCTATCTCTCGAGGATCTCAAGCGAGATATCGAACGTTTTCGGGAAAGGTCTTATGATCCCTATTATAGGGGCGGCGGGGCCTACTGGCAGTGTTTCGAGACTAAGTGGGTATCGACTCGGTATGACCGATCTCGTGATGCCGATCCTATGGGCGCAGCGGATAAAATTGTAGATTTGTGCGATTTTGAAATTCATGTCCGCGAGGATAATCATTGGGACGACTATTGGGACAGACGGGGACGTCCCCTCGAATTCTGTACGGATTTCACCGATAACTGGAAACACCTTACCCAGGGTGAACCATTCGTATGTTTGAACGGACAGCCGTCTGGTAACGAAACCCAAACAATCCGCGGCAAGAAACGGCTAATCCACCAATGGGTCTGGAATCGGTTCAAAACACGCAAGGGATGCTATTCGCTATTTGAAGGGGAGTGCCCCGGAGAAAAACCGGGGCCAGCCCCTGATTCCTTCGAGGAAGAAATAATGGCTTGCCGAGTGAAATAACTAAACGTACCACCCCGGATCAAGAATAAAACGGCCTAGCCCAACACGAGACTCGCTGCAGGAATAATGCGAATAGCGGGGGATAAAACCCTATCGTTTTTTCCATACGTAGCAAAAACTACCTTGCCCTTGGAGTACGCCTTTAGAAAACTCTGAGCGCTGGCTATGGCTATTTGCGAAGGATTGTCTTCCAGTATCGGAATAATACCCACCTCCCCTTTCGGTAACCGAAACACAAAAGGCACATGCACACCCGAGCGTGTTCGATATTGAAAGAGCTCAGCGTTGAGTTCGGGTCGGTAGTGAATTTGACAGCGGAGATTTGCATATAAAAACCGATTAAGATCGAATAACGGATCGGTACGTAGTCCAATGAGATGGGTCGCTTCGCCTTGGTCTTCAAGATAGTAGGCAGCTTTTTTCAACGTCCCCTCGGACGCAATAGTGCGAACCAAGAATAATATCGAGAAAACCCGAAGTAACTTCACAACCGTCGGTCGAGAAAGCCTGGTGGCCGTGGCGATTGCCGCGGGCTCCAGTGGTTCTCCCTGGTGAAGAGCAAGGTGGGTATAAAGAACTTTCAACGACTGGTAAGAAATCGGCGTCTCCACAATCAAACGAAGATCGCGTTCTAGAATCGTTTCAATCTGCGTCGCCATCTTCTGGTTGAACAGAGATTTATCGCGAATGGCGAAAGCACCGGGTAGCCCTCCTCCTCTCAAATACGTTTCAATATTTCGAGGACCCGTACCGGCCTTGGTCTGAAACCTCTCTAAATCCGTTGAAATCCGCACCAGTGTATCTGGAAGGGGTTCTTGGTGGATTTCACTCACATCCATAGGTAATAACTCGAAATAGATCACCCGTCCCGTAAGCGACTCAACGATCTGTTTCCTTCCAGAAAACCGAACAGATCCAGTCAAAATAAACTGCCCTACTTTTTCCTTAATCCGCACATGTTCTTTGAGTGCTGGAAACAAATCGGGCAGTAATTGGGCCTCATCAAGAACGGCAGGAAATTCTTTTATAGAATCTAAGAATCCAATGGGGTCGGCTTCAATGATATCCCGGGTCGCGCGCAAATCTAAAGTATAATAGTGGCTCGAAATATGCGTCGCGAGAGTCGTTTTTCCGACTTGCCTGTGCCCCAAGAGCGCAACCAAGGGGCTGAAGTTCAACCCTTTTTTTAGAGCGGGGAGGAGATGGCGAGGTCTAAAATGAGGCATTCTTTAGTATCGGCATGATCTGTAAAACTGTAAACAGGTATTTACAGTTTTACAGACCGTCATCGAAAGACAGCAGGGTCATCCGGGGGGCTAGTCCATAAGAAGGGTATCAGCTTACTTTTAGAGCGACTCAAGTTCCAAAAGTAAGCTGATACCACTACTGATACCACTACTAACGACTAAGGCCGAAAGAGCGCTTCTGGGGGAATGATTTCCCACTGCGCGTTGGGATCGCTACCGGAACGCCAATAAACCATGTCCGCGATTCGATACCGTGGTCCCTGATAATACTTTTCTTCAAAGGTATGGAACCCCTGAGTTAGAGTGACCACGGGCCCCAGGACCGTGGCAATGGCGTGCACTCCATCATTGTTAGTCACGACCACGTTATCGATAAGAAGGATCGACCCGTCATCTGAATCAGTTCGAAATTGATATTGGCCGGTAGCCGGAATATATATTTTGCCCTGAAAGTCTATTCCAAACCATTCGATGAAAGTACTGGGAGCGCCAGGAAATCCATCGCTCCAGTTATGATCGGGAATATTGATATTGGGGGCTAGGATCGTCGTGACTGGCGTCATGATTGAAAAATCGGGGAGTTGAGAAGTATTTACCGGAAGGGAATAGATTTGCCCGACCAGACCTTGCGTATGTCCGTCATCAGCGACCCCGAAATCTCCGTCAGCGAGTAAAGTCACCATACAAGGAGATTGGGAAAAGACCGTTTCCGTCGAAGCGTGAGCTGAGATTTCCACCTGAAACGAACTTGCGACCGAAGACGGGGCCGTATATACGCCGGTTGAGCCCTGCCCTTGTGAGACACTTCCTAGATTCGCCAATGCCGGCGCATTGCCTGAGACGATTTGGAAAACTAAGGTTCCTTGAGGAGTCTGTGAAGGATCGCTCGAAACAAAATTCAACAATATATTTTGCCCAGCACTTAGGAGGGCATTTTGCTGCTGGTCGCAATTGAGATAGCGCGCCGGAGGCGCGATAAATCCCGTATCTCCGCTAGAGTTGTTGGGTGGAGGGAGGATAGCTCCTGAGTCTCCCGTCCCTCCGGTGCCGGGATCGGTGGGAGACGCGGGAGAAGATGGGTCGGAGGGGGTTCCGATCGTACTGGGAAGTTGTCCGCTCTGAGTTTCCACCGTAGGAAGCAAACTCTGAGTTCCCGAGCAGCGCACGAGAATAAAGAGGGAGACAGTCCAACCTCCAATTTTTTGGCGGCTCACCCTTTTCATATCGCGCCTCCTTGCGACCTAGCCTTCAGTATGGAACGGCAAGATGGAGCGAAAAGTGTGGAAAAGAAACAAAATCTAGCCGGTGGATGGAAATTTGCTTCACAGTTCTATCTCAATAAGAGGTCTAAAAAAAAGAAAGTTGTCAGCTTACTTTTAGAGCGACTGAAGTTCCAAAAGTAAGCTGATACCACTACTTAAGTTTCGTCGAACCTAGGGAAAGTCACCTCCGTCCCCATTCCTTCCCCATTCCTGAGATACTTGTCAGTCCCTGCTTAGATTGAGTTCAATTCCGTCCAAGGAGTACTCAGAACTAAATCGCGCGGGTCGAGTCGCTCTTGTGGCTTAAAGACGATTCTAGAATATTTGGACTCGCCAGGCGTAGCCTTAAGCAAAGTCTGGTGCTCCGAGAGAGACTCGAACTCTCACAGGTTTCCCTATACGGTCCTGAGCCGTACGCGTCTACCAATTCCGCCATCGGAGCTTTCGATGAAAAGCGGTTCTAGATCTAGCCGTTTTGTCCCTACTTGTCTATTATGCTTCACCTAATGGCAAAGCGCGGCAAGGTTAGAAATACAGGTTACTTTATCTCTTTCGAGGGCGGGGAAGGCTCCGGGAAGTCCACCCAGATGCGACGTTTGGTCTCCTGGCTCGAGGGGGAGGGGGTTTCGGTAATCGTCAGTAAAGAGCCTGGCGGGACTGAAATCGGGCGCAAGATAAGGGAGATCCTCCTCAACCCCGAAACCAAAGGATTAACCTCTCGTTCAGAACTACTCCTCTATGAAGCCGACCGGGCCCAACACGCCGAAGAGGTCCTGCGGCCCGCACTTCAGGGGGGGAAAATTATCGTCAGCGACCGTTTCGCCGACTCTTCCACCGTCTATCAAGGCATCAGCCGGGGACTTGGGCGAAAGTGGGTGGAGACACTCAATCACTTTGCCACCCAGGGGATCGAACCTGATGCGGTGATTTTGCTCGACCTCCCTGAAGAGGTCGGTTTGAAGCGGATCCGCAGCCGTCTGAAGACTGACGTGTGGCTAGGCGGGGTGCGTCGAAAAGTGAAGCTGGATAGATTGGATAGAGAGAAGAGATCCTTTCACCGGCTCGTACGTAAGGGATTTCTCTCTTTGGCGAGGTCCTATCCAAAGCGTTTTACGGTGCTCGATGCAGGAAAGTCTGAGACTGAGCTAGCCCTAGAGATCCAAGCTTTGGTAAAAGCAAAGTTGAAACGGAGACAGCTTTGGTAGCCGGTAAAAACGCACTCGGAGTGGAAGGTAACGCAGAGGCGCAACAGCGCTTGCGACGATACCTGGAGGGAGGACGTATTCATCCTTCTTCTATTCTCTCAGGACCAAAATCGAGCCAAAAACTCGGGCTCACCAAGAACATTGCCAAATTTCTTCTCTGCCCGGAACGTAACGCGGACGGCTTTTGTAACCGATGCCGGACTTGCGATCGCATCGAAAGAGATACCCATCCGGATGTAATCGTCTGGACCGACCCCTCCGAAGATCTGATCAAGATAGACACGATTCGAGACCTCTGCCATCACATGTCACTGACTCCCGTCGAAGGACAGGTGCGCGTCTGCATTATCGATGAATGCCACCGCATGAATCCCGCAGCCGCCAACGCCTTTCTTAAGACTTTGGAAGAGCCAGGCCCTGGACGGTATTTCTGGCTTCTTACTTCACAAATGAGTTCACTATTACCAACGCTGCTCTCTAGATGTCTGAAATTTATCTTAAAACCTGAAGGTTCTCTGTCCGACAAGACGTCCGTGAACCCCGAACTGGAAAAGCAGGTCCAGGACTTCTTAACATCGAAGAATGTGTCCGATACGGTTAGTGGTCTCGACACGAAAGAGGACGTATTGGGGTTCGTCACACACCTGCAAACCCACTTGCGAAATCAAGTGCTATCCGCCCGGCATTTTTTCAACTATGAACGTCTTGACCAGTTCGATGAGGCCGTCGCGATGGAGGGGCGTTTGCGTTCAAACGCCAACTACGGTTTAATGCTAGAGAGCTTCCTAATTCGGAACTTTCCATGAACGAACCCTATTACATCACCACTCCGATCTATTACGTCACCGACGTCCCCCATATCGGGCATCTCTATACCACGCTGGCCGCCGATATCATGGCTCGTTACCAGAGAATGCGTGGCAAAGACGTCTGGTTTCTCACCGGCACCGATGAGCACGGAGAGAAGATCCAGAAAAAGGCCAAAGAGCAAAACGTTACCCCCCAAGAGTTAGCGGATCGTGTCGTAGAACGATACCGTGAGGCCTGGAAGTTCTATGAAATCACCAACAATGACTTCATCCGCACCACGGAAGAGCGCCACAAGAAAGTAGTCACCAATTACATGAAACAACTCATGGACACCGGTGACGTCTACTTGGGTGAATATGAAGGGTGGTATTGCGTTCCGGATGAAAGTTATTGGACCGAGACGCAAGTCGTCGGTGGAAAGTGCCCTGATTGTGGTCGCCCGGTAGAAAAGTTGAAGGAAGAGAGCTACTTCTTTCGCATGTCCGCTTACCAGGACAAACTCCTTCAGCACATTGAAGCCAATCCAAAATTCATCATTCCCGAAAGTCGTAAGAATGAGGTGACCGGATTCCTAAAGCAGGGGCTAAAAGATATCAGCGTTAGTCGAACCACCATTCAGTGGGGCATTCCGATGCCTCCCAACCCCAAAGCAAAAAAAGAGCATCGCGCTTACGTCTGGTTCGACGCATTGACCAATTATATCTCCGCGCTAAACCCGGATAGCAAAGACTCAAAATTCGAGCGCTTCTGGCCCGAAGCCATCCATCTTGTCGGTAAGGATATTCTTAGGTTCCACGCCGTCTATTGGCCGACCTTTCTCATGGCCCTAAAACTTCCCCTTCCCAAACAGATCGTAGCCCACGGCTGGCTCACCGATTCCAATCGCAAGATCAGCAAGTCTTTGGGAAACATGGTCGACCCTATCGCTTTGGCAAAAGAGGTCGGTTTAGAAGGGGTACGATACTTTCTCTTCCGCGAGTTTGTCTTCGGCATGGACGGCGAATACACCAAAGAGGTGGTCTATCAGAGGATCAATTCAGATCTAGCCAATGACTATGGGAATTGTGTGAATCGGTTGGCTACAATGATCGAGAAATATTTGGGGAGCGCACCGATAGAAATCGAAACCGCCTTAAAACACGACTCAGAACTGAAAACGTGCGCCGCTGAAAATATTCCCGCTTTCCATGCCGCACTTGTGGATTTTGGCTACCACCGAGCTCTTGAAAGTGCTTGGAAAATTATTTCCGCAGTTAATCGTTACATTGAATCGAATGCGCCCTGGACTCTGGCAAAATCTGCGGCCCCGGAAGACAAAGAAAAACTCGCGCGCATCCTAATCCACTGCCATGAGAGCCTGCGCATCGTTTCATTGCTGGTGCTTCCTTTCATCCCCAATGCAGCCACCAAAGCTCTGGGCTATCTCGGAGCAGAGGAAAGTCTAAAAGCCAGCGTCCCAATGGATTTCGCACAATGGGGGAAAGGTCCCCAAAAAATTCTGCCCCGAAAAGGAGAGCCTCTTTTTCCAAGATTGGAATGGAAACCTGCCGCTACATAGACACCCACGCGCATCTTTCGATGCTGACGCATGACTCTCTTTCTGAAATCTTAGAAAGAGCCGCGAAAGCCAACATCGTCAAGATGGTTACGGTTTCAACCGAAGAGAGCAACTGGAAACCCTGCAGCGAAATTGCCGCGGTTCATCCTCACGTCTATTTTGCGCTAGGCGTTCACCCCCATGAAGCCCATCGGTGGGTTGAGTGGAAGACCTTATTAGCGGCGTGGTTTCCGGCGAATAAGCCGCCCGCCAAGTGCGTTGCCATCGGAGAGACGGGACTGGATTTTCACTATTCCCTTTCCCCTAAGGAAGCACAAATCCAGGCGTTCGAAGACCAGGTCCGGCTAGCTAAACTTACGAATCTTCCTCTCATCATCCACAGCCGCAACGCGTTTCCCGAACTTTACGCCTCATTGAAATCGGTCGGCCTGGGAAGGCGCGGCGCGGTCTTACACTGTTTTACCGGGACGTATGAAGAGGCAAAACAGGGTCTCGAACTGGGACTTAAGATCTCCTTTTCCGGAATCTTGTCTTTTAAGAATGCCACCGAATTACGCCAAACGGCGGCTAGACTACCAGTATCGGAACTCCTGATTGAAACGGACTGTCCCTATCTAGCGCCCAATCCATTTCGAGGAAAACCTAATGAACCCAGTTTTCTCCCGGAAACCGCGAAAGTATTGGCGGAGCAGCTCCGCATTCCGCTAGCCCTTCTTAGCGAGAAGCTATTTGAACAGTCCGTGCGTTTTTTCGAGTTGTGCTAAACTATGCCCATGAAGCGCATTCTTATCGTTGGAGCCTCTAGCTTTATTGGCGCCAACATCGCAACCGCTTTGCGTGGCCGCCATCCAATCGTTGGAACCTACTCCAGAAATATTCCTCGAATCGACGGCATTCAAACGTTTCGTTTTACGCTTACCCCCGGAGCTCAGATTTCGGAATTACTCGAGATGACCCATCCGGATGTCGTCATTTACTGCGCCGCCGAAGTCAGTGACCACTTGTGTGGAGAAAACCCGGAGCAGGCGCTCTATGTCAACGCCGAAGCGCCTTACCACTTCGCTAGAGCGCTACAAGACATTGGCAAACGTCTTATCTTCCTATCGACGTCAAAGGTCTTCTCCGGAAATCAGGGCAATTACGCTGAGAACGATGAAGCCCTCCCGCAGAATCTTTACGCTAAGATGAAGCTTCACGGTGAGCAGCAGCTCAGAAATTTCGAAAATCTTTTTATTCTAAGATTGGGAACTATTTTTGGCGTGGGAAGCGCTACCCATAAGTCAGCTATCCTAAATCGATTCCTGTGGGAACTGTGGCAAGACAAGCCGTTATCGCTCATCGCCGATGAGTTTCGAAGCTTCTTAGCGGTCAGCGAAGTCGCCAGAGCGGTCGAAGCGGTAATTGAAGCACCGTCTGCGCTTGCCGGTCTTTATCATCTATCGCACCAAGAGAGACATACCTATTTCACCTTTGGCAAAGAGTTGTCTTTGGTCTTCGGCCTCGTGAACGCAAAGTTAAATCCCATTCCGGGTAGTGCCTTCGGCGGGGAAATGGCCGCAAGCGGCGGAGCCAGGGGCAACGACCTGACCCTTGATGGAAGTCTTTTCGAAAAAACCTTTGGCGTAAACTTTCGTGGAGTCATTCCTTCGCTAGTAGAAATTCGAGAGGTTTTTCGTAAAGGGATGATGTAGCGATTCGCGCTAATATCGCCGCTTAAGACGCGTTTGAAGTCGTCGAACCCAAAGCGAAAGCAATGCGGTAAGCAACCAGCCGATACCTGCTATCGGAATCCAAAGTGACTCTGGATTAGAGGGAGCCGTGGAGACAAGTCGCCCCGGGGTTGCATCGGGTACATTTTCAATTGGAACTTGAATCCCTCCCTGCACAGGAACCGCAGCGAGCATCTGAGTATCATTTGAAGAACTCTTAGCCCCCAGAAAACTCCACATTCGTTTGGCCAAACGCTCCCAACGAGAACTTTCACTAGCAGTGGGAAGCTTAAATGATCTTGCCGAGGGTGCGCCGGTTAAAATCGCATTCGGCCTTCCGGTCTCCGTATCGCGACCAGGTTCGGGCCAAATGAGGTTGATGGCTGAAATCTCTTGTGGCTTAGCGTTTTTCGTCTCTTCCTTATCCTTCCCATCCTTAGGTGTCGCGTCCTGCGAAGGTGGTTGAGAAACTGGTAGAGGCACCACATTGGCAATCACCGTCACATTGGGTGGGTTCACCGTGATATTGGCAGGACTCCCACTAACCACGGTTCCCGAAGCTACGGGCGAATTTCGGGATGCTCCTTGAGATGTCGGCGATGGCAGCTGAGACTGGCTCTTAACGACAGTCGGCGAAGTTTGCGTGACCACCCGTTTGGTGATCATAATTTGACTAGGCTGAACGGTCGATTTCCCCGAGTTGGCTAAAAGGCGAGAGTTGTTATCCGACTCCCACTGTCTAAGTAAATGTTCGTAAACCGCTTCCTCTTGGGGAGTGCTTGCCCCAAGAATCGCGTCACTACTGCCAGAGGCCTCCGGTGCCGCGCCCGGGGAGGCAGTATAGCCCCCACTGTCACCGTCGGATTCGGTCGCGGGCCCTCCGTGCTCGGCCATCGCAACCAACGGCAGGAGAAAAATTATTGTGAGCGCCCATAGGCGCTGCAAACCCTTCATTAGAAAACCCCTTACTCTGGAGGAATTGCATACCTTCGGCCAATCTCGAAAGCCTTCTCCCTCACCCCACCGCAAGTCAAAAACCCGATTGGGATAGCGCCAAAGGAAACAACCTCTTCCCTCGGTATACTTTTGGAATGCAGGGTGGTGCGTATCCCTCTTTTCGCGCGTTCTGGGCGTATACAAAGACCAGGTAAAAAATAGACAGTTTGAGGAGCCGACCTCTAGACTTTATTTATTAAACCAATAGCTTACTCACCTGCGGGGAGACCCTACTCCTGCATTGAATTAGGTCAGTCACGCTAACCTCTTCGAATCGCAGGAATCACCCCCGAACGCGAGCCCCGATGTCCATAAACCAGACGATTTCAAGCTGAATAGGAAGGTTCGGGAAGCTGGAATTTGCAGACTTTTTTCACCCTGCCGATGGCCCAACCGTTGCAAACAGTAGGGGAGACACCTGATATCGCTTGTATACGGCTTACGAAAGCGCCTTGGAGACACAATAATGAAGTTGAGTTTTGAAAAACTATTTCCTCTTGTAGTCCTTGCAGCGATCCTTTCTTTGCCGTGTTTTTGCCTTACTAACAAATTTCACCTTTCCACAATAGAAATGGAAGATGTGATCCATATCGCCAACGCGATCAACGTGGTGAACCCTCATTTAGAAGAAGGAAAGTACTTAGAATACGCCGTGGGCATCCATCGCGCCGCAATCCGATATGGGGTGGAGCCCACCGTTTTGGTAGCGATAGCACAACAAGAGACCGGCTTTCGCGAAAACCTGCCCGAAGGTAAAGCGGGAGAAATAGGAATCATTCAGATTCGAAAGATGTGGTTGAAGAATCCGAAGTTTGTTAACGAGTTTCGCCGTCAATCGATCACCGACCTAAAAAAACCTTCTAAAAGTTTTCTCTTTGCCGCATGGATTTTAAAGGGCCTAAGAGGCCAGATACAAAATGGAACACTTCCCTATTGGTCCTACTACAATTCGGTCCGCTTTGAGAACCGATTCAAATATTTCTTGGCAGTCAACCGCAACATAGCGACGTTGCGCCGCTTCGACGCTACGGACTGGGACTCTCGAATAATCGCCTCTTCAGCCCCGACCGCTCCGGCTGCTATTAAAGTGGCTCAGTTGTCGCCCCCAGTGCAGATTCAGGTACAGAACCAGATTCAGCAGCCGCCCACGGTCACTAAAGACCGCGAAGACGAAATACCCTCAGGAGATCGATGGATTCCCGATGCCATTCGGAAAATTCAAAAGCAACAAGACGCTAGCGACCAAGCCAATGCCGATCGCAGGCGTCCTTCGACTTCATTGCTCAGAACGGCGGAAGAGTTAGATTTGGCATCAATGTTTAGCCCTGCTCTGCAAGACTAGTCTTAAGCAAAAAAAGGATTCGTTCTCTTTTCAATCCCAATCGTCGTGCTCGAACCGTGGCCCGGATGCACCGGGAGATCATCATCCAAAACAAACAATCGATCGTTCACGGCTTTTAGTAATTGCTCGGTGTTGGCCCCCCAGAGGTCGGTCCGGCCAATACTCTGCTGAAAAAGCGTATCCCCTGAGAAAAGCATCTCTTCGCCTGAGATCACCCGAAATGAGAGGCCACCCGGACTATGCCCGGGAGTATGAATGACTTGCACCTTATACTCCCCAAAAATCACCTCTTCGCCGTCTTCTAGAAAATGATCGATCGGAGCACCTTCCTCGGTAGGGACACCAAACATCTTACCCTGTAGCAATAAGTTTTGGTAAATCGCTTCATCACCTTTGTGCAGACACAAAGGTACCGAAAAGGTCTGTTTGAGGAGTTTAGAACCTCCCACATGATCAAAGTGAGCATGGGTATGAAGCACGAATTTCGGTGTGAGCCCTTGGGCGCGAAGCTCAGAGACTATCCTTGGCCCTTCGTCACCCGGATCGATCACGATCGCCTCCTTTGTCTTTTCGCAGGAGAGAATGGCACAGTTACACTGCAGAGGACCGACCACTAAACGCTTGTACTTCACAGCTGCCTCCTCAAACGCGAAAGAAACGGCGACGCCAACGGCTCCACAACGCAAACTGCAATCCCAAGCAGAGAATCGCCATGCCCATGACGGGAACTTTGAGGCCTTCTAGAAAATCATTAAATGATTTTCCAACCACGCCTTCCGCCGTAAACGCAATCAGTAGTACAGCGACAAACAGAGAGGCCCAAAGAAAGACCCGATCCATATGCTCGCGTGCGATCTCGGCCAGCGAGATAAAGGCGGGAACATAAAAGATGAAATAGTGAGGGCGAGTACTTGGCGTCAAAAATACCATT
>Ga0206963_10337_pt1 | contig 11996 bp, 5 predicted proteins | sample Alteio_BWOrgHeat_28_FD_152958 | JGI IMG/M metagenome (GOLD analysis project Ga0206963, IMG submission 152958) | Enriched cells from forest soil in Barre Woods Harvard Forest LTER site, Petersham, Massachusetts, United States -... | ecosystem: Environmental > Terrestrial > Soil > Temperate forest >... | reverse complement strand
CGAGCGCCCACCCTCCGACAAAGATCGCGGGGCCTAAGCTTCGTGCCGGATTTACCGACGTATTGGTCACCGGGATCGTAAATAAGTGGATCAGAGTCAACGCCAACCCAATGGCAATCGGCGCAAAACCCGCCGGCGCTTTCTTGTCGGTCGAGGACAAAATGATGAACAAGAAAAACGCCGTCGCTACGAACTCGGTCACAAACCCGGCGATAAGCGAATACCCGCCGGGAGAATGTTCGCCGAACCCATTTGCGGCGAACCCTGACGCGACTAAGTCAAAACCCGGTTTTCCGGAGGCGATGAGATAGAGAATCCCGGCACCCATAACGCCGCCGATCAATTGTGCGATGAGGTAAGGGAGCACTTCATTCTTAGGATGCTTACCCGCGGCCGCTAAGCCAAGGGTAACGGCCGGATTTAAGTGGCAACCAGAAACGGAGCCAATCGAATAAGCCATCGTGAGGACGGTTAACCCAAACGCGACGGCGACCCCATGGAGCCCAATGCCCACGCCGGGAAAAGCCGCGGCAAGCACCGCCGAACCGCATCCCCCCAAGACCAACCACGCCGTTCCTACGAGTTCCGCCGATAGTTTTCGACAAGACATGAATTTCCCCCGCTCCATTTTTTAATTATTCATCATAAATCGGGAACGCGAGAAAAGGGAGGCGTAGATTTATACAGAAACGGATAGGCAGGAACGGGGCCATCAGAACGGGCTTCGCCCTGGATTTTCGAGGCATGACTCCGGCGCAATAACGACACGGGGATGAAATACTATGGACCCGACTGGCAGATCGAAGGGGGCGTCGATTGTCGGCGAGACATCAGGTACGTAACGAAGCGCGAGCTTTTGGTGTGAACAAGGTGTCCACTTGGCGTGGTTTGGAACCCTTGGTTTGAAACTCTTTCGCGGTCTGCACCGCTAGGCAATTCGTAAGCTCAAGCTAGGCTGGCTTTTGCAGGACTCAACGCTCCGAAACGAGCAAGGTGCAAGGGCCTCGTGGCCACCAGGCCACGGCCCGCGCAACGAGCGAGCTTAAAGCAATTTCATTGCACGTTAACGACCGTAGTCGAATCGTGATAGAGGTACGCCTTTCTGTAAGTGTAGACCCGGAACTCGAGCTGATGGTCCTGCCGAGGATTAACGAACTTGATAGGGAACACCTGTTTTCCTAATCCGACTTTGAACTGGTTTCGCGCTATGTTCAGCGCTTGAATCGGGGGGGCATTTTTGTTTTGTGCTTGTGCTGTGGCGTCGTTCACGTCGATATACGCGACAAGGCTATTGTCGTTATTGGGTGTTTGCCATGTCGCATCATCGATGGCCAAGGTGAAATAGGCTGTCAGAACCGCGTTTGGGTTGAAGTCATTGCGGTACGGCCCATAGGTCAAGAAGCCGGGGGGCAAGGGGGGGCGCGACAGAGGCGCGCCGGGTGGGCAGGACGTCAGAGTTTGGAGTGTCGATTCAATGCCGGTCTGGAAAAACGAGTCTTGAAACAACATGGGGACGCTAACGCTCGTCGCCCCCGCCGCACACTCGTGGTAGAAGTAATGTGGGTAATAGGTGGTCTCATTGACAGTCGGATCACCTTGCTTACTCACGACGCGCCCCAAAGTCGCCATGCCCTGAACTAGGGTTTGAACGTGGGTAATGTTGAAATAAGGACTGTAGGCATACACTCTGTACTCCAGGGGATCATCTTTCGCCGCGCTGAATGGCACGCCGAAGTCCATGCTGCTCGTATTCAAGACCTTCATAGCGTCAATCGATGACATGACCTCGCTAACTCTAAGGTAGCGGTAACCAACAACTTTGTTCGTTTTGGCATCATTGACATCGAGTTTCAACACGTAGTCGGATGAGTGTGAAATGGATGGTATTGTGCTGGCGGTAAAAGAGAGCTTGAAAAGCGCTTCCGTGTTACCGTCGATACCGTTGGGTTGGTAAGGCCCATAGCTCACCCAGTTCGGCGCGTAATTGGACGGAAAGTACCAGGAGTTGTCCCTTTGCAGTCCTACTTTTGGAAAATGGTTGTGATCAATCCCCCGATAGATCTTCCTGTTGGCGAGGAGTTGCGCCGTGGTCTCTGCCTTTGCGGTCGAGGGGAAGAAACCTATTATGCAGGCCGAAACCGCCAGCACCGTGGCAACAGGCATATACGTGACACTCATACACAAGGCCTTTCGAGACTTTTGTTAAGAATTGTTCCGTTCTAACTCCCTTATCGGAAGAGAGTCCGAATTTCTCGACAGGAAGGCCGCACTTTCTGGTTGGACCAGGGCGGGACTTCGGCTGACGTTTCTGTATAGTAACAACTCAGGACACTAATCAATGGCCTTCGGTCGGTATTCGGAGCGTCACGTGAAAAGTCGCTCCCTGTCCGAGTTGTGACTCTACCCAAATTCTTCCGCCGTGCAGCTCGGCGATGCGTTTGCAGATCGCAAGTCCGATTCCCGTTCCGGGATATTGCTCTCGCGTGTGCAGGCGTCGAAAGATGGCGAAGATCTTGTCTGCGAACTCCGGGGCGATTCCGATCCCGTTATCTCGGAAGACGAGCTCCCACTCGTGGCCCCGGTTGTGGCACGCGATCGAGATCAGGGGCGGAGAATCCGATCGAAATTTCAGGCCGTTCGCGATGAGGTTTTGGAAGAGCTGGATCATTTGAATCGGGTCAGCGACGACGGCCGGCAAGGGGCCGCATTCGATGCGTGCGCGCGTTTCGGCGATGGTGACCTTGAGGTTTCCGGTCGCCCTTTCGAATGCCTGGTTTAGATCCGTCAGCTCCGTTTTGGCAGCGGAGGTTCCGACCTGCGAGTACGCGAGCAGCGCCTCAATGAGATCGCGCATGCGAACGGCTCCCTCAACGGCGAAATTCATATACTCTTTTCCGTCCTTGTCGAGCAGATCGGTGTATCGCCGACTGAGGAGTGAAACGTACAGCGATACCATTCGCAAAGGCTCTTTCAGGTCATGCGAGGCGACGTAGGCGAAACGCGCGAGATCGGTATTGGATCGCAGGAGCTCTTCCGCCCGGGCGTGCGAGATCTCCTGGGCTCGTTTTCGCTCTTCGATTTCTTTTTCCATTCCCGCGTTCAGCGCCTGAAGTTTCGCGAATCCCTCGGCGTTCTCGAGGGCCGCGCCCGCGATCGCCGTGATAAGCTCGGCCAGGCGTTTTTCCTCCTCGCCGAATAGCGCACCCACGCGCCGGTGCGAGAGGTACAAGCAACCCGCGGGTTTCCCGCGCAAAAAAATAGGAGCGCAAAGTGCCGAGCGAATTCCGGCCGTTAAAAGGCTCTCCATGGGATTGTGGGAAGAATCTTCGACGAAAATGAGCGCTTCGTGGCCCGACATGGCTCGCTCGACCATCTTGAGGCTGAAGACGTGTTGGTGAGCGCCGGCTACGCAAGTGGCTTTCCTCGCGGTTTCGTCCCACGCCAGGACGAGACAGGTCTCGGCGCGCAATAACCTCCGGCTGGCATCGAGGACGGCTTCACGGATCGTAGTCTCCGTGAGCGAGCGAGCGATCTGTTTTCCAGTGGATAGAACGGTGTCAAAACGATCCGCCAGCGAAAGAGTCGCGTGCTTGGTTCCCGACTCTGATCGCGCCTGTCCCAGCCAGACCTCGGCGATATCGGGATTCCGCATGAGCTCGGCGGCGGTTTTTTGATCCGATTCCGCACTATCCCAGGCAGCCTCGGTACCGATTCGGGCGCGAACTTCGAGCGTGAGATAACGCTCGAGTTCCGCCCCTTGCTTCTTAGCTAGCGATAGGCTTTCGGTGAGGTTTTGGCGGGCTTGGTTTAACTTGCCATGGGCGGCCCAGTAGATCCCCGCTTCACGCAGGGCGTGCGGTAAATTGTTTCGGTACTTTCGGGAGACTTTGAGCGCTTCTTGAACCGCGAGTTTCCATTCGTGAACGAGTCTATTGGATCGCAAGGGCGTCGCCTCACGCAGGGCGTTCTCCACTTGCCGCCTGATCGAAGTCGCAAGCCAGGCAAAAACCGGGGCGACGTACTCCTGTTGCAAGCCAGTTTCCCGGACTACGGTTACGGCTTTTAAAAAAATGCCCGTTGCCTCATCCGGTTTTTCTTCGCCGAGTAACCGCACTCCTTCCGCCTGAAGGATCTCGACGCGCGTATGGAAGTCGCCGGTGTCTCGGCGTCTTTCCGCTTCGATAATTTCTTTCGGAACCCTTCCCTTCGATGCCCGCGCCCAGACGCTAAGCGCGATACCGGAGGCTTGATGGTCGTCTATCTCGACTCCGGCACGGTACACCTGGCGCGCTAATTCCACGGCGGCGCGAAGTTCTCCTCGTCGATAATGGCAGAAAGCGATATGCCAGTTAGCGGTGTTCACTTCCCATCGATCGCCGGTTTTTTCCATGAGGCGGACGGCCTCCCGGCATTTTTCGATGCACTCCTCGTAACGGGAAGCGCCATATAAGGCGACTCCGAAAAAATGCAGCGACTGCCCCTGGCCCCACGCATCCCCTAGCGAACGTCGGATCTCGAATCCTTTTTCGGCGTAAGCGATGCCGCGCTTGAACCAGGGTACCATTGTCATGACCGGGGCATGTTCCGAGTAGGCTTGAGCGAGCTCGGCGCATTGACCGAAATGTTCCGCGAGGTTCATTTCAGTGAGGTGAGCCCAAAGGCAGGGGAATTTCCCGCGTCCGAACCAGAAAACGTAGGCCATGCGACTGAGGAGGCGGACCACTTGGACATCGCGTGGGTCTTTCGCTTGGGGTTGCCTCGTTCCCAAAAAAAAACGCGGCAAGAGGGTGTGCGCGACCTGCACCAAGGTCTGCCAAGTTAGAGCTAGGATGAGCCCGACGCGGGTCGCCGGCACGTTTCGGCCAAGAAGCCGCAGGCCGCGCTCGAGCGCCTCACCCGCGGTTTGGACGTTGCCGCGCTTGAACGAAAGCTCGCCAAGCTTTCCTTCGACGGCGGCGCGATCGAGACTGTTTTCGCACAAGCCGAGTGCTCGTCGCAATTCCGCCTCGGCGAAGTCATATTCGCCTTGTAAAAGAAGGATGTCGCCGAGTCCTTCGGCGATGCGCTTTCGCGTTTTCTCGTCCGTCGTCGAGACGCCCCGCTCGGCGATGCGATATTGCTGCAACGCTATCGAAAGAGAATGGCGATTGCGCGCTTCTTCGGCGGCGGCCAGCGCGAAGGGAAGGGCACGCAAGCTATCTCCGCCGGCGTCGAAGTGATAGGCTAAATCGAAGACCCGATCCGGATGGGTTATCTCAAGTTTTTCCGCCACGCTTCGATGAAGTTTTTTGCGCGAATCGTCGCTCAAGCGATTGAGCAGGGCTTCGCGTAATTTATCGTGGGCGAAGGCGTACTGCCCTTCGCCGGCTTGCCACAAGATGTGGCGTTTTTTCGCCTCGTCGACGATGCGAGCGAGTCGTGATGGATCTAAAACGATCAACGAGGCCGTGGCCGCCGCTTCGAACGTTTTTCCGAGGATGGCGCCACAGGTCAACCATTGGAGGACTTCATCGTCTAGGAGCTCGAGGCGCCGCACGAGAAAAGAGGCCGCTTTCCGGGACGAACGTAGGTTTTCCAGGCCCGAAGGATTCAAGCGCCAAGCGCCCGCTTCGGTGACTAGCGCTCCGCTCTCCACCAATCCGCGCAAAACTGCGGTCGCCATGAATGGGCTACCTTCAGAAACTTGCGCCACCATCTGCATCGCTTCCTCAGGCAATAGCCCGGCCATCGAAAGCGTTAGCTCACGTACCTCGGCGATACCGAAAGGGGCAAGCTTGACCCGGCGGGAAGTGTGGAGTCTCCGTAAAGGATGGCCCTCGTCGACTTCTTCCGACCGGAATGCGGCAATCACCAGAACATGGCCGTTTCCGGAGCGGCGTTCCCGCTTGCGGTGCCATTGGGATAGGAGTTTCAACGTGAGCTCGTCGGCCCATTGGCAATCGTCTAACAAAACCAGCGCGGGGCGCTTTTCGGAACCAAGCGCGTCGAGCAACTCCGACAAGGCGCGCAAATTGCGGATCTGGCCGAACGCTTCGGGTCCCAGCGCCTCGGGGTTAAGGCTTGTTGCGATTTCCGTTCGTAGAACGGGCCCCAATTCGGGCAATGCCGTCGATACGGCCTCGCGCTGTGAATCGAGTTTCTGGCGAAGGTGCGTGCCCAGATCCGCATCGTCGTTCGCTTGAGCCGCGAGATTTTGCGCGACTCCCACTAGAAGTTGGAACGGCCGTTGCGCCGTTTGGTCTAATCCTTGGCCGCGTAGGACGAGTCCACCCGAAGCACGGGTCAGGCGGGCGACCTCTTCCAGCAATCGTGTTTTTCCTCCGCCTGACTCAGCTTCCAGGAGGATCATTCCCCCATTGCCCTGTCGGCAGTCGTCGAACGCTTTCCGGAGGAATTCGAGCTCCGAACGCCTTCCGATAAAGGCGGGTTCGGTGAGGTTCGCGCGGCGATCGTGTGTTCCCAAAACGGTAGTGGGCTCGCGATTGCCTTTCTCAAGAGCCGTCGCGATGTCCTTGAGATCGGCCTGAACCCCTTCTGCCGTCTGATAACGGTCGCGCGGATCTTTTTGCAGAAGGCGTTGGATAAGCTCGTCTAGGACCCGCGGCACTTCAAGCCCGGGGCGAACCAATGATTCGGGGAGAAAGGCCAATTGCTGCTGCAAAACGTCCCCGATGGTTTTTCCTTCAAAAAGTCGCGTACCGGTCAGGCACTCATACAGGAGAATTCCGGCCGAATAGAGATCGGCCCGACCGTCGATAGGCAGTTTCAGCAATCCCGCTTGTTCGGGCGAAATATAACAGGCGGTTCCCGCCCACCGCCCGTCCAGCTCGGTTTCGCTTCGCAAGCCTCGGGTGAGACCGAAGTCGATGAGGGTGGCGCGAGCGACCGGAGTACCGTCCACGATCACGTTGGAAGGTTTGATGTCACCATGAATAAGGCTTTCTTCGTGCAGTTCTCGCAGGCCGGTCATTAGACTCGTCGCAACGCGAAGCGTTTCCACGACGGATAGTTTTCCGTCTTTTAGACGTTCTTGTAAGGTGACGCCCGGTACGTACGGACTGACCAGATAAACCTGACCGCTTTCGGAGCCGAACCATAACGGAAGAGCGATGACTTCGGATTGAAGACGACTGAGGCACTCGGCTTCGTAAGTCAGGCGAAGGTGCGCGCCCGATGGAAACTCGGAAGCGAAGACGACTTTAACGACGATATCCAGCCCACTTACGGTATCTTTTCCGCGGTACGTTCGGACACCGTGAAACTCGTGTAGCAATGAGACGAGCTCATAGCGGCCTGCAAGGAGATCGCCATTCGGCTCCCTTCCCGCGCTCGCGGCGGGCACCCTTTGCTCGTCGGGGAGTTTACCCATGTGGGTTTTATTTAAACACACTGCTTAGGGCAGTACAGGGTTTTTTCTGTTTGAGGTTGCTTACTTAGGAAAAAAAGTCTATGGGCGCGTAGCGTTATGGCTGGTCGGACTTAGGAGAACTTGGAGAAGGGCACCGAGACAGGTTTCCGTGGGGTGCGATCGGCCATAGGCTGACGACATTCGGCTTGCCAGGTCGGCCCAAAATTCGAAAAAGAGTGCCTCTACGGAAGCCGTGCCTTGTTTTGCGACCGATGCTTGCAGGAGATTCCACTGGTCGATGACGGCATCGGGACGATCGAAGAATAAGGCTCCGGTTTCCGTTGGGTCGATCTCAACCCTGACTTGAATCTCCGACATCTCCAACGGGCTGCGGTAGACCTCAAACTCTCCCGGGCTGAATTCCGCCGAGAATTCTGGTTTCGAGGCGATTTCCGCTACTGCGATCCGGATTCGGGGAAGGGCTAGATCGTTCGAGGAACTGTCGACTGCGAACACGATCCGGTGATCGGACGACTCTGCGACTTCAACCGTCGCTTGGAATGGTGGCGCCAGGATCCGAAACCGGGATCCGATGCTTTGAAGGGAAAACGCCTCTCCCGTAAGCTCGATGCCCATTGGCATCAGGTGCCGGCGATTTTGGATCGCCGTTCGGATCAAGGTTTCTAACGTGGGAAGGGACGAGCCGTAAGGAGATCGGAGCAGGACGGAGTGGCTGAGGCCTTTGGATCCGAAAGCGAAAAAATCGTCGAGTGAAAACCGCGGATCCCGGGCCTTTGCTTCAGAAAGCGCCTTCCAAATTCTAAGGAATGACTGGGCATGCGCTCTCGCGCTTCTTCTCCCCTCACGACGTTTTCGTTTTCCATCGGATTCGGCCTGAATCAGATCTAGCGGCCAGGAGAACGGGTTTGAAAAAATGATATCCGTCATCGCGCCAGCGAGAGCGTCGGCACTTACGCCGGGGGTCTTAATCGTCAAGGCAAGGCGACTACCCGCCACGCCGATCGGGGTCAATTCGTAGGTGATAGTAAGGGGCGTATCGGCGAGAAGGCATCGGAGTTTTAGTTCTTTATAGGAGGAGGTTTGCGTTACTTTTATGACTTCGATTTCGGCGGATGGCGGAGAATCTGGTCTACTCGGCAGAGAAACTCGCCATCGGGTGCCCTTCGCCACGAAGTGCGGGGATAACGTGTCGCCATTTTTCCCGGAAACGGCCTGAAGGATCTCAAAAAGCGTGAGCCAGGCGATGTCAGGGTTAGCGGTAGAAAAGACGGCGTTCTCCGCGAGAAGGATTTTTCCGCGGCCTTTGTCCCCACCGGAGAAGAAACCAAGGGGATCGGTAAACCAGTCCGCACCGAGTGCGGTGTGGGCAATGACAGACAGACCTAGCAAGAGGAGATATTTCTTCATTGGCACATTTGACGTATCAGGGTTGGGTTGATTGCGCAACGCGTCTGTCTAGGCGCGGGCGTTGGCCGGAAGCTCGTCGGAACGCTAAAAGATTCGAATCGTAACGCGCCTATTCAACAGTTGATTGGTGGGATTGGGCGTTCCGTCTGAATTCCTATTCGAAGCGATCGGTTTCATTTCACCGTACCCCATGATGACGGATCTCTGGCTTTGTTCAGTACCCAGATCGAGGGACTTTAGCACCGAGTGCGCGCGCTTGGCCGATAGTTCCCAGTTATCGGCTATGGTCGGCGAGTGAATGGGCGTGTCATCGGTATGCCCCTCGATGCCGATCCGATACGGGGCCGGTATTTTGGTGAGGGCCTTTCCGATCTCGTGGACGAGTTTTTCCCCGCTCGCGGAAAGGGAGTGGGCGCCGCTTTCGAATAGGACTTTCTCTTTGATATGCAGGATCAGCGCGTCTTCTTTTTGTTCGAGGGTTATCGCCGTCAGCAGGTTTCTATCGACTACCCATTTGAGTAATTTCGCTTGAATATCGTCGATGGGCGGCGCCGGGCGGCCTTTATCGGCGGTGAGAATGCGGGCGATCTGATTGAAGTCACGGTGCTGGAGCCGCTTGTATGTAAAGCTGAAGATCGCGACGAAAAAAACGAAAAGCAAGATCATGAGGTCACTCAAGCTCACTAACCAAAGATACTCGCCGGTATTGTCAGTGGCGCGGCGTTTTCGTCTCATTTTCGCTCCTGGTTAGGCGGGTGAAGGCGTGGGGCATTCGTCGATATTCTTCTTTCGGTCGGCGATCGAATCAGAGAAGTATTGGGCCGGTTTCCGCTTATCGAGTAATTCTAGCCAGTGAGAGAGTTGCTCGAACCCGTCCAACTCCACGTCGAGCAAGCGCTCCAATCTTTGCTGAACCGGCGTCCATAAGACTAAAGAAAAGAAAAGACCGTAAAAAGTGGTCAATAGCGCCAGGCCCATGTGCGATCCGATGTGGGAGGGATCCTCGAGACTGGAAAGCAAGTGTACCATTCCCAGGATCGTTCCCAGCATTCCGACGGATGGCGCAAGCCTGACCCCTAAGTTGAGGAGATTAATGCCTTGCGTTAATCGAGACTCGCGGCGTTCCCGCTCGCGCTCCAGAAGGTCGCGCACGTCCTGAGTCGGAATCCGCAAGGCGAGTCTTTCAATCGTCTTTGCAAAGTAGCTGGATAGGTGGTTGACTTTAAGACGGTCCATGGAGCGCGGTCCCATCGTATAAAATTCGTGCCCTAGCCGGTTAAGGATCGCGGCTTCCTCGTCGAGGGTTTTCCTTCGGTCCGCCGAACGAGTAAAGAGAAGATCTAAAGTCCTGCGGATAAGCTCCCAATCCGAGCACATGAGAATGAGACCGATCGGCCCCAAACTCGTAAGACACATCGCCGGCCAATGGAAGATGCGGAACGATCCCGGCGCCGTTCCGGAAGTCTCATACAAATAAACGACGGTAAGGCTAACTCCCAGTACGAGGGCGCCAACGATTTTCGTGATCATACTATGGCCTTTCTGGAGTTCATGACATTACCTCGCGAAACCGTCGAGTCAGTTTTCCCCTCGCCTCGGCGGTACGTTCTCCCGGCATGCCTTCGCACATGGCAAGTTGATTCAGCAAAAGATCCCGGCGTTGCGGGCTGATTTCATTTAAAAGGAAATCGGTGACTCCGCTGGGGCAAGTGAGCAACGCCAGCGAAAGCTCCTCGTTGTTTGCGTCGGAGAGCACTTTGTCCAGCAATGGCTTCGGCAGCGAAGGGGCGTCCTCGAGTTTAAAACGGAACTTGGCGAGTTTCGGGTAGAGCTCCGGTCGCGTTTGTTCTAAGTCCATGAGGAGTTCTTCCTGCTTGTCGGATTGGCTCAGGACTTTCGACCAGTAGTCCACGTCCGCTTTGGTGGACCCCGTAAGAAATTTCGGCAAGCCTGCCACGCGCGATCGAACGGCATCCTCTATCGACTGAAGTTCTAACGTCGAGACCCGTCCGGTCGAGCCTGACTGCGCCAAGATCTCGACTCGCTGTTTCGACGTCAGCGATTCGAGCGCCACCGCGGATTGCCGCGGGGCCGTGAATTTTAAAACGATAGCGGCGATCATCGGGTTTTCACTCTTCACGAGGGCGATAAGTTGATCATCGGTCAGTTGCGGGAGGAATCCGAAGAAACGGTTGTTCTGCCATTGGTTAGCCTCGATGAATTCCGAGAAATTTTTCTCATAGAACAACATCTGTTCTTCCGAGGGCGGAGTCCCGTTCTCGCCGCCCTTCGGTATCGCGTGCCCTAGTCCCTCGAGCAGGCTATCGAATGCCGGTCCCCGGAGGCCTGCATAGAGTTCGGCTTGGGCCGCCTCTCCGAGCCGGGAGAAATAGAGACGGAAAACCTCGGAGTTGGCGAGAAAGGTCTTCAAGAGTTGCGAGCGTTGATCGACGAATTCCGGCGTCGCGGGCAACGCCGGGAATGCGGGCCTTTCTTGGCCGGATCCGGAAGGAAGCGCCAGGGCTTTCGGTTTTTCGGAAGGCGCCATTGCGAACGGTGAGACGGCCCTTCCCGACGATGTTTCGATCGCGGTATCGGCGTAACGCGAGCGGAGTTGGGTCGCGGAGTGGTTGCGAAACCAAGAAAACGCTAAAATCGAGGCGAGCAGCGCCGCAATCGCCCACGGCAATGCCGTGAAGGAGGTGCCTCCGAAAACGCCGTCCCCGCGACTCACGCTTGCCGGTAATAGGTGCATACGATGCGTGGAGAGGTGGGCTTTGGCGCCGTAATTCGCGACGAGATAGTGCTTCACCAGGGTTTGCACTTTTTCGGAACGTTCGCCGCCGACGTCTTCATCCAACGTCAGCTGAACATCGAGACTCTTCAATACGCTCGAATCCACCGTTTTAAAAACCTGGCGGGATTGTTGGGGGGCTACCGCGCGGGTCGGAACGGACTCGCTTTTAAAACCCGGTAGGGGCGGCACGACCACGGTTGCGGCTTCCGGAGTTTGTACCGTGGTTTCCGACTCGACGAGCTTTCGTTCCGGAACCGTCGCGACTTCCGAGTTGACTTGGAGAAGGTACTGTTCCTTCGCAATCAAGCGAGCCAATGTCGCCTCCAGATCGGTTTGCACTTTGCTTTCGACCAGCGCGGGATCACTCGTCGCGAAGGCGGGGAACGAGATAAAAAAGAGTAAAATCATTTTCACCGGTAGTTC
>Ga0206963_10335_pt1 | contig 12043 bp, 10 predicted proteins | sample Alteio_BWOrgHeat_28_FD_152958 | JGI IMG/M metagenome (GOLD analysis project Ga0206963, IMG submission 152958) | Enriched cells from forest soil in Barre Woods Harvard Forest LTER site, Petersham, Massachusetts, United States -... | ecosystem: Environmental > Terrestrial > Soil > Temperate forest >... | reverse complement strand
CCCATGATTCGCTCAAGCGAGCTCAAAGCTTCAACTTAAATCCCACACGGTTCAACCCCACCGTGATGAGCAAAATCACCACGCCACAACCCGCCGACCGCGCGATGGCACCCGCCAGACTCGACTCCGCCAGCCCGCCATACCAATCGCCCAGATGAACCAGATCGAGCACCGACCCCATCATCTCGGAAAGCAGATACGCCAGCAGGACATTCTGCCCCGCCGCCGCCAACGGACGGGCGATCACCTTCACCGGCCTGACATCGCAGACAAAATAAAATCCCAGCCACAGCGCCGCCGTGATCGCACAGGACCAGAAGCACCACGACGGCGTCGCGTTGTTCTTGCTGATGCCATAAAGCCCGTTGACCAACAGCGCCGCAAAGGCAAATCCGCCGCTGAACCACAACGTGAATTTCACCCGCGCCTTCAAGGTAGTCATATCCTTGGCGATCAGAATGGAAGCCAGCAACACCCCCGCCACCGTGATGGCTGCTTGCGACCCGAGCGTCCCGCCGAAATCCACGTAATGCGCCGGCCAGAAATTGTCAAAGAAGTGCTTCCTATCCGCCGCATAGAAACATGTCATCAACGCCACGCACCCCAACAATGCCGTGCGATTGGTGCGGAAGATCAAAAACAAAGTCGCCCCCGCCAGATACGCCCACCCGATCAGTCCCAGGATGCCATACCAACTGACATTCAGGTGCAGCGGAAATAGCGTCAACATGTGCCGCCCCTTGTGAGTCTGAAAGATCAGTGCACTATAAAGCATCCCCACAAACCCCAACCCGCGCACCGCCAGGCTGAATAATCGCCAAAACTCCGCCGACTTCGGCGTCACATTGCGCGGAGCGATGGTGCAGAAGGCAAAGATTGCCGATAGAAACATCGTCGCCGCCCACATATCCGTCCCGCCGCTTTCGCCATTCACCATCAAGATGCCGAGCGCAAGCAACGCCAGCGTGCGCGTGACCACATGACCAAATATTTTCCAGACCGCCTCACCCTTGTTCAACCGTCCGCCCAGCGCGAAGGGAATGGACATACCCACGATGAACAGGAATCCCGGGAAAACCAGGTCCACGAACGTCATCCCGCTGCCGCTCTTGTGCCGGTCGCTAAAATGCACCATCCAGTTTGGCACTAGGTTCTCCGGTGCCCCCGCCAGATCATTCACAAAGATCATCATGAACATCACAAATCCACGCAGCGCGTCGATGGAAGTGATACGGGGAGCTTTGGGTACGACCGGGGTGGAGTCGGTGGACATTCGCTAACTTTGCCAGAATGGACACCTCCTGCCTACCCCCTCAAAAGGTCTATAGCGACACACTTGACTTAAGGACGGTCGAATAACGCGCCAGCGTCCTCGACTGCGGTCCCGATACATCGGAATAGCTCTATGACCAACCTCACGATGGCCACCAATTCCCCTAACCACTCTACCAACCCCGCTAGCCCAACCTTGATTAACCTTGATTTCGCCCCTCCTCCTTGTTCTCGTCCTCGTCCTCAAATTTCATTTTTGTCTCATCATCAACCTTGAACAACCTTGAACAACCTTGAACAACCTTGAACAACTTTGAACAACCTTGATTAACCTTGAATCCGCTCAGTTTCCGCTTTCCGACTTCCGACTTCCGCTTTTCCCCTCAACCTTGATTAACCTTGAATCCGCGACGAATCCCTCTCCCCTCGGAGGGGAGAGGTCAGGTGAGGGGTGGCTGCCCTCATTTTCAAATCAACCTTGATTCAGCCTGAACACTGAACACTCGCTCGATATGTCAAAGAACCTTCCGCGTCTCCCGATGTAACGTTTCACGATACAACGATTCACCCCTTTTCTATCACCTTTCCGACCTCCATCTTGTTCCATTGGAACATAGGTGATCTTTGCCAAGCTCTCATGGCCTGAAACCACCCCCCTTTTAATGTATGGCAGCCGACATCAGGAGGCTCAAACTCACCGTGTTTTATTGAATCCTGTAAAATCCTGTTGATCCTGTCTCTCTGCTTTCAGCCGATTCTCATTTTTCCATTGCCGCCGCTCCCCACCCTATCCATCTTTCCCGCATGAGCGACATCATCTATCCCCGCAGCCCGCGCGAAACCATGGACGGCTGGAGCTACCTGCCCCGCTACATCGACAAGATCCGCCTCAGCCTCGCCGGCAAACTCCATTCCGACTACACCGGCAATCTCGGCAAAGGTTTCGATGCCATGTGGCTCAAGGCCGCCGGCCTCACGCACGAACAATTCGTCGAAGTCGTGAAAAAATCCATCACCGACGGCCAAGTCTGCGACTGGGTACACCAAAACGTGAAACGCACCCCCGCCGAAAAAGCCGCGCATTGGCAGGATGTCCTCAGCCGCCCGCTCGCTAACGATCCCGCCGCCGTGGAACGTTTCAAGCAGCGCAAGGTCGAATCCAACCTCACCCACCGCGACGATCTCCAAACCTTCGTGGACTACATCGATGCGGATGAGAAACGCATATAAAGCCGTGCTTTTGGAATCGTAATGAATTTAAAGAAAAAAGACATTGCGATGCTCATCTTCTGCATCGTGGGATTCGCGTGTTTATTTTCACGCCCAGCCTTGCAACCGTTTGGCTGGCTTAGTTTTTCCATTGGTTTGTGGTTGCAAGTGTTTGATGGATTACAGACTGGACAGATCAGGTCTACATTGGGCCTTGGAAGAATGTCTTTTACGTATGACCGAGATGAAAATCCGATATTATTTACGTGGGCGATGATCATCCAAGGCTTATTAGCCGCAGGTTGCTTTTTCGTCTTTTTATTTTCGCTCTGACCAAAGAGAGAAAATGTGACACCAAACTCTCGACATCATCTCGTCACTTCCAATAATTCCAATCCACATCCGGGAACAGATTATCCCGCGCCTCGATCTCAACCAGCCACGGCTCATCAATCTTCGTCAGCGTGAGCTGTTCATGCAGCGCAATGAAGCGCAGCAGATGGTCCTTCACACGACGACGCGCATAGTCCGGACTGGTACCCGCACGCAGGATGAACGGCCAATCACTCGCCTGCGCCAGCAGCAATTCCCGCGCAGCCTGCTTGAGCGCGCGCGCCTTGAGCCCCTTGGCCTTCGGAAATTTCTTCGCCAGCTTCGTCATCCGTTCTTGCGCGATCTGGAGATGCGGATAGATCCACTCGTTCGATTCGTTGAGCCACACGCGCCAATAACCCTCCTCGCCCCAGCTTGAGCCGCCCGGCGTCGCGATCTGGTTCGTCGGAAAACGGTGGAGATACTCGCCCGGCGTCAGCAGCGAAACGACGTTCTGCTCGTTCGCCAAATTGCGCGCCACGAAATCAAGGAACTCCGGCCCCTCATACCACCAATGCCCGAACAACTCCGCGTCATACGGCGCGATGATGATCGGCGGCCGGTCGATGATCGCGCCCGCCGCCTTCACCTGCGCCACACGTTCAGCGACAAAGTGCGCCGCGTGTTCGCTCGCCGCCTTGAGCGCATGGTCCCGCTGATAGATCTCCTTCGGCCCCTGCCCGCCCGTGATTCGATAATATTTCAGCCCCGTGAACCCCCGATTGTCCGGCGAGGGCAGATGCGGTTTGACGTAATCGAAATCCAGGTCGAACCCGATGTCGCGGTAAAAATCGCGGTAACGCGGGTCGCCCGGATACCCCTCATGCTTGCTCCAGACCTGCCGCGACGAATCAAAATCGCGCCCGAACACCGCCACGCCATTCGGCGTGAAGATGGGCGCAAACGTCCCGTAACGCGGACGCGGATTCGCGTGCAACAGCCCGTGCGTATCCAAAATGAACCACCGGATGTTCGCCTCCTGCAAAAAGTTTTCGATGCCGTTGATATAGGCGCATTCCGGTAGCCAGATGCCGCGGGGGTCACGCCCGAAACAACTGCGGTAATGATCGCGCGCCGTGAGTATCTGCGCACGGACGGATTGCGGATGCCCGCTCATCAACGGCAGCAACCCATGCGTCGCCGCCGTGGTGATGATCTCCAGCCGGCCTTCCTCCTGGAACTGCTTGAAGGCGTTAATGAGGTTGCCGCTATAAAAACGCCACGTCTCCCGCGCCAGCGAAAGCCGGTGATGATACATCCACGAGAGTTCGCGATAAGCCCGGTCCCAATGTGTCCGGTGGATTTCCTTGTCCGCCAATTCGATGAGCCCGTTGAGATGCCGCTCATACCGCGCGCGCAACAGCGGATCGATCAGCATCGCGCAGAGCGTCGGCGAGAGCGAGAGCGTGATGGCCGCCTCGATGCGGTCGTTCCGCCAGTTCTCCATGATCTGCAGCAGCGGCAGATAGGTTTCCGTGATGGCCTCAAACAGCCAGCTTTCCTCCAGAAATTTTTCATGCTCCGGATGCCGCACAAACGGCAGATGCGCATGGAGGACGATTGAGAGATAACCTTGCATACCCTTGATGACCTACAATTCCAATTTGTCAGAAATCCATTCAGCGATGGCCCGCGCGCGGATCAACCCGGCGAAACCCAGTAAAGCTGGTATCAATCGCAAAACGACCGGGATGGCCGCCACCGGCACCGGATGCTTGGGATTGCGGCACTCCGCCCAATAAAGGCCAAGCTCCAGGATGCTGGCGACCACCAGCAACACCGCCACCAGCCGGACCAGTGTCAACGCTCCTCGTTCAGGCGCTTCCATGCGTCAAAAATTAAACCACGTTGTCCGCCAGTGGTGTCTTCAACGATGGATCCTGCGGCGTCGCACCCACGTCACCCAGATATTGCGTCTCGCGGATGAACTTCAGGTCCGCCGCCCGCGCATCGTCGCCGCTCGCCGAGACCGCCACCGCCGGCAGATCGTATTTACCGTCCGGCAACGCAAAGCGGTAGCTGAACGTTCCGTCCGAACGCAATTTGATCTCATGCCCGCCGAGCGTGACTTTCGCATTCGGCTCGGTCGCTCCATAGATGATGAGTTCCGCGTTGACGTTGAACCAGAAGCCTTTCGCCTGCTCCGCCCCGACACCACCCCCGAACGGACTGGTCGGGCTGGTCAGAGCGAGGCTCGAAATGCCATACGCCGTCGTCGGCGAGGTGACATCCTGCGACAAACGGCGACGGATCAGTTCCGTAATCTCCAGCGACCCCATCCAGATGCGGCGCGATTGGTCGATGTTGATGATCTTGGCCAGCGCCTGCTCCTGTTGCGGCGTCCAGGCGCGCACCGGACCGGGAACGGAAGTCGGCGCAATGGTGGCGGAATTAAAGGCGGCGATCGCCCCCGGCGTCATTCGCGGCAGATCGGGATGCCCGTGGCGGCGCAATTCTTCGATCGCCTGTGCCAGCGGGATATTGTCGCGCACCGCGTCCTCGATGATCTGGATGAGTTTCGCGAAAGGGATCTCAAACGGGATGGTCGCAAACTCCGCCGTGTCTTCCTTCGACGCCGCGTCCGGCGGCGTCACCGTACCGCTGGAGATGGCCACACGCATCCATTTGCCCAGCGCAGAATAGTAGCCCAGCTCCGCCGCGTAAGAATTTCCCGCGCGCTCGACATGCGCGAACCAGTGACGCGATTCCGGATGCACATGGATCTCGTACAGCGGATGCCCCTCGATCTTGTGCGCGTAGATGCGCAGCACCAGATGTCCGTCAGTGGATGCGCCGTTAAGTTCCAGTTGCTGTTCGCGCGTCAGGTCCCAATGCGCGTACAGCCAGTGCGGATCGCGCGCCGTGAGGAATAATTTTTTCGTGCCGTACGCCTCGGGCAGTTCGCCACCAGAAAAGCGCTGGGCCGGCGGTGTGGCCCCCAATGAAAATTTTTCGCCCGGACCGCTCACCGGAACCGGTGCCGGTGCATCCCCTTCCAGCAAGATCGCCGGGACATCCGCTTTCTTTTTCTTAACGTAAGTACGGCGCACAACGGTCGTTGCATCCACTTCGGTTTCCGATTCCGCCGCTTTCTTGCCGTTCTTGGATTTGAGCATTTTCTGGGCGACGGCGACGGCACGCTTGATCAACGGTTGACCCGTTGTTCGTTTCGCTTTGGCGTCGGCGGATTTCTGAATGACCGGCGCGGAAACTGGTTTCTTTTTCATACAGCAGCTCCTACTTGGGGAGATGGCGGGTTTTGCCGCCAGAAAACTAGGCGGACTACGCCGGAGAAGCAACCCCTTTTTCAGGCCCGCGCCGCCCAAAATCTGGTGACACGCCGGCCTTCATCTCGAAGTGTTTCATTTTGATACAATTCGCACGTCAAACCGCCTCCATCGCTTCATTATTCGCACCCACATAAGTTTGGGGCTTGCTGCCCGCCGCAGCGCGATGCTAATTTTGATGCCGCTAGTTTGGGGAATACATGAAATCATCCGGAAATAATTCAGCAGCGAAACCTACCGTCTTTGTCGTCGACGACGAGCCGATGTTGCTCGAACTCGCCTCCGTCATCATCAAGCCGCTCGGCTGCGAAGTCCGCACCTTTCGCGATCCCGAGACCGCGCTCAAGGAATTCGCCATCGCCCGCCCCGAACTCGTCCTCACCGATTACGCGATGGGCCGTATGACCGGCATGGATCTCGTCCGCGAATGCCGACGTCTCAACCCCCGCCAGAAGATGATCCTCGTCAGCGGCACCGTGGATGAACACGTCTTTTCCGACGCGCCCGCCAAGCCCAACCACTTCCTCGCCAAGCCCTATCAGCTTCAGGAATTGTCCGACTGCGTCCGCGACTTGCTCGCGGCATAAAATTTTCAACCGAATGACACCCGGCGTGTCTAAACCTTCAACTATATGAAAACTCTGAAAAAAATCATCATCATCGTTGTCCTCCTCGTCGTCGTGCTTGGCATCGCCGCCGTCGTCTTCGTCGGCGTGTTCTTCGACGACATCGCGAAGAAAGGCATCGAGACCGTCGCCCCCACCATCACCCAAACACCCGTCACCGTCAGCAGCGTCCACCTCGGCGTGTTCTCCGGCTCCGCCAGCATCAACGGCTTCATCATCGGCAACCCCTCCGGCTACACTTCCTCCAACGCCATCAGCCTGGGCAAGGCCGCCATCAGCCTTGAGCCGAAATCGTTGTTCGCCGACAAGATTGTCATCCACTCCATCGAAGTCCGTGCCCCGGAGATCACCTTTGATGGAAATCCGCTCGGCGCCAACAACCTTCAGAAGATCTTGGACAACGTGAGCGGCACCCCCAATACCAACACCGTCGTCAATTCACCCGAAACCACCAAGAAGGCCGCCAAAAAATTGCAGGTCGATGACTTCCTGATCAGCGGCGCCAAAGTCACCGCCCACATCACCGGCCTCGAAGGCGAACCCTTCAGCATCGTCATCCCCGACATCCACTTCACCAACCTCGGCACCGGCCCCGACGGCATCACCGCCGCCGAACTCACCCAGAAGGTCATCAAGGAGATTTCCGCTGATTCTCTGAACGCCGTCGTCGATCACGCCAAGAGCATGCTCGGCAAAAACGCCGGCAACCTGCTCAAGGGCGCTACCGACTCCGCCAACAAAGCCCTGGGCGGCAATGCCGACAAGGTCAAACAGGGCCTCGGCAATCTGCTCGGCAAATAAGCGGATCGGCCTCCGGTTTCCCCCGCGCGCAACCTCACGGTTGCGCGCTTTTATTTTCCCCGCCATGGTCTATTCTTCGCGCCTGTGTTAGGGACCCTGCGCAAAGCCGAGTACGCCGAATTGATGATCTTGTTTTTCATCCAGGCGGCGGGCATGTCCATCTGGTTCGTCCCCCTCGGCCAGATTCTAGATGTCCACGGCCTGCACGCCATCAAACCCTACGCCTTCGCCTCCGCCGCCATCGCCGCCTTCATCTCCCCGCTCGCGTTCGGTGCCATGGCCGACCGCCATGTCCCGCCGGCCAAAGTCCTGCGCTGCCTTGCCTTCGCCTCCTCCATCCTCATGACCGGCATCGGCACCGCCTTGAAATACCACTGCAATCAATGGCTCGTCCTCGCCCTGATCCAGATCTTTTACCTGTCCTACTCACCGATGTTCAGCATCTCCACCGCGCTCGTCCTCGCCCGGTTGTCCGATGCCAAAAAAGAATTCGGCCCCATCCGCTCGCTCGCCACCATCGGCTGGATGGTTGGCGCCCTGCTCATTAGCCTCTTCAGCCTCGATGACTCCGCCTACGCCACATACCTCGGTGCGCTCGTCTGGCTGCTCGTCGCCGCCTTCACTTTTTTCCTCCCCGCGCTCGAGATCCCAAAATCCGCCGAACACCTTTCCTGGCATGAACGCCTCGGCCTCGATGCCCTCACGCTCCTGAAAGACCGCCGCACCCGCGTCGTCTTCCTCACCGCAACCTTCTTCAACATCCCCATCTCCGCGTTTTATCCCTACGCGCCCACGCATCTGCACGACCTCGGCTTCGTCCATACCAGCGGCTGGATGAGCCTCGCCCAGGTCACCGAGATCATCGCCATGTTCAGCCTCGCGTGGATGCTCGTGAATTGGCGGTTGAAATGGATCTTTGCCTGCGGCATCGCCATCGGCGTCACGCGGTTCGCGCTGAGTGCGCTGGACACCAAGACCTCGTTGCTCCTCGGCGTCACCCTGCACGGCGCGTCCTTCGTCTTCGTCTTCATCACCGCGCAGATCTTTGTCGATCAAAACATCGCACCCGCCTGGCGTTCACGCTCACAAGCCCTGTTCACCCTCATGACCGGCGGCTTCGGCAACCTCATCGGTTACCTCGGCGATGGCTGGTGGTTCAACACCTGCACCAAAACCGGCACCACCCATTGGCCCGCCTACTGGGGCGGCCTCGCCACCCTCATCGCCTGCGTGCTCGTCTATTTCCTCATCGCCTACCGCGAAGCCCCCACCGCCGACCATCGAAATTCAAAGTTGAATGTTGAGCGTTGAATGTTGCCGTTGCCACTTCTCAAACTTTGGCCTTTCAACTTTAGACCTTGGACGACTTCCCCGCTCACCTCGCCGGCACCTTCAACGCCCCGCGCAAGCGCGTCGCCATCCAGCGCAACTCATCTTCATTGCGTCCCGCGAGCAGACCGGTCTTTTTCCCCGTGCGCGGAAAGATTTGTAGATTCAGCACCGGCCGGTCATTCACTTCCACGTTGCTGTTGTCCACCCGGATGGCCGCCACTTCATCACGCCTCCAAACCCATTGCTTCACGCCAAACAAACCCTTCGTCTCGATCCGCAGTTCCCCACCCTCCACCATGAACGTCGCGGTCCGCTTTCCCATGTTGAGCGCCGCCGCCATCAACCCGGCACCGATCCCCCAAAACACCGTGATGAAACCGACAAAGACCCATACCGCACCGTCGCCCTTGTCCTTGCTGTCAAAGCCCGCCACGATCGCCACCGTGGTGAACACCGTCATGAACCCGCACCACAACAACGCAAAGAAAAACAATCCCTTCGATCCTTCCCCTAATCCCGCCGGTGGCACCGTCAGGCGGATGCCATTCACCCTTTCCTCCACCTGCACCCGGCTGCCCGCCGGTTGCTGCACAGTGTCCACGTCATTCGGATTCAACGGCGTCGTTTCCACAACCTCGATCGGCCCCGCTGACAAACCGTCGCCACCACCCGCATAATTCTTCAACTCCTGCGCGACTCCCAACAGCCAGTCTTTTGGATACCCCAGCACCAGCAATTTTTTAGAACCGTCCTCATATTCAGCGACCAGTGCGGAGAGTTTCGGATATTCCTGCACCGGTCCGTCCGCGTTCCGCGTCGTTGATGCGCTCACCCCCAGCTTTCGCAACGCCTTGCGCGGCATCCGGCGCGTCCACCAGAACGGCCCCAATAGTTCTGCCGCCAACAACTGCCCATCCTTCCATTCCACCCGGCTGCGACCGAACAAGATCAGCAACCCAAATAGCATCGGCATCAGACCGACGATCAAAAAAGGTATCTCGAAAAGCAGTTCCAACGAATCTCCAGCCCTCCCACCTGTTTGCCCCGATCGGTGGACGGCTCGCCAGACTTCATGTGCCGGCGTCCAATCAAAAAGAATGCTGAAGCCAATGAGCAGCACGCCTAATATCTTTGCCCATCCCAGCGACCTGACCGGAAAGTCAAACCGGACATTACCGCCCACATACTGCCTCTGTATTTGTTGTGACCAGTCCGCTTCCATGATTCAATATCGTTAGCCCGCCAAGATCTTCTCGATGTGCGCCAGTTCATCCGCGCTAAAATTCAGGTTCTTCACCGCGCCCACGCAATCATCCACCTGCTGCACCTTGCTCGCGCCGATCAACGCGCTCGTCACCACCTTATGCCGCAGCACCCACGCCAGCGCCATCTGCGCCAGCGTCTGCCCGCGCGACTGCGCATGGTCGTTCAGCTTCCGCGTCTTCGCCAGCACCGCATCCGTGATGTCCGCCGGCCGGAGAAACCGCTGGTCATGACCCGCCCGCGAATCCGCCGGGATGCCCTTGAAATAACGGTCCGTCAAAACCCCCTTCGCCAGCGGCGAAAACACCGTGCAACCGATCCCCTCCGCCTCCAACGTCGCCAACAACTGCGGCTCCACCCAACGATCCAACATGGAATACCGCGGCTGATGGATCAGGCACGGCGTCCCCAACTCGCGCAAAATTTTTGCCGCCCGCGCCGTCTCCGCCGGTCCATAATTGGAAAGCCCCGCATAGATCGCCTTCCCGCTGCGCACCGCCGATGCCAGCGCGCCCATCGTTTCCTCCAACGGCGTATCCGGGTCCGGCCGGTGCGAATAAAAAATATCCACGTAGGGAATCCCCATCCGCTTCAGCGACTGGTCCAGCGACGACAACAGATATTTCCGCGACCCCCATTCGCCATACGGCCCCGGCCACATGTAATAGCCCGCCTTCGTCGTGATCACCATCTCATCGCGCCATTTTCCCAGGCTCTCGCGCAAAATGCGACCGAACGTCTCCTCCGCCGACCCGTCCGGCGGCCCATAATTGTTCGCCAGATCAAAACACGTGATCCCCAGGTCAAACGCGCGCAACGCGATCGCCCGCGCATTCTCAAACGAATCCTTCGCGCCAAAATTATGCCACAACCCCAGCGAGATCAGTGGCAGCCGCAAACCCGAGTGACCACAGCGACGGTAAAAACTTGGTGAATCGTAACGATTAGGTGCAGGTGAATACATAAATGATGAAACCGATTATTCCCATCCCCCCGCCAGAAGTCGAGCGGACACCTTGGCAATGACTGGCGAGGTGGCAGCCAAGACCACCTGCAACTAATTCAAGGTAGGGCGGCGCTGCCGCGCCGCCCCAATTAAAACTCCGGAAAAGACAACCTTGATTAACCTTGAATCCCCCAAAATGGGAGGGACGGCGTGTCGCCGTCCCCAATTGAAGAATTTGTCACGCGATAAAACCCAACCTTGATTAACCTTTCAAGCCACAGGCGAGACCACGCCTAAGCCTTGGCGAAGGCGGGGATTAACCTTGAATCGCCACCAACCGTTGCGCCGGTAGAGCGTGTCGTCCTCGTCCTCGAATTTCTTTTCATCTCATCATCAACCTTGAACAACCTTGAATTATCCGTGACTCCGCGAACGCGCTAGCGTCTTGGACTGCGGCAGTCCTCCCCGTCCGCCATAGCCTTGGCAAGCCGGATGCCGCTCTGCGACCTACCTTCTAGTGATCTCAAATTTCTCTGACCGCTCTACCAGCCCTGCAGCAACCTTGATTGACCCTAATTCCTCGTTATGGCAAAGCTGCCGCTTTGCCCCAATCAAAAAGGGGTTTGAAATGGCTAAGATGGCTTTAAATGGGTTTGTTTTGCCTTTTTTAAATTTCAATTTTTCATCATAACCTCCTCATAATAAATTATTTTACACGGTTTTTAAGATGGGTTTGTTTTCGCAATTTTTCATTTTTCGCTAAACCCATATGTTTCCGGCAACACCTTCATAATTTTTGTGCCTTCTGCGCCTTTTTGCGGCCATTTCATTTTTGACTTTGCAAAAGCTTCACAATGTAACGATGCAACATTTTAACGATTCACGCTTGTTCCATTGGAACATAATCCACCAAAAACCCAACAAAACCCACCATA
>Ga0206963_10333_pt1 | contig 12091 bp, 10 predicted proteins | sample Alteio_BWOrgHeat_28_FD_152958 | JGI IMG/M metagenome (GOLD analysis project Ga0206963, IMG submission 152958) | Enriched cells from forest soil in Barre Woods Harvard Forest LTER site, Petersham, Massachusetts, United States -... | ecosystem: Environmental > Terrestrial > Soil > Temperate forest >... | reverse complement strand
AGAAATAACCCCTCGGCAGGGTAGTTTCGCGGCGATCTGACTCTATTAGCGCGAAAAAATCCGATTTCGGGAGTGAAAATCATGACCAATAAGCATGAAACCAAGAAATTCGAAATCTTAGCCTCCGTCCCAATTACCAGTGGCCGGGGATGTAGGTTCCGCAGTCGGGGCATTTGGAGTGTGAGATGCGATTGGAGAGGACTTGAAAACCTCGGCGCGTTACTAGTTCGCCTTCGCAATTGGCACAGTACGTGTTCTCCCATTTCCCCACCCTGCCCGGCAGATTGCCCAAGTAAATGTATTTAAGACCCTGCGCTTTCCCTATCTCAGCCGCCTTAAGAAGCACTTCCACCGAAGTCGCATCCCTATCAGTCATCTTGTAGTCTTTATGAAATGCCGTCGCATGCCATGGGATATTGGGAGACACCGAAGCCAAGAATTCAGTCATTCGCTTGAGCTCATCCAAATTATCATTAAACCCCGGAATCACCAGCGTCACTATCTCCAACCAGAATCCCATGGCATAAACACTACGGATCGACTCAAGAACGTTAGATAAAACCCCTCCGAGCTCCCTATAGTGTTTGTCGTTGAAACTCTTCAAGTCAATTTTGTAACAATCCACATACGGACGAATGTAATCCAGTACCTCAGGCGTGGCATTTCCATTGGAAACGTACGACGTCTTAAGATGGCGATTCTTTGCGCTCTTAAAAATAGCAACCGCCCATTCTGACGTAATCAATGGCTCATTGTACGTGCTGGTCAAAAGGCCAGCTCCATGCTGCTCCGCCAACGTAACTATCTCCTCCGGATCGGCGCTCTCCGGCCTGGCCATCGCCCCAGGGTCCCGCAAAGACTGCGACGTAAACCAATTCTGGCAATAGGAACAATGAAAATCGCAGCCCAACATGCCAAAACTCAGCGCCTTCGTCCCCGGGCTAACATGAAAGAAGGGCTTCTTTTCGACAGGGTCCACCTGCAACCCAGCCACGTAGCCCCACGGAACCCTTAACTCACCTTTTACGTTAGAGCGTACTTTGCAAATGCCATCGAATCCCTCGGGAATAAAACAGCGATGACCACAAGCAAAACATCGAACGCCTTCCCGCTCAACCTTCCATAGATCTCCACGAACCGTGCGTTGAGCTAGCACATCCTTGAGAGGTCGCATTCGCTCCTTTGCCGTTTTGGACTCCATCCAGTCATTCTGGAGAAAAAATAGCCTTCGTCAACTATGACTCACGGAGCCAAATACTTCTCTAGGGGCAAACCACGAAACTACCGATAAGTGGGTTGGGAGCGTGTGCACGTGTCCTTAAAAGACCCAAACGACAAATCCAATTCCATTTCAAAACACGACGGCACCAAATCGTCGAAAAAACGTGCCTCTTCGGATCAGCGTGAGCACGCCGAACGGACCGAGGCTAAGGAGCCCATCGTATTTACCCTAGACCCCATTGACGCATCGCGAGAATTTCGAATCGAAAGCGCCGAGGGACAGCTCTCCCAACAGCTCAGCCAAATCAAAGATCAGATCAAAGACATCGCTCAGCTGGATGATGGAGATCCCCTCACCATAGACCAAACTGACGTCTTGAAGAAATATATCTCCCTGAAAGAAGCTGAAGTACGGGATCTAAGAGACCAGCGCGGACAATACCAAAGTTATTTAAAGCGACTCACCCAGGACGTAGAGACACAAACGCGCCGCAATCGAGATCTGACGCTGGAATTGGAAACGATTCGCCGAAGTGATGAAGTCTTGCGCAATGAATTGCGTAATATAAAATCCGCCCATGATGACGAAATATCCCTTCTAAAAAATGATTTGGCGGAGAAGTTACGCCAATCAGGAAACTTTCAAAGCGAATACGACGATCTCACCAAAAAGCGAGAAGAATGGAAGGAACGCGTAAGAGAAGATCTCAAACGAATTAAGCTAAAGGAACGAGAGCTGGAAAATAAATACGAGCTTCTCAAACGAGATATGCAAGCTCTCCTCGACTCAAAAGATCGTCACGTCTTAGAGCTTAAGAAAAAAAGCGATGCTCTCGAGTTCGAGCTGGAATCCCTTGAGGAACGCTTGAGGAACAATAATTCCTCCCTGGGCGCGGTGGACGCCAAAAAGAGACGCTTGATTGAGACACTCAGATTGGCCATCACCCTTTTGGAGTCGATCGACCGAAACGACAGCGAAGTGGACGGACCTGAACGCAAAGCGGGTTAAAAGGCATGGAAACTCGAACATCACTTCCGCAAGTTTTCATAATGATAGCCGATCCGATTTTAGAGGGGCTCTACCGTACCCGGCTGACCTCACCTCAGTATTGCACCGTCTGGTGCGAGACCGGCGCAGGTTGGGAGAACTCTCTTTCAACTTTTGCCTATGACCTGATCGTGGTCGACTTGTCTCTATTTCCAGAAGATCCCACAGGATGCTTGCGCCATATAAGACAGCTATCGCCGGTCGCTGAAATTATCGTACTTTCCGCCAACGACGATGTTCGCATCGCCATTGCCGCATTCAAAACGGGTATTAGAGAATATTTTCTAAAACCCTCTTCCCCCGAACAGCTCGAGTGGGCGATTGAAAAGACTCTGCGACAAAAGCAACTAAACAGTACCAACCTTCCCTTTGCCGCAGATCTAGATGTTTTCCGTGCCACCCATCACATCAGCATGGCCGAAAACGAAGCGAAAATGCGCGAATTGGCCATTCGCTCGTTAATTTCAATGACCCACGCCAAAGGCGGCATTTGGGTATGGCCCGAACAAGACGGACAGCATCAAACCGAAGTCCATCGAAGCTCCGAATCGGAAGCGCTGGCCGCATGGACTAGATATATAGCTCACTTGGGCTCTGCCGTTCACTCGAGCTTCGAGAGCCACCTCACCTCTCATCCTGAGCAATGGTTCGACGGCACCGATGCATGGATTCCTCTGAAAAGTGGTTGGATGGGCGGTATCTTTCTTTTTGGAATCAGCGCTGAAATAGATGATTCCGCGCAGGCACGTGCCGAATTTCTGGTACGCAACTTGGAGTTATCCCTCGAAAACGGAAAACGCTACCTCGAAGCGAAACAGCTAAGCTACGTCGACGACTTTACCGGCCTGTACAACTCCAGGTACCTAGACATCGCTCTAAGTTCAGCCATCGAAGGTGCTACCTCTACCGATATCGGCTTCTCGGTTCTATTTATCGATGTGGATCACTTTAAGTCCGTGAACGACCGGTTCGGACACATGACGGGAAGCGGACTTCTCATCGGCTTGGCCGAATTTATGAAACGCCTCGTTCGTCCAAGCGACCAACTATTTCGCTACGGTGGAGACGAATTCATAGTCATTTTGAACGGAACCGCCACTATCGGGGCAGTTCAAGTGGCGGAGCGCATCCGCTCCCAAATTGAAGGTCACCGTTTTCACATACTAGGGCACGACATTAACATCACGGTCAGCATCGGCGTCTCCCGATTCCCCGAACATAGTAAGAGCAAGAAAAACATCATCGAACTTGCCGATCAAGCAATGTACTCCGGAAAGAGTCGCGGCCGAAATGCCGTCTATGAAGCAATCCCATGAAGAAGTTAAAACTCGTCGTTTCAGATTTCCATCTCGGCCGAGGCAAATACCAATCCAACGGCCATCTCAATCAATTGGAAGACTTTTACCACGATAACAAATTCAAAGAATTTCTCGATCATTATAGTGAAGGCAGCTATGCCGACGGGGACATCGAACTCATTTTCAACGGAGACATGCTAAACCTCATTCAGACAGATTACCACGGACATTATACCGTCGTTATTACCGAAACGGTCTCCACCACTAAACTAAAAACCATTATTGAAGGCCATCCGGTATTTTTCAAGACACTCAGAGATTTCCTCTCCCATCCCAGCCACACCATGACCTTTGTCGTCGGAAATCATGATCAAGAAATGCTGTGGAAGCAGGCCAGAGTCATTTTCGAGGAGGCAGTGGGACGCGAGATTCAGTGGAAGAATATTCACTACCAAGTTGACGGCATCCACATCGAGCATGGCCACCAATACGAAGCGGTCAACCGGATGGATCCGACTCAACTCTTCCTCACTGAGGGACTACCCGAACCCATTCTCAACCTACCGTGGGGAACTCTGTTTACGATTCAATTCATCGTTCGCCTCAAGCAGCAGCGCCCCGCCGTTGATAAAGTGCGTCCCTTTCGGATGATTATCTACTGGAGCCTTTTTCACGACACATGGATGGCACTCACCAGTCTCACACGACTAATTATGTACTTTTTCTCTACCCGATTGAGCAAGAATCGCTATCGACAATCCAGCCTCAAGATGACTCTAAAGATATTACGTGAGGCCTCAGTTTTTCCGGATCTTACGGACGCTGCCCGGCGAATTTTACGCAGTCCCGACATCCACACCGTCATTTTTGGTCACACCCACGTCTACAAACATGTCCCCGTGGGCGATGCCAAACAGTACATCAACCTGGGAACTTGGACGGATGTCATCTCGTTGGATATAGAAAGCTTCGCCAGACGCTCCCGCCTAACCTATGTTCGCGTTGACTACGATCCGCAAACCGCGCGAGCGATTCCTCTACTTCGCCATTGGATAGGAAGAATCCCCCTGGAAGACGATGCGATGGGATTGTAGGACTTCCCCCTAACTTTAATCAGGGCAACTTGCTGTGACTTCCATCGCACATCGGCTTGGTTTTGGAATTCTTGCATCCGCACCAGGCGACCGTTTTCGCCTCTTTAATCTCACAAATGACAGGAGTGAAATCGGTGTTTTTGTGAGAGCCATCGCAATAGGGTTGATTTTCTGAAAACCCACAAGAGCACCACGCTTTTTTCCCTGGTTTTTCTTCCAGAACATAAGGTCCACGTTTCGCGATATGAGGAGTTGCCATGGGTTGCTTCCTTCTATATGAGTTTTCACGTAGTTTAAGTAACGCTAGGGGCCGTGTCACGCCCGAACTGGAGCACGCTATCGCGCATGAGGTCGATATGGGAGATTCCTGGGAAGGTGCTCAACCTATTCTGTCTAGGACTGGCTGTCCTTTGGAGTGCCCTCTGCGCGCTGTTTTCTCTTCCTCTATATTGGATTAAAGAGGACTACGGCCAACGGACGCACACGCTTTTCGGGAAGGGCTGGCTTGCCATCATGGGCATTAAATTAGAGGTCATTAATCCCCAGAATCTTCCGAAAATGGGGGTGCTGGCTCCCAACCACGAAAGCATGTTCGACATTCCCGTACTATCTTCACTGCCGACACATTTTCGCTGGATATCGAAGAAAGAGGTCAAACGCATCCCGTTCATCGGTTGGTCAATGCAAGCGATGGGATGTTATTTTGTCGCCCGGGATCGCTCGGGCAAGGATCTCAATATTCTAAAAGCCGTCGAGGACGACTTGCGGCTGGGAAATTGCGTCCTTATCTTTCCTGAGGGCACCCGGACTCGAACCGGAGCTCTGCTCCCTTTCAAGAAAGGGGCGTTTAAGACAGCCCAGAACGCAGGGGTCCCTCTAGTTCCTATAGCTATTACAGGGACTCGCTCCATCGCCCCTCCCGGAAAACTTCCCTCCCGCAAGCACCGCGTACTGGTGCGCGTCGGGAATCCGATAATTATAAGCCCGGGTGAGTCCTTGGATAAAGTGATGGAGTCCTTTAGAGCCACACTGACTGAGCTTCTTAAGGAAAATCGATTAGCCTTGAACGCCGGGCCTCCTGGAGCATAACCTGTGGTAGTTACGCAGGAAAGATGCTAAAACTTTACGAAGTAAATTAAGATGGGACTCAATGGTAACCGATTTTGTTAAAAAAATATTTGGTAGCCGCAATCAGCGCGAGGTGAAACGTATCCGCCCGTTGGTGGACAAAGTAAATGCGCTAGAAGCGAAGATGTTGCCCCTAAGCCAGGAGCAACTCACGGCAAAAACCACCGAATTTAAAGAGCGTTATGCTAAAGGCGAATCCCTAGAAAGCCTTATGCCGGAGGCGTTTGCGGTTGTCCGAGAAACTTCCAAACGCTTAATGAACATGCGCCACTTCGATGTTCAGCTTATCGGAGGCTGCGTCCTTCACGAAGGTAAGGTCGCTGAGATGCGTACGGGAGAGGGAAAAACCCTGGTAGCGACCCTACCCGTCTACCTTAATGCGCTTACGGGAAAAGGCGTTCACGTAATCACCGTCAACGACTACCTGGCCAAGCGCGACAGCGAATGGATGGGGCAGATCTACCGCGCCTTGGGATTGACCACGGGTTGTATCGTCCACGGACTCACGGATCCAGAGCGGCAGCAGAATTACGCCGCCGACGTCACCTATGGAACCAACAATGAGTTTGGATTCGATTATCTGCGCGACAACATGAAGTTTCGCCTTCAAGACTACGTCCAGCGGGAGCTTCACTACGCCATTGTCGACGAAGTCGACTCGATCTTGATCGATGAAGCCCGTACCCCTTTAATCATCAGTGGACCCACGGACGATTCTACCGATAAGTACTATTTAATTAACGCGATCATCCCCCAACTTCAGAAAGAGGCCGACTTTACGGTCGATGAAAAGGCCCGTACTGCGGCCTTGACCGATGACGGTGTTGCTAAAGTGGAAAAGGCCCTTCGCGTGGGCAATCTCTATGCCCCAGAACATATCGAACTCGTCCACCATGTCCATCAGGCGCTAAAAGCTCACGCTCTTTTTGAACGCGATGTCGACTATGTCGTCAAAGAGGGGGAAGTTCTTATTGTCGATGAGTTCACAGGGCGTCTGATGCCGGGTCGTCGTTACAGCGACGGGTTGCACCAAGCCTTGGAAGCCAAGGAAAATGTTACGATTGAGAATGAAAATCAGACTCTCGCGACAGTGACTTTCCAAAACTTTTTCCGAATGTATAAAAAATTGGCGGGCATGACCGGTACCGCCGACACCGAGGCCGCCGAGTTTCAAAACATCTACAAACTCGAAGTTTTGGTCATCCCGACTAATCGCGACATGATCCGCATCGATCACGCCGATGTGATCTACAAAACGGAAAAGGCCAAATATAGTGCCATTTGTGATGAGATCGAAGAACTTCATAAGGCAAAGCGTCCGTCTCTTGTGGGAACGATCTCGATTGAAAAGTCCGAATACCTTAGTGAACTGCTCAAAAAGCGAGGGGTGCCTCACAACGTCTTGAATGCCAAGCATCACGAACGTGAAGCCGAAATTGTGGCTCAAGCGGGGCATTCGGGAATGATCACGATCGCCACCAATATGGCGGGTCGCGGAACTGATATCGTCTTAGGACCTGGCGTTCCGGGCATGGGTGGGTTGCATATTTTGGGTACGGAAAGGCACGAATCCCGCCGAATCGACAACCAGCTGCGTGGTCGCGCGGGTCGTCAGGGAGATCCGGGCTCGAGCCGCTTTTATCTGTCCCTCGAAGACAAGCTCTTAAGAATTTTCCAGGGTGAGAAAATCAAGGGCTACATGGACAGATTTAACATGGAAGAGGATGTGCCCATTGAGCATAAGCTTATCTCTCGGGCGATCGAAAACGCGCAAAAGAAGGTTGAAGGACACAACTATGACATCAGAAAGCATCTGCTAGAATATGATGACGTTCTCAACAAACAGCGTGAAGTAGTCTATGAATTGCGCCGGCTCATTTTGGGGGGAGAAAATAACCGCCCCTTGGTGCTAGACATCATCCGAGAACAGATCACGAATATTGCCGAAACCTACGCCTCAAACAAGCTGACCTCGGAGTGGGATACCAAAGGCTTGTTGGAATCCTTCCTGTTTCTATTCGATACCAATCTAGGTTTCGACGCAGAGTATCTCACTCACAAAATAAGCTCCAAAGACGAGCTTGTAGAGGAAGCCTTTCGACGGGCGGAAGCCCTTTACGCGGAGCGAGAAAAAATAATGACGGAGTCGGTCATGCGCCAATTGGAGCATGTAATCTACTTAGGCGCCATCGACCAACTCTGGAAGGACCATCTGCTCAACATGGATCATCTCAAAGAAGGAGTTGGTCTTAGAGGTTACGGACAAAAGGATCCCCTTGTAGAATATAAGAAGGAAGGCTTCACGCTCTTCAAAATGATGGACGAACAGGTCAAGACTGACGTTATCACCCGACTCTATCGGGTGCAGGTCACAAGGGAGGAGCAGGTCGAACAGCTCCAGCCCAAGGCCCAGCCGATGAACTTCTTCCATGGGGACAAGGCAGAGACGGTCAAAGATCCCGTGCGCCGAGAAGATGACAAAGTGGGCAGAAACGATCCTTGCCCTTGTGGTAGCGGCAAGAAATACAAGAAGTGCCACGGAAAATAGACGAGAGAGTTAGCAAGTTGGTCAGGGGGACTTCAAATGATATCCACGTGTCCTAATTGCAAGAATCAGATCGAGCACGAAGACTTTCTCTTTGAGGTCGAGTGCAAGTGCGGAATGCGCTTTAATCCTTTTTACGACGTCAAGACCGGGGACGTTACCGGAGGTACCGCCGGAGACGATCCTGGAACCGGAGGAGATCGTAGCGTAGAGAACCCGCTTTCCGATTTCACCGAAAGTCGAACCGCCTTTCAAGAGATCGTCCAGTTTGGAGAGACCGGCACCGATCTCCCGAAACCTGAGGCCGCGGCGCCCTCTCGCCCCAAACCGTCCACCGTAACTAAACCCCCTTCGGGAACAACCTCCTCCACGGGGATAGGTAGTGAAAGTGAAGTGATCATCACCACGGCCCCACTATTACCGGGTTACGAAATCCAATCCTATCTGATCCCTGTTTCTGCCTGGAGCTCCTGCGAAGGAGAAAATCCCCTCGGTTCGGGATTTGAATCTCTCTGGAGTACATGCGTTGCGGCGGGTGGAACGGCTCTAACTTCGGTTCAATGGAGTTTTACCCCCGATGGGACGCGTATTCTTCTTTCCGGGATACCCGTACGTTGCGTAAAGGCCGTCTAAATTCAGATCCTCCCGACTTGCGTCCCATTGGAGCCAGAGCGCTAAAGAGCGCTATCGATACACTGCGTCCTTGGTTACACGACTCAGACGTGCTCGATCTCTTTAGCGGCCAAGGACGCTTTGGTATCGCAACGTTAGAAGAGGGCGCCAAGTCGGTCACGTTCGTGGAGAAAGACCAATCCGCTATTAAAGCCCTTCAACTCTCCACCCAGCGGAATTACCCCAGAGTCCAGGTGGTTAAGGACGAAGTATTGCACTTTCTGCGGCAGGCCGTTTCATCGCCTTTAAGATATGACATAGTCTTTGCCGATCCTCCGTTTCGCCTCTGGAACGAGACGTTCACGCATAATCTCCAAAGTGAAATCTTTCCCTTACTCAGGCCAACCTCAATTTTTCTTGTGAAACACCCAGCGCGGGTGGTACCTTCGCCTCCACTTCAGGGCCTAGCGTTTTGGAAGGAAACGCCCTTTGGAGAGTCCCGGCTTTTATACTTCCGAACGAAATCGGAGGAGACGAAACGGTAATGGAACGAAAGCCCGTAAAACAAGCCGAAGAACGAAGGGCAGTCTATCCGGGTACGTTCGATCCCATCACTCACGGTCATGTCGATCTGATCACCCGATCACTCGCCTTCTTTGACGAAATATTGATTCTCATAGCTCATTCCGGAAAGAAGAAGCCTCTTTTTGAAGCGGAAATTCGCAAAGAGTTAGTCAAAGAATGCTTCACCGACGAGAGTAAGATAAGGGTTGAAACCTACGATGGGCTGCTCGCGGACTATGCCAAACAGGCTGGCATTCGTGTCGTGCTCAGAGGCCTTCGCGGAATCAGCGATTTTGACTATGAGTTTCAGATGGCGACCATGAATCGCCGGATGTATCCCGAGCTTCAAACTTTTTTTCTAATGGCTTCAGAACGTTTTTTCTTCGTAAACTCCACGTTGGTTAAGGAAGTTATCTCCCACGGGGGGGACGTGAGCGAACTGGTGCCCCCTCACGTGGAAAAGAAACTAAGAGAGCGCTTATGCTAAAGTTAGCTTCAAGAGTCAGTTCCCTGAAACCTTCATCCACGATGGAGATCGAGAAAAAAGCATCCGAATTAAAAGCCCAAGGAATTGATGTTATTAGCTTGGCCGTCGGAGAGCCCGATTTCAGTACCCCCGAACCCATCCAACGCGCGGCCACCAAAGCCATGCAGGACGGTATTACTAAATATACTCCGGCACCTGGTTTTTTGGCCTTGCGTGAAGCCATCGCCGAAATGGTCACTCGGGAAAATAAATTTGGGGTCGCGGCTGATGAAGTGTTGATCACCTGTGGCGCCAAGCATGCCATTTATCTCGCCCTTCAATGTTTGGTCGAAGAAGGCGACGCCGTGCTGGTACCTACCCCTGCATGGGTGAGCTACAATCCGATGATCGAACTGGCCGGGGCACAGATGATTCCCCTGCCCTTGTTCGAAGAAGATGGGTTTCGGGCGAATGTCGACCGATGGAAGGGAATGGCCATCCCCCCCAATGCGCGAGGGATCCTTCTAAACAGTCCTAACAATCCCACGGGTGTGGTCTATCCCCGGGAAGATCTCATTCGCCTGGTGGGATGGGCACTGCAGAGAAACCTGTGGATTCTATCCGATGAAATATATGAAAAGATTCTCTTCGACGGAGTGGAACAGACCAGCATCGCCGCTCTTGGCCCCGAGGTGAAGAGCCACACGATTACCGTCAGCGGATTTTCTAAGAGCCACTGCATGACAGGCTGGAGGCTCGGTTGGGGGATTGCGGATCGTGAGTTGATTCAAAAGATGACGGCTCTGCAAAGCCAGAGTAACAGTCACGTTTCGAGTATCGTGCAGATGGCCGCCATCACCGCGGCAAAACTTCCCGCTCACTACGTGACCGACATGGTCCAAGCATTCGAAAAACGTCGTCAGTTTTGTATGGAACGCCTGAATCGGTTAAGCGAATACGTGACGTATGTCAGGCCCAACGGCGCGTTTTATTTTTTCCTCAACTTCCAGCGCTTTCTAGGCACCAAGAAAATGAGCGACGTCGAACTCTGCCGCGATCTGATGATCAAAGCCCACGTTGGTTTGGTCCCAGGTTCTTCCTTTGGGCGCGACAAATATGTCCGTCTCAGCTACGCCACCAGTGAGGAAAACTTGGGCAAGGCTTTTGATCGCATAGAAAATTATCTCAAAAACGCCTAGCCCCACCCCACTATCTACGGTGATTCTATTCGAGGTCTTTCATTAGCTTCGAAGCACTCTCCCAGCGCAATACGATGGACCTTAGCAATCCTATGGCCGCAGGGTAGGAATCCGCCCCGGCATATTTAATCGCGGAGTCGAGATCGGGCGCTAAGCCATCCAAGATTAGAGACACCGTTTCGTAAGCATTAACTTTCTTGAGTAAGGAGTCTAATTTTGCCTGCACTTCGGAAAGTCCAGATCTATCGGAGGCATCGGCCATGGCGATGGCGGTCTGGTTGCGGGTAGAAAGGGCACTTTCCACATCACCTATCTTATCTAAATTGTCCGCATAGAGGTTTCCCAACTCGGAATGCAAAGTATTCAATTTATCTTGAAGTGTTTTGCGATCCGCTTCGGGGGCTTTCTTAATTTCGGCCAAAAGCTCCCCTCTCTGGGATTTCTTAGCCGTCAACGCTTGATTAGACGCTTCAAGCGCCTGCTTGGCCTGAGTCACTAAAGCGTCCACCACTTTGAGCACATCAACTCGGCCTGCAATCGACTTCTGAAAGGAGTTCACTCGAAGTCGCAAGGGCTCCAATTCTTTTAACAGACCGCCCGTACCATTATTCCCTTTCAAATTCACCGACAGTGTTGCTCTAAGCTTGGCAACGTCGGACTTGCTCTGAGTGAGCAAAGCGGTGAGTGCATCCTTTTGCGCTTTCACCAAATTATTGCTCTTGAGCAGATCACTAACCCGCTCGTTTAACGATATTTCAAGCAGCCCGTTCAATTGGGTTAAAACTGCGTTCTCAGTCGATATCCCAAGCCTTGCGATCTCGGCGGCCGGTGTCGCCGTCAGTTCCGCGAAACGTCCGGTAGGAGCTTTAAGAGCACAGTTCGCTGAGTAAAAGTCTCCCGAGCACAATTGATTAAG
>Ga0206963_10332_pt1 | contig 12099 bp, 12 predicted proteins | sample Alteio_BWOrgHeat_28_FD_152958 | JGI IMG/M metagenome (GOLD analysis project Ga0206963, IMG submission 152958) | Enriched cells from forest soil in Barre Woods Harvard Forest LTER site, Petersham, Massachusetts, United States -... | ecosystem: Environmental > Terrestrial > Soil > Temperate forest >... | reverse complement strand
CGCCCTCGCCGCGGTCGCTGAAAAGAATCTAGAGCTGGTTCGTCACCGAACCCCGAGGTGTCAAGATGCGCTCAGCCGCTTTGAAGAGCAACGGTGTAATGCCCGGAAAGATCACGCCAGGACAATCTGGTCCGGAGAATGTGAGAACAAAGCTCGAACCAAACGGCAAAGCCCGTCTGAGTAAGTCTAGAACCCTTCAGGATCACAGGCTTAATCGTAGTGCCGCAGTTCACGCTCAGGGAGACCAGAATCGTTGTGTCACGCGCATTCAGGGCAAATGGGCATTCAGGATTCTTACCCAGCTCCAGCATGGCCCAACTCAGTTAAGCCAGCTACGCAGCACGCTTCCTCCTGGGTCTAGGAAAAGGTCTAGGAAAAAGCTGACACAATATCTGCGCGAGTTGGAGAGGGCCAGCCTAATCGTCGCCGTCGATCGGAGCGACAGAATGTCACAAGCCAGGTATTCCTTATCAGATCCACTCGGCATCGCCGCAGTGCACCTCATCAACGCTTTGGCGGAATCGACCGAGGAGGCATTAGAGCCAGAGCCTAAGCATCGAGCACGGCTGAATACTTGAGGTGCGTTTAACCCTCACCCATAACCGAAGGCGGAGGCTCAATCGATTCGGCAGACGGTACCAGTTGCACGGTTAGTTGCACAATTGGTTGCACAGTTATTTCCGAACTGCACAAGTTCTCCCGAATTTCAGGCTGGCGTTCCGAACTAACTCATTGAATCCATTTAACAGAGGCAGGAGCGAGTTAGTTTTCAAGACCGCCTGTTTCAACCGCTCACACATCCCTCCGCGTGAGTGTTATCAATAGCTTACTAGTTCCGCCAATATCGCCAAACAGACGGTTTTGCTGCTCAGCCGCTACACGGGTGATGCCCCTTGAGAATCAAGAATTTAGAAGCACTTATAGAGGCTGCGTGATGGCTACTGTAGGGACTTTTGTATGGACTACTTTTTTCGACGTGAGGGGAAATGGCTTCAAAAAATGGCTTCGCTGTCCTGATCGCACGCGTTGGGCGCTAGGATGGGATGACGTGTGGCGATCAATCGATTCGCTGCGACGATTTGTGGAAAGCGAACATGAAAAGAGCAGTGGAGGCCTGCGACCATTGCACCCTGTTTCCTCTGGCAGGCCTGACAGGAGATAGGAACCTCGAAGCTACGGATCTGCGGACGTGGGAATCGCGTAACGATTTTCCAAGCCTAGTGTTCCAGGCGTCTTCTGCTGATTGGTGAGATTAGTAGTGCCAGCTGCTAGAGGGCGCCGGGAGGCCACCTGCCCGATAAGCGGACCACTCGTCCATGTGCCAGCTTCTTGTTGGCCGACGCCACGGACACAATCGCCGCATTCACTTCAAGACACGGTGCGTCACACTGCCGCTCCGGGAGAAGCGGACGACGGTCCTTGACGGATTCGACGAGTTTTTACCTTACACGGCGAGGCCGGGGAATTGCGCACAATGCAGGCATTATGATGGTCTCTCGAACCTATGCCCGCGACTGTGCGTCTGAAAGACATCGTCGATGCTCTGGAGATGCAATTCGACGAGTCCTCCGCCTTTTTGGATCTCGACTCCGGCCAGGTGGAAACCGTCTCCCATGCTCTTCTGCGGGAGGCAGAGAACTCCGGCGACGAGGAGCCGGATCTTCCTGCATGGCAGAAACACGAATGGGAGATTGCCAAGCGAATCGTTTCTACCGACCGCTTCCAGGAGCTTCCCACAAAGTTTGAGGTACACGAGTGGGCGATCATGCAGGAATTCTCACGCTCGGTGGAGTTCGACAGTATTCGCGAAGATCTTCTGAACGCCATCCATGGCCCTGGGGCATTCCGGAATTTCAAAGACACCCTTCGGCGGCACGGCATCGAATCGTCCTGGTTTGCATTCCGCACGGAGGCCCTGACGCAGATCGCGCTCGGCTGGTGTGAAGAAAACCAGATTGTTTGTGAGTAGGCGAGTTTCCATCACGCCCGTTGATCGCAGCGGCCAACGGCTGCGCATCGCCTAATGGCGCATCATTGGCTAAACACGTTAATCGAAGTTAGTCATTATGTAGTGACCGGCCCGCTGCGCTAGTCGTGGGTTAGGCTGAGTTTGTTTGACGAACTCTAGTCCAGAGCCACAAGCGGAGGAGCCGGTCATGAGAGAGAAGTTACGATTTTTGGGCATGGATGTCCATGCTGAGACGATCGCAGTTGCCATAGCGGAAGCGGATGGCGAGGTACGCAGCCTGGGGACGATTGCCAAGCGCGAAGATTCGATCCGCAAGTTCATCAGGAAGCTTGGTACGCCTGAGCAGCTGCGCGCCTGCTACGAAGCGGGGCCAACAGGATTCGTACTGTACTGGCAGCTGACCCAGTTGGGTGTCGACTGCGCGGTGATAGCACCGACGCTGGTACCGAAGAAGCCGGAAGATCGGGTGAAGACGGACCGGCGGGACGCGTTGAAGTTGGCGCGCAGTCATCGCTCCGGAGATCTGACGGCCGTGTGGGTTCCGGATGAAGATTCAGAGGCGTTGCGCGACCTTGTCCGGCAACGGGAGGCAGCCAAGCAGGATCAGTTGCGTGCGCGGCATCGTTTAACCAAGTTTCTGCTGCGCACGGGTCAACGTCCACCTCTGGGACTGAAGGCGTGGACAGAGCGTTACATGAGGTGGCTGGCGCAGATCGGCTATACGCAGCCGGCGCAGGAAGTCACGCGTCTGGATTGTATGAACGAAGTCGAGCACATGAGCGCACGGGTGAAGCGGTTGGAGGAAGCCATTCTCGAAGTGGTAAAGCTGGCACCGCAACCCATGCAGGACGTAATTCGGGGTCTGCAGGCTTTGCGCGGTGTAGCGCATGTCTCGGCAGTCACGATCGCATCGGAGTTGGGCAACATCTGCTCCCGCTTCCAGAGCGCACGGAAGTTGATGGGTTATTGCGGCGTATTTCCCAGCGAAGATTCCAGCGGCAACCGCGTTCGAAGAGGCGGCATTACCAAGGCCGGTAATGCGCACCTCAGACGCATCGTGGTGGAATCGGCCTGGTGCTATCGACACCTGCCTCGCGTCGGGGAAAAGCTGCGCAAGCGACACGAAGGTGTTCCGCCAGCAATCATCGAGATCGCATGCAAGGCGGCAGAATCGCCTGCATAAGCGCTACATGAAGCTGAGCATGGCAGGCAAGGATCAGAGGAAGATCATGACTGCAGTCGCACGAGAGTTGCTGGGCTTTATCTGGGCCATCGCGATCAAGGCTGAAGCAAGTTGTCGACAACCCATTGCTGCATGAAAAGACAAAACCAAAAACCTTCCAAATAGGGAAAAAGAAACGTTGAACCAGGCAATTCAATTCGAGGACAGGCTCAGCCGCAGCCGGGGCAAGCACGAAGGAGAATCCTCGGCGGAAGTATGCGACAGGCTATGCCGGACTCGCGTGGTTAGTCAGAGGCAGCTCCCGACGGATCATGATTATGCGGTTTCGACGCGCGAATATCAGCTTGATCAATCGTCGCCATTACCTGCCTCGGCTGCTGCTGACCCTGTCCTCGTTCGAAAAAAACGACCAGCGCATCTTGACCGGTCACTACATATCACTTCCGTATTGCCAGTGATACGTCCGAAACTTAAAATGCAGCCCAGGCTCAGGGCATCTCACTGACTAACGCCGTTGCTCAGAAGCTACCGCTTTTGACGGAGTTTGAGAATCGCGATTAGAACGATCGTGAGCGATATCACAAAGGTACAACTTGTAATCACAAAAGACCGATCCACTCCCGTTTCGCTTATCGGGTGTTGAGGAAAGTCCCCGAGTATACCCGTCCACCAATAGGCAAACAGCCCGACATCCATTACAAAATGACCGATCATGCCCGGGATCAGCGATTGGGCGGACCAGGCGATCAAGCCAAGCAGGATCCCTGCGCCAAAGACGATGGGAACCATTCCCAACTGACCAAGGCTCGCGTATATCCAGCCAAGGAGCTTATCCGGTTCCGCATAACGTAGAACCAGCGCCTTGATGAGCGGGTCACCAGTGTGAGGGTGCTTGGCGCGGCAGTACTCCACCGGGCAATGAGAATTCACAGACTTCTTTTTCGTGCTCACGTGCCGCCATCATAAAACTAAATGCGTTAGCATCGGCGCAACCGGTGCGTCAGGCGAAGACGGGTCAAACGCCTCATCCGGAATCTCGGCCATCTTCTGCCAGTTGGCGGATTGCTGTTAACTGATCCCAAGCTCCGCCAATGTTGGCGCGGGGTTAGCAGCGGTCCTATCGTTGGACCGCCGCTGGAATCCCTTTACTCCGCGAGTAGATTTTGCACCTTTTGCCTTCTCCATCTCCACCAGCAGTTCGCCGCAGCGCTGTTCCGCCCGCAGGCGTATAGTTGCCGCATCCGGCTTCAGCACCTGTGGACAAAACCAAGAACTAGTTTTGTCCGGGGTGGGGAGAATCCGCTATGGCTACGGGTCCGCTTAGAATGGGGTGCAGAAAAGGGGAGTACATTGACCAAGAAGAAAGCCAAGCAGCCGGATTCGACCGGCCCGCGCACCAACTGGAAGGAGATTTTTCGCAGGCTGGATGAAGTCCCGTTGCCGCCCGACTTTATGGCGGATCGCGATCTGGGAGAATCTGAGGTGCGCGAACCGACATTCAAACCACAGAGTGGACAGAATCCCTGACCGGGTTTTGTCCGGGGTGAGTTGGGCGGACGCCTGTATAGAAGGCGCAGCTTTACGCGGGCTGCAGAGCTTACCTGAATACCCCCACCTACGACTGGATCGGAAGTCGAGCGGTCACAACCCCTACCCAAAAAGTTGAGTAACGGGTTTCAGATGGCCACGCGTGTGGAGAATGGGGCGGGATATTTTCCAAACCTCGGACCCAAAGGCGCAGTTTTAGGAATTTTAGAGAGTAATAATCTGTCGCGCCTGATCCAGTTCCATCCCGACATACTGCTTCTTCCAGCAATAAAAAGTCTGCTCGCTGATCCCTACCTTCCCGATCAGCTCCGCCACTGGAACCCCAGCCTCGGCCTGCTTCATCACCGCCACTATCTGCTCTACAGAAAGTCGCTTCTTCTTCACGGCAAATCCGTCCGCCTTCCTTAGGCTCAGTTTTGCCGAAGACTAACATCACAACTGGCTCACAAATCGCGGAGCCCATCAGACCGGTACAAATAAATTACTTCCATTTACCAGCGTCCCTCTGCGTTCTAACCACTTCTGCGATTTGCTGTTTGATTCGCGCCGGATCGTCGCTCAGCAATTCAACAATCAAATCTTGAGTACGCTTATCAGCATTGATCTTTGCGCTATCAATTGCCGAACGGACTGCAGTGTATGTGCGGGAGTTTGTTGCCAGAGACCACATGGCCGTGGCTCCCGAGAAAAAGAGTGCCTCATCGGAGCGCTCGTCGAAATACCGCAACTGATCCACGACCTTGTCCACAAACTTGGGGTTTCCAGTAGCAAAAAATGCACCCCAGCACGCGTCGTTCAACTGTGCCGAGTGGCCGCTACTGTTGAGAACGCCTCCTGATTTGCTCACCTTGAGCGCCTGATCGAGCACCGCCTTTTTCTGGTCATCTTGTTTGGCGATGTGGGTTTGCCACTCTGGTAGGCGGTTCGCATTCGCGGCAAATATCTCGCTGAAAAACCCAATCAAGGGGGGAGCACTGCTTGGGCTCTTCAGAATTCCACTCACCGGTAGCGCGTCGATCAAGGCGCCGATTCGATCTGGCTGGGGATGCAAATAATACGACTGCATAAACCCGTTTACCTCGCCGGGAGTCTTTAGCTCCAAAGAGTTCTGAGCTGTGACAACACTTCCAGTAGCCGCCACCAGCAGAATCGCCACAGCCTGAATAACCCTCTTGTACATAGACCAGCCTCGCCGCAAGGATACGTCCGCCTACGCCTCGGGAGGAGCCCGGCAGCTTCTCTAAGCTTCAGAGAGCGCAGCACTTGCTGCATCCCGCTCCGCGGGACGCCTGCCCATTCTTCTTTCGCAGGTTCCTCTATAGTTTTTGGTACAGCGCATAATTCCGCGCACATATCCCGAGTGGCAGCGGCAGGTGAAATCGGCAATGAGCAGTATGAGTCCACAGGAACTGGCAAAGAGAATCGGCGAGGGCCTGCTCTCTTTTCCAGTTACTCATTTCACAGCACAGCATGAGTTGGACGAGCAGCCATATCGTCAGCACATTTCCTGGCTGCTGCAGCATAGCCCGGCAGCACTCTTTACCGCGGGTGGTACCGGCGAGTTTTTCTCCCTGACACTCGACGAATTCTCTACCGTCGTGGGTGCCGCGGCCTCGGAGACTGCCGGAAGAGTTCCGGTCCTCACGGGATGCGGATACGGCACGCTGACCGCAAAGCAATTTGCCCGCGCCGCCGAAAAGGCGGGCGCCGACGGGCTGCTTCTGCTTCCTCCCTATCTCGTGAATGCAGAGCCCGCGGGACTGATCGCGCATGCCGAAGCTGTATGCGCTTCCACGACGCTGGGCGTTATCTTCTATAACCGCGACAACGCCGTTCTGAACGAGTCCGCGCTTGAGCAGCTATGCGAACGTTGCCCGAATCTGGTGGGCTTCAAAGATGGAGTCGGCGATATCGAGCTGATGACGCGCATCTATGCGAGGCTCGGAGACCGCCTCACATATATTGGCGGCCTGCCCACCGCCGAGACCTTCGCGTTACCGTACCTCGAGATGGGGGTTACGACGTACTCCTCTGCCATTTTCAATTTTCTGCCGAAATTCGCGCAGGAGTTCTACGCCGCAGTACGGCGCAAGGATCAGCCGGGCGTATTCGCAAAGCTGCGGGAGTTTGTGTTGCCTTACATTGCCATCCGCAACCGCCGCAAGGGCTATGCCGTTTCCATTGTGAAGGCCGGAATGAAGGCGGTGGGTCGTCCGGCGGGGCCAGTACGTGCTCCGCTTACAGATCTCGACCAGAACGAACTGGAAGACCTGAAGAAGCTGATCGCGGGACGCTCCTAAACATCGCGAACGTGGATTCATTCTCCATGCCGGATACAAAGACAACGCATGTCCGCTACCTGATTGTGCTGATGTTATTTATCGCCAGTACCTTCAGTTATGGAGACCGTGTCGTGCTCTCTATTGCAGGTGTGGCGCTCACGCGCGACCTGCATCTTGACGCTCTCCGCATGGGCTATCTCTTCTCCGGATTTAGCTGGGCGTATGTCGTGGCGCAACTGCCGGCCGGTGGACTGCTTGATCGTTTCGGCTCGAAACACGTCTATGGCGTCAGCATTGTCTGCTGGTCGATCTGCGCGTTGCTGGCCGGATTCACAGGATATCTGCCCGCCGTCGCGGTGTTCTATACGCTCTTTGCACTACGGCTGTTGTCCGGGCTTGCGCAAGCGCCGGTTTTTCCTGGGAATGGCCGCATCGTGGCGGCGTGGTTCCCCGCGGCGGAACGCGGACGCGCGTCAGCCATCTTCAACTCGTCGCAGTATTTTGCTCTGGTGCTTTTTGCCCCCATCATGGGCTGGATTGTGCATAAGTGGGGCTGGAAGCAATGCTTCTGGTTTGCAGGCGCAATCGGACTCGCGCTCAGCGCCGTATGGTTCAAAGTGATCTACGGTGTGAAGACCCACCCGCGCATCAGCCAACAGGAGATTGACCACATTGAGCAGGGCGGCGGTCTGGCCAATCTGGACCGCAAGGCACGCGCGGGCGGTATTACTCTTACTTGGGCGGCCGTAAAGTGGCTGCTGAGTAATCGAATGCTGGCTGGTATTTATCTCGGTCAATACTGCATCACGACGCTGACATGGTTTTTCCTGACCTGGTTTCCCATCTACCTCAGCGAAGCTCGACATATGTCGATCGTGAAGGTAGGCTTTCTGGCGGCTCTGCCTGCGCTCTGCGGTTGCGCAGGCGGCATCCTAGGAGGAGTCGTGTCGGACAGGCTGCTGCGCGCCGGGCGGACGCTGAGTTTTGCGCGCAAGACTCCGATCGTGATTGGCATGTCGCTGTCGATGACGATGATCGCCTGCAATTACGTCAGCACACAGACAGCTGTGATGCTGTTTATGTCACTCGCTTTCTTCGGTAAGGGTTTTGGAGCTCTGGGCTGGACGGTAATCTCTGATACGTCTCCAAAAGGGCTGATCGGACTGAATGGCGGCCTCTTCAACCTGATCGGCAACATGGCCGGAGTGACGACGCCGATCATCATCGGCTATATCGTCAAGCACACAGGCTCATTCCAGGATGCGCTTATCTTTGTAGGCGCGACAGCGCTGCTTGCTATCATCGCGTACTTGCCGATCGTAGGCGAGATCAGGCGCGTGGAGATGAATCCTGCTCTGATCCAGGGAACCGGCGTATGACATCCGAATTAGCCAATATCGATTCTCCCCGGATCATCAGCATGCGGGTCATTCCTGTCGCTGGCTATGACAGCATGCTGCTTAATCTCAGTGGGGCGCACGCGCCGTTCTTCACGCGCAATGTAGTTCTCATAACAGACGACTCCGGGCGAACTGGAGCCGGAGAAGTTCCGGGCGGAGAGAAGATCCGCGAAGTTCTCGATGATGCGAAAGCGCTGGTCGTCGGAGAGAGGATTGGCAACTGGAATCGCATTCTGAATACTGTGCGGCGGCAATTTACCGATCGAGACGCTGCCGGTCGTGGCCTGCAGACCTTCGATCAGCGCACCACCATCCATGCAGTTGCTGCAATTGAGTCTTCGCTGTTGGATCTGCTGGGGCAGTTTCTGCAGGTGCCCGTCGCCGCGCTGCTCGGAGAAGGGCAACAGCGAAGCAGCGTCGATGTGCTGGGTTACCTTTTCTTCATCGGCGACCGAAAGAAGACCAATCTCCCCTATCGCTGTGACGAACACGCTTCGAATCTGTGGTTTCGTCTACGCGATGAGGAGGCGCCCACAGTGGAGGCCGTGCTTCGGCTCGCCGAAGCCGCTCAGGACCGCTACGGCTTTCGTGATTTCAAGCTGAAGGGAGGCGTGCTCTCGGGCGTGAGTGAGATGGAAGTGGTGACAGCACTCGCGGAAAAATTCCCTGAAGCGCACATTACGCTCGATCCTAACGGAGCGTGGTCGCTCGACGAAGCGATTGCCCTGTGTAGCGGTAGGCAGCACGTGCTGGCCTATGCAGAAGACCCGTGCGGAGCAGAGCACGGCTACTCCGGCCGCGAGATCATGGCCGAGTTCCGCCGCGCGACCGGGATACCGACCGCTACCAATATGGTCGCCACGGACTGGCGCCAGCTCCACCATGCTGCCCAATTGCATGCCATCGACATACTGTTGGCCGATCCGCACTTCTGGACCATGCACGGTTCGGTTCGCGCCTCGCAGTTCTGTCGCGACTGGCGCCTGACCTGGGGTTCGCACTCGAACAACCATTTCGATATCTCACTGGCCATGTTCACGCACGTAGCTGCGGTCGCGACCGGCAAGGTGACGGCTATCGACACGCATTGGATCTGGCAGGACGGCCAGCGCCTCACCTGCGAACCGCTGGAGATCGCAGGCGGAAAGATCTCCGTCCCGGATCGTCCCGGCCTCGGTGTCGAACTCGATATGGAACAGATCGAGCAGGCTCACCAACTCTACGTGAAGATCGGCCTCGGAGGACGCGACGACGCCGCGGCTATGCGGTTCCTCATACCGAATTGGCAATTCGATCCAAAGCGCCCAAGTCTAGTGCGCTAGGAAAATTCAGCCACAGATCACCCGGAGACCTGGAAACATCTAAATGCAGTGAAAAGTGGGAGGGGCTCGTAAGCGAGCGCAAGCTGCCCCGCCTTGGGTTTAGATACCGCCCGTTTAATCTCTGCACCTTCCCGGAAGTGCTTCCACCGGACGTGATTGACATGTGCAGCTGATTAATATCACAATGTAGTTCTTATTATGCTTGGAGAATTCGAATACCTCATTCTTACCGTCGCCGCCACGCTCGATGAAGACGCCTACGGCGCTGCCATCCGCGCGCAGATCGAGCAGAAGACCGGACGCCGATGCTCCATCGGAGCACTTTACACCACCATTGAACGGCTGGAAGCCAAGGGCCTGCTCAAAACATGGATGAGCGATGCCACACCGCAACGCGGAGGCCGCGCCAAACGTATGGTGCGCGTCACCCCCAAAGGCGCCCACGCCGCAAAAGAATTCTACGAAGCCATTACAAAGATCAGCATCGGCGCCGCCTGGGCCTCGCATCGCCCCGGAGCTAAAGCATGAATCGCGTCATTGTCGACCTCATCGCGCTTCTGCTCCCACCCTGCGACCGCGAAGCCGTCCTCGGCGACCTTGCTGAATCCAGCGCGCCCCTCGCATCTTCGCTTTTCGCAATCCTCGGCTTCGTCCTCCGGCGTCAGTTCCTCTGCTGGCTATCGTGGCGGCCATGGTTTGCCGGTATTGCTCTCGCATACACCACAACATGGTTGCTCATGGGCAATTCTGTAGAAGTCAACACAAACGCAGTGAAATGGTATTGGGGACCAGCTTCCTGGCATTATGTACCCTATCGCCTGACGGATTTCACGCTATCTCTTCTGCGGCTCTTTGCGGCTGCATGGTCTGCTGGGTTTGCTGCCGCTCGAATTTCACGCAGAACACTCTGGGGCAGCATGCTGTTACTTCTTGGCCCCTCCATTCACTGCTTCAAATTGTTCCACGTAGAGACTCACTTCGATCATCACATCATCCAGCTTTCGCCATTCGCCCTGTTTCTTTATCTGCCGATGATGATTTTCGGCATATGCGCAGGACTGCATAACCTGCGCCCACGTCCTTGGCTGACGCTTCTGTTGATCATTCCCTACTGCGTGCAATTGATTTCTATGATGAAAATCCAGAACGGGCCAAAATTTGTCTTGTGGACCCTCATCCTGCTCTGGCCATGTTGGTATCTCGTATGGCTTACACTTCCCTCGGCCCGCCGTACCAAGGAAGCCTACTCGCTATGATTCGCGCCCCTCGTTTATTTGCCCTCGCCTTCGCTTTCCTCTTTCTTGTCTCCGCTTCGTCCTTCGCCGCAGACTCCGGCACTCTCGTCGACCGAGAAATTCACTCCGACAATCTCACCCACAATCTCATCGGCGTCGATCCCACGCGCAAGCTCACCATCTATCTGCCGCCCGGGTACAACACTTCCGCGCAGCGTTACCCAGTCATGTACTTTTTGCCGAACCCATTCGGCGGTCATCGCAATATCTTCGATCAGCACCACGCCGCCGAGCTCTTCGACCGCGCCATCGCCGCCAATCAGATCGGCAAATTCATTCTCGTTTCCGTAGACATGCGGACACGCTTCGGCAGCACCTGGTACGTCAACTCGCCCGTCACCGGCGATTGGCAGGACTTTTACATCCGCGACCTCGTCCCCTACATCGACGCCAACTTCCGCACTCTCGCTACACGCAACTCGCGCGGCCTCCTCGGCGACTATATCGGCGGCTACGGCGCACTTCGCTTCGGCATGGCGTATCCCAACATATTTAGCGTCGTCTACGCCATGCATCCCGTCGGCACCGGTTCCGGCGTGCAAATGCTCGTTTCACGGCCCAACTGGTCCACCATCGCTAACGCAAAATCGCTCAACGACTTGAACAGCGACGGCTTCACTCCCATCTTCACCAGCATGTTTCAGGCGCACCTGCCCGATCCCGCCAATGCGCCGCTCTATTTCGATCCGCCCGCGCATCTCATCAACGGCAAGCTCGTCATCGACTCCGCACAGATGGCCCGTCTGCGCGACAACCTCTTCATCGAATCGCTCATCCCCAAATACGCCGACAATCTCAAGTCCCTCCGCGCTCTCAAAATCGACTGGCCCCGCAGCGACGGCATCTGGGACCACGTCTATGCCAACGAGGCGCTCACCTATAAGCTCAACGAGTTCGGCATCGTCCATGAAGCCGAAGAATTTAACGGTACATGGGGCGGCGATCCCTATTGGGATGGTTCCGACAACCGCGTCTACAACGAAGTACTTCCCTTCTTCCGCAACCATCTCGACTTCTAAAACTTTCCGCGCAAAGAAAAATCTCCACGCCGGGCGCAGTCGGTTCGATGAACGGGTAATTGATGAAGTCCTACTTGCATC
>Ga0206963_10331_pt1 | contig 12108 bp, 10 predicted proteins | sample Alteio_BWOrgHeat_28_FD_152958 | JGI IMG/M metagenome (GOLD analysis project Ga0206963, IMG submission 152958) | Enriched cells from forest soil in Barre Woods Harvard Forest LTER site, Petersham, Massachusetts, United States -... | ecosystem: Environmental > Terrestrial > Soil > Temperate forest >... | reverse complement strand
ATCTCGTATACGAGCCGGGAGTGAAAGCCGCATTGCGTGCGGCCTGACAAGGAGCACTATGAAGGAAAGATCCGTAAATCACGCCACTTTTGAGATTGAACGCAGCTATCCGGTGCCGCCCGCGCGGGTGTTTGCCGCCTTTGCCGATCCGGTGAAGAAGCGGCGCTGGTTCAGGGAGGAAGACGCCTCGGAGACTTTCGAATTCGAGATGGATTTTCGCGTAGGCGGACGGGAGCGCTCGCGCTTTCGTATCAAGGGTGGTCCGGTCGATGGGGTACTGTGCACGAATGACACCACCTATCAGGACATCGTGCCCGACTCGCGCATTGTGCTGGCCTACACAATGACGCTGGGCGAGAAGCGATTCTCGGCCTCTCTCGCTACGTTCGAAATGCTGCCGTCAGATACAGGCACGCAGTTCATCTTTACCGAGCAGGCGGCGTTCTTCGAGGGAGCGGACAGCCCAGAGATGCGCAAGGAGGGATGGCGGCTGCTGCTCGAGCGCCTGGCGAGTGAGCTGAAGGGCTAGGAAAGGCAGTAATCAAATGCATGGTCAGAGAGTGAGCGTCGACGGCGTATTCCACGCGCTGGGAGATCCGACGCGAAGGGCGATTCTGGAGCGGTTGAGCGAAGGGCCGATTTCGGTGTCGAGCCTGGCGAAGCCGCTGCGCATCACGCTGGCCGCGACGGTGCAGCACGTCCAGGTGCTGGAGAAGAGCGGGCTGGTTCACACGACAAAAGTCGGCCGAGTGCGCACCTGCCGGATGGAGCCGAAGGGCCTGTCGGTGGTCGAGCAGTGGATCAACGCGCGGCGTTCGCTGTGGGAGAAGCGGTTCGACCGGTTGGGGGATCTGCTGACGGAGGAGGAGAAGTAAGGCTGCGGGCTGAAGTAGTGGCCGGTGAATCGTGTATCCGGGATTCAGAATCGAATAGGGCATGCACACGGTTCATCAATCGCAGCTGCCTTTTGTGGGAATGTCGTACGAGTTTGTGGGAGCGGCGCAGAGCGGCGTAGCCGTCTCCTTCTTTCTCGTAAACGGCGAACCTGGCCGGGGAACGCGCCTGCACAAGCACGACTACGACGAGGTGGTCTATGTGATTGAGGGGCGGTCGACGTGGACAGTGAACGGCCAGGAACAGGAGGCTCACGCTGGGATGTTCTCGTCGTGCATGCGGGCGAGCCGCATAAGTTCGTCAACAGCGGCGACGGCGTCCTGCGGCAGATTGATATCCACCTGAATCCGGAATTTGAAACGACGTGGCTGGAAGAATAGCCGGAGAGAATCGCGATGGCGATTTAGAGGATGACGATTTAGAGGATGGCGGTTTGCGCTGCGGGCTGGGATTCCGGCTGGCTGGCGTGGGAGGCGGCGACCGAGCGAACATGCATCCGCATGACGGCGAAGGCGGTGCGGCAGATGCCGTAGGCCAGGAGAACTCCGAAGGCCAGCGCGGCGAGGCTGGCACAAGCTAACATCAGTAAGTTGATCGCGTCCTGCATGGGATTCTAGTTCTGATCCTGTTCTGGCCTTAAAGGGTTGTACTGCTACGGTTCACGTCGTTGCCTGTCGGGCGTGCTGACCGGGGGACTCATGCATTGTACGATGCCATTGTTACGAAAACGGGAAGCATTGAGCAATCGTTTGACCCCTGTTTCTATTGACGAATAAGATACTTCTTAGGGGAATGGTGCGAGCGTAACTCCTTGTACCCCTGGTCTATTACGCGATCGCAAGCGGAATACCACCGGTCGCGCATTCTTCACAGAAAAGTCTAATGTCGATTACACACATCTCGGTGCGGGGTGCGCGGCAACACAATCTGCGCGACATCAACGTGCAGATTCCGCGGAACACACTTACCGTGGTCACCGGCCTTTCCGGTTCGGGAAAGTCGTCGCTGGCCTTCGACACGATTTATGCGGAAGGGCAGCGGCGCTATGTGGAGACTCTATCGGCATATGCGCGCCAATTCTTAGATCAAATTGAGCGGCCGGATGTGGATTCGATCGAGGGGCTGAGTCCGGCGATTTCGATTGAGCAAAAAACGACGAGCCGGAGTCCACGGTCGACGGTGGGCACGATCACCGAGATCTACGACTACCTGCGCCTGCTGTATGCGTCGGTGGGCGTGCCGCATTGTCCCAATTGCGGACGGCAGATTTCGAGGCAGAGCGCTGAGCAGATCGTGGAGCGCATCCTCGCGTTGGGACAGGGCGAGCGGGTGACGATCTATGCACCTGTGGTGCGCGGTCGCAAGGGCGAATTCAAGGACTTGCTGGACAAACTCGACCAGCAGGGCTTCCGAGCGCGTGTCGATGGCGAGTTGCGGGATCTGGCCGAACCGATCGATCTGGAGAAGCGGAAGAACCACACCATCGAGGCGGTGGTGTATCGCGCGCTGCTGAAACCGGGCATAGAAAAAGCTCTCGAATCGTCAGTGCAGAAGGCTCTGCAGATGGCGAACGGGCTGGTGCTGGTGGGTACTGTAAATGACGAGCAGCTGTATTCGTCGTCGATGGCGTGTCCCGATTGCGGGCTGGATGTGCCGAAGCTCGAGCCGCGCAGCTTCTCGTTCAACAGCACGTATGGGGCTTGTCCCGAGTGCCATGGGCTGGGGAGCATCTACGACTTCGATCCGGCGAAGATCATCAACGACTGGTCGAAGCCGCTGCTGGATGGGGGGCTGGGGCCGGGCTCGGCGTCGCAATATCTACTGAAGCTGATCAAGCTGGCGGCAGACCGGTACAAGATCGACCTGAAGAAGCCATTCGAGAAGCTGCCGCAGAAACAGCAGGAACTGCTGCTGTATGGGCCTCCGAAGGGCGAGGCGCCGCGGACAGGGTTTCATGGGATATTGGCGTATCTGCGCGACGCCCTGGAGGAGTCGAAGTCGGAGGCGTATCGCGACTGGATGATGAACTACATGTCAGCTTCGGTGTGTCCGGCATGCAAGGGCAAACGGCTGCGGCCGGAGTCGCTGGCGGTGAAGGTTGGCGGGCGATCGATTGCGGACTTCACAGCGCTGCCGCTGGGGCGCGCGCTGGATGCGGCACGGACGATTCCCTTCTCGGCGCGCGAGGCGCTGATTGCGGAGCGGCTGCGGCGTGAGGTGGTGGAGCGGCTGGAGTTTCTGACAGCCGTGGGGCTGGGGTATTTGTCGCTGAATCGGAATGCGGCGACGCTCTCGGGCGGCGAGGGACAGCGGATTCGGCTGGCAACGCAGATCGGATCGCGGTTGCGGGGCGTGCTGTATGTGCTGGATGAGCCCTCGATAGGGCTGCATCAGCGGGATAATCAGCGACTGCTGACGGCGCTCGAGTCACTGCGCAATCTGGGCAACACGGTGCTGGTGGTGGAGCACGACGAGGAGACGATTCGTCATGCGGACTATGTGCTGGACCTGGGCCCGGGCGCTGGCAAGCTGGGCGGGCATGTTGTCGCGGAGGGCACGCCGGCGGACATCATGCAGGCTCCGGGGTCGCTGACGGGCAAGTATCTTTCCGGTGAGCAAGGAATCATGCACCGGATGGCTCCCCGGCCGCTGACGGGCAAGTGGATCACGGTCGAAGGCGCGAAGAGCCACAACCTGCGGGATGTGACGGCGCGGTTTCCGCTTGGCGTGATGACGGTGGTGACGGGCGTGTCGGGATCGGGCAAGAGCACGCTGGTGAACGACATCCTGTATCGCGCTCTGGCCAAGGAGCTGTATGGCTCGCGCGAGGAACCGGGCGAGTACACGAAGATCAAGGGCTTTGAGAATATCGATAAGGCGATACGGATCGATCAGTCGCCGATCGGAAGGACGCCGCGGTCAAATCCCGCAACGTACACGGGCGTGTTTACGGCGATACGGGATTTGTTTGCGATGCTGCCGGAGTCGCGCGAGCGCGGATACAAGGCGGGACGGTTCTCGTTCAACGTGGCGGGTGGTCGCTGCGAGGCCTGCCAGGGTGATGGCCAGCGGCGCATCGAGATGAATTTTCTGCCCGACGTCTACGTGCAGTGCGAAGTATGTAACGGCCGCCGTTACAATCAGGAAACCCTGGCGGTGAAGTTTAACGGATATTCGATTGCCGACGTGCTGGATCTGGCGATCGAGGACGCGCTGCCAGTGCTGGCAGACATTCCGATGGTGAGACAGCGGCTGGAGACGCTGGTCGATGTGGGCCTAGGCTATATTCACCTGGGACAGGCGGCGACGACGCTCTCCGGCGGCGAGGCACAGCGCATGAAGCTGGCGCGCGAGCTGAGCAAGCGGCAGACGGGACGGACGCTGTATTTGCTGGACGAGCCGACGACGGGGCTGCACTTTGACGATGTCCGCAAGCTACTGGAAGTGCTGCACCGGCTGACGGACCTGGGAAACACGGTGATTATTATCGAGCACAATCTCGATGTGGTGCGGAATGCGGACTGGATTATCGATCTGGGTCCGGAAGGTGGCGAGGATGGGGGCAGGATTGTGGCTGAGGGTACTCCGGAGCAGATTGCTGGCGTGAAGGGTTCATATACGGGCGAGTTTTTGAGGCGGTTCTACGAGACCGCACAGGGACAGGCGAGCATTGCGCCGGTGGATGCATTTGCACTGACGCCGAATGGAAGCGGGCCAAAGCGCCGCAAGAGCGCAAAGAAAGACTGGGTGCAATGAGGCCAGAGCCGCCTGAAAGCGAACAATTCGATCCGGTGGAGTTTGCGGCGGACCTGGAGCGTGCGCGGGAAACCGCTGCCCCACGCGGAGATGACGCGGGGGATAACGGCTTTCAGGTAGAGCCGCAGGCTGAACGCCGTGAAGACCCGACGGCGGAAGACTGGACGCCGCAGGAACTCTACTGTGTGTACGAACCGGCATTTCCGCAGTTGGTTCCACGGCTGATTCCACACCTGGGGCACGTGATTTTATTTTTCGTGCTGGCCCTGGTGGCGCTGGCGGTGGGGCAGGTGCTGGGCGTGTACGGGCTGGAGCACCTGCATGTGCTGGGTCATAAGTCGTTCAACGCACTGGCACAGCTTGCGGACGATGACGCGCGCCTGAGTATTCCGATCCAGGCACTTTCTTATGGATTGGTCGCCGTGGTGGTGATCCCGGTGTTTTCGCTGCTCTGGAATGAGCCTTTCGGGAAAGGCGTGCACTGGAGCGGCGGGACGGCCAAGCAGCGATTTCTATTACTGGCGCTGCTGGGGCTGGCCACAGGATTCGGCATCAACCTTTTCGGGGCATTTCTGCCGATGCCAAAAGATCCGCTGCCCAGAATCGTGATGCCGTCGCCGGACTCTTCCTTCATCCGCCGGACCTCGGCTGTCAGATCGCCCTTCACCAGCTTCGTATTGCTCCACGCAACATCGTTCAACGTCTTCGAAAACACGACCTTGGGCAGCTTGTTCATCCGATCCGCAACCGCCGCATCGTGCTGCTTAGCCATCGGCGTCGGCCAATATTGGATCATAAGCTCGCAGGTTTTTCTGCCGAAGAGCAGGGGCCCATCCCCGCTCGCATTCCCGGCAACGAACGCATTCCATTCCGCGTCGTCCTTGCGCGTCTTTGCCCAGCTCATGCTGTCATTCGCGTCGACGAAGTACCCATCCAGTGAAACGTGGTTGAACACAATCAGTTTCCGCATGTCCTTCTCCTTTCCAGTGCAACTGAACCGGAGCTCATCTCCGATCAGTTAAGTATGTGCTTAACTATGACGGCACTCTTCCCAAATTGTCAAGTGAATACTTAAGTATTCTATCGCAATGCTGCCTCACCCAATCTTCCCAATGCAACTTGCCCCCTTCGTGTTACCGGCCTCGTCGTCGAAGCACGTACTATGGGCATGGGTAAAACTGGCCCTTAAATGAAGCTCCCCTGCATTTCTTCGCTGGCCGTCCCCTTGCTTGCTGCCGCTCTCGTCGCTGCGTCACCGGTTGGATCAGCGCAGACTTCGGGCAAAGCCTCATATTCGCAAGCCAACTCCGCCGCACAGCCCCAGTCGGACCAAAGCCCGGCGGCCAAAAACGCTGACGTCCCGATCGGACTTTTCGATGGCCAGTCCGACATAGGAAGCCCGCACATCGCCGGCGATGCCCGGTACGACGAAGCAACCGGGAACTACACCATCAACTCCGGCGGCTATAACACCGCCTACACCCGCGACGAGTTCCGCTACCTCTGGAAAAAAGCCTCCGGCGACATCTCGCTTACTGCCGACATCTCGTTTCCCAATCCCAACGGCTACGATGGCCGCAAGGCGGTGCTTGTAATCCGCCAGGGTCTCGACGACGATTCCCGGGAGGCACTCGCGGCGGTTTATGGAAACGGTGTATTCAGGCTCGGTCAGCGCCCGAAAAATGGCTCCCGCCGCACCGAAATGGAGTATCGCGTTTGGAGCAGGGAAGCTCCCGCCATCCCTCCCGCCCGTAATGTCTCCGCCGTGGTTATGCCGAGGCGCATCGGCATCGAAAAATATGGCGACACCGTGATGCTTCTGGTCAGTATGCAGGGCGAGCCCATGCACATCTTCGGTCCGCCCCTTATCCTTCACATGAATGGCCCGTTTTACGTGGGCATCGGATTCTGCTCTAACCTCCCCGACAAATCCGACGTGGCCGTCTTCTCCCACGTTGTCATTGAGAAGCCCGCGCCGGCCGCTACGCATCGTGCCGCAGCCGCGCCAACCCCGTAACTAACCCGGGCCATCCCATAAATGTAATGCTTGCAATCCCATCCTCAAATCCTTGAGAATGGAACCCCTTGGCAGAAATGCCTTTTCGAATCGTTCGCGATTGCGTTTCTCGGAGGACTGCCAACCGATGCGCCCTTACTGGTCCGGACAAATTCAGATCTCGCTCGTCTCTTTCGGCGTCAGCCTCTTCACAGCGACCGACTCCAAGAGCGACATCCGCTTCCATCAGATCAGCCGCAAAACCGGCGAGCGGATCCGCCATCAGAAGGTTTCTTCCGAAGAAGGCCCGGTCGAGAACTCCGACATCGTCAAGGGTTACGAATACTCCAAGGGGCAGTACGTGACTATCGAGCCTGAAGAGATCGAGCACCTCCGCCTGCCCACCCGCAAGGCCATCGAGGTCGCCCAGTTCGTCGACGCCAAAGAGATCAATCCCGAGTTCTTCGAAAAGCCCTACTTCGTCGCCCCCTCTGACGACATCCAATCCGAGGCCTTCGCCGTCGTCCGCAAGGCGTTGCAGGACACCAGCAAGGTCGCCCTCGGCAAAATCTCCTTCAGTGGCCGTGAACACATCGTCGCGCTCGCGCCTTATCCCGACGACGACCTGCCCGGGATGATGGCCTACTTACTCCGCTATTCCGACGAGCTCCGCAAGCCCGCTGACTTCTTCGGCAACATCAAGAAGTCCAACGTCGACGAAGACCAGCTCTCGCTTGCCGAGATGCTCATCAAGCGCAAGAGCGCCACGTTCGACCCCTCTAAGTTCAAGGATCAGTACGAAGCCGCACTCCGCGAACTGGTGGATGCCAAGGTTCGCAACGTGCCCATTCCGCAGGAAGAGCCCGCACCGAAGACAGCCAAGGTCATCAACCTTATGGATGCGCTGCGGAAGAGCATCGCCGAGGGCCAGAAGCCGGCCGTCAAGAAGCCCTCTCAGTCGACGCCATCTGACGAAGGAATCGCGCTTGTTAAGCCCCCGAAGGCATCGAAGAAGCGCAAATCGGCATAACACATATTGATGGCACCCCGTCGCAAACCGGGCAGCACGAGTCCAGCCGGCGCGCCCGCCGACCTTCCCGCCGACCTTGTAGACGAGCAGCTAGCCCGCTACCGCTCGATGCGCGACTTCTCCGTCACCGCCGAACCCTCCGGAAAATCCCGCTCTAAATCCAAGTCCGAGATTCCCGCCGGTCAGCAGCCCTTCGTGATCCAGAAACACGCCGCCACCCGCCTCCACTACGACTTCCGTCTTGGCTGGAACGGCGTCCTCAAGAGCTGGGCTGTCACCAAGGGTCCCAGCTTCTACGTCGGAGACAAGCGCCTCGCCGTTGAGGTCGAAGACCACCCCATGGAGTATGGCGGCTTCGAGGGCATCATCCCCAAGGGCCAGTACGGAGGGGGCACCGTCATGGTCTGGGACCAGGGTTCATGGGAGCCGCAGCCCGGCCACACCGACGCCGACGCCGGCCTGCGCGACGGCTCGCTGAAGTTCATCCTCCATGGCACCAAGCTCCACGGCAAATGGGCGCTGATCCGCATGAAGCCCCGCCCCGGCGACAAGAAAAACAATTGGCTACTCATCAAGGAGCACGACGAGTACGAGCGCGCCGAATCCGATCCCGCTATCACCGACGAAGCTCCCAACTCCGCGGTCACCGGACGGAGCATCGAGGAAATTGCCCGCGCCGAAACCCATGTCTGGAACTCGAAGGACACCGCCACCGGCAAAGCCTGGCACCGCACCGATAAAGCCGACGTTGCTCCGGCCCCCAGCCCTGCTAAGACCGCGCGCAAGCGCTCGGCTCCGCGCAAAATTAACTTTGACTCAGCCCTCGACGGCTCCCCCACAGAGCATCTCCCCACCTTCATCCATCCGCAGCTCGCTACCACCGCAACTGAAGCTCCGCGCACTCTCGGCTGGGTCCACGAGCTCAAACTCGACGGTTACCGCATTCAGGCTCGCAAAGACGGTGATCGCGTCCAGCTCCTCACCCGCACCGGCCTCGACTGGACGCACCGCATGAAGTCCCTCGCCGCCGAAATCGCCGAGCTGCCCGCCGACTCCGCCCTCATCGACGGCGAAGTCGTCGTCCTCTCGCCCAGCGGCACCACAAGCTTTGCCGATCTGCAGGCCGCTTTTCAGGACGGAGCGAAACATCCCCTGACCTACTTCGCCTTCGACCTCCTCCACCTCAACGGACACAACCTCCGCGACCTGCCCCTCGTCGACCGCAAGGCCCTCCTCTCGCTCCTCATCCAGGACCCCGATGGAGCGCTCCGCTACAGCGAGCACGTCGATGCACCCGGAGACCTCGTCTTCAAGAAGGCCTGCGAGCTGCACGCCGAGGGCATCATCTCCAAGCGCGCCGACTGCAAATACATCTCGAATCGCACTACCGACTGGCGCAAGCTCAAGTGCATCCACGAACAGGAGCTGGTCATCGGCGGGTTCACCCTACCTTCGAACAACATCTACGGAGTTGGCGCGCTGCTCCTCGGCTACTACCAGAAGGGCAAGCTCATTTACGCGGGACGCACCGGCACCGGCTTCACCCGTAAAATTCATGCCGACCTGCGCTCGCGCCTCGACAAGCTCCGTCGCGACTCTGCACCCTTCGAAACCGTGCCTCCCGACGCGCGCAACGGAGCCATCTGGGTCAAGCCCGAGCTCGTCGCCCAGGTTCACTTCGCCACATGGAGTACCGACAACCTCGTCCGCCAGGCCGCGTTCCACGGCCTGCGCGAAGACAAGCCCGCCAGTGAGGTCCGTCGCGAAGAGCCGACCACACCGCCCTCCGCGGGTAAAACAAAGCACGCCGCCAAGCATGCTGCGCACCCCGCACCCGCGCCCGCCGCGCCCAAAAACTTACCCGCGAAAAAGTCCGCTAGGGGATCACAAACCGACCCGCCAGACCACGCCCCCGTCCGCCTCACCCATCCCGATAAAGTCCTCGACGCCGAATCCGGCCTCACCAAGCAGCAGCTCGCCGACTACTACTGGGCCATTGCTCCGCACATGCTGCCGCATATTGCCAACCGCCCGCTCTCGCTCGTCCGCTGCCCCGACGGCAGCGGCCACCCCTGCTTCTTCCAGAAACACGTCAACAACACCCTGCCGCCGGACACCGAGTCAGTCCCTGTTCGTGATCGCAAGACCGGCAAAGTCGAGCCCTACATTACGCTCTCCACGCCCAAAGCCCTCGCCGACCTCGCCCAGCTGGGAGTCCTCGAGGTCCATCCCTGGGGCTCCTGCAATGACTCGCTCGAGCGTCCCGACCGCATCATCATCGACCTGGATCCCGACCCTGCCATCGAATGGGAGACGCTTGCCGCCAGCGCTGCCGACGTTCGCAAGCAGCTGAAAAGCCTTGGTCTCGAAAGCTTCCTCAAGACCACCGGAGGCAAGGGCCTGCACGTTGTTGTCCCCATCGAGCCCCAGCACGAGTGGCCCGTCATCAAGGACTTTACCCACGCCTTTGTTCTCGAGATGGAGAAGCACAACCCCTCGCTCTATCTCACCAAGATGACCAAGGCCGCCCGCACCGGCCGCATCTTCCTCGACTATCTCCGCAACCAGCGCGAAGCCACCGCCGTCGCGCCCTACTCGCCCCGCGCCCGCGCCGGAGCGCCGGTCTCGATGCCCATCCCCTGGACCGCCCTCAAAGAATCCGAACGCCCCGCCTTCCACGTAAGCAATTACGAGGACTGGAAACCACGCCTCCGCCGCGACCCCTGGAAGGAATTGCCGGACACAAAGCAGAGCATCCCCGCCGAAACGCTGAAGCTCTTCAAGATTTCGAGCTGAATCGGTGCAAGCGTAGCCAACAGAGAGGAGACGACGAAACTTCAGTGTGGCTGCGACTGTGCGGGTTGCGCCATCGACAAGACATAGAGCGGAAGAATCTCCCGCGGCGACTTCCAGAAGACGATCACAGCGTGGCCGTTGCCGCTAACCTGCAGGCTGGGATCGAAGCCTTCAATGGTGGAGCTTTCGATCGGAAGCAAAGGCGGAGAGGTCGCAATGGTCTGTCCCGTAGCAGCATCCCACAATCGGAATCGCTGCTCCAGTGTTTGATTCCAGAGGCCGCCTTCGATGCCACCACCGCTATGCAGGGTCTCCTTTGGGATGTAACCGAGGATGACGTTGCCGTCGCTTGACGCCCCAACGAAACGGCGCGCTCCGAGCTTCGGGTCGCCAAATGTCCTTAGAAGCTTCCCGTCGCTTAAGTCCCAGAGTTTTATCTCGGGATGTGGCAATAAGGGCTGAGGCTCAAGCGTATCGTCCGTAGCGACTCGCGTTTCTCCAGCGTAGCTGATCCGGCCTGGCAAATGTCCGGTCTTCACCTTGAGGTTCACCTTCCCTGTGTTCACATCGAACAGTTCCAGGTTTTCTACGGCCTTCGATCTGCCCAGGGAATTCTCAGGCACATAAGAAACGGCAATTTGATTACCGCTTGGCGAAATCGCGAGGTCCCCAAAGGGATAGCGGCCTTTCGTCATATCCCACTCCCGGAGAAGTGCTCCTGAAGTCAGGTCGTACACCCTTACCAGGCAGCAGTAGGCCCCGGCGAACCCCGCGACCACGGCACGCGGACTCTTCGCTGCGCAGAATACCTGCTTCGGGATTGGATGGTCGCCGATGCTCGTGGCCGTTGCATGCAATACTTCCAGCGTCCGCGGATTCAAATAGTAGAGAGTCCCGCGAGCGGCCACCATAACCCCCGAACCGTTGTCGCAATACTGCACAAAGCCGCGCGCGCGGGTGAACGACTCCGAGGGAGTGCTCTCCTCGGAATACAAGTCCTTTGAGACGATGGGGTCATTGCTGCCGACATTCCAGACTCGAACGCTGACCGCGATCTCTGAGTGGGGGCCCACTCGGCGAAAGGCTGCTGCAACTTGTCCGCCATCAGGCGATAGCGCCGCACCTTCCAGATAGACACCTGGAGCAGACTCCGGTCGAATCTCAACCATGCTGAGCTTCGGCGACGAATCACGTTGCGCCTGAGCGCTGATCGCGCAGGACAACAGGCAAAGGAAGACGAGCAGGGAGGCCACGCGCTTGTTATGGGCCTCGCGACACGAGGCTTGCGGCTCAGAAGCTCGCTGTCTTCGACGATCCATCTCAGTCCACCGTCATGATCAGCAAAGTTACGTCGTCGTGGAAGACGCCATTCGAGAACTGGGTTACCGCGGCGAGGACTTCTCTGTGACACTCTTCCGCGCCGCCGCTCCGCTGTTTGAACAGGTCCATCAGCCGCTTTTCGCCGAATTCCTCGTCTGCGGCATTCGTTGCCTCAGTAAGCCCGTCCGTGAAGAGCGTCAGGCAATCGCCGCCTTGAAGTTGTGCAAACCCGCTCACAAAGTGTGCGTCGGGAAGTACGCCGAGCACCGGACCGCCTTGGCCGAGAGTCTCCAGTGTTCCATCGGTATGTTGCAAT
>Ga0206963_10109_pt1 | contig 12131 bp, 12 predicted proteins | sample Alteio_BWOrgHeat_28_FD_152958 | JGI IMG/M metagenome (GOLD analysis project Ga0206963, IMG submission 152958) | Enriched cells from forest soil in Barre Woods Harvard Forest LTER site, Petersham, Massachusetts, United States -... | ecosystem: Environmental > Terrestrial > Soil > Temperate forest >... | reverse complement strand
AATAATGGTTGGTAAGGTTTAATTTTTGCGGTTTTCCATGCGCCGTTTTCATAATCAACTTCCAGCATATGATCCGTAAAATATTTTCCGAAAGGAAGGTTATCGAAATCAACTTCATCAATTTTACTGTGGCTGGCTTTTGTAATTTGTATATCCGCAACACCAATCATAAATTATTATTTTTGTTTTACAAAGAAACAAAGATTCTTTGTGCTTGCAAAGTGATTGAGAAAAAAACTAACAATTGTTAGTATCCGAAAAATTTTATTAATAAAAATTAAATGAGTTTAAACGATATTGAATTGCCCGGTTTTATAATCGCTGGTTTATATAAAAACACGTTGGTTGCCGGAACTGAAAAAACAATTAAAGAAATTGTTGTTGAAAAAGTTGCAGAAAAAATTGTTGATAAACCTGCTGAACAAAAAGGTTATAAATTTTTAGGCAACAATAATAAAAAAATAACCTTTATTGTAAATGCCAGTGATGCTGTTTTTTTGCCAGAAAAACATCTTGCTTTAATTACAAAATTACTTGAGGCTTGCAAAATGAATATTGGCGATGTTGCCATCGTTAATCATTTTTCCACGCCGGTGATTATTAATGATTTGAAAAAACAGTTAACGCCTGAAACCCTTGTGCTGTTTGGCGTTGAGCCGACATTAATAAAATTGCCAATCAGTTTTCCGCAATTTAAAACGCAGGCTTATGATGGTTGCACATATTTATATTCACCATCATTAACGGACCTTGAACAACCAACAGAGGAAGGCAGATTATTAAAAAGCAAACTGTGGGTTTGTTTGCGAAAATTATTTGAAGTGTGATGAATGTGCAAATTTGAAAATGTGAAAATGGCTCAATGATTTTTACATTTTCAATTTTATTTTACATGGAGAAATGAGCCATTTTCACATTTGCTAACTAACAATTATGAAATTGATTTTCGCAACAAATAATCAAAATAAGGTTGAAGAACTTCAATCTGCAATTGGAAATATTATTGAAATAATCAGTTTAAAAGATGCAGGAATTAATATTGATATTCCTGAACCTTTTGACACACTTGAAGAAAATGCTTCTGAAAAATCGAAGACAATTTACGCATTAACAAACATGAATTGTTTTAGTGAAGATACAGGTTTGGAAACGGAAGCATTGAACGGTGAACCTGGTGTAAAAAGCGCGCGCTATGCAGGCGAAGACAAAGCCTTTGATAAAAATATTGATAAATTATTACTGAAATTAAATGGTATTAATAACCGCAACGCGCAATTCAGAACAGTGATTTCATTAATAATTGATAATAAAGAATTTTTGTTTGAAGGCATTTGCAAAGGCAAAATTATTAATGAAAGAAAAGGTGAAAAAGGTTTTGGATATGATCCGGTTTTTGTGCCAAACGGAAGCGATAAAACTTTTGCAGAAATGACGATGGAAGAAAAAAATAATTTTAGTCATAGAAAAAAAGCAGCAGATAAACTCATTACTTTTTTACAAGAAAATTTTAAATAAAATCATTAATAAATATGGCAAGAATAAAAATTGATTTGCCTGCAGATTTTTCTTTTACTACAAATATTGCGGTGCGCATTACGGACCTAAATTATGGCGGCCATGTTGGCAACGATACAATATTATCAATCATTCATGAAGCGCGTGTGCAGTTTTTAAAACATTTTAATTTTACAGAATTAAACGCAGCCGGCGCAGGGTTAATAATGAGCGATGTTGCGATTGAATTTAAGAATGAATTGTTTTACGGAGACATTATCAAAGCATCAGTTGTTGCAGCGGAATTTTCAAAAGTTGGGTTCGATATTTATTATAAACTTGAAAAAGAAAATGCAGAAAAAAATATGTTTATCGCAACGGCGAAAACAGGAATGGTTTGTTACAATTATTCTCTAAAAAAAATTATGGCAGTTCCGGAAGAGTTGAAAATTAAATTAAGTTGATTTAAGAACTTTTAATTTATAATGCTTGTTTATAACAACGATTGAAACTTGTTATAAATTTTTACTTTTTATTTTTTATTTTATTCTTCATTCCAAATTTTCCAACTTTCTTCGGCTTGTATAATAAGCATTTCGTGGCCGTTCATTATTGCGGCTCCATGCTTCTCTCCTTTTTGAAGAAATAAAGTTTTTGCAGGATTATAAACCAAATCAAATAAATAATGTTTTGGCGTTAAAAATTGATAGGGCAAATCCGGGCATTCATCAACTTTTGGAAACATGCCAACCGGCGAAGTATTAATAATTAAAGTGTGCGATTGCATCACAGATTCATCAACATCTTCATAACTAATTTGATTGTGTAATGAAGAAGATTTTCGCGAAACAAATTGGTAATCGATATTCAAATCATTCATTACAAACTCAACGGCTTTTGCTGCGCCGCCGGTGCCAAGTATTAATGCACTTTTATGATGCGGTTTTAATTTTTCAAGTAAAGATTTTTCAAAGCCAATTACATCCGTATTGTAGCCGTGCAATTTTCCATTAATAATATGAATGCAATTGCATGCGCCGGTTTTTTCAACCACTTCATTTTTATAATCTAAAAAAGGAATTATTTTTTCTTTGTAAGGAATAGTTACATTCAATCCGCGCAAATGCGTTTCGGATTTTATTAATAAAGAAATTTCATTAATAGACTGCAGCGGAAAATTTTCATACACACAGTCATGAATATTTTCCTTCGCAAATTTTTCTGTAAAAAATTTTTGGGAAAAAGAATGGCTCAATGGAAACCCTATTAAGCCGAATTTTTTCATTTGGTTTTTTCTTTGTCTAAAAATAAATGGAATGTATCGCCGCGAAGCCCAATGCGCATGGTTTCTAAAGGAATCACTTCATTTGGTGCAATATTTCCGAGGTTAACATTGCAACCAATTAATTCAATAAAATATAATTGCTGTGCTTTTTGCGGAGCTTCCCACAAAATTTTTTCTTCAGGTATTTGTGTTAATATTTCCTGCACCAGACCTTCGCGCACCTCACCGCTTCCGCGATAAATACCAACATTCCCGGCTTCCCTTGCTTCGGCTATAACGTAGGTTGCGCCTGCGTTTAGCTCAGCGCGCATGAGTTCAATCCATTTATATGGCGGAATAATATGTTCGGCATCCTTGCTCCCAACTTCACTTAAAACAATTCCGTGCTTGGTTAATTTTTCTATGTAACCACATTTTTCTGCGTGTGGAATTGTAATGGAACCATCGCTCACTTCCATGTATGTAATTCCAAAATCTTTACACATGGCGATGTAATCTTCAAACTGGTTTCTTATTAAAAAAGCTTCGAAAAGTGTTCCGCCAAAATAAACGGGCAAATCGTGTGAACGATAAACTTCAATTTTTTCGCGCAGGTTTGGCGTAACAAAAGAAGTTCCGAAACCGAGCTTAATAACATCGACATGCGGGCGCGCAACACTTAAAAAACTTTTGGCTTCATCAATGCTCAAACCTTTGTCCATCACCATTGTAATGCCACTCTTTCTCGGTTGTGGAATCCTGTACGGAATTTGCGAAAGATTAAAATTCATCCTGAAAAATTTCTTTTTTGTGAATAATTTACGCGCAAAAATAAGGAACAAACAAATACTAAAATTAGTCTACAAAGCTAATAGGATAGTAAATTGAGCACTTTATGTTAAAAACGTTTGTTCTTTTTATAACGTGCAATCACATCAACAACGGGTTGGTATTGTAAAACAGAAGGATTTAACTCGACCATTTTTTTAAGCAATTTTGGCGCAAGCGACATTGCTTTTTCTAAATATAATAATCCCTGTTTTTGTTTTCCCAACGCAATATAAATGGCGCTCAGGTAAAAAATAAAAACAGGTTTATTGTTTGAAATAGTAAGCGCCGCCTGCACTTGCTCCAACGCTTCTTCATAAAAACCTGCATTAAAGAGGCAACGTATTAATGCCTTCCAGCATGAAGTATTTTTTGGCCGCAAACGTACCGCTGTTGAAAAATATTGAATGGCTTCTTTATAATCGCCAACCTGCATTTTGCATTCGCCCATTGCAAGATTATACTCCGGTTGAGAAGGATGAATTTGCAGCGCGGCTTCCAATTGTTTTGCGGCCTGGTTCCATTGTTCTTCATTCAAATACGTGCAGGCAATTTTGTATAATAATTTACTGTCGCCCGTATTAAGGTGTGAAGCTTTTCTATAATTAAAACGCGCTTGAGCATAGTTGCTAAGTTTATCATAGCAATGGCCAATTGCTTCATAAACCACGTCTTCCGGCCTTGATAATTCAATAACTTTTTCAAGCGCTTCAATGGCATCTTTATATTTCCGCAAACGAATATAGGCATCGCCCATATTGCGATATGCGTAATCAAATTTTTCATCAATTACAATTGCATATTTATACGCATCAATGGATTTTTCATACAACTTCAATCCCTGGAAAGCTGCTGCCAGATTGAACCACGCGAGTTCGTTATAAGGATATTCATCGATAATTTTTTGATGAATACGAATGCATTCTTCATTTCTTCCTGTAAAATCTGTCCAGAAACAAATTTTATATAATGCTTCCTGGTTATTCGGTTCTTGTTCTAAAATCAATTTAAGGCAATCAAAAATTTTATCGAATTCTTCATAATCATCATATACATCAGCAAGTTCAAATAATAACTCGATGCGTTCATCGCCATCAAAATGCTGCAATGCATTTTCCAATAGTGCAACGGCTTTTTCCTGCTGGTCGAGCGCGAGGTAAGCATCTGTTTTAAGTATGTATAAATTGATATCTGAACCGTCTAAAATTTCAGCCTGATTTAGTATCGTAAGTGCATCATGATAACGGCGCGTGGCAATCATTAAATCGGCCTTTTTTATTAATAAAACTGATGAATACGGATATTGCTCAATAGCAAGTTCAGCGGCTTCCACAGCTTGCGGCATGTCTTCTGTCTCATCAAAATGATCAATAATTTTTTCGAAAGATTCTTCGTCGAGAAAAGAATGGCCACGGCCATTTTGCATATTCCTGTATTGCTTAAGCAATTCCTTTAATTCTTCTTTATCGTGCTGGTATGGATTTTCTTTCATGTATTTGAAGGTTATTGTAAGTTAAGCGATAAAATACTTTCAGCAAAGTTTTTAATGCAAAGCAACATTTTATTTATAAACCCTTCTTTATTAATAAGATTGGAAAAATTATAAAACAATTAGGTGAACTGTAACTATTTGCCGGCCGATGCGTTAAAGAAAGATTAAAGTTTATGATGTGCGGTTAAAGAATACCCAATATTTATCACTATATTTGCATTGTATAAAACATGAAAACATTAACAATCATACAATTTAAGAGAATAATACGTACTGGATTTTTCAGTACACTTTTATTTGTTGTTGTTGCTTTAGCTTTTGCAAGCAAAGGTGGCGGCGATAAAAAGAAGAATATTTCTTTTAAAAATGATTTTGTGCCTATCCGCACAACCAATGGGTTTACGTTAAAAAACAGCCTTTCATTTACAGGAAGCCATATTGTTACAACAGAAAAAAATACAAAGGCTTTTTCTTACAATACTATTGCTACTTATCAAAAAGGAAATACGGTTTATGTTTTGCCTTATAAATACAAGGTTAATACTGTTCCTTTTAATAATAACGCTCAAAAATCAAATTTTCAAATGTTGAATTTGAAAATTAACATGCACAAATAATTGTCTTTTCTTTCATTTTCTTCTTTAATTTCTTATATCAAGTTTTTTACTTTCTTCATAAGTCAGTTCTCGGTAACCACTTTTCGGAATATCAAATTTTGATGCCGGCACAGGGTTTAAATTTATTTTTGCAACAGTATATTTTATTGAAAGCGTGCCATTATTTAATTCATATTCAAGCGGCAAACCATCAAGGTTTTTAAATTTTGCATTATAATTTCTATTTTCCGGAACAATTTCATTGGTATAAAAAACAGTAAAAGTGTAACCATCTTTTGTTGTTGCAACTGCTTTAATGCATTTATAGCCAGCAATAGTTTTTGTTTCTGAACTGTTGGTAAACGTTAACCCTTCATACGTTTTATTTATTTGCTGGATGTTTGCCGGCGATAATCTTATTAATAGCTTTTGCCCGCTTACTTCTTTTAATATTACGCCCGAGTTTGCATTTGCATCAAATATTGTTGTGGAAGAATATAATGAACTTGCCATTTCTGACCGGCTCATATTTCCTTTAATATAAATTGTATTTGTCGCGCCATCGGAACCAGATGCAGGTTTGGCTGAATTTCCATTTGATGATAAAATATAATCATACACAATCGTTAATTCAGACACTTTTTTTTGCGCAAATAAAAAATTTATTAAAAGTATATTAATAAACAGGAAAGAAAAAAATGCTGAACAATATTTTTTTATCATGATAATATTTTAATTGTAACTTGATTAAGATGTCAAAATCACAGAGTAGTTTAATTATTAATGTAAAATAAGAAAGACCTGCCAATTATAAAGCTGACAGGTCTTTTAATAAACTTTTTATTAATAATTTATTTTTTATTTTTCATTTGCTGCACTTTCTTTTGCGTTTCCTGCATTTGTTCAATACGCTCCTGCCATTTGGCTTTTGCTTTTGGCTTACTTCTGTTCGCCTGAAGGTTCGCCAAAATTTTATCGTGATCAATAATATAAGTCTGGATAACCCATTGTAATAACAATGTAATTACGTTTGAAACTGTATAATACCACGTTAATGCAGATGGAAGATTATTAAAAAACAACAACAACATAACCGGCATGATATAAGGCATATATTTCATCGCAGGGTTACTTTGGTCTGGCGTCATACTCATTCCATACAATGAAATGAGAAAGCTTGTTGCAACAGCCAGTAAAGAAAATAGACTGATGTGATCCCAGCCGATTACCGGAATTGTAAAACCAAAATTTACAACCGTGTCGTAAGCAGATAAATCTTTCGACCATAAAAAACTTTGCCCGCGCAATGCAATATTTGAGTTGAAAAAACTATACAATGCAAAGAAAATCGGTATTTGCAATAATGCCGGAATACAGCCGCCGACGGGATTTACGCCAGCTTCGCGAAAGAGTTTCATTTGTTCAACACCAACCTGCTGCTGATCATTTCCAACCCGTTTTTTCATCGCATCAATTTCCGGGCGCAAGGCTTTCATTTTTGCGCCGCTTAAATAACTTGTATAAACCAAAGGCGATGTAAGCAAACGAATGAATATGGTAAGCAACATAATGGCAATACCATAACTCGCAATAAATCTTTTAAAAAAATCAAAAACCGGCATAATCACCCACACATTAACCGGGCGCACAAAAGAATAAATTCCTCTACCCAAATCAATAATTTTATCCATTCCCGGCGCTTGCTTTTTTAAGATGGCATAATCATTCGGGCCATAATAAATTTGAAAAGGCAATGTTGCAGATGCCGACGCAGGAATTTTTGCCTGGAAAGATGCGTCCATTAATGCAATCACATTTGATGAATCAGCCGCTTCTCTCGACCATTTTACGGAACCTGATGCAAAATTATTTTTCGCTATTAATGTAGTATTAAAAAATTGTTGGGAGATGGCGAGCCATTGCACAGGTTTCTCAAAAGTTTTTTCAAGGTTTCTTGAAATGTAATCGAAATTATTATCTTCTGAAAAACATACGTCAGTCAATCTTTTTTCATATTGAGTTGTTTTTTGAATTTTATTTAATTGCGCATGCCAGGTAAGGTTAAAGTTATTTTGCGTAAATAATTTTTCCTGGTTACCAATTACAACATCAAAATCAACCAGGTAATTATCTTTCGGATGAATAGTATAATGATGAACAATTGATTCGCCGGAAGGCGTTGGCAAACGATAATCAACCGATTGGCTGCCATCTGCATTTTTGGTGATTTGCGCAGCGTTAAAATATAAATCAGTTATTTGTGCAGATTGATTTGGCGCAGTATTAATGGCATATGAAATATGATTTTCTGCTTTTGGATCAACAATTTTTACAGGTGTGCTGTCGTAGGCATTAAACTTTTTCATTTGCACAGATTTTGGCTGGCCGCCTTTGCTGGTGAAAACGATTTTCATCACATCATTTTCAACCGTATCAAAATGTTCTGTGTTTGCAAATGCTTTATTAAAGCCTGTAGTATCTGCTAAAACCTGCGGTTTATCTTTAATAGAATCCTGCAATTTTGCAATGGCATTCTGGTGCATTTTAACAGTGGCAACAGAATCATCAAAAATTTGCTTTTGCCGTTGCAGGTCCTGGCTGTTTTTGGTAGAGACAAATAAATATAAAAACAACAAAATAGCCAGCAGCACAAAACCAATAACCGTATTGCGATCCATTCCCATTATCTTAAATTTTTGGATTGCAAAGATAGGGTTTTGGAAGAAGTTGGCAGTTGACAGTTTACAGATGATAGGTTTCAGGAGATAGCCGGCAATTTTCAGTTGGCAATTAAGGTGATAAATTCAATGCCAACTGAAAATTGAGAACTGAAAATTTATAGCTCAAATCATTTCTCCCTGCAAAACGGGCGCTTTAATAGCATTGCGTTTTTCTGCAAATTCGCGCGCTGCTTTTATAAAATGAACAAACACAGGTTGTGGATTTTCAACTGTACTTTTTAATTCCGGGTGATATTGAACACCTACAAAAAATGGATGGTTTTTTAATTCAATAATTTCTACCAAACCACTTTCCGGGTTTTTTCCGCTGGCAATCATGCCTGCATTTTCAAATTGTTCCAGGTAAGCATTATTAAATTCCCAGCGGTGACGATGGCGTTCGTTTATTTCTGTGGCTCTATAAATTTCATTTGCCAGAGAACCTTCTTTAATAACACATGGATAAGAGCCCAGGCGCATTGTTCCGCCTTTTGCAGTAACCTGTTTTTGCCCTTCCATCAAATCGATAACAGGATCTGGCGTATTAATATTCATTTCCGTTGAATGCGCATCTTTCAAACCGAGTACATCGCGCGCAAATTCAATAACGGCCATTTGCATACCTAAACAAATTCCGAAAAATGGCAGTTTATTTTGACGCGCATATTTTACGGCAATAATTTTTCCTTCCACACCACGATGGCCAAAGCCGGGCGCAACAAGCAATCCATCAAGGTTGCCTAATTTTTCAGAAACATTTTCGTCAGTAATAAATTCGCTGTGCACATTTACAATATTCACTTTACATTCATTAACAGCGCCAGCATGAACGAACGATTCCAAGATAGATTTGTACGCATCCTGCAGTTCAATATATTTTCCGATTAATCCAATTGTTACTTTGCTTTTTGGATATTTTAATTTATCCAAAAATTCTTTCCATTTCGTTAATTCAGGTTCGTGAAAATTGGTGATGTTGAATTTTTTCAAGCACAACAAATCCAGTCTTTCGCGCATCATTAATAAGGGCACTTCATAAATTGTTGATGCATCTGCAGCTTCAATCACTGCTTCTTTTTTTACATTACAAAACAAAGCAATTTTGCTTCTTATTTCCTGCGAAAGTGATTCTTCCGTTCTGCAAACAATCACGTCCGGATGCACGCCTTCCTGGCTTAATAATTTCACACTGTGCTGTGTTGGTTTTGTTTTTAATTCTTTCGCTGCGCGCAAATATGGTATTAATGTAAGGTGCACGACCATGCAATCTTCTTCCGGCATTTCCCATTGCAATTGGCGCACGGCTTCTACAAAAGGAAGCGATTCTATATCGCCAACTGTTCCGCCGATTTCTGTAATAATAATATCGTAATCGCCTTTTTGTCCAAGCAATAACATTCTTCTTTTTATTTCATCCGTAATATGCGGAATTACCTGCACCGTTTTACCCAAATAAGCACCTTCACGTTCTTTATTAATAACAGTTTGGTAAATTCTTCCTGTAGTTACATTGTTTGCCTGCGTTGTAAAAATGCTGAGAAATCTTTCATAATGGCCAAGATCCAAATCTGTTTCTGCTCCATCTTCTGTTACAAAACATTCACCGTGTTCGTAAGGATTTAATGTGCCTGGATCAACATTAATATATGGATCAAATTTCTGGATAGTAACCTTTAAACCCCGCGCCTGCAGCAGCTTTGCGAGCGATGCCGCAATAATGCCTTTTCCTAATGAAGAAGTAACACCACCTGTAACAAAAATATATTTGGCCATAATATGGTTTATTAACTGATGTAATAATTTTTAATTTATTTTTCGGGCGGAACAAGCAAAAGAACAAACATATTTAAGCATCGCTGTGCTATTACTAACGCACTATTCTTTGTTCTGCTTTTTTTGATAATATGTAAACACCCCAATCGACCAGCGGAAAATAATAAGAGAAGAAATTCCCAGAGGTCATGCAAACCTACATTAATTTTTTATACTGAAAAAATCAGGAAATAAGTTGTGGATAAAATGAAGTTATTGTCAATTTTTTAAGTGGATTATTTCTAGCCAAAAAAATTTTGAACTTTATTAATAACGCGATGTTTATACCTTCAAACCAAAATTGACAACAATGAAAAAAATTATTCTTCCCTTTTTATTATTAATCAGCGCAATGAGTTTTGCCCAGCAAAAAATGAGTTGCTGCGCAGCTTCAGCCACTGAATCTTTCGCACAATTAGCATCAAGCAAAGAATTTGTTTTAAGCCATCCGCTTCCATTGCCATTTACTTTCACAAGTGAAAACGGAAATGCAATAACCTTTAAAGCTCCCGATGGCACTGATGCTTATGGCTGGGAAATAAAAGCCAAGCAACCCACAAACAATTATCTTTTTGTAATACATGAATATTGGGGTTTGAATGATTATATAAAAAAAGAAAGCGAAACATTATGGAATGATTTGGGAAATGTAAATGTAATTGCCCTTGATTTATATGATAAAAAAATAGCCACAACCCGCGAAGATGCTGGGAAATTTATGCAGGCTGTAACTACAGAACGTGCAAGTGCAATCATTAATGGCGCAATAAATTATGCTGGTGCGAATGCAAAAATTTATACCATTGGTTGGTGCTTTGGCGGCGGCTGGAGTTTGCAGGCAACATTGCTTGCAGGCAAGCAAGCTTATGGTTGCGTAATGTATTATGGCATGCCTGAAAAAGATACAAACGAAGAACAATTGCAATATGTTCATGATATTTTTAACCAGTTGGGCAAAGCTGTAAAGATTGATGAAAAGCTGATGAATGCTGCAACAGTTTTGGGCGCATGCGGAACAGCATTTGCGATGCGTTATATCCGCGCAAATATTCAGGGCGGTATCGAAATTGGTTTTGATGCGGCTACTGCAAATTTAATTGCAGCGCAAACCGTTAAAGGCGCAGCAGAATTATTATTGAAAAAAGGAACGCATCCCGAACATGAAATCGATAAAGTAACAACACCGAAAGGCTGCACCATCGCGGGTTTAAACGAAATGGAACACCAGGGTTTCAGTTCATCATTAATAAAAGGATTGGTGGCGAGTTATAATAAAATAGGGAAAGATTAATGCCGCAATATTGGTGTTATTGATAAGAAAATATTTTCTTCATAAAATTTTCCCACATAAACAATAAATTAATTTTCACTTTTTTTGCAATAAAAGAATAGCAAATTCCGATTATAATAATGTAGATGCATTGCTTATAAATTGCTAAGAATAAATTTTCTTTTCACTTCATTGGCTTTGAAAATAGAATAAAATAAAATCAATTTTATTCCGTTAAAAAAACACATCGTACTTTTTAGAAAACATAATATCCAATAGCGTACTATGAAACACAGGCTCAGTTTTATCGTGTTAACCGTAGAAATTTTAGCAATCACTTTGCTGCATGTTATTAAACTTAACCACGCCGAAATAAGTAATACTAAAATTACTTCGCACATCATTTCGAAGCAGCCCGACTTTCGTTTAAAGCCAGCATACAACGCAGTTTCCTATATTAAATAGACTTATACTTTAATAAATAATTTCAATAAAAAAACCCGGTTAATCAACCGGGTTTTTTTTTATTAATAAGATAAAAAAGCATTATTTTATTCTTGCTTTTAAAAATGAAAGTGTTGTTTGATAAGCATCAGCTTTCGCATCTTTGTCAAACGCCGGGTTGCTTGGGTTTGCAAAAGCATGGTTGGCATCG
>Ga0206963_10330_pt1 | contig 12178 bp, 9 predicted proteins | sample Alteio_BWOrgHeat_28_FD_152958 | JGI IMG/M metagenome (GOLD analysis project Ga0206963, IMG submission 152958) | Enriched cells from forest soil in Barre Woods Harvard Forest LTER site, Petersham, Massachusetts, United States -... | ecosystem: Environmental > Terrestrial > Soil > Temperate forest >... | reverse complement strand
ACTTACACATCATAAAACACCTTGTTCTCCTCTTCCAGGTGCTTTAGATCGGGCAGATCCTTAAATATGCCGAATACCGATGCCCCGCTCCCGCTCATGCTGGCAAATATGGCGCCTGCTTCGTAAAGCGCGGCCTTCACTCCTCTTATGGTTACGTGGTTTCTGAATACCGATGCCTCAAAATCATTCTTGATGTGGTTTTTCCATGAGGTTACCGGCAGGTTTATCAGCTCTATCAGCGAATCTTTAACGGGCGCGGGTTTTACGCCACCATATGCTTCGCCGGTTGATACATGTACCGGTGGCATCACCAGTACGATTTTATAGGCCGAGAGGTCGAGCTTTATCGGCTCAAACTCATCTCCTATCTCGAATGCAAAAACAGGTTTGCTTTCAATAAAGAACGAGCAATCGGCGCCCAGTTTTCGGGCATAGCCCAGCATTTCTTCGACCGTCATCCTTAAATTAAATTGCTGATCCATCAGCTTTATAAAAAAAGCAGCATCTGCCGAGCCGCCGCCAAGGCCAGCACCTATCGGGATATTTTTGTGCAGGTGTATTTTTACCGGCGGAACGTCGTGGTCTTTTTTTATCAAATGATAGGCCTTTACACACAAATTGTCTTCCATCCTGCCCGGTATGGGTAAGCCCGACGATTCAAAGCTCAGTTTATCGCTTTCCACAAGTTCCAGCGCATCATAAATTTTTATGGGATAAAAGACTGTCTCCAGGTTGTGATAGCCGTCGGTGCGGCGTTCAATTACGTTAAGGCCTATATTTATTTTTGCGTTCGGAAAAATTACCATAGAATGAATTAACAACCACATGTATTTATGCACATGCGTAGGAAACCAAAAATAGATTATTTTTATTTGCAGAAGAATATTTTGTGAGTGGTGAGTAGTGAATGGCGAGCGGGCCCGGTCAAAACAAAGTTGGACTCCTGATCTATCATTATTCACTAACCACTGATCACCGATCACTAATCTCTCAAAAAAATGAAACAATACCTGGATTTAATGCAGCATGTAATGGATAACGGCACGCAAAAGCATGACCGTACCGGGACAGGCACCATCAGCATATTCGGTTACCAGATGCGGTTTAACCTCGCCGATGGCTTCCCGATGATCACCACCAAAAAGCTGCACCTTAAGTCAATTATACACGAGCTGATCTGGTTCCTGAGTGGCGACAGCAATATAAAATACCTTCAGGAAAACGGCGTACGTATTTGGGACGAATGGGCGGATGCCGATGGCAATCTCGGCCCGGTTTATGGCTACCAGTGGCGCTCGTGGCCAACGTCCGATGGCGGACATATCGACCAGATAACGCAGGTAGTAAATCAAATCAAAAATAATCCTGATTCCCGCCGCATGATAGTTTCGGCATGGAATGTGGCTGATGTTAACCAAATGGCCCTGCCGCCCTGCCATACGCTGTTCCAGTTTTATGTGTTAGATGGCAAACTATCGTGCCAACTGTACCAGCGCAGCGCCGATATATTTTTGGGGGTTCCGTTCAATATTGCGTCATATGCGCTGCTAACGCTGATGATGGCGCAGGTATGCGGCCTGCAGCCCGGCGATTTCATCCATACGTTTGGCGATGCGCATATTTATAACAATCATCTTGAGCAGGCCAAACTCCAACTGAGCCGCGAGCCGAGGGCCTTGCCGACTATGAAAATAAATCCTGAGGTAAAAAGCATATTCGATTTTAAGTTCGAAGATTTTGAATTGGAGAATTATGATCCGCATCCGCATATTAAGGGGATAGTGGCGGTATAAATTTATTACTGGGCCTATTTTCCGCACGTCCTTGCGAGGAACGAAGCAATCTCTGAAGCGGACATCCAGTGAAACGTGAAGATTTTTCAGAGGCAATAGTCGCATGCTTTGTCTTCCTAACAAACATTTTGGTTTAGCCTGTCCTTTGCAGAGATTGCTTCGTTCCTCGCAAGGACGCGATTGGCAGTTCGGCTTTTGCATCCGGCACATACTTTAGCATAAATAGGTCAAAACTCCATTCGTTTCCTATATTTGTATTATGACCACAGGCCAATTAAGAGCAGAAATACATAAAGCGATAGATAATTTGTCTGATAGTGCCCTAATCGAGCTTGCAAAGTATATTAGCGCCATTCAAGAAACTTGGCCTGGCAAAGAAGAATTTGAAGAGTTTCTATCCAAATTTTTAAAAGAGGATACAACTTCTTAAAGCGTGTCGGCGAATGAATCGCTCACTAAAATACACATTAACCCATGATCATTTCCATCATAGTCGCCATTGGCGAAAACCACGCCATAGGCAAAAACAACCAGCTGTTATGGCACATGCCGAATGATCTGAAGCATTTTAAAGAGATCACGTCGGGCCGCACCATTATCATGGGCCGCAAAACTTTTGATTCTGTGGGCAAGCCGCTCCCTAAGCGCCGCAATATTGTGGTTACGCGTAAGGACATTACCATTCCCGGCTGCGAGGTGGTGCATTCTATAAAAGAAGGGCTTGCGCTTTGTGAAGGCGAGGACGAAGTATTTATTGGCGGCGGCGCCGAGATCTACAAAGAGGCCATGGAACTTACCGACCGCATTTATCTTACCATTATCCACAAAGTATTTGACGCCGATACGTTTTTTCCGGAAATAGATAAGTCGGTTTGGAAAGAAACCGAGCGGCAAGACTTCGAGCCCGACGAAAAAAATCCACTGCCCTACTCCTTTATCACGCTTGAACGGGCATAACACAGCCCCCCTTTATTTTGTTTTTAATTTTAAATTTCATGCTTAACAAATTTTATTAGATTTGCGCTCTATTTTAAAAAAGGCTTTATAAACTAATTGATTACATATTTAATAAAAGATGCAAGGTAAAGGGGTTGTTAAATTTTTCGCCGTAGTGCTGGCGTTAGTGTGTTTATACCAGCTTTCATTCACATGGGTTACCCATAAAGTTGAGAACGATGCCGCGGTTTATGCCAAGGGCGATGTAGCAAAATATAAGGCTTACCTGGACTCCATGTCCTCGCAGCCTGTATACCCCATTATAGGGCATACCTATCAATATTGCAAAAGCAAGGAGCTGGCCCTGGGTTTGGACCTGCAAGGCGGTATGAGCGTTACCATGCAGATCTCTTTAAAAGAGCTGGTACAAAAACTGTCGGACAATAATCCCGATGTTGTATTTAACCAGGCGTTGAACAACGCTGATGCCACCATCCGTGCAGGTAAAGTTGAAAAGGATTATATCACCCTTTTTGTAAACGAATACGAAAAACTTGCCCCTAATGGGAAGTTAGCCGCCATTTTCTCGACTAAGGATAACCAGTCACGCGTTAAGTTTGATGCATCTAACAGCGAGGTTGAAACTTATCTGCAGGATCAGGCTTCCACGGCGGTAAAGCAATCGTACACCGTTTTAAATACCCGTATCGACCAGTTTGGCGTTACCTCTCCTAACATACAGCTGCAACAGGGTACTAACCGTATTTTGATAGAATTACCGGGGAATAAAGATGAGGATCGCGTACGCAAGCTGTTGTCAGGTTCTGCAAAACTTGAATTTTACAAGACGTTTGAAAACGGCCAGGCTTACCAGGTGCTATCAAACGTAAATTCGTTTTTAGCCGCCAAAAATAAGATTGCCAATAAAGATACTACAAAGAAAGATACCGCCAAGGCAGGCGCTGCTGTTGCAAGCACTGCTGCTAAAACTATTAAAAAGGATACCGCTGAAAAATCGGGCCTGAATGCATTGGTGAATAAGGTACAAAAAAGCACCGCTAAAGACACCAGCAAATTAGCCGGCAATGCAAAATTAGCGGCCAACAACCCGATATTCTCTATCCTTGAGCCGGTAACCTATACCGACCAGAACGGCCAGCGCCAGTTACGTCCGGGCCCAACAGTTGGCTATGTATTGTTAAAAGACACCGCAAAGATCGATGGCTATTTACAAAGCCCCGATGTGAAAAACATCATCCCAAGGAATATGAAATTCCTTTGGGGTGTAAAACCGGTTGAAAAATCGAAGGTATTTGAACTGTACGCTATTAAACTCTCAGGTGCCGAGAACGGCCCCGCATTATCAGGCACCGTAATTAACGATGCCCGTGCCGAAACGGACCAAAAGGGCCAGCCGGATGTGGTTATGGACATGAACTCTGCAGGCGCACAAAAATGGGGCACCATAACCCGTGAGGCGTCTGCCGATCAAAACAACAAACAATCAATAGCCATTGTGCTTGATGATAACGTTTACTCAGCGCCGGTTGTTGAAGGCGAGATAGACGGTGGTACATCTTCAATTTCAGGTAACTTTACTGTTGACGATACAAAGGATCTGGCCAACGTATTAAAGGCCGGCCGTTTGCCTGCCCCTGCCGTTATCATGAGCGAGAATGTTGTGGGCCCGTCATTAGGCCAGGAAGCTATTACAGCAGGCTTATTGTCATGTATCCTGGGTTTGGTGGTAATCCTTATCTTCATGGTGGCTTATTATAACCGTGCAGGCACCATTGCAGTAGTTGCGGTTGTCGTGAACATCTTCTTCCTGATGGGTGTATTAACCAGCCTTGGCGCGGTATTGACCATGCCGGGTGTTGCGGGTATCATCCTGATATTAGGTATAGCGGTTGATGCCAACGTACTGATATACGAACGTGTGCGCGAGGAACTGGCGCTGGGCAAATCAGTCCGCATAGCGGTTAATGATGGTTTTAAACACGCTTTACCGTCAATCCTTGACTCTAACATCAGTAGCTTTTTAACCGGTTTAATATTATTCATTTTCGGTTCGGGCCCAATACAGGGTTTTGCTACCACATTGATGATCGGTATCGTTACCTCGCTGTTCTGTTCATTACTGATATCAAGGCTGATATTTGAATGGATGATCGGCAAAGGCTGGGACATCAAATTCTCGAACCCGTGGAGCTCACATACCTTTAAGAATGCCAACTACGCGTTCGTTAAGAACCGTTTTAAATTCTACATATTCTCGGGCATATTTATTTTCGCAGGCCTGGTATCAATAGCTACACGCGGATTTAACTATGGCGTTGACTTTGAAGGCGGCCGCAACTACGTTATCCGTTTCGACAACAAAAACGTAACCACGGGCGACGTGCATAACGCTATTGATGATGCCCAGGTTGGTAAAGGTGCCGAAGTAAAAACTTTTGGATCAGACATCAGCATCACAACCAATTACCTTATTAACGGTAACTCATCAAATACCGAGGATAGCGTTAAGAATGCATTGATCACTGCCCTGAACAGCAAACCGGCTACCAGGGTTACCAAGGCAGGTATACAAAGCAGCCACAAAGTGAGCGCCACTATTGCTGAAGAACTTAAAAAGTCGGCAGTATGGACGGTTATTTTCGCCATTATTATTATATCGGCTTACATACTTATCCGTTTCCGCAGATGGCAATTCAGTTTGGGTGCAATGGTTGCGACCGCGCATGATGCACTGATGGTGTTAGCGTTCTTCTCATTATTTAAGGATGTGCTGCCATTCTCCCTTGATATTGACCAGGCATTTATAGCGGCTATATTAACGGTAATTGGTTACTCCATTAATGATACCGTGGTGGTGTTCGACCGTATACGTGAGTTCCTGGATCTGCACCATGCGAAAACTGACGATCCTAAAGAGGTTATCAACCATGCCATCAACAAAACATTAAGCCGTACTATTATTACCGCTTTAACAGTGGTATTGATATTGCTGGTGTTGTTCCTGTTCGGCGGCGATGTGATCAGGGGCTTCTCGTTCGCGTTGTTGATCGGTGTATGTTTTGGTACATACTCGTCTATCTGTATCGCGACACCTATCATCATCGACTTTGGGAAAAAAGATCTGAAATAATATGATCTTCAAATAATTGAAAGGCCCCAAAGAACATTTGGGGCCTTTTTTGTTTACAATTACAAGGCTGTATCAAAAGTAAGACCCTTGAGGCGCAACAGCATAAAATTTGGTTGATAGGGTTGAGTTCTCTATGTCGTTGCAGTTAATTTTTTAGCAAAAAATACATGTTTTTATGTTAACCCTGTTATTTTATAAAATGTTAATTATCAATAAGTTAACTCGAAATAAATTGAAATTGTGTTAAGTTATGTTAACCATAAAATGCGTTATCTGTGGTTAATTTTAACGAAGGAGAATACAAAGAAAAAAACACAGCGGGGCACGGAGACAAACAATATTTTGTCCGGAGGACCCCTATGGATGACCGTTTTTTGCAACATACACTTTTGATAAAGCCACTTTTTTGTTTACAATTAGAGGTAGATTTACAGCAATGAACAAAAGCGACAATTCAAAGTTCCCCTTAGTGGTAATAGTTGGCGGCGGTTTCGGCGGCCTGGAAGTTGCCCGCAAACTTGCCAATAAGCCCGTTGAAGTGCTGATGCTGGATAAGCACAATTACCACACCTTTCAACCCCTGCTTTACCAGGTAGCGCTGGGTAGTTTGGAGGCCGAATCTATCGCTTTCTCGCTGCGCAAGAATTTTGGCCGCCAAAGGAATTTTCGCTTCAGAATTGCCGAGGTTACACGCATTAATAGTGAAAAGAATACTTTAGATACTTCTGTAGGTGAAATAGCTTACGATTACCTGGTGATAGCAACGGGTTCAACCACAAACTTTTTCGGCAACAAGGATGTGGAGCACCACGCCATGCCCATGAAGTCCATCCCCGAAGCGCTGAACCTGCGGTATTTGATATTCCAGAATTTTGAGGAAGCGGTTTTGCAGAAAGTAAAAGACGAGCGCGAAGCATACCTCACTTTTGTGCTGGTAGGCGCCGGCCCAACCGGCGTCGAACTTGCGGGCGCTATAGCCGAGTTCCGCAATCACGTGATGGAAACAGACTATCCCGAACTAAAAAAGGACGAGGTTAAAATTTACCTTGTTGATTTTATGCCGAAAACTTTGGCCACCATGTCGGGCCCTGCCTCAATGGCTTCAGCAGATTATCTTAAAAAGTTAGGTGTCGAATTGCTGTTAAATACCAAAGTTGAAAGTTACGACGGCGATGTGATCACGTTTGAAGGCGGGAAAAGCATCAGAACAAAAAATGTGATATGGTCGGCAGGCGTGATGGGTGTTATCCCACATGGTTTATCAAAGGGTGTTGTAGAGCGCGGGAACCGCATCCGTACCGATAATATTTGCAGGGTTGATGGTTCCGAAAATATATTTGCTATAGGTGATGTTGCCGCGATGATCACCCCTGAAACACCAAAGGGGCATCCGGGCGTGGCGCAGGTAGCTATCCAAATGGGCGATAACGTGGGCAAAAACATCATCCACCTTATAAAAAATGAACCAACCGAACCATTCAAATACAATGATAAAGGCTCGCTGGCAACCATAGGCCGCAACAAAGCCGTTGCCGACCTGGGCAAAATAAAATTCCAGGGATTTTTTGCCTGGCTGGTGTGGATATTTGTTCACCTGTTCTCGCTGCTGGGCACGCGTAATAAATTCATTGTATTTTTAAACTGGATGGCCAATTATTTGAGCTATAACGGCGGCAGCCGGCTTATTATCCGCAGATTTGTAAAACATGTCCCACCCCATTCGGCAGATTATGTAACAAAGGGCGAATAAATTGCGATATTCGTTCAATAATATTCCATCATGAGAACACTATTATTATCCGTCGCTTTTGCCTGTATAACCTTTTTTAGTTTCGCTGCCGCGCCGGCAGATTCAGTTCATTTAATTGTGGACGGCAATACTGCTTATTACCAAAAGGTGGTTAAGGCCGACAGTATCCCGGAAGGGCTCATATTCAGCCGGGCGCTTTTGTTTTTTGCCGCTAAGAACTTTCAGCAGAATTATGGCAGCGAAAGCGAAGGAAAACTGATCTTCAACACCACGCAAGACCTGAATATTAACCCGGTTTACATAGGTGACGAAAGCGACGAGGTTGAACCCTATACTGTACAATTTGCCATTACGGTCGATATGAAAAACAACCGCTACCGGTACAAGATCAGCAACATAGTGATCTTCAGGCCTACCGAAACCGGTAATAAGCGCCTGACAATGTATGAGGAATATCAAAAGGCGACCAACCAGGAATCAAGGCGTGTACAACGCGATGCCCAAAAGGTGATCACTTCCTTCGAGAGCTATATTGGCAGCCTAACGGCAGAGTTGTACAAAGCAATAAAGCCACAGTCGATGGTATACGACACTAATTTTTGATAAGAGCCCATGCAGCCGCAGATGAAGCTAACCGAATGCCCCCGCGATGCCATGCAGGGGATTACCACTTTCATCCCTACGGAGATAAAGGCGCGGTACATTAATTTGCTGCTGCAGGTTGGTTTTGATACGATAGATTTCGGCAGCTTTGTTTCGCCGAAGGCCATACCCCAATTGCAGGATACCGCGGAGGTTTTGAAGCGGCTGGATATGAGCAGCTCCAGGTCAAAATTACTGGCCATTATAGCGAACTATCGCGGAGCAGAGGAAGCAAGCCAACACCCGGAAATAACTTACCTCGGCTACCCATTCTCGATATCCGAAACCTTTCAGCAGCGCAATACAAATACGTCGATGACTGCGGCATTTGATACCGTGAAAAGGATAAATGAGCTATGTGGTAAAAGCGGCAAGCAATTATTGGTTTACCTGTCAATGGGCTTTGGTAATCCTTACGGTGATGAATGGAGCAATGAGCTTGTACTGGAATGGGCCGGTAAACTGATCGGTGAAGGCACCGGCCATATCGCGTTAGCGGACACAATAGGCATTGCAAGCCCCAGGCAGATAAAAAATCTGTACCCGCTACTGGTTAATTCATTCCCTGAAACTGGCATCGGCATCCATCTCCACTCCACTCCCACTACCTGGCGCGAAAAAGTGGCGGCGGCCTATGAAAGCGGCTGTACCCATTTTGATACCGCACTCAAAGGTTATGGCGGCTGCCCGATGGCTAAAGACGAGCTCACAGGCAATATCGCTACCGAAAACGTGATAAGTTACCTTCAGTCGCAAAAAATCGACCTGGGGCTTAATATGGATAAATTACAGGAGGCGATGGATTTTTCGGGGCGGGTGTTTAGTTAACAGATGGCCTTCATAGCTAAAGCGAGTTTCTAACTTTAGCCATGCTGCTTTGCATCGCTTAAGCTTCCGGCTTAAATAATGCCGAACCAGCAACAAGTAGATCGATAAAAAACCTTATTCTTCACCCCACCGGTACCCACCACTCTCGAGACCCATCAGGTCAATAACGCGGTTTACGACGGTGGCGGCTACGTCTTCAATGGTTCGCGGTTTGCTATAGAATGATGGCACGGCCGGACAGATAATTCCACCAGCCTCGGTAACAGTTTGCATGTTGCGGATATGGATAAGGCTGAACGGCGTATCGCGTGCAACAAGTATTAGTTTGCGGCGCTCTTTGAGTATTACATCGGCAGCGCGGGCTATGAGATCATCAGATACGCCGCTGGCTATTCGGCCCAATGTGCCCATAGAGCAGGGGATAATCACCATGGTATCAAACTTTGCAGATCCTGAGGCAAAGGGCGCCATAAAATCGTGTTTGCCGTAAAATTTATAGGGATAATTGGTGTAGTCGTCGTTATCAAGCTCCAGCTGCCAAACCTGTTTGGCATTGTCCGACATCACTACGCCAACTTCGGCCACCTGGTTGTTTAGTGCCTGAAGCTTGTTCAGCAGTAAACGGGCGTAAATAGCGCCGCTGGCGCCGGTTATGGCAATAACTATCTTCTTCTTCATGGCCAGCAAATATACCGTTAAATAAAGGCACAAAAAAAGGGTCGGATACAAGTACCCGACCCTACATCTACCTATGAAAAACATGCCCTTTTACGGGCACTACAAATGTACTATACTTTATTAATTAATTTAATAATTAATTTAAAAAAAATTAACCCACACGAGTAAAATTCTTGTCGATAAGTGTTTGAATAATACCGTCAACCATGCCCACGCTGGGCACAAATATGTTTTTAATATTGGCCCATTTCATCACCGATATATAAATTTCGCAGGCCGGTATAATTACGTCGGCCCGGTCCTGGTTAAGGCCAAGCACGTTTATCCTGTCTTTTAATGAGAAAGAGTTAAGATAATTGTATAAGGTTTTAAGCTTGCTGAACGACATCGGCAAGCCATTTTTTTCTTCAGACAGCTTATATAATTTATTGATATTACCACCGGTGCCAATGCCTGCTATGATCTTGAAAGGCTTGGTATTTTCGCGCAAAAAGTGCTGCATATCGTTCCAGGTCTCTTCTTTATCCTGATTGTCAAGCATGCGGATCGTTCCGATGTTAAATGAGCGCGAGGCATACAATTCGCCATCCGAGAATAACGACAGTTCGGTGCTCCCACCACCTACATCGATGTACAGGTAGTTTTTGCTTTTATCTATATTTTGCTCGGCGTGGCTGGCATAAATAATTTTGGCTTCTTTTTGACCGTGAATAATTTCAAGGTCGATGTCGGCCTCATCTTTTAGGCGTTGTATCACCTGTGCACCATTCTTAGCCTCACGCATGGCCGACGTGCCAAATGCCAGGTAGTCTGTAACCTTGTAAACATCCATCAACTTTCGAAAGGCCTGCATGGATTTTACCAGGTCCAGCGCTTTCCTGTCGGATATGTTCTGATTCAGGAAGGCGTCATCCCCCAGGCGCAGCGGCACCCGAATCAGGGTATTTTTTTTAAAAGAAACAGATCCGTTATTCTCAATAATATCGGCAATAAGTAACCTAACCGCGTTAGATCCTATATCAATGGCAGCGTATCTCACTATTAGTATTTGCTTTTAAGGTAGTTGTAAATGTCAATTTGCGCCCTGGTGGGTACCTCGGTGCCTGTTTTATGGTACTTGTTAGTATTGTGCTCGTTTATTTCGCGCGCTTTGGTGTTATCGTGCAGTTGTATATCAATAATATCCCGTACCTCTTTCTTTAATCTTTCATCATACACCGGGAAACCTACCTCAACACGCGAGTCAATGTTACGGCTCATAAAATCAGCCGATGTTAAAAAGATCAGCTCATCCCCCCCATTACAATAGATATGTACACGCGAGTGCTCCAGGTATTTATCTACAATACTTATAACATCAATATTTTCGCTGTAGCCTTTTATACCCGGCACAAGGCAGCACATACCCCGCACTATCAGTTGTATCTTTACCCCAGCGTTATTGGCCTGGTACAGTTTCTCTATCAGCTGCTCATCGGCAAGGCTGTTCATTTTAAATATCATGTAGGCCTGTTTGCCCGCTTTGGCGTTCTTTATTTCGTTATCTATTAACTTGTTTATGGATGGCCTTGAGTCGATGGGCGAAACGATAAGGTTTTTTAAACCGCTCGGCAATGTGTTTTTACCAAGCGCTCTAAAAATTTTTATCAGATCGCCGGTAATATTCTTATTTACTGTAAGCAATGTGTGGTCGGCATACAGCTTAGCCGTTTTCTCGTTATAATTACCGGTTGAAAGGCAGGCGTAATAAGCTAACTTGCCTTTTTCCTCGCGGCTAACGAGGCATATTTTTGAGTGTACTTTGTAGCCCTCGATACCGTATAAAACGTTAACACCTTCTTCCTCCAGCCGGCGGCTCCAGGTAATGTTGTTCTGCTCATCAAAGCGCGCGCGCAGCTCAACCAGACAATTCACTTTTTTGCCGTTTTTGGCGGCGTTGATAAGTGCGTGTATGATGCTCGAATTTTCGGCAAGGCGGTATACCGCTATGCTTATCTCTTTTACTTTTGGATCGATAGCTGCCTCGCGTAAAAAGTGGATAACATAATCATAAGATTGGTATGGCGTACTGATCAGGTAATCCTGCTTGGCTATCATCCCCATTAAACTTTTGCCGAATGACAGACCATCAACCGGCAAGGCGGGGTATCTCGGATACTCCAGCTCGGGTCGACCCACATTGGGGAAACTGATAAAATTTTTAAAGTTATGGTAGCGATTACCCGGGATAAGGCTTTCGCCCTGCAAGCCCATTTTGTTTACCAGGTATTTCAGCATGTCATGCGGCATATCGATATCGTACATCAGGCGCATGGGTTTGCCTTTTTTGCGTTTGGCAAGGCTTTTGGCTAACGAATCAATAAACTTGCCGCTCACCTCTTTGTCCAGGTCAAGCTCGGC
>Ga0206963_10327_pt1 | contig 12226 bp, 9 predicted proteins | sample Alteio_BWOrgHeat_28_FD_152958 | JGI IMG/M metagenome (GOLD analysis project Ga0206963, IMG submission 152958) | Enriched cells from forest soil in Barre Woods Harvard Forest LTER site, Petersham, Massachusetts, United States -... | ecosystem: Environmental > Terrestrial > Soil > Temperate forest >... | reverse complement strand
TGGAGTCTTTCCCGGGTACCTGGATCCGGGTCTTTCCAATATAAGTATCGGCATATGCGATATCACTGCCAACGCGGGCCAGAAAGGCCTGGGGATCGGCGGCCTTTTGGAAATCCCCTTTCAGGTCCGTCAGCTGCTGTCTTAACCTTGCGCTGTCGGCGGCGTTGGGACCCGCGTCAAAGGAAACATAGGCAATGCTGCGGCTTTCTTCCTGTTTGAACTGGTTGGGGTGCTGGTTGATATAGTCTTGTATTTCGGCGTCGCTTATTCTCACCGCGCTGTCGGGAACAGTAAAATAAGGTGTATTGACAAAAGAAATGGCGGCTTGCTGGCTGTTATCCGCATTCATTTTTTCGATCATCCATTTGGGAACATAGGCGCTGTTCGCCAGCATGGAAGTAAATTTTTCCCTTAATCGCATCTTAAGGATCTGCGGGACCGATTCTTCGAAGAAAGAGCGGGCCGCGTCATACTGCCTGTTATCCGCGTTGGCGCCTTTTCTGGGACCTGCCTTGTAGACCGACCGCAGCGAGTTGATCTGTGCCGCAGCCTGCTGGGCGTCGAAAAATCCGGTCTTGGGATCCGTAAACGCCCGTTTTATATCGGGTATGGCATCAGCGCCGACCAGCATATCGTTGATCTCCTTGTCGCTTACATCAAGTCCAAGCGCGGCATAATCCCCGCCGAGCATGGCATCTTCTACCATTTGTTTCCATACCTGGTCCCGGATATTCTGCTGAATGGCATCGTTGGTGGGATAGCCCTGTGCCTTGTAACGGTCTTCCTGGCCCGTAACCTGCCGTTCAAATTCATCATACTGTATCTTTTGCCCATCGATGACACCGAGCTCCGTGGGGCGGCTGTTGCTGTTAAAAAGGCGGCTTCTTGCATCCATCAGAAGAAAACCGATCAGGCTAAGCGCGATCAAACCAAAAACTAACCAGGCTGCTCTTTCCCGGATTTGTTGAATAATTGACATAATCTTGATTCTCCGATAAAAATTGATTGGGTTATAAACCGGACTCCGTCCGGTTCAGCGGAGGGCGAAAATAGGGAGAAAAATGATTATGAACAAATTGTGGAAAAGGGTGTTAAATTGGCTTCTGACCTGAATTCTAAGGCGGAATACTTTCTTGTGCCCCGTTTGTGAAACAAATGACGTGAAACTATAATCAACAAGGACTTATGAATAACCTTTGCGGGGTGGTGGAAAACCCTCCTTTTTGGGGAGCGGATCCTGGGACTAGTTGGAACATAACTTTCTCCGGCCGGCCGGCGGGGATCTGGCCGGTGTACAATCCCGCAGTTATTCCACCCGGGTTGACAGCCGGACGGAAAATTAGTTTTCCGGACCCCCCTTTCATCCACAGTGGTGGAAAAGCAGGCAAGACAGTGATCCAATGAGGGACCCCGGTTGTTAACTAAATGTGTACTCTGGTTAATAAGTAAGGGTTTCTGGTTGTTCCAGCGTTGCGGAAAAATTCTTTTCCACTAATGCACGCGGATAGTAGTAATAGTTCTTTTTATAAATAATTGATATTATTAAATACTATGGCAGATATAAACATTGACACAGCTAAAAAAAAATTGGGAGAAAAAGGGTTTCTGGATATCGGGGTTTCGCCCGAGTTGGATCTCTTTCTCGAGATAGAACGCCTGAAGAAGGAAAAAAATGCGATAGTGCTGGCCCATTATTATCAGGAGGCGGATATCCAGGACGTAGCGGATTATATCGGGGATAGCCTGGGGCTTGCCCAGCAGGCGGAAAAGACAAAAGCAGACCTGATCGTTTTTGCCGGGGTTCATTTTATGGCTGAGACCGCCAAGATCCTCAATCCCGGGAAAAAGGTGGTATTACCCGATTTAAAGGCAGGCTGTTCGCTGGCTGATTCAGCTCCCGGGTATCTCTTTAAGGCTTTCAGGGATAAACACCCGGATCATATCGTGATTTCCTACATCAATTGTTCGGCTGAAGTAAAGGCGCTGAGCGATATTATCTGTACTTCTTCCAACGCCGAAAAGATTGTGGAGAGTGTTCCACGGGAACAGAAGATCATTTTTGCACCGGATCGAAACCTGGGTGCTTATCTGATCAAAAAGACGGGTCGGGATATGTTGCTGTGGGATGGGGCTTGTATGGTGCATGAGATATTCAGCCTGGAAAAGATAACCAGGTTGAAAGTCCGGCATCCAAATGCAAAACTGATCGCTCACCCCGAGTGTGAGGAACCGATATTGCGCCTGGCGGACTTTATAGGCTCAACAACGGGGCTGTTGAATTATACGAAGCGGGATAGCGGTGAAGAGTACATCGTGGCAACAGAGACCGGAATACTGCATCAGATGCAATTATCATCGCCGGGGAAAGTTTTTATCCCTGCCCCACCGACAACCAACTGCGCCTGTAATGATTGCCCGCATATGAAACTGAATACATTGGAGAAGTTATACTTGTGTATGCAATACGAAGAACCGGAGCTGCAAATGGATCCCGAATTAATGCTGAAAGCGCGAAAACCGATAGAGAGAATGCTGGAAATAAGTGCAAAATATGGTTTATAATTTTTTAATATGTTAAGTGGCGGGCTGGTTTTTGTGTTTATTTATCTGCCCATAAAAACCATAAGGATTTGTACATCGCTTGGATTTACGCCGCTGATCCGGCTGGCCTGACCGAGTGTCCTTGGTCTGATCTTTTTGAATTTTTGAAGGGCTTCATTTGAGAGAGACGAGAGTTTATCATAGTTGAAATTATCGGGGATGAGCAGATCTTCCAGCTGTGCCATCTTTTGGACCAGTTCTTTTTCCTTGGTGATATAGACATCGTATTTGATTTGGATCTCTGTTTGTTCGAGAATATCGGTGTTGATGTCTTCGAGGGAGTGGGCTAAACGGGGAATGGCATTGCGCATGGAAAGGAGGTCAATATTGGGTCTGAGCAATACTTGTGCAGCCTTTTGTTTTTGGAGAAGGGGTGCGGAATTTTTTTCAAGGAGATAATTGGCGGACTCTTCGGGTTCGAGTGAGAGGGACGATAGAATTTGTTTGGTATATTCTACGCCTGATTTTTTTCCCAGCATTTTTTGCATTCTTTCCGGTGAGGCCAGACCAATATTATAGCTTAGTTCGGTAAGCCGGAGGTCAGCATTATCCTGTCTCAGGAGTGTTCTGAATTCAGCGCGGGAGGTAAACATCCGATAGGGTTCTTCGGTGCCTTTGCTGATGAGGTCGTCGATCAACACTCCGATATAGGCTTGACTTCTTTTAAGAATAACGGGTTCCAGATGATTTACTTTTTGGTGTGCGTTGATGCCCGCCATCAGGCCCTGACAGGCTGCTTCTTCATAGCCGGTTGTGCCATTGATCTGTCCCGCAAAAAAGAGGTTTTGGAGGAGTTTTGTTTCGAGGGAATGGGTTAGCTGGGTTGGTGGAAAATAATCATATTCTATAGCATAGCCCGGGCGGAAGATGCGGACCTTTTCAAATCCGGGAACCTGGTTTAGTGCCTGGTGTTGTACTTCTTCAGGCAGGGAAGTAGAGAATCCGTTGACATAGATTTCGACGGTGTTCCAGCCTTCAGGTTCGATAAAAAGCTGGTGCCTTTCTCTTTCTGCGAAGCGGTTTATTTTGTCTTCGATGCTGGGACAATACCTGGGTCCGACACCTTCAATCCGCCCTGTATACATGGGGCTACGGTCAAACCCTGTTTTCAGAATGTCATGGACGGTTGAGTTGGTATAGGTTATCCAGCAGCTTTTTTGTTGGGGTGGCTTTGGAAGATCGAGATAGGAAAAACCCACAATTTCTTCGTCTCCCTTTTGTTCTTCCATTTTATGATAATCCAGGCTTCTTCCATCGATCCTTGGAGGCGTACCGGTTTTGAGCCGGTCGCTTTCAAAACCCAGGGAGACCAGTTGTTCTGTTATACCGGTGGCTGCTTTTTCCGCGACTCTTCCGCCACCAAAGCGTTTTTCGCCGATATGGATAACGCCATTAAGAAAGGTTCCGCTTGTTATAACAACGGCCTTGGCAGCAATTTCATGGCCAAGACCGGTTATAACTCCGCAAACAGCTCCTTCCTGGATAAGGAGTGAATGCACCATATCCTGGTAAAAATCGACATTTGGAGTTTGTTCGAGCATTTCGCGCCAGGTGCTGGCAAATAGCATGCGGTCGTTTTGGGTGCGGGGGCTCCACATGGCGGGACCTTTTGAACGGTTGAGCATCCTAAACTGAATCAAGCTTTTATCGCTTACAATACCCGAGTAGCCACCCATGGCGTCTATTTCCCTCACGATTTGGCCTTTTGCAATTCCACCCATGGCCGGGTTACAGCTCATTTGGGCGATGGTTTGCATATTCATGGTAATCAAAAGAACCTTTGAGCCAAGATTAGCCGCGGCGGCAGCTGCCTCACAACCGGCATGTCCGGCCCCCACAACAATAATATCATATATAGGGAACATATTGCTCAAATCAGGTTTGGTGATAAAGTAACCCGATTTGAGCAAACTGCCAAAGTTTGCCCTATCGGGCGATCTGCGTTCGCAGATCAGGTAAAATTACCACGAAGGATGGAATTGGCAGGAATATTTTGAGGAGGAGAACGTTCCACGGGGAACGTCGAGAGAAAGGGATTTATTTTGCAGCGAAATGTTTCCACGTGGAACGTTCATAAAGAGCCAGGTATTTGTCTTCCATTTGACGCATTTCCCTCTCTGCTGTCTTGGTTTTATCCTTATAGCCGCACAAATGTAGCGCTCCGTGGAAGATAACCCGGTGTAATTCAGTCTTTAAAGAACCTTGAAAAACCCGGGCATTTTCCCTTACCCGGTCGACACTGATATAGATTTCCCCGCATATTGGCTGATTTGGCTCGGAAAGGGGGAAGGTGATAATATCGGTATAAAAATCATGCTGAAGAAACTGGCGGTTTATCTCCAGCAATCGATCATCGGAGCAGAAAACATATTGAAGATCAGCGAGTTTCTTCTTCTCCTTTCTAAAAAGGATTCCCAGGAAAGCTTTTAATTGGCCCCGGTTTTCCAGGGTAATTTTTTGAAGAAAATGGAATCGTATAGAAGGATTAATCGCTGGCATTTCCGAAAATCGTAAAACAAATCGTGTAACAAAGCATAATTTTACTGGTCCAAGGTAACAAACCAATCGAAGAAAATGAAGCGTTTATCAGAATTAGAACCCGGAACGGTAGCGAGGATCCACTCTTTCGAAAAAAATGATCTATTCCTAAAGCTGATGGAAATGGGCTGTGTGCCGGGTGAATTAATCAAAGTGGAACAGATTGCCCCCCTGGGAGACCCAATTTCCATTACTGTTGCCGGGTATAACCTCAGCCTGCGCCTGGATGAAGCAGAAAACATTTTTATGGAGGAGGGGAGCAAATGAAGGTAGGATTATACTTCGGCTCTTTTAATCCCATTCATCACGGACATCTCCTTATTGCCAATTATATCCTTCAGCATCTCAAACTTGACCAGGTTTGGTTTGTCATTTCTCCCCAAAATCCGCTGAAGCGGTCCTCCGCCCTGCTCAACGAGTATCAACGGCTTCATCTGGTACGGCTGGCCATCGAAGGGGAAGATGGCCTGAAAGCTTCTGATATTGAATTTAAATTGCCAAAACCTTCCTATACCGTCGATACCCTGGCCTATTTACAGGAGAAGTATCCGGCCGAGGAGTTTTCTGTTATTATGGGGAGCGATAGTTTTCAAAACCTTTCCAAATGGAAAAATTATCACTGGCTCCTGCAGCACTATCCCATTTATGTCTATAAGCGACCGGAGCATGAAACAATCCCCGACTATCCCGGGGCGATGAAAATCGAGATCCTGGATGCACCCTTGCTACCCATTTCCTCGACGGAAATCCGCCAGATGATAAAAGCAGGGAAATCCGTCCGCTATTGGCTGCCGGAAGCCGTGCGGGAAGAGATAGAGAAAGGCGGCTATTATCGCAGTCCTTCCTGAGTTTTTTTTGGGAGGGAGAGCACGACCAGCCGATAAGAATCATCGATCATTTCGCGGAGGATCCGGCCGGGGATGCTGCCATCCACGATGACCGTATTCCATAGTTTTTTGTTCATGTGATAGCCAGGCTGGACAGCGGCATATTGCTCCCGCCATTCGATTGCCTTTTCCGAGTCGCATTTGACGTTGAACTGCAGGACTGGATTTTCCAATCCCATCAATAAAAATATCTTTCCTCTTACCTTAAAGACGAGGGTGGTCTCACCAAAAGGAAAGCTCTCTTCCACCTCCTTTTTAGCCAGACAGTACTCACGGACGGTTTCAATATCCATATACAATAATAAATTATATATAATATAATGAAAATTTATTGATTAGTTGAATAATCAAACACTAAGTTACAGAAAGCTTTTACCCCAAGTTTGAAACCACTTTCATCGATATAGAAATCGGGAGTGTGATGAGGAAAGGCCGTTTTCGGGTCCTGGCCGATTTTCATCCCGCCAAGGAAAAAGAAGAAGGAGGGAACTTTTGCTCCAAAAAAGGAGAAATCCTCGGATCCCGTCATGGCATCCATCCAGAGTACATTTGATTCGCCGGCGGTATGCTGCAGCGAAGGCAGCATCTTCTTTACCAGGGCGGGATCGTTATAGGTTATCAATGTCTTTTTGTCGATGCTGATTTCTGCGGTAGCGCCGGCGCTTTCGGCAATCTTTGTCACGGTCCTCCGCATCCGCTCGTGGATCTCGTTTTGCATAGCCGTATCAAGGGTACGGATGGTACCCGTCATATCCACTTCTTCCGGGATGATATTGGATCGTACACCGCCCTGGATAACGCAAACGGATATCACCGCGGCATCTTTGGTCAGCTCTGTCTGCCGGCTGACGATCGTCTGAAGTCCTTCGATGATCTGCGCGGACACGACGACGGGATCTATCCCGGCCCAGGGTTGGGAGCCATGCGACCCCTTTCCGTGTACTTTGATAGTGAACCAGTCCGATGCCGCCATCGCGCCCTCGCTCCGATATTTTATTTTGCCGACTTCGGTACCAGAGTTGATATGCAGGCCAAAGACAACATCCACTTTTGGATTTTCGAGCACGCCCTCTTTGATCATGAGCGCTGCGCCCCCCTCTTCTCCGGCAGGAGCTCCTTCTTCAGCGGGCTGAAAAATGAATTTCACGGTGCCGTGCAGGTATTGTTTCATCCCCGCCAGGATTTCGGCAACACTCATCATAATCGCGATATGAGAATCGTGTCCGCAGGCATGCATGACGCCGACTTCCTGACCGTTATAGGTTGTTTTTACTTTAGAGGCAAAAGGCACGGGTGTCCTTTCGACGAGTGGCAGCGCGTCCATATCTGCCCGCAATCCAATGACGGGACCAGGGGAACTGCCGCGCAGAATGCCGACAACGCCGGTCTTCCCTACCCCTTCCTGGACTTCGAGACCCAGGGAGCGCAGATGATCCGCAATGATCTTCGAGGTCCGGAATTCACGGTTACCCAGCTCCGGATGTTCATGAAAATCCCTTCTCCAGGCGATCGTTTTTGGTTCGATCTTATCTGCCGCTGCATCGATGGCGGCCCGGATAGTCTTATTCTGTGCAATAGCTCCGAGCGTGAGAAGAAGACAGAAGGGTAGCAGTGCTTTTTTTCTCATACGTTGATTTGGCATTGTGCAAAGCGGACCACCGGTCCACTTTGGTATTTTGAATATACGTTAAAATTGCCTGATGGCCGATTCCTTTTGTTCATGTTTTCAACAATCAATAATTTGTGCGCGGATTGACAGTCCTATTCCGTCATATTGCGTTTCTAAAAGCAGTGCTGCTGTATAGTCTTACCGCGTTTGGCGGCCCCCAGGGGCATTTCGCCATGATGCTGAAGACCTTTGTCCAAAAACGGAAAGATGTGACAGAAGAAGAGCTGATGGAGTATAACGCCTTCTGCCAGCTGTTGCCTGGCGCCTCCTCGACGCAAACGCTTACCCTTATCGGTTATAAGCGCGGCGGTGTTGTGCTGGCCATCATCACGTTGTTGATCTGGACACTACCGGCCTGCTGTCTGATGGGGATTTTTTCTTTCTTTCCGGCGACCGATACGGCCTTGTTCCGGTTTATCGCTCCGATGACGATCGGGTTTCTTGCGTTCGCGGCACAAAAGGCCTTTACCTTCTCCATCCACAATACCATTACCCGCTTTATCCTGGCTATCAGCACCGTCGCTACTTTTCTTCTTTTCAAGACACCCTGGATCTTTCCCATCCTTTTGGTTTTGGGAGGATTTGTGACCAACCTCAGCGAAAGGCGTATCCCGCAGAAAGAGGTATTGCCAAAAAAGATAAAATGGGGAAATATCTGGCTGTTTGCCATCATCTTCCTGCTGGCCGGCGCGAGCAGTGAACTGTCGCGAAAAAATAACTGGCCGAGCCGGCGCCCGCTGAACCTTTTCGAAAATACCTATCGTTTTGGGAGCCTCGTCTTTGGCGGCAGCAATGTGCTGATCCCGATGATGTACGAACAGTTCGTGGCGCGCCCGCAATCACAGCAGCTGATTCACCGGAACCCGAATATCATCCGGATCGACAAAGGGGATTTTTACTCGGGGGCAGGGATCGTTCGGGCTATTCCGGGTCCCGTATTCTCCGTAGCCACCTATATGGGCGGCATCGCTATGAAGGACAGGGGAACGGTCCAGCAGATCCTGGGCTGTTTTATTGGCGCGACGGGCATTTTCCTGCCCAGCGCCCTGCTGGTATTATTCTTCTACCCAATCTGGCATAATTTGAAAAAATATGCCATCGTCTATCGGGCATTGGAAGGCATCAACGCGGTGGTGGTTGGGATCATTATTGCGTCCGCCCTGTATATGATGAAGGATTTCTACCTGGTCGGCTGGAAGGATATAGCCATTAACCTGGGCGTGATCGGCGTCACCTGGGCGTTGCTAAGCCTGACCCGGCTACCGTCGCCGGTTATAGTCATGATCTGGCTGGCCCTTGGCTGGCTGGTCCTGACGATCTAGGAGTCCCCCCTTTTTGGTGAAGAATGGATATGCCGGCCGCCGCCATGGCTGCCGTGTCCTCCCGGACCGCCGCGCCCGCCGCGACCTCCGGGGGGGCCACCAGGCCCGCGGCCGCGGCCTCTTCCCCGACCGCCGGTTCCGCCCCTGCCGCCCGGATGATACTCCGGCGATGGGCCAAACTGTTCCGGCACGACTGTTTTAGTGACAGCATGACCGAGAAGGTCTTCGATGGTCTTAAACTTATTCTGTTCTTTTTCACTGATAAAGGTAACGGCAATACCATCGGTCTCGGCCCGGGCGGTACGGCCAATCCGGTGGATATAGTCTTCCCCGTCGTTGGGAACGTCATAGTTGATGACCATTTCTATATTGTCGATGTCGATGCCGCGGGAAAGGATGTCGGTTGCAACCAGGATGGGCAGGCGCTGGCTTTTAAATTCGAGCAGGACCTGCTCCCGTTCCGCCTGCTCAAGGTCCGAATGGATCTCGTTGGCGTTGAATTTCGACCGTTTGAGTTCCATCGCGAGCTGTTTGACATTGTGCTTTTTGGAGCAGAAGACCAGCGTGCTCTTGTTGTTGCTGGTGCGGAGCAGCCATTTTACCAGCGGGATCTTTTGGGTCTCGTAGACGACAAAGGCCTGCTGCACGATCTTGGCCGGGGGTTTGGAGATGGCGATATTTATTTCCGCGGGATCGTGCAGGATCTTACGGGCCAAATCTCTGATCTTTGGCGGCATTGTGGCAGAGAATAACAGATTCTGCCGTTTGGCCGGAAGAAAAGAGATGATTTTCATGATATCATCGAAAAAGCCCATATCCAGCATGCGATCGGCTTCGTCGAGTACCAGGTATTGCAGCCCGTCCAGCTTGACATAACCCATGTTGAGATGGGCGATCATTCGGCCGGGGGTGCAGATAACAACATCGGCGCCGCGTGAAAGGGCCTGCTTTTCGGTGGAGAAGTTACTGCCGTCCCCCCCGCCATACACCGCAATGGAGCTGATATTGGTAAAATAGGAAAGGCCTTCCATATTCTGTGCGATCTGCACCGCCAGCTCCCGGGTGGGTACGATCACCAGGGCATTGACGGTGTCTTCTCCCTTTGACTGGAGCAACCGGTTGATAATGGGCAACAGAAATGCGGCCGTTTTACCGGTTCCGGTCTGGGCGGAGGCGATAATATCTTTTCCGTTTAAAATAAGGGGAATGACCTGTTCCTGTACAGGAGTGGCGTTTTCATATCCCGAGGCATCTATGCCTTCCAGAAGGCGCTCGTCTAATCCAAATTCTTTAAAAGTCAAATTTCAGCATTTTCGCCTTAAAGTTCGGCTTTTTCGGCGGTATTTGTTCAGTAGAATGAGTTTTTGATAAAATAACTATACAGGAAACACGCTTTCAAAGGAATTTGGCGCATTTCCTGCCTATCGCGAAGGTCTGATCGGCCTCCGGCCGATTAAACCGCCGGAACTTTAGTAAATTACGCCCGAAATTGGCGAATGGCTATTATCATGACCGCAGAACATCAACGACTCGCAGTTAACGCTGCTAAGAAGATACCTTTGGAACAGTGGGGACCGTATTTGAGCGAAAGACAGTGGGGAACAGTACGGGAAGACTATAGTGCGTATGGTGATGCCTGGCATTATTTTCCTTATGATCAGGCTCATTGCAGGACCTATTATTGGGGGGAAGACGGGCTTGGGGGGATCTCCGACTTTTTTCAGAACCTCTGTTTTTCCGTGGCTTTATGGAATGGCAAGGACCCTATTCTGAAAGAAAGATTGTTTGGCCTTGGCAACACGGAAGGCAATCACGGGGAAGATGTAAAGGAGCTTTATTACTACCTGGATAATCTGCCCACGCACTATTATATGGAATACCTGTACAAATACCCGCAACAGGAATTCCCGTATAAAAAGCTGCTGGAAGAGAACCGCAAACGTTCCAGGGAAGAACCCGAATACGAAATCCTGGACACCGGGGTTTTTGACAACGAAGAATACTTCGATGTGACGATCCGTTACGCCAAGCAGAATGCCAGGGATATTTTTATTCGTATCGACATCCATAACCGGCACGAGAAAAAGGCGGATATAACGGTGCTGCCAACGCTGTGGTTCTACAACCGCTGGAGCTATGACGGGCTGGAAAAAAAACCGACGATCACCACCCGGGACAAAACTTCGGTTCGCGCCACCCATAGCCGGCTCGGGTCCTACTACCTATACTTCCAGCCTCCGCAATACAGTCTTTTCACGGAGAATGAAACCAACCAGGAAAAGGTTTCCGGTACGCCCAATAAGACGCCTTATGTAAAGGATGCCTTCCACGATGCAATCATTCACCGGAAGAACCTGGAGGTGCTGAAGCAGAAAAAGAGCGGTACCAAATTCTCACCGGTTTATTCTTATACCCTGGCTGCGGGGGAAACGAAATCCATCTATCTCCGGCTGAGCAATAAGATCATGGAAAATCCTTTTGCCGGCGATCCCGCGGGGCTGTTTGCCAACAGGAAGGAGGAAGCCAATGCCTTTTACGAGGCTGTCTTACCGGCGGACATCATCCCGGAAATGGCGGCTGTCCAGCGACAGGCGCTGGCCGGGCTGTTGTGGAGCAAACAATACTATCATTTTGACGTGGAACGATGGTTGACCACCAGCGACGGGATCACGCCGGTAAATGCGGGTAAAATGAATGGGCGTAACCACGACTGGAAACATCTCAAAAACCAGGACATCATCGCCATGCCCGACAAATGGGAATATCCCTGGTACGCAGCCTGGGACCTGGCCTTCCAAAGCATCTCCATGGCCCTGGTCGACCCGGTATTCGCCAAGCATCAGCTGCTGCTGATCATGCGGGAGTGGTACATGAAGCCCGACGGCCAGATCCCGGCCTACGAATGGAATTTTAGCGATGTGAATCCGCCGGTACAGGCCTGGGCCGCGCTCATGGTCTACCGGATTGAAAAAGAGCGGACGGGGAAGGGGGATATCGGATTTCTAAAAAGGATCTTCCAAAAGCTGCTCATCAACTTTACCTGGTGGATCAACCGGAAAGACGCCAACGGAAATAATATGTTTGAAGGCGGCTTCCTTGGCCTGGATAATATCGGGGTATTCAACCGCAGTCATCAGCTGGCCGGGGACATGACACTGGAGCAGGCAGATGGCACCAGCTGGATGGGGATGTATGCGCTGAACATGATG